>JGI24705J35276_12238495_pt1 | contig 23925 bp, 28 predicted proteins | sample TergutNt197P4_FD_35276 | JGI IMG/M metagenome (IMG submission 35276) | reverse complement strand
GTCGTCGCAAAAACGAGGTGTAGCGCAGTCCGGTTAGCGCACCTGCTTTGGGAGCAGGGGGTCCCAAGTTCGAATCTTGGTACCTCGACGAAATTTTATAAAACAATAATTTACAGTCAGTTACAAAGATAATAAATGTCTATAAAATCTGAGATAGACAATAATAGACAGATTCGGGCTTTATTTTTGTTATTAGTGTCGCAGCTAAAAAACAAAGAAAAGAGTTATGGCACGAAGAAAAAAAGAAATTGTTGTACCACATCTGAATGATTGTGGTGGAGACTTGACTAAAAAGTGGTATGTTGAATATTCTATTCGTAATCCAAAAACCGATAAGATGGAGCGGGTTCGGACTTATGAAGATATTAATAGATTTTCAACAAGGGAGGCACGCTATGAATCTGCACAAAAAATCATTGAAAGTTATTCTAAAGCAATACAATCAGGAAATATTTCATATCAAGAATTTGTAGAGTATGAAGATTTGCTTTTATATGATGGTCAGAGCAGCTTCTCTAAAACACGAACGGCTAAAATAGGAAGCATAAAAGTTTATCTGTCTGAATTTATACAAATAAAAAGACTCGAAATTTCTCCTGTTAGCTTGAACTCATACGTTTCAAAACTTCGCTTATTTTGTCTGTGGGCAGAGAAGCAAAATATTTTAGATAAACCTGTTACATACTATACTACTGAAATTATTGCAGATTTCTTGAGGCATATTGTTGAACAAAAAGAACTCTCGCGGGTTACAATCCTCAAATATGAGCAAATACTCCACACTTTCTTTTTATACCTTAAAAAGAAGAGAATAATTGTTGAGAATCCTGTTTTTGAAATTCCGAAAATTGGAGTAATAAAAGATGAATCCCCTGCCGCTATTCCGGAATATATGCGGAAGATACTTCAGCAGAAAATTGAACCGGAAGATCCGCAATTATGGATGTTCATTTGCTTCATATATTATATGGCAATCCGTCCGGGTTTTGAACTGAGATTGATGAGACTTAATCAGATAAACTATTCATTACAAACAATTACCATTTATAGTGATGTCGCTAAAAATGATAAAACGGAAACAATTGACATTCCGGATCAGTTATTTGATATGATAATTGATAAGTGGAAATTACAAACTTATGATCAATCTTTGTATGCCTTTGGACAATTCGGTGAACCCGGTAATAACTGCCTTGGTAAAAATAATATGAAAAATAGGTTTACTAAATTTCGTAAAGAATTGAAGTTACCAGATGCCGTAAAATTATATTCTTGGAAACATTCCGGAGCACAGGAGTTAGCTGCCCAAGGTGCAAACATTTATGAAATTCAACGGCACATGAGACATAGAGATATCGCAACTACCGAACAATATTTGCGAAAAAGGATAGGGCAGCGTTCGAACACGATAAAACATAATTTTCCGTCAATCGGATAGAAATATTATCCTACTACATACTACAAAATTAGCTTTATCCAAGTGAACGGTTTTCTTTTTGAAAGGTAGTCTTGATCATGATCGTGGCTGTATGCTTCACGTTCAAAAGAGATATTCCTGTAACTATCCTTTCCATAAAAAAACAGCTTGATAAACCATTCTAATCCATAGAACAAATAGAAAAATAGATATAATAGTTCTTTCATTTGTTTGGTATGGATAGCTTCATGATTCAATGTGATATTATTCAAAGGAGCAAACTCCGATCGACAAAATATTATGCCGAACAAATTAATTGCTGTAAATCCTTTGAATGGAATAATGGAATTTATAATAATTTTCATGTAATTTTAGTTCACATCGTCCCCTAATCAAATTAATTGTACTTTGTAGACATCATTAATTATGCCAATATATAAGCCCACATATTCTTCTGAATTATCATTCGTAAATTCAAGTTTCCCAGTTGTATTAATTTTTACGTGTTGACCTCGGTTTCCAACTGTTCCAGAAATAGGAGTAACAGCTATTTTCCCCCTTGTGACAATTAATTTTTTATCTCCGTTTATTGCAACAATAACGCCGACAAACGGAGCTGTCCCTACATATTTGGAATAATCATTATTTTGACCGTCATTATAGCCTTGAATACAATTACCTACATCAAAAACAGTTGCAGTTTCCCAGACTTGAAAATAATTACTTATTATATAATTGAGAAAGTTTGGTCTTGTTACTACTTTTAAAGTACCAGCAAATGGATTTGAATAAGCAATGTTTACGTTACTTCCTAAAGTATTTAATTTTATATTATACGGTACATTTTGCGGATTTGATTCGTTCACTCCAGTTGATGGATTAACCCAGTACGTATTTCCTTGTGCATTGTAATCTACCATGAAAATTATCAAGCCGCTCGTATCTGAATAACAATTAATTAAGTCAAATTCATCATTATTATCTGAACCCAATTCTGATACTACTAAAAAACCGCAGCCCGTAAATTTACTATTTTCAACAATAAATTTACACGGTGATTTTTGATTATTCCAATTGTGTATGAATATACCTAATGAAATATTACTTCTTATAAATTCACATTCTGAAAATCTAATATTTTGGTCAGCGCTTATTCCTATGCCAACCGGATAATTAACCCCTGAACTTGCCGTCATGCGACATCTTCTAACAATTATATTATTATAAGTACGATTATCAATGTGCATACAATACTTAACATCATTTGATTCCATTGAAAGATTTTCAATTTCAATATCATTCATAATAAAAAAAATGTGCTTATATGCTTGAACAATTTGATTTAAAGGTGTGTTTGAATATCCTAAACTATAATCAGAAGGCGTTGATTTCGGTGAATTTCCATCATTATATAATATCGTATTATACATATCTTCTCCAACAATTTTAACATACTTTTTGCCATTTAGGTCGCATTCATGCCAACGACCTCTGGGGACAAAAACAATATAACGGTTGTAATAATCAGCATTAAGCAATGCTATTGTTTCTCTAATAGAATTAAAGTCCGCTGCATTTCTTTCAACTATAACTATTTTAGTTATAATTTCTTGTGTTTCTTTTAATTCATCCCTTGTAACAAAAATGGACTTTTGAATTAAAAAGCCAGCACTAACACTTCCAATTGATTGAAATGATAATGTAGCTTTCGAACCTACGTCAGTTAAAATCCCAGCCCCATCCTGCCACCAACCAGCTACATTTCCAATATTAACGAAATAATAAGGAATTCTTTGATTATCAGCTACACGTTGCATATAGCCTACAAATTGCCCTTTTTTTATATCTAAATTAACTTCAGCAAAATTTTCACCAATGCTTTTTGATGTTACTAATTGTTTTGTAATAACTTCAAATACATTAGTATAATTATCTTGAGCGTCTTTTTGTCTATCCAAAATAAACACATAAAATGATGCAATTGCAGGTGTGAAATATCTTAATTTAACTAATCTCCCATCAAATTCGGCTGGAGTATTGTTAGCTAATAATTGATTAGATGTAAGATAATTACCTCCACCAATCACATAATTTTCATTTAATGTGTTTTGTTCTTTAAATAAACCTTCAATTTTTTCTATTCCAATATTTTGTGCATCAATCCTGAAAGCATAATCATCAAAAGATAATAAAATATTTCCTTCATTTAATTGCTGTGTATTAAGATTTACCGCGAGAGTTGGAAAACATAAATAATAAGCATTTTCGGGTGTAACAAATATATTATTTGTTGCGCTTGCAATGCCAGTTATAAAATTTAACTTATCATCAAAAAATGTTATCTGTTGACTATATCTTATTGAATAGGCAGTTGAAGGTTTAACTGGGATAAAATTAGATGCGTAATAGTCTTCTGATACTGCAAATCCACCTGTTATGTATGATAAATAATAACCTTTTAGACAAGTTGATTTGTTAAATAAATTGTTACTAATAACGACTAATTCATGCAAATTATTTAATATTATATTGCGTTGTAATTGAGCTATATCATCCGTCGTCGCCACATTTGCAGGAATTATCTCCCCAATATCATTCCATGCCGTACCGTCCCATGTCCAGAAATGACCTGTATCTTCGGCGCGATAGGTATCGCCTTTTGTCTTTGTCGTAATCGCTTGGATGGCTGCCAAATTTGCTTTTGAACCTTTTAAAAGTATCCCAAGCAGCATGTTTGAGATAAACGTTAAAATATCGCGGAGCAAACTGCCTACTCTGGTTGCCGTATTCAATTTTTTGCGAGTCTCGTTCATGACGACGAGTGCACGCGCTATTAAGCTGTCTAATGTGTTCATATTGTTTTTTTAATTAAATGTTTCATCATAAGATTCGTCAAAAATCCGATTGAATATATCGTCCGTAAAGTCAATTTTAGGAGTAGTAAATTCTTCATCGGTAACTGCACGTATCTTCAAATTTATCGAAGTCGGTTCAGTAATCAGATGCCGGAACTGGGCGCTTTCGGCTTTCACATGGCACCGGAACAAATCGCCATCCGGATAAATGAAATAGATTTCATCTGATTGGATCAAATCAAGAATGAATGGAAATTCGCTACGTTCCTTGTAGCCGGTTTCAACTTCTATAATTCCTTTGCTTTTCACTCGCGATCGGCACTCCTCATAAAAATTGAAATCCGTTAATGTTTGCCAGAGATTTTCTTCAGCAAATTCCGGAGTGTGCATTGCTTTTCCGGTCACTTCCAAAACTTCGAAAGCTCCCAACGAGTTACGGAATTTGAGTAAATATCTTTCTTCCGAAAGTTTTCCGGGAAGAATAGCGAAATGAAAAACATATTCGCCATTTATCCAAATTTCAATCCGTTTCGTTCCGGCAGGCATTTGCGCTAAAACCGATTGAATGTTCATCACGCAAAAAGTTCCGGCAGTTTGAGCCGACGTTGTAATTTGAGTTCCGGATTCCGATCGAAAGACGATCGCATTGCCGGGGTGCCTGAAAACGAATGGATACAATTCCGTTTCTTTAATCCTGATTTCCTTTCCGTTTGTTCGTGTTGTAAATAAAAAATTATCAAAAAGCGATGATAACCGGTAGGTGAATATGTCGTATCCGTTTTCTTCCAATTTTCGGAATGCCTGATTGCTGATTCCGCCACGAAGTGCAAAACCGTTAAAAATATAATCGTCTCCAATTTTTACCTGATACGGAAGTGAGAATCCTTGTATTGCAGAAATGATTCCATCCTGCGGAATATCAACAGTATTATCAAAGTGAAGAAAATCGGAGAGATTCATACTTATTTTATACGAACCGTCCGGCAATCGAAATGGATAATACATTGTCGAGTATATATTTCCGCTAACAGTAATATCTACTTTAACCGATTCGTCTGTATCGGTAGATAATTCGAACATAACCGGATTTCCGGTAAAACTGTATGCGTTCGGTTCTCTTGTTATTATAATTGCCATATTTCAAAATTATATGCTCGTGAAGTAATTATAAAGGACAATCAAGTTACCAATGCCGGATAAAATGTTACTATCACTTCAGAAGTTACGGAAGTTTCTATTTCTATGCCCATAGGATTTAATACTAAATGGTAAATTTTTGTATAGTTATAAATCCTTTGTTCGTTTGCCGTAAATTGATCTTCAGTAGGAGGCAGATTCGCTATGTTAGTAATAGGTGTTTGTACACCATTAATAATAAGAAAATTTCGATCGTAAATATATTCAATGCTTTTTGTTCTTAAATAGTATTGAGGATAAGGAGGAATTGGATGTGTCTCGCTTTCCGTCCATGCCCAATGATATTTTTGATTTACATATTCTGCTATTTTCCATAATAATTCCAAATTATAAGGACTGAATAACCGTAATGTTCTAAAAATAAATTCTGAAATTGAATCTTTTACATTTAATTTATATTTGATTTGATTAATCAAATATGGCTGATTATCAATAAAAACATCGTCGTAAAGTTTTAAATTAAATAGTTCACTATCGGACAAATGTAATTTACCGGTTACTTCCTGATTTGAATGACGTAAAAACGCATCATATTCTTTCCAAAACCTGTTGTATAAACCATCTTCTCGATTACAAGTTAATGAAATATCGTATTTTATTCCATTTTCATCATTGATAAAATTTCCTTTATGGTCCCGATTAATTTGTGAAGCAAGAGGATAATATTCGGGATTCATTGGAGTACCATATTGCATTAATCCCCAATTGAACATAAAAGCTAATTTTGCAGGATTCAAATTTTCTGCCTGAACTGTTCCTCCAACTACCAATTCCGAATAAACATGTTTGAATCCAACAAGATATTCTGAAACTCGAAACACATCATAGTTGGAAATCGGAATACATAAATCTTTCATTTCTATATCTTCATAAGCAAGATCAGGTGTTTTTTTGTCCAAATCAAAAAAATCGGACGAATAGATAAATGCATCAAGCGGATTTTCCCTGAACAACATAAAGACATTTGTAATTTTATATATTGAATATGCTGCTTGGAAAGTCTGTGTTGCACCGTTCCCTCCAAATTGATAGGCAAACTGAGATAAAAAGTCTTCGAATGTATCATTCAAAGTTTTTGCTCCTTCCAATTCCCGATTCATTTTCAAACGTAATTGTTTTGGAGCAGAAAAGGCAATGGATAATTCTTCTGTTTTGTTTTTTGTTAAATCAATTGATTCCGAGTTTGGATTAACCAAATCTTTCAAAAATTTGAATGTTACTTTTTTTGAATTAGAATCTATAAAGTAAAGCATTCCGAATTTGGAAAATAGTCCGTCTAAAAAATCATTTATAGTGATATCCGGAAGCATATCTTTATATAAGAATTTACCTGCTAATATAGTATCCATTGTATTGTTTAACAGGCATAATTTATTTAATTGCCGATGTGTTTTGAAGGGGTTTATGTCGACTGTAAAACCAAAATGAAAGAATATTAACTCAAGAACACGCCACACTCTTAAAAACGGACAGACACCATAACCTTTGGGAGCGCTTATATTAATAGGTTCGCTATTATCTACTCTTTGAATGGTTCTGTTTTCAAGTGCTAATAATTCACCTTTTGCAATAGTTTGTGACAAATATCCGTCATTTAGTCCATTTAAAAACTCAAGTATTTTAATCTGAGCTGAATCAACATTATATTCATAAGTATTGATTATAACCGGAAAAATACAATATTCCGCTTCTATCTGCCCTTTCATAACTGCCGTTAAATGTGCCAGAATAGAATCAATTCTTTGGTCAATATTGTTACCGGTAACCGTAAATGGTACATCCGGCAATGATGGAATTTCATTTAATTTCAAGTTTTGAAAGGTTGCATATATCTCTGATTCATCGTAGCCGATGTTTGCTGAAATAACGGAACTGCTTGCCGAATTGACAGAGAGAAGTCCTCTCTGCTGTACAGATCCGGTTTCCACAATCACGCCGATCGTTTCTTCCTGCCGTTCTGCGCGATCTATCCGGAAAGGAAACTTCAACAAACGATTGTTTTTCTTTGTTGTAGGAAAATTAACAGGGACGGTCTGACTGCCTTTATTTGAAAACATGGGATTATTCTTTTCCGCTTCGATAACGTAACCGGAAGGCAAATCGAATATATCTCCGCCATCTATTTTTCTGATTTTTATCATGCTCTTGTAAATTTAGATTCAGCTTCCATTTTTCTTTTCTGTGCGGCTTCCATTTCTGTGATGCCGTAATTGGTTTGCACTACGATATCGCCCGACTGAATTCGATTTAGCATATCAAGTAATTGAACCATCATACCGGTATTGGCTGCTATTACGTTAGAATCTACTCCAGGCGTGTTACTTCCGCCTTCCGCAAAACCGGAAACTGTATTTTTAGTAATTCTTTTCCGACGTTCTTTTTCAATTACACGCGCCATATTCATAATATGCGGTTGTTTTAATTCATCGCTTGCAATAACATATTCACCGTGATGAACCGGCAAGTAACCGGCTTCTCCATATTTTTGTCCCGGACTTGTGTATCCGCCATCTTCCATATTTGGACCACCTTCAGCTAATCCCGGACGCAATTGTATTGTTCCTGTTTGTGCAGCAGATCCGCTACCTCTGGGTGATTCGAGTGTCATTGCTTTGACTCGATCGCGCTCTGCTTTTGCTTTAGCAATTTGAATTGCTCCGGCAGCGACAGCGGCAGCAGCGGCTACTGCTCCAAGAATGGGTCCAACAATAGGAATTGATGACATTGCAGAAAATGACTGAATGGCTGCAAGAGCCGTACTTGCTATTATTTGTGCTACCTGTACGGCAAAATTAACATCAGCATATTTTTTCTGCAGATCAAGTTCTTTTTTCTTTTGCTCATAATCAAGTTGTTCCTTTTGCTTATTGTATTCTTCCTGAGAGATGACTCCCTGATTGTATTGCTCGGTCAGCGCTGACTGACGTTTGGTATATTCGGCATCCAATTGCGCTGTTTGTGCTTCCTCAATTCCTTTTACCAAATTAGCGCCGGATTGAATTAATTCTGCTCCCTTTTGGGCGTATTCCTGAGCATATTTCAGTTTTATCTGGAGCAAAGCCTGCTGATATTGTTCTTCAGAAAGCAATCCCTTTTCATGATTGTCATTAAGTAATGCCAAGTCGGAATCGTATTGTTCCTTTAAATTTGAAATGCCGTATTGTTGACGAATTTTCAGTTTTTCGTCTTCGTATTTCTTTTCAATTGCAGTTTCGGCTAATTTCTTTGTCTCTAAAGAGAGTAACCCCGCTTCGTATTGCTTTTGAAGGATACGCAATTCATATTCTTTGCGTTGCTCCCAAGTTTTAATATTGTATTGCCGTTCAAAATCGGCAGTTGTTTTGGCAAAGAGTTTCCGGAGATTAGCCTGATCCTGCAAAGTTTTTGCTTCGGCATCAGTAACTTCTTTTCCACTTGCTTTTATGGCATCTTCACGTATTTTGGCATTGGCAAATTCAGCGTTTTTCACATTTTCTCCAAAAGCGCGAATCACACCTTCACGTTCTTTTGCCGTTTGCGCTTCAATTTCGGCAGCCCGCAGCGCATAAATTTTCTGATCCGATTCCGTATCCTGAAGTTGCTGCAACTGAGTATTTCTTGCAGATTCAATGAGCGCTAACTGATTTTCCTTTGTTTTAGTCAATCCATCGAGCAGCTCTTTGTCGTTTTCAGTTTGCTGCTTAATTTCTGCATCAAGAATTTGCGCTTGCAATTGCAAAATTTTATCCTTTTCCTGACCTTTGATATTGATTTTACAGTTCAAACTGTCGATTGTAAGTTGATCAACCTGTTTGTTATAGTCTTTTTCGGTTAAAACTCCTTGCAGTCGGGCTTGTTTTAATTGATTGATAGATTGGTTCAAAGCGTTTTCTTCAGCTTTCAAACGTTTTTCGAGAGCATCTTTAGCAGCTTGGACAGCATTGCGATTATCTTCCGCAATTGCTGATGATAATTGCCGGCTAATCCCTCTTTGCTTTTGGTAATGTTCTGTATCGAGTTGATTAATTTTTGCAAGCGCTTCGGCATGTTGGTCTTTCCATTCTGCTGTCGCTTTAACCTTATCGGTAGCCAGTTCCAATATTCTCAAATCTGCCTGTGCTTCTTTTATCTTTATTTCAACAATTTCCATCTCAAGTTTTCCTGCTTCCTGCAATTTTGCGATGCGTTCTTTCGCATTAAATTTGTCTTTTTGCGATGCTTCATCTCGAAGCTTTGCAATCCGACTTTCTTTATCCGATATGTCAACTATATTTTTACGGTGTTCTTCAACCAATGCTTGCTTTTGCTTTTCAAGTTCAACCGCTTTTTCAGCTTCTTTATTTATTTCTTTCATTTTGCTGCCAATAATAGGAAAACCTTCAGCAGCTTTTGACAACCAACCAAGAAATGCTTCACCGAGTTTTAAAGCAGCATTTATCAGATTCATGACAGTATTTAGAATCATGTCCAAAATCGCTTTGAACGGAGCCATGATCCGGTTTAATGTATCCATTGCTTCCTGATTTTGCGATATGGTATCCTTCAAAGCCATGAATACGGCGACAATAGCCGAAAGTATTGCAACAACCGGATTTGCCATTAGCAACTTTAATCCCTGTCCAAAACCTTGGATTGCCTGTGCTGCGCTACCGATCGGATTGTGCATTGCAGCAAATTGGCTTAGCATACTCTTCCCTGTATTTTGAACAACAAACATCCTTTCATTGACTTGTGTTAGTTCGCCTTGTAACTTCTTGTACGCCGTAGGATCAATAGATGCAGATGTCGTATTTAATTGTTTTTGCAAATCGGCTGCACGTTCACGTAGTTGATTCATGGTCATATCGTTGACCTTCAATGTATCTTTTAATCCGTCAAATTTAGCTTTTTGTTCTTCAATTGCTTTGTTATTTTGATCTATTTTGGATGTAAATTCAACTACGGCTGCTGAGTTACTTTGAAAGGACTCTTTGGCATATTGATATTGTTTGGTATTGGTTTTTCCTGCTTCTTCTAATCGTATCATGGCTTTTTCCGCATCATTCATGGCTTTTTGTGCCGCTTTCATTTCAGTCTCCAATTCTTTATTTTTGGATTTTAAATCATCTATAACGGAAGAAACCTGCACAAGTTCACCCTGCACACCTTTGGCATCAAGGCTTAATATCCATCTTATCTGGTCGTCTTGTAGTCTGCCTGCCATAGTTATCTTCCTTTTGTTTTAGAATATTGTTCGCCAAATGAATTTCCGGATCCACTCCCATGTTCTCCAGGAAAAGCTTCATGCAAAGCCTCGCTTACTCTATCTTTAATTGCCTGTCCGTAATTGAATTTGATATCTTTCAATGCATTATTATAAAGAATTCCCCAAACCTGACGATTATATATTTTTCGATTGCCGAATTTTTTCATGTCAATAAAGCGCATGTGTTTGACAATGCCTGCCGACACAATGAACTTTTCGCCTTGTGCCTGTATCATATAATCAGGATTTTCTAACGATTCGAGAAGCGCTCCCGAACGAACACCAATTTTTGCTCCTCTACGTTTTTTGACTTTTAAAGTCTTTCCTTCAATATAGATGTTTTGTTGTGCAATAGCAAGTTGAGCCTTGTAGATATTGCGAACATCTCTTTCAAGAACTTGAATGATGAATTGTTGTTTTGTTATATTTTCAGAAATCATCGCAAACGAATTTTATGCGAAAATAGGGTAAGAACAGGTATAGATAAAGGACAAAAAAGCCCCACTATTTAGCGAGGCTGTAAATGGTGAATAAGATTGCACATATCAGATATGACAGGAGGAGATAGTATATCAGTTTTCCGCCGGTACGATTATAAGCAAATACGCCGGTGGAACTGAATCCTGTCCATTCATCGATTTTGCGTTGCATTCGTTCAAAATTTGGGCGGAATATTCCTTGCCCATACCGGCATAACTTAATGAAAATCCATACCGGATAAACCGCAAAAAACAATATCAGAATTATTTTCCAAATCATACCACAAAAATAATGATTTTTTAAATTCCAAACAAATCATGCAATTTTTCATTGATTGCCTGCCGGCGACGTTCCGCCGACAGGTTTTTATAAGCATCCTTTTGATTGCTTACTACATCACCTTCCAAGTTGATGTTCAGGTTCAAATTGCCTTCAACAACGCCCGATTGATACCATTCATATTCGTCAGTTCCGGGCGTTTGCAAGTTAGTGAGAATCTGTTGCCGATTAACAGGATGTAATTCGATTATCAATCGGGTAACTTGTTCGTATGGCAATTGTAACTCTCCGCAGCGGAAGATGGCTTCCTTAATGGTCATGCCGTCTAAGATTCGTTCTTTATTATCCATATCATTTATCTATTTTTATTTCTGACGATAATTTCGAGAGATTATCTTTAACCACTTGCAAATTAGTTACGAATATTTTTAATATTCCATCATCACAAATATCGTCTAAAAAATCCCAATTTCTCAATAAAAACGATTGTAATTTATTAATACCTTCGATATCTGTTTCAATAAATGTATCAAATGTTTCCATTGGTTTATTAAACCATTCTTTTAGATGGTTCAATGCGTTTTCTGTGAAGAAGATGCCTTCTATATTAACTCTATTCATTCTGAGCCTCCTTTCCAGATAATTATCTGCTGCTCTTCTTTTCCTTTGTAACGATAACCACACAGCGTAGTGATAGATGTTTCCGAAAAATAAGCATGAAAATCTAATAATTTAGATTTTTTCGGAAGATAACGTTCGCAATCATTTACTAAGTCTTTGTGTTCGCGCAGGATTTCGGCACCAACGTTGATTGTTTTGATATTCATACCATGACTCCTTCCTTTTTATAGGTATTGATCGAACTGTCGATTGTATAACCGCAAAGGGCATGGCACATTCTACCTTCATATCTATACACTAATTTGATTACAGATTGCTCTGCCGTTCGGGTTTCTTTTGCTCCAAGAATCTCTGCAGTTCTTGGCAGGTTTTTGATGAATTCATCAATTGGATCGGCGCCGATGGGCGCGGGTGCAGTCGCTTGGACTGCCAGTTGTTTTGTTCTCATATTATGATATTTTTTGCTTTTTGACAGAAAAACGGCTGTCATATCCCGTTGCAAAAAATATCATGCGTGACCGCAAAAATTTTCGAGATAAACAGCCGTATGTTTCAGGGCATAAAAAAAGCCCTTTTTTGGGGCAACCTTTCAGTCACGCCATAATATTTTTTGCACTGCAAAGATAAGTGAATATTTTTGAAGTGCAAAAATTTTCTTCAAAAAAATTATTTCATTTCGTCTTTTTGCTTCAAAAGTTCGTCATATCCAGGAATATCACAAGTCAAATTTAATTTTTTTGTGTTATCTGTAACATTTACTATACTGTCTTTATCATTAACTTGCACATAGTAATCACCTAATGTTAAAGCTCCCATGGCATTTTTAGCTCTAAAAGTCCATGTATATGTTCTGCACCCCACGTAATTTAATTTATTATTTAATACCTTTTCTAAAGAATCAAGACCGTTAATCATAAATTGATTTTTAACAATATCTTGTGCGTATTTAATTGAATCATCACTTGGTATAGCAGTAGTAGAAAACTCATATTGATGTTTGGCAAAATCCAATTCCATTTTATAATAATCAACATTTTCTTTTATACTTTGCAAATAAGTTATTGAATCAGTCTGATTTAAACTTACAAATTCATAGCTTTTCGGATCATTCATTTTTTGTATGAATTCCGCTTCAACTTTCTTACGAAGGATATTTTCCTTCGATTGATTACCACATGCTGCAAAAACAGCAACCATACATACAAATAGTACTACTTTTTTCATTTTGAAAATATTTTTTAGAATTAATATAATTTGTAAAGTTACCCAATTTTATTTGATTTTTCTCGATTGCATTTTTCACAAAGCAATTGAATATTACGATATGTATTCGCTCCGCCTTTTGAAAAGGGTATTATATGGTCAAATTCCAAATTTTCACTGCTCCCACAAATTACACACTTACCTCCATCTCTTACCCAAACTCTATCCTGTATATCTTGAGGAATCGGAATTCTTTTAGCTACTCGTTGTAAATGTCCACCCTCAATTAGTTCCTTTTTGACTAATCTTCTTAATTGTTTTTTTCGCTCATCTTCTAATAATTCTTCTCTAATTGTTTGTTTTTCAAGTTCTAATGCTTCTGATTTTTTTAATTCAATTTCATGCTCTAATTCTTCCCGTTTCTTTTTTATTTCTTCACAATAATTAGTTTCTACAAATTCCAGATGTTTTTTGCTAAATATTGGAAGAATGTAACTATCTCCTTTTAATTCTATTAATTTTTGCTCCAAACGATATTCATCCTGAATATAAACATCGCGAGGACTGGCACCTTTTATTGGTCCAACAATTCCTGCTAATTCCAATTGATCCATGATTCTTCCCGCTCGATTATATCCTATCTCAAATTTTCGTTGAATAAGAGATGTCGAACCTGATTGATGTTTCACAATTATTCTCGCGGAATCTTCAAATAAAGAATCAAGTAGAGACAGGTCGATACTGTAATTTTCCGTATTAATATCTTTTTCAGCTAATTTATTAATGATTCTTTCAATTTCACTTTGTGTTAATTGCTTTTCTTCATTAACAATTTCTTTATTTTCAATGATTTCCTGTTTTTCATAAATATCAGTAATTTCATTGATTTTTTTATCATTCTTAGAAAACAAATTAGATAACCATTTCATTATTTTAAAAACTAACAATCCTCACACAAGTGCGCCCACCGGATAAGTTGCCGGAACCGGCTTTAACCGGTTACACTTGTGTGAGGATTATTTTACTTATAATTGGGCGCCACAAAGGTACGCAATTATTTTAAAAATGAGCTACCTCTTGATATTTGAAGAAATAGTAGAAAGCAGCTTTATGCCATTTAGTCAATTCCTTTTCACCGGAAAGTATAGATGAAATAGTACATTTATCAATTCCTGTACTTTTGCAGATATGTTTCGCCCTGATACCCAAATCTTTCATCCGCTTACTAATCCAATTCACAGATATAGATTCAATGTCCTGTTGATTGTAATCAACAGGGGATACAATTAATTTCCAATCGTCCGGAATTTCTCCTTTAAACATATCCCGCGTCCGGTCTATTAATTCTTTTTTATTCAAAAACTTTCCGTTCACAAGCTCTTTTTGTTCAACCCGCACAACTATTCGACTTCCGTCAAATGAAACCACTTCAAAGAAGATACGGGCATTTTGTCGATACATTCTTGCAAATGTTTTTAACCTTTTCTTTTTTTCTTCCGACAATGGAAGCAGTTCTAAATTGTTCATACGATAAAATATTAATTAATATAAATAATAAAGAAAGAGCGGAGCGGAATGTCCGCTCTTTCAATCTTACAGCTTAATGAGCCTTGGTTGCGCAAGGTCGAAAATAGCGATTTGTCCGTTTTCAATGGCGAAGCGCTTGGCTTCCTCCAAATTTGAAAAAATACGAACCGAATCGTAATAGAAAAGTTGGTCATCCAAATCGAGCCAACCTCCTACTTTCTTTTCATGTTCCAAAGCGTGTTCAATAGCTCTTTTCAATCCTTCATCATCAAAACCGTTTTGAGTTTCAATATAAGCGACTGAAATTCCGCCTGTAACCTTTTTTAAAGTTGTCAGGTCAACAGTGAACCCATCGGGGTTCTGCGCTGCTATCTCTTTGATAGCATTGAAAAGCTGTTCCATAATATGAAAGAACTTTTGCGGATGTCATCCCGCGTTAGACGTTACAAAGTTAATAAAAAGTTTACATCTAACAAACTTTTTTTTATATTTTTTTTCAAAAAAAATCCCCACAATCACTTGCAGGGATTTCCGCTCAGAAAATATAATCACGACTAATCAACACTGTTTATTTTCCCTTCTATGGAAGCAATCTCTTTTTGTAAGTCGGCAATATCGTCTAAATCAAGCAATATGCCGAATATGTTTATTTTTTTGTTTGAGCGTTTACCAGCTTCATTTACTGCCGATTCCAATATTTCGTTTATTGTCGGTATGATTTCGTCTTCCGATGCTATTTTTTTCAAACCTGCAACAATATGAGTTGATCCGAATCGCTTTAAAAACGGATCAACTAAAAATCCCAATTCATCTACCACATTGTAGTGCATGAGGTCAATGCCGAAAAAATTAATGAAGTTACGCAGATAACCGGAACTGCGAAGGTATTCATTAATCGTGTTAACAGGCTGTTGTTGTTTAACCAGCGCCATAGCTCGCGGTTTTAACCATGAAACTAAGACGCCGGCAACCTTACTGTAATTATCCATCATTCCTTGTCGGATTTTTTACCGCGTTCCTGACGTTCTTCGCGTCTTTCACGCCTGCAACCGCAATCGTCTATCCGGTCAATATCGAATGCGTTGAATCGAGGCATTGCCTGCGGGCATATTTCCTCAATCGGTAATACTTTTTTATTGCGGACAAAATTACAGTTAGTCCATTCCTGCAGTTCTCTGTCGCCACATTCACGACGTTCAGCTTCCAGAGTAATGGCAGCTTTCAGCTCTTCTCTTGCACCCACTTTGACACCATACAAGTCTTCTTTGAAGTCCTTCAAACTTTCCTTGATAACTTCAAATTTACCGTCTGCTTTGGCATCGGAAACAGCAGAGAATTTTTCCAGATCGCAAACCTTGGCTGCAAGTCTCTTTACGTCAGCAGCAAGTTCTTCATTTTCTTCTTCAATCATACGAGACAATGCCTTGTAATTCTTGAAGTCACCCTGTTCGGCAAAACGTTCAGATTGAGAAGCTGCCAATGCTGCGCGGGTTGCTGCAAGTTCATCAGCCTTGTCCATTTCGTAATGGCGGATTCTTTCTTCTTCTCTGAACCACCATTTGTTTTCTTCGCAACAATCACATCCACGATCGCGTCCGCGTCCGTAACCATAGCTGCCATCATAATCACCATCGTATCCACGATCTCTACCGCGTCCATAACGGCGTTCGTTGTTTTCTCGCCAAGCGTTGTAAACGCCTAAAGCAGTTCCGGCGATGCCAAGTCCAAGAGCTGCTCCGGCAGTTCCTTTGCTTGCATACTTTTCGTCATGTTCATGTTCCTCTTCGGCATACTCATCGTGATGGTGATGCATAGGAGCATAATCCATCTTATGGTCATGCCAACGGTCGGCATAATTGTGATGATAATGTCCTGCATAAACATCACCTTCACCGGTTTTAATTGTATCCATATCCATTTTTTAGGATTTATAATTTTGTGCAATATTGACAAACAAAATTATAGAATACATAAAGCACTGTAAAATAGTTATTTGAATAATATTTGAAAGTTATTTGAATTTTTCTTGAACTGCTTTACGACATTCTGTAATGCAGATTGAGTAGTATTTGTCGTCAGGTTGATTGCAGATGTAAGATGAGATTGCGCTTGTGGTCCGGTTAATTGAAAAAGCGATATCTTCCAGATTAAGGTCTAATCGTTCTCTGATTATAATTGTGTAGGCTTTGCGACAGTAAACCAAATTTCGCTTTCTTTTCTTTGATTTGATGTCGTCGATAGTAACTTCAAATTGTTCTGCGCAAATAGAAAGTGTCTGATGTAGGTATTCTGAAATCATTGCGCGTATAAAATAAAGAAGGGGACATGATATCCCCTTTGAAATTTCTATTTTCTTATCCTTATAAATTCCGCGCCGGTGATTATAGTATGCGGATTTCGAGAGACTATTTCCTGCCGTCGTTCCTTGCATCCCCATTTAATGAATAGAAATCGCTTGGGAATGATATGTTCTACATATAATAAGGAATCCCTGTTTACAAATCGACCTTCGAATTTAGAGGTCGAATCGATACAACCGTGAAGTTCAAACCATTTGTCAAAGATGTTTAAGCATTTTAAGGTATCTAAGATTATTTTATCCATATAAACGATACTGTCTTTAACATTAGAATTCAGTTGATAAACAGTTTGTGTTTGAGTAATTGCGATTTGTTGCAGCCGTTTTTTATCGACTTGCAAAGTCTCAATAAGTTTCATATCATCTGACCGGTAACGATTCACTTCCGACAATTTCAATTCCAATAGACCTACTGAAACTGCATTCAGACTATCTTTTGTCTGATACCGGCTTATGCTATCTAAAAGAGTGAATGAAGTTCCCTTGTAAGCATCGCGATCGCTTTTGATTACATTGATTCGTTGCTGTTGCCAAAGAACAGCCAAAATCAATCCAAAAACTAAAAATCCAATAAAAATGTCTCTTTTCATAAATTTTTCTCTATTGTTCGAATGACGTTTTTTAATGAAGTTGCATAATTCGGATCGGTAGCATAACCGGCTTTTGCGATTGCATCGGCAAACAGATACGGATTGTGCTTCACTTTCAGCGCTTCTGCATATCGCTTATTCTGGTAAAAGAAACCGGCATGATCGGAGAAACTTTGAGCCGGCAAATCGTATTTACGAAACCAGTCCTTTACGCGATAGGTATATTTTCCATCCGGACGTTTAGTGATTGAAAGCACCACCGGAAAACGGTAGCCTTGCCTGTCGTCTCCGAGAACCTCTGTGGTGGTAAGCAGTTGCTTTTTATTTTCCGGAGTGTCTTTGGATGCTTTCACACCAAAAAACATGTTACCGGGAGCCGATTCACCCCACCCGGATTCAAGCGCTGCCTGTGCAAGTGTGAACCGGTAGTCGATTCCTTTTTCGTGCTGCGAGTTGACAGCATCCTGCTTGTATTTTTCTACAAATTGCTTAGGCGTCATTCTTTATGGGATTTTTGCGCGTTTTTGTTTGTTTTCCGTACTTCTTTTCTATTCCTTCCAATTCCCCTTTTAAGGCATTATTTTCTTGAACCAGAATATTTACTCTTTTTTCCAACTCTTCAATCCGTGAAACATATTCATTTATGTTTTTTTTAAGATAGTCAAATTCTAATTTATACGTAGATAGAATTGAATTTGTAACATGAGTTTCTAATTCCTTTGATTCAGCCATGTATTTACGCCGGGTTGTAAGATAAGTAATTACACCTGTTATAATCCCTACTAATACTTCGGTCGGTATCAATTTTGCCCATTCCATAATTATATTTTTCTTACAAATATGATTTGTTTTTACTTATTTCAAAAGGACAGTTATTCGGCGAATAATTTCTTCGAGAGCTGCCCGGCGCATCGGCGTGAGATTGTCTATCAGTCCGGATTTGATATGAAAGTCAATTTCGGTATCCTGAATTTCTCTACATTCCATCCAATTAAATATTTTCATTATAGCGACAATGATACCACCCATTACTGCGGAGTTGCTCCATCCTTCCGCAAAAAGAATATTGCCATTTAAATATGCTTTAAAGCATGTTTTTGATTGGCAACCTTCAATCCGGAAAGGAAGCAAATGCTGCGGAAATTCTGCCGGAAGCTTTTCAGCTAAAGAAATTAGATAGTTGAACCGGTCAGCCCATGTATCAAACATTTCCATATCTGATAAAAACTCGTCCTGTTTTTCTCGCAGTGTCATGGCAAAATCGTTTGAGAGTTTTGGAACATGGCACACCATCCACCGCATCCATAGAAAGAAACCGGATCGACTACCTGAATGTCAACCGGCATGGTAATCATTTCAATCGAAGGGCAAAACTCTATCATACCGATTTCGGAAAGCATCTGCCGGATAATCAGCATCAGGATTTCGAGGCAGCGGTTCATCAGCAACGCTTCATTCAAATTGTCGTTGTTGGTATCACTGAAATTTCGGGCTACGGTAACAGCCAACGACTGTTTCACTCCTTTTGCTTTCTGAAAATCGGCAGAGATATTTCCGTACTCGACAAACAGGATAAATCCTTTTGAGTTCTTGATTTTTTCAGAAACAAACTTTTCGTTGATAGAGAGTACAAATTTTTCAATATCCGGAATACGCATACTTTGTGTATCAATAAGAATTTCCGACTTTGTTTCGGAATATCCTGCCAGTTGGGAGCGCTCCGGCTGAATCATGAATTCTTTCAACACATTTACAGGGACAAAACGTGAAAAGTAGCGGAACAGTTTGATAATTAAATCTTCATTCATATTACGATAGTTTTTGAATAGTCGATAAAGGAACTCCTGTTTTTTGCGATATCTTTTCCGGTTTCACGCCATCGGCAATTGCCTTATTTATCATATCTTTCAGAAATTTAATTTGCGCATCGAAATAATCATTCAGATTCATTTCGTCAGGCTTTCCGTAGCCTTCTTTTTGGAGTGCAAGCGTGATTTCATTCATGCCTAAATGAATCTTATTTCCGGATTCGTCTTTCTGCTTATCGCTTTTGAAAAGCAAGCTGTAAACAGGATGCTCGGTGTAATATTTTACGATTCCTGTGAACCAGAAGATGATTCCAAATTTTACTGCCGGATTCACATATCGCATTTTAAAGTGATGTCCTGAAATCAGGTTGGCGCTGTAATCGTTTATTTTCGGATACAGTATTGCGCAAATCTGATTGATGCAATCGTATTTATCGGCATCGGCTATCTCTCCTTGCATCGATGCAAATATATCGAAGCAGTCGGAGAACTCGCGGGCTGTAATGTTGGTTCGGCAAATCACATCGTTTTCAAACCGGCGACCGGTGTACCGGTTCCGTCCGATCTGGATATAGTTTACCGGATTTTTCTTGAAAACATAGTTGGAAATTATCCGGTTTTCTTCAACTGTGAAGGCAAATGTCAATTCTTCAGAGATATTCAAAAGATTGAGATTAATTATTTCCCGCTGTGTTTTATCTATTTTAAAAGCTTCACAGACAAGTTGTACCCACGATGGTTTATATCCTGTGTATTCAATCAGCATTTTGAGCCGGGCGACTTCCGGTGTGATGGTTCCGGCAAACAGTTCGGTCAATATACCGAAGGTGAATATTTTTTCTTTGAAAGATAAATCTTCCCAAGAATCAGGCAATTCGATTGATGACTTATTCAACTGTAAAGTTTTCATACATAATAAAATTTATCTGATTCGTCAAAATTACGTTTACCAATCAACGGTCGATCGCCGGCGTTCTTTCGGTCTTCTTCCATTTCCTTTTTCTTTATTCCCAAATCTACAGCATTCCAGTACGTTACTGCCTTTTTTAGAAATTCACCGGAAACATATTCACGAATATACTGATCCGCTTGCGCCCGATGGTTTTTGCCCATTTCATTGTCGATGTCGATGCGGATCGGCTCCGGCAATGCAGAATAAGCGAGCCGTTGGGTAGCGCGTCCCATCACTTCATAACATACTGCACGAATAATAGCATCTTTCATTTTTACGTCCGTACCGCTGAATGTTTCATCAAAAGTTTCATCAAATACAGCACGAGTAAGAATGTCCGTTATAGTCGGGTCCGGCAAGCGGGATCGGACACAGTCGATCCACACTTCCCGGATGATCCAACCTGCATACATCATGAAGTATTCGCCACCGGCGAGCGAAACACCTACCCATTTGTTGAAATCGTCTAAGTTAACCGGTAATTCATCAAATGCTTTTTTCTGATCGCTATCCGCCCATTCCGGAAAATCATCCAGATGTTCGTTTAGGAATTGAATAAGTAAATTCATCCAAAACCAGCCAGTAGTAATCAGCTTGTTATTCAGTTCATCGACTTGATATTTGTAAGCCGTTGTTTCGTCGTCATTTTTCTTGATTGTAATTCCATCGTTACTGACGCGGGTAATCAGAAAAATAGTATGTTCAAACACAGCGAAATGCAACATAGCTCGCTGAAGGTAATCGATAGCAGTTTCAGTGGATCCTGTGATTGCTCCCGACATATATGTTTTAACCAAACGATCAATGAGCGTCTGCGGGAGTATCCGCGCAATGTCGGCGCCGACCTTCATCAGGCTCGATTCAATATTGTCGTATTCGAGAGAAAGATTTGCACCGCTGATTTTCGGCTTCATTTCGGTAGCGAAACCATCGCGTTTGAAAGGGATTCGTATCATTGCTGAATTTTATTTTCTGACATATTATGAACTATCGCATCAAATTCTTCTTGTGTATTATTATTTGGTCTAAAACTACTTATCACTTCTTTAAATGGATGTAAGTAATGTTTTAAAGTATCTCTCGCTTCTTCTCTCGCTTGTTCAGCTTTCATTTCAATATATTCTTCATCTGTCATGTTCCAATCTGTAACAGTATCGACAATACTTGAAAATCTACATAATAAACCATTTGGCTGTCGTGCAATAAATGCTCCCATAATATTACTTTATTTAGTTTGTTCTTCGCTTTTCTGTAAATTAGTTTGAGTATCCGCAGTCGCCGTTTGCGCCGGACGATCGGCAGGAGTAGTATCCTGAAGCTTTGCCGGGATGTCGATCCAAAAACCAAGTTTGATGCCCTGTTTTTTCGCTTCCGGAAAATTGAGATGAATTGCCCTATTGATTTCTTTGAGAATAAAATATTCGTCAAGCGTGAGTGAAGCGATATAAATCAAATAGTTATAATAAACTTCGCTTCCTGATTTGCTAATCATGCCATCCTGTTCGACATTGGTTATTGATGAACTGATACCTTTTCCGGCAAGAATTACTTGATCGGCACGCCGGTCGAGACTGATTACCGAATCGAAATACTCTTTGAACTTTCCCGGAAATTCTTTGAACTCCCAACCATCTTCTCCCCATTTGGTCGATGCCCACATTTTTCCCTGATTCTTTCCTTCGCCGGTCATCATGTTGCCGATCGAACGGAGTTCATTAACTATTATCTGATCAACCATCGTTTCATAGAATCGAATCGGTTTTCCACGTTCATCAATCAATTTCAACCCTTTGTATTCCGTTTGAACCGGCACTTCTCCATCTCTATTTTCGTCGCATATTCTTTGCAATATGTCTCTTTGCTTATTGTACCAACTTCCGGGAATAATCACATGAACATGCGCGTTCAAAGCGTTTTTCAAATAGCTGTTCAGATATTGCGGAGACAGGTTTGATGCCTTGATCCATTCAAACAGACCTTTGAACCAGTTGTTGAGTGCATAGACGTTTTTTGTAAATGTTTTGTCGGAATTGAAAGCGACTGCTGTCGGGTAGCGGAACGGATCCGCCGGATTAAACCGGTTGTAAACTTCATAGTTGTAGCGGTTGGGGTTCATCCAATCTCCGACTATCACGAAATTGCAATCTTTGTTCGCAATTCTGTTGGTCACCGGATCCAATTTAGTTGCCAACCGCGCTTGATCGGCACCCATATAAGTTAATGCTTGTATAGGATTTCCTTTCACGCTGCCAACCATTCTCCGCGCTCGTGAAAGCTCATATTTTGATATGCAAGTGTTTACATAATAAAAATCGGTGATGATGTTTTTCAGATAGTCCCAATAATGGTTGTATCCATTTTCTTCCCATGATTCCAACCAGTCCTGAATCTCCGGAATTTCAATTGGAATGCGTACCCGACGTTGCTTTTCGCCTTCGCCCTGTATGATTTCCTGATATAATCTTGGTCCCTTTCCGAATAAAAACTTGATTTGTTTTTGAACAACTTCGGGAATCAGTTTATTTTCCGAAGTAGTAGAAAATACTTGTTGCGGATACAGGTTATGACCTTCGCCCCAGAGCAGAACGGTGAACTCATCGAGCCGCATGGTCGCCTGATCGGATATATATTTTGCATACAGGCTTTGAAACTGCTTTTCGCGAATCTCTTCCCGTTCGGAAATTCCTTGTATCTCGAAAGTAATTAATCCGCCTCCGGAGATGGAAGCAAATCCGCGTCCGTCCTTTATTTCAAATTCAGTCATTGAACCAGTCGATTTTTAATAATTCATAATCAGGTGGAAAGCCAATAAATCGCATTAATTTGCGGAAGCACATTTTCGGCTCGCCGGTATCCATATTTTCAAAAGTGAAATACAGGTCGCCATGCAATTGGAAGGTATCTTCTTTGAGCGCCGGACGAACCCTGCAACGTTCTATTTTTGATACATCACCACATTTTTTAGTTTTCAGATTACAGGTCAAATGGATTAGAGTGAAAGAGGCGCCGGAAATATATTTCAATTCCCTCGCCTTTCGAAGAGCTTCATTACCGGATATCGTTTTACTGCTTTCCATGATACAAAAAAAGCCGGATTTCTCCGGCTGCGAAAGGACAAAAAAGAATACAAGTTATTCTTTTACGTATCCAAATTGAATCAAATCGGAAAGAAAAGCCTCCGGAGGAATAGTCCGGATTTCATTGCCGGATTTGATTTTATACCGGTATGCAAAATTCTTTACAAATTCATCATCGGTACATTCGAAATCAAAACGGCTTCCTTCCCTAAGTTGAGTAATAAAATCTTCGGCAGAAGTGGCAATGATTACACCGCCATCTTCTAATAGGTAAGTTTTTTCCATTTTATGCTAATTTTAATGTTCTTTGTTTAAAATAATTTACTAAATCGTTAT
>JGI24705J35276_12238496_pt1 | contig 24016 bp, 17 predicted proteins | sample TergutNt197P4_FD_35276 | JGI IMG/M metagenome (IMG submission 35276) | reverse complement strand
TACTGCCGTAAATAATTATTTAAATTAACAAGATACTCCATTTTTATATAAATATCGTATCCCGGCTCGTCTATGCTTTGAATGATCTGATGATCGTCATAGGAAACAAAGTTCGTATGGCCACGTAACTCTACATTAACATTTATTTCGCTCATGAAAGATTCCAGTAACTGCGTACAGTATGCTTTCATTGTAACGGCATTTGTGGCGAGTCCCTCGGCAAAGAAATCATCTATCTGAGCCTGATCTGTCGGGATGCAGATATGCTTTACAGCAGCTAAATATGTACTATTATATTCCTTGCGTTCAACCAGATAAACCCTTCCGTAGGTTCCTCGGCCTAATAGCCTGACTAAATTCCAGCCTTTCCAGGGACAAATGAATTCATGTTGATCAGGCATTCCGGCTAACCTCCCATTAATTGTGTTATTTCTTAAAATCAACTTACAAGTACTAATGCGGTAATATTATCTTTCCCACCTACGGATATGGATGTATCTACCAGCTTGCTAACGATTTTTTGTGGAGATATGTCCATCAATAAAACGCATTTTAGAGCATTCTCACTAAGCATATCTGTAAGGCCGTCGCTGCATAAAAGTATTTTATCTCCGGGGAAAAGCTCCATTTCAGAATAATGTGGTTCAATAATAAATTCATCTTCCGGTATACCAAGAAATTGAGAAAGCTGATGACTTCGCCATTTCGAAACAGTACCGGCGGGGGTGTTATGATCTTTGGTTAAACAGATAAGCTCATTTCTATGTAATAAATATGCGCGGCTATCGCCCAAATTATACACTTTAATATGGTTTTCAATAATAATAGCCATGGCAAGCGTAGTGCCAATGGTTACATTTCTTTTCCCGGCTTCCAGATATATACGCTTATTTGCCTCATAAATATATTGCAATATATACTTTTGTTCCTGCGTCAATATATTTTGTGAATAATCGCTCAGAAGTCTGGCGGCAAATGACGATGCCCATGCGCTATAGCTCTCCCCGCCCATACCGTCAAAAACAGCAAATATTCCGGAACCTTTAAATGTGGTTTCCGTCATAAAATCCTGATCGATATTATTAATGGTTTTAAAAATACCATTGAAATAAAAATTATCTTCATTGTTGCGGCGCGTTTGTCCGGTTTCACAGCATATTGCTGCCCTCCATTTAAATCCATTCATATTTTTGTATAGTTCTAAAAATAATTAACAGAGTCTGTTCGCGCGTTAAATTATGCAGAGGATTGAAATTACCGCTAAATCCCTGCATAATATCATTTTCATGAGCAAATGCCACAAAAGGGACGGCCCACTCAGATATTTTTGCCCTGTCATTATAATAAGCGATATCTGGTAAGCCTGTTGGGGGTGAAAAATCTTCTATAATGGCTATAAATGTACAAATCATTTTCGTAGCTTCCTGGCGGGTTATTTTGCCGTTCGGCTTAAAACTTGTTTTGGTTGCACCGCCAACCATTTTGAGAAAAAATGCTTTCTTTATTTCATTTTCAAAGGCATTACCTCCGATATCTTGAAAATCAACATTATAAGTAGGATAAGTGGGCAAGCTGATCTGCTTGCCTTTAATAGATTCATATGTTTTTACAAGCAATGCCGCAAATTCCGCCCTGGTAACGCTATCTTGATAATTACCCCAGAGCATTGGCGGCAATAAATTGATTTTATATAGTTCGGATAATTCAGATACCGCCCAATCACTGCATCCCCAAAAGGGTTTAGTGGTGTATCTTTCATTTTTTATTATGGAAGAGAGTAAATTGTACGGTTTTGACTCATCTGAACTATTACCTGTACCAAGCTGATGATTTTTATTTCTTCCCCATACATATAAAACATCCGCATCCGATATAGCAAAATTGTGATAAACTCCGGAAGCTATATATTTTGGCACAAAATCTGTATTGATTTTAACGGGATTATTACATATAGTGGTAAAAGTCCTGTTACCAAGTTGGCCAAACTCCCCGTTTCCCCAGGTATAGATCTCGTTTTTAGCTGTCAATGCCATTGATGTTTCATTGCCTGCAGAAACTTGTACAGCATTTTTCACATTTTTCACTTTGACAGGTAAAAGCCGCATTTCCGTAGTTCCATCACCCAGCTGGCCATATGTATTGGAACCCCAGGCATAGACAACGCCGTCAAGAGAAACCGCCAAAGAATGTGAATATCCTGCCGCTATAGAAACTATATTGATCAGATCTTTTACTTTTCCCGGCTCAGCTGCGTCAATTGTGGTTTCATTACCTAATTGGCCATTCCAGTTAGCGCCCCAAGCCCATATTTCTCCGGCTGCAGTTAAAGCTAGAAAATGCGCTCCGCCCGCAGCAATTGCCGCAATATTATTGAGTTTGGAAATTATATGCGGCGTTTCGCCAATACTCCATTGCCACACTAAACCATCGAGGTCTAGCGCTAATCCATCACCTTGACCTGCGGCTATAGAAACTATATTTTTTAAGCCCGGTAGTTTATATATGTGCTCATCCATGCCGTCTCCCAAAAAATAAACGCTGCCGCCCTTATTAAGCGCCAGAGAAAAATCATACCCTGCTGCTACAGAAACTATAGCAGATAGATCTTCCAGCGGTTGCGGCGTTATCTGCTCTGAAATACTTTGTTCTCTGCCAAGCTGCATTTGCTGATTTGCTCCAAAAGTCCAGATTTGCCCATCATCCTTAAGAACAATAGAATGAGACATACCGCCTGCAACAGGCGTAATCCATTGATTAACACCGTCGGCTTGGGCTTGTAGAGGAAACAGCAAAATAGTGGCAAGTAATATTAGGGTAGCTGATAATAGTCCATTATATTTTTTACGCATATTAACTCCACCTCTATGGTATTCCTTCGAATAAACTTGCTAAAAAAACAAGAATATCGGCGTTTCTCCAGCTATGGTGCATAATTTACGAGGAGTCAGAAGTCAGAAGTCAGAATATCTAAAGAAACAAACCAATAAGAGCAAGCTATGAGTTTTATGCTGCTTTTAGAAGAGTTTTGTTTTTATGTTGAGGAATGCAGATACTATTTGATTTTAGCTAAAGATCTTGAGTGTTATGACGTTCAGGAAACTTCCTAATTTACTAATCGAAGTCAGCAAATTATTCGTGAATTGCAAATTACTGGATGCATACTCTAAAGGTGTTCAATTCCATTCTGACTCCTGACTCCTGGCTCCTGACTTCTGGCTCATTTGGTTGCGGCTGAAAGCCGCCCTTCACATATCTTAATAAAAAAGTTAATATTATTGATAAATAATGCGTTTAATGGTTATGCAGGGCTTGTTGACAATACCTAAATTGTTTGATAATATTACATTTGCAAGGCAGAAGAAAAAACACCTTTTTTCTATCGCAGTATTCTACACCAATATAATCATTTTTGATACATTTTATCATGTATTTATATATTTTTCAAGCCTCAATGAATCAAAAAAGGCGGTGAAAATCTTGTCGCAAACAGGTTATGACGGGCACTTACGAAGTTATTTATCTTCAGGGCAAATCAAGGAACGTGAAGATACTTTAGGTGTCAGTTATATTTTTTCTGACGAGAACCTATTCTACTTAACGGGATATAAAGTCCTGCAAGAACGGGGCAACAAAGGCTTTTTGCAATGCGCGAAAGTTATGCAAAATGGCAAAATAAAACTCAACTACTATATCGAGAGCTATAAATCCTTGAAAACTGTATTACCAGTACTGACTCCGGCCATATTTTTAACTATTATATATAATCTGGCAAATGTATTTGAAGAAATCCGCAACAACGGGTTTATCCAGTGTGAGAATATTTGGGTATCGCCAGAAAGAATATATGTAGACCCCGAAAACCTGCGGGTGTTTTTACTCTATGTGCCAATAAATATACAAGCGTCTACCGATGGAATTTCTGTATTCGAAAAACATCTAAAAAAAATGATTTTAGATATATTGTTTGAAAACCCGCATATCAACGACAATGATACTCAGGAAATCAGAAAAGAAATTTTTTCCGATGATGAAACTACGCTAAATTCTTTAAAAAAAACCCTGCGTCTTAAAGGACATCCGCTTTCTGCTACCATAAATCTTGCATCGTGGGAAAGCAGTTTAGATACTGCATATAGAGCAGAAAATTCTCAGCCATTTTCATCTGCTAAACTGCGAACAACCGGAGCGCAGTATCATCATACTAATAATAACGCCACCATGCCAAAACAACCTTTGCGATTGATACAATTATTAAAACACGGCTTAAAAACGGAGCCAATTGTAGAAATCAAGCCGGTAGAAATCGATCCAAGGCTTTTATCTTTCGGCGATTTTAATCCTAAAATAGCTCTGGTTAGTCAAAACCTGCCCGAAACCTTAACATTTATCATTAATAAACCCGAGTATATCATAGGAAAAGACGCTACAACCGCAGATGGTGTAATTCTTGCTAATCAATTCATAAGTAGTGTTCACTGTAAAATCATCAGCCATAAAAATCTACATTTCATCGAAGATATGAAAAGTTTGAATCAAACTTTTGTAAACGGCGCGCTTATTATCCCCCATAAAATATTTCCGCTTCATGTTGGAAATACCGTAAAACTGGCTAATATAGAGTTTATTGTACAGCCGCTTTCCATGATGAAAATAGCCGGTGATACAAAAACCGAACCCAATCCTTTCGTAAATGGGGGTAAATAACCATGGCTCAATTCACTATTGTTTTGGCAGACACAGATGAACGCTATTTAACTTTGCTGGAAAAAAGGTTTATTGAAACATGTAAAGACAATGCAGAGATCATTATTATTACGGAAGAAGAATACCTAAACACTTTTATTAGTAAACCACAAAGCATCGATATTTTGGTCATTCAAGAGGAACTCTTTAATAATGATTTTGAAAAACACAACATAGCGAACACGTTTATTCTTACAGAACAAAAAGTTTCCGCAGACGATTCCTTACCCAAAAGGCTATATAAATATACCAATATAATAGAAATTTTCAATGATATTCTCAATGAATCAGCGCTTAAAAATTTTCATGGCATAAAAGGCTCTGAATACACCAAAAGCGTATTGGTGTATTCGCCAATTGGCGGTATTGGAAAAACTTTTAGCGCTATCGGCTTAAGCGTAGCGCTTGCGAAAGCGCATAAAAGGGTACTTTTTCTTTCTGTTGAACCATTGCAAAGCTTCACTTTTTTTCTTTCTGCCGCCAAGTATATGGATACAGACTTACTTAACCGGCTTAATGTACAAAACTCCCATATCTATAATAATCTAAATACCAGTATTGATAAAGATATTTTTGATTACCTACTACCATTTCCACAAGCTGCATTAGCGTTTGGCGTAAAATCGGAGAAGTATCAACATTACATGCAAATCGTTAAAGAATCCCATGAATACGATTTTATTATCATCGATTCATCTTCCGATTTTACTGCGGACAAATCTGCTCTGATGGCTTTTTGTGACAAAACGCTACTACTTTTAGGCCAGCATCCGCTAGATGTCCATAAATTTGAGCGGTTTTTGACTAATATTGACTATTCTAATACAAATAAGTTTTTGTTCATATGCAATAAATACGACGGCAAGGCTAAAGATCATATTCTTAACAGCCCTATACGCACACAAATAACTATTTGCGACTATATACCCAAACTTATTATAGATCAATCCGACCTCAATATTGCCTGGTTCAACAAGTTCAATTATTATGAAAAACTGGCATATATGCTGCTCTAATGGTCTGCTTCGCAGACCAAGTGATGAGTGGTGAGTGAGGAATGCTAAGTTTAGGTTTATTTTCGCAGGCGAAAACAATTGAATTATGATTATACTAATAAAAAGGAAAGCTGGGTGCTGTGTGGATAATGATACCATCGTTGCTGTACTGTATATTCACAAGACAAATCAGAAAATAGATATAGAGATTCCGCTCAATATCTCGGCCAATGAACTTCTTACTGGTCTTAATATAGCTTTTGACCTGGGCGTTGATCCAGATGATATATCGCAGCGTTTTTTAAAAACAGAAAACCCAATCGCTCTTCTGAAAGGTAATAAAACACTTGCGGAATATAAATTGCGACATGGAACCATCATCAATATCACAAATTAAAGGAGATATTAACGTATGATGGATAAAAGATATCAAATAATACTTTTCGGTAAGAAAGTATATAGAGAGCTTGAGTTATCTAAAGAAAGTGAGGCATTGATCAAAATTGGCACAACGAAAGAGTGCCGGGTCAGGCTTAATAAAGCAATATTTTTTGAAGAATTTGAACTGGTTTTGCAAGGTGATGGCGCCGATTGGCAGTTGAGTTGCGGGAATGATCTGTTTTTTACTACGGATGGTATACTAAAAATCACCTATAAAGCGCTGGAACACGGAGATCATCTTATAGTAAAATATAGCAAAACTAATGCCGAGTTGTTTCAAATTGATTTTACTATTGATTTTGACAACGCGCAAAGCGATTACCAGAGAGTAATAGATATAAAAAACCAGGAAACACTCCATATCGGCGGCCACGAGCATTGCGATATTTATCTTGATGATCCATTATTAGGCTTCGACAGCGCAACGCTCACCCAAAAAAACGGTATATTTTACCTAACAGATAATAGCACCAAATATGGGATTTTTGTTAATGGCTCTCGCATACGGGATACCGTAAGAATCTTTGATACAGATTTTTTTAAGCTTGTCGGCTTTAGCTTTTATCTAAAACATGGCAAGCTTTTTACATCCAAACAAAATGTGCTAGTGAAAACACTTGCTTTCATTGATATAAGTGATCAGACAAGCCACTTAGATTATCCTAAATATAACCGGTCTACCAGAATGCAATATGAAATACCTCATGATGAAATTACAATACAATCACCACCCCCCAAACCACAAAAATCCGATAAAAGTATCGTTATGACATTGATTCCCGCACTTGCCATGCTTGCGCTTACTATTGTTCTGCGGGGCATTATGGGCAGCGGTAATAAAATGTTCGTCATTTTCGCCGCGACTTCTATGAGCATCGGCATTATTATGTCCATCACAACTTATATTATTGATGGGCGAAAATTCAAAAAAGATACGGCCATACGGGAAGAGAAGTATTTGGAATATATATCTGAAAAAGAAGCGGAGATCACCGCGTCACGTGAGAAGGAGCTTATGATTCGCCAAGCGATACAGAGTTCCCTTCATGACGATTTAGAAGAAGTTCATGCATTCGGTAAAAGACTTTTTGAAAAAGAGGTTCAAGATTCGGATTTTTTGGATATTTATCTGGGATACGGAAATGTTGAAGCGGCCTGTAAAATAAAATATTCCAAACAGGAATTTGTGGATATGGAAGACCCGATATCGCTATTGCCAAATCAGCTTGAACGCAAATACAAAATCATTCCTGCAGCGCCTATCATCTCCAGCTTCCTCAAAGCCAGTATCATAGGGGTTATCGGCAACCGTGAAGCGCTATATGAGGTAGCTAAAAACATGGCGCTCGATGTAGCTATACGGCACTTTTATCAGGAAGTCAAAATGTTTTTTCTTTACAATGAAGAAGATATTGAACGCTTTCTGTGGATGCGCTGGTTAAAAAACCTTCAAAATGACGCCTTGCAGATCCGCAATATCATGTGCGACGAAGAAAGTAGCAATATCATATTGGAGTATCTTTATAATGAGCTGTCTTGGCGGGAAACTAATGCTAAGTCAAACAAGCAAACCTTTGAGGTATATAATGTAATTTTTATTTTTCGCTCGGAAGGGATTTCCAAACACCCCATTTCCAAATTTTTCAGTTTTGCGAATAATTTGGGCTTTACTTTCGTCTTTTTTGAAGAATACGCGGAATGCCTGCCTAAGGACTGTACCGAAGTTATACAACTGGATGAAGAAGGGCGCGGCACTTTGCTTTATAGTGAAGACTGCAACCATAAGACGGTGTTCGCCTATGAAACAATCAGCAATACTCTAGCGGAAAAAACGGCTTTAAAATTAAGTTCGGTGTATATCGACGAAGTAAGTTTGGAAAAAGACCTGACTAAAAGCATTACACTGTTTGAAATTCTGGGTATTTTGAATATCGATGACCTGGATTTAACACAACGCTGGAACAATTCCAAGGTTTATAAGAGTATGGCTGCGCCCCTGGGTGTAAAGCGCAAGAATAAACCGGTATATTTAGATATCAGCGATAAAGCCACTGCCCATGGTCCACATGGCTTGGTAGCCGGAACAACCGGCTCTGGGAAGAGTGAAATAATACAATCCTATGTATTATCTATGGCTTCACTGTTTCATCCGTATGATGTAGGCTTCGTTATCATCGACTTTAAAGGCGGCGGCATGGCCAACCAGTTCAAATTTCTACCGCATATGATGGGTGCTATCACCAATATCGACGGACGTGAAATCAACCGTTCCCTGCTTTCGATTAGAGCGGAACTGATCCACCGGCAGGAGTTATTTTCCCAATATGGCGTTAATCACATCAACGATTACATTCAATTATTTAAAAAAGGCGAAGCACGGCAAGCTTTACCCCATTTAATCATGATCGTGGATGAATTTGCCGAACTCAAAGCGGAATTCCCCGATTTTATGAAAGAGATCATCAGCGCGGCTAGAATCGGGCGTACGCTGGGCGTACATTTGATACTCGCTACCCAGAAACCTTCCGGCGTAGTAGATAATCAAATATGGAGCAACTCGAAATTTAAGTTGTGCTTGAAAGTCCAAACCAAAGAGGATAGCAAAGAAGTTATTAAAACAACTTTAGCCGCCGAAATTGTAGAACCGGGCCGGGCATATTTCCAAGTAGGTAATAATGAAATGTTCGAATTATTTCAATCCGCGTACAGCGGGGCAAAAGCCGAAACGAATATCGATCAGGTGCAGGCATTTACCATACATACCGTTAACTCTTGGGGCAAGCGGGAAGTGGTCTATACAACTCAAAAAGAGGCAACCGACACCGAAAGCAAAACTCAATTGCAAGTAATGGTAGATTATGTCAACGACTATTGCCAGACGAACAATATAGCAAAACTACAGGGCATTTGCCTGCCGCCCCTGCCGGAGCATATATTGGCCGGGGCTTTGCAGGATAGCGTAAAAGACTTGGTAAAGGGCATAAATGTTGCGATTGCTTTGTATGACGATCCGGAGCAGCAGCGTCAGGATGCTTTAATAATCAACTTATCGGAAAGCAATACCTATATCATAGGCTCGGCGCAGACCGGCAAGACCACGCTGCTGCAGACGATGCTCTATCAGCTGATGCGCTGCTACACCCCAGAAGAGCTAAACATCTACATCGCGGATTGCGGCAGCATGGCGCTAAAAGTGTTTGAAAACGCCGCCCATGTGGGCGGGGTGGCTTTGGCGGCGGAAGAGGAAAAGATGCTAAACCTCTTCAAAATGCTGATGAAGACGATCCTCATCAGAAAAACCCTTTTTGCCGAAAAGGGTTTAGGAACGTATAAGGCATATGTAGAAGCCGGGTTCACGGATATGCCGCAAATTTTATTGTTTGTGGATAATATGGCGGTATTCAAAGAAAACTACTACATCAAGATCGAAGATGTTTTTCTCACTCTGTGCCGCGAAGGGCAAGGTGTAGGAATAAATATCATCGCCACAGGCGCTCAAACAAATGTTATTGGCTTTCGCCTGCTGGCCAACTTTGGCAACAGGATAGCCTTTTGTTGCAACGATAAGGGCGAATACGGCAATCTATTTGACAGATGCAGAATAGAGCCTAAAGAACTACCGGGTCGCGGGCTGTGTGTCATCCAGAAACGCATTTTGGAGTTTCAAGCTGCCCTGGCCTTTGAAGGGGAAAAAGAAATCATCCGTGTAGAAAACATGAAATCCTTTATCCAGGAAAACGCCTTGCTATACGCCGGATGCAAAGCCGCGCCTATTCCGGAGGTACCGGAAATCATCAACCGTTCTGGGCTGCAGCGTACCAATAAGGAATTATACGAAAAGTCATATCAGATTCCTATCGGCATGGATTACAACTCGGTCGATTACCGGGTGATAGATTTGCAGAACGTGCGTATGCTCGGTATTTCCGGCAAGGAGAAGAGCGGTAAGACAAATTTCCTGCGCCACCTGTTGAATACCATTGATATTTCGGGCAGCTCTACAGAAGCTTATATAATAGACGGCGAGGAAGCGCAGCTGGAGGATATGAGTAAGCTCAGCTTCATAAAGAAATACAGCGACAGCGCAGATTCAATAGAAGAAATAGTAAATAGTATATATGAACAGCTGGAAGAACGGCAGAAAAAGGCGCTGCAAAACAAAAATACACCACTCGATATGGTTTTGGAGGACGATCCGCTTTTACTCTTAGTGATAGAGAATAACAGCTTCCTTTCTGAACTTGCCAAGAAAAAGCCTGTTCAGGAAAAACTCAATACCATATTGAAGCAGTACCGAAGGTTTAAGGTGACTATAATAATCAGTGACTTGGAAAACGCTACGATATCATATAGCGCCCCCGATATTTTGAAAACACTAAAAGAAAACAAGAAAATGATCGTTTTCGAAAACGCCGATAGTATTAAAATTTGTGAAGTTGCCCCAAGGCAGTTAAAGGAATATGCAAAGCCTATTAAGCTGGGGGACGCTTATGTATTTATGGATGGGGAAATGAGCAAGGTAAAAACCGTACTGGATGTGTGATTAGCATCCCTGCACACAAACGGTGGTAAAAAGCCCGCGCCTGAGATTATCTCCGTAAACAAGTTATCGGAGATGCTTGCAGGCGCGGGCTTTTTGCTTGTTTTGCGTTCAGATACCAAACTTGCTGGCAATTTCATTATCCAGCGTTTCAACTGCATCGGCAGTTTGATCCAGTTGCAGGCCGATTTGGTCAATAAGCTCTTTCATTTCGTTGAAGGACGGCTTCAAAGCATCAAACTGCTGGGCAAAAGCCTGGCTGGCAGCGCCTTCCCATTCAGACTGCAATTCATTGATGATATTTTGCATGCTGTTGATAACCTCTTGGAAAGTTTCCCCATTCCCGCGCACCTCACCGGCGCGTGTACGCATTTGTTCCGGGGTCATACGGATTTGTCCCATAATCTCTCCTCCTTTGTTATTTATTTGATTTTTTTATTTTGAAAGCGGCCCAAGCATTATGAGGGGAACGCGTTTCAATTCTATGTAACATATTTGCCGACTTTTACAGATGTTCGTATATATAATACTTTATAAAAGATCATCCCCGATTTCTCTTTCTGGTTTATTAGCATCCATTTTACCATTTTTAAGGAAATACAGCCCAAAATGTTTGCATTTCCAAAACAGACCAGAATTTCTCCATTTATCGAATCAGTTGGATAGCAGGATTAATGTCATTTTGAATCTGATATAAATTACCAACTTTTGTTTCCGCCATGTCAATTGCTCTTGCCACATTTTCTAAGAATCTATTCTTGTGATATTCTGACGCAAAACCATTAAATTCAAAACGCATATTATTATTCTCAAATAACCCATCATATTCTTCTTGTATCATATTAATCATAGAAACAAATTCTTTATCATTTTTTAATTCATCAGGTATATCTGGACCATACGGTTCTCCATTTTCCCCATATATCCATATCGGCAAGCAGTTGTATTCAAGTAAAAAACGAATTTTTTTCATTTTTGCCATCTTCTCCTTTATCTCATATTCGCCCCAACGATATAACCATTCTCGCCTATTGTAATGGCAACTCGTTGTAATTGTCCATTATAGACGACCTCATAAATGGGACGTGTTCCTTGCATACCAACGACTTTGCCCTCAGATACAGCTTTGATTAAAAAATCAGGGATTTTCTCTGTCGGTATACCTTTGCTAATAAACTCTCCAGCATGATTCATTATATGTTCCAATCCAGCATTTGAACCACCTTTTTCTAACCAGACAAGCATTCCTTCAGATGTTTTTGTTATAGCAATTACATCTTCTGGAGTATATTTAACGCCGCTTTGCGCCAGTTCTTCTAGGAATTCTTGCGGTCTTAGTGATTTAGTCAGAGCCTGAATTGTTTCCAGAATATCGTTAATCGTAAACCCTGCCTCGATAAAATCTGCCACTACCAAACCAGCAGTAAACAATTCTGCAAGTGTGACCCCAGCGGCAACAAGTTCTGTCAACGATATTACACTGAGAATTTCGGTGATAGGTATTATTGCCACTAATTCAACAAAACTAATTGAAAATAATATTTCATTGATTGGCACATAGACAACAATCTCATTGAATGACACTATATATATGAGGTCTTGGAATGGTATTGCAAGAATAAGTTGCCTAAACGAAATTACTCCCGCACTAACAAGGTCAAGAAGCTCTGTAATATCCACGCCAATTTCGATTAGTGTGGAGACATCGACTCCCAGCATTACTAGTTCTTCAACAGTCATACCTTCCTCAAGAAGTCCCGCAATTATAGCGGCATCTTCCGCTCCTTCTCCTAGCGCACCGATACCCAATGTCACTATAATAGGGAGGATAAGTCCAAATCCGTATCCAATACAATATGCAGCGCCTTTATTATCCCAAGCCTCAGAAATTGAATGGCTAAGAGATTCCCAGATTAAACTAGGATCATTCCATATTGCGCTGACTGTTGCACCAATATTGGAAAACATATCCTTGACCCATTGTGGTTCAGCTCCGAATGGAGCAGTAACGAGAAAAACGAGACCACCTGCCACTAACTTCACAAGACCAAAAACCAACATGAATATGCCTTTAATTAACCCCCATAAAGCTTCAAATAGCCCTACAAAGAAATCTGCAATACTACTTCCCACACTCTTCCAAAAATCGCAAAATTTTTCCCACCAATTACTGTAACTGTCATACAGCTCTTTTACCTTCCGAGCAAACTCTTCATCACATTCTTGATACGGATTTACCCGATAATTATATAAATCCCATAAATCAGTTATAATATTATTCATTCCAGTTGCAAAGGCGGATACATCATAATGCAAGCCACTCAATTTTGAATGGTTACGCTGCAGTGCGCTAGCTCTATCCTCTGTGACACGAATAATGCCAGGTGATTTATTAAGTGCATTATTCATTTTACCAACGTCTTTATTGAAATTTTCTTCAATTTTGCCAATGCTCCATTTTATGTTGTCCCGATTGACGCGCATCTCATCGCCTCTGGACTCCGGCATGATATAATAAGTCATATCGGAAATGAATCCGCCTATGATTGTTATTAAATCCCCAAGTTGCTCTTTATATGTTATAAGGCCATTTTTGGTGTTATCACTCAATGTTTGAATCGCATGGATACCCTTCCCTTTGCTTTGAAGCACAGTCGTGGTTGTGGTATCAATAGCATCTTCCATTTCAGAAAGTGCTTTTTGATAAGCGCTTAAAGTTCCCAAAATATCATCTAAAATGCTGTAATTTACCCTTAAATCTATCATTTTTTCACCTATTATTCAAAAGATACGCTAGATAATTTGTTATTCAATGCATAACACTTAAGAACCATTATTTGTGCTTTCAGTTCCATCTCAGTTTCGACATTCGCATTTGCAAAGTCCATATTGATATATTTTGATATGTTGTAAATAATAGTATCAATGGCACTACACATATCATATATCCTACCAGAACAAAATGAACTTGTATAACCGGGAACACTTACATATACCGGCTCGTCGTCTTGCGTCATGTTTTCCCCTCCTACTTTATTATTTCTGGGCAAACTCTCAGCATGCAGTGATTTGGTCAGCTATGGCATAATCAGCTTCGACATATGCCTCAACAGCAGCCGCAATATTCTCCGAAAAGTTCTTTACTTCATTAAGCGTTTTAGGATTGCTATTGTCTTTCATATTGTTCAAGGTTTTCATCAAATCTTGAATAAAATTGGAGTGCATACCATCAAGAGAGTTACGCGCCTCAGATACATAGTTATTTACATAACCTTCAAACATATCAATAGCCGCGTTTAGTTTTGATATTGCATCTCTGAGTGTGTCGACCTCTATTTTTATCTCATCGCTCAATCTTATTCACCCCCTGTTGTTGAAGGAAATAGTGTGTTAGAGGAAAAACCTGCTGAAAAAAGGCCGCGATTCACAATGAGTTCGTTTTTCACAACGCCAACAAATATCTCTTCCTGCTGATCCGAGTATCCTCGGTGTACTACCTGCTCAATCAGGGGTGGCGTAAAATATAGCAACCTTTTTGAAATAAGAGAACCAAAAGGATAAGCCACAGCGCCATAGGTAAAGTAACTCTCCATACCTTCCTCATATGCGAAACGTTGTGTTATGATGAATCTTATACTGTCAAACTTATCCACGTCGAAGGCTTTACTCAAAAAATCCTTATTCAAATCAATAACACTACCTAACGGAAGTATATCGCAATAACAATCAGCAATTAGTTTTAAGATAGTTTTAAACTCATAAACGCCTATTTTTTCGGTTAAATTATCCGAGAGGGTTACTTCGTAATCCTCTTCGCCTATAATAACTGCTTTCAGTTTTTGTTCCACAGTTGTAATTGGGCTTTTCTTGGCACAGACATCTTCATATAGCTTATAAAGAACCCGTTGGTCACCATTGGCAAATAATTCACTAATTCTTAACGCAAAATCTTTTTGGTAGACCGGGATTCTCTTATCCACCGCAAGTATAAACAGGTTTTTTGATATGCTTTCCATGTTCGGTGTTTTCTCCTCCCATATATTCCTCAATATTTAATTGCACATTAAACCTCTTCGGTGGCCTAACCCAATATTTTTATACAATAGTAGTATACGCCTTCTGAAAGATTCGATCCGCAGTTATGCACGTTTCTGAACGTTTCCGTTTTGGGGCCGATATAGTCGCTTATACTGTTGATTATGACTCTATTAGCTTTGAAATAGTGGTAATTAGTTTGTGTCAATGCTTCAAAAAATGTGGCAATGTTAGGGTTTTGGTTAAATTTTTAAATCTTCAAGCAGAACAGCGCATAAAGCGGTATGCTCTTTATCTTATTTTCAAAACCGAAGTTTCTGGCTGACACGCGAATGGAATATTCAGGATCATATATATCGCAATAATTTCGCAGGCTTTTTGAACGTACATTTTCAGCTGACTTTGCTTCCAGCGGTATAATACTGCCAAGGCTATCTTGAAAGACAAAATCAACTTCGGCTTTGCCCGAAGAACTCCAATAATATGGGTCAATACCGTTTGCGATAAGGGCTTGCATGATATAATTTTCGGTTAGCTCACCCTTGAACCCGTCAAAGCTATGCGGCGTATAAAGCACCGCATTGACTGGGATACTCATTTTTGAACAAAGCAAGCCGGTATCCACCATATAGACCTTGAACGCCTCATTTTCCGCGTAGGCCGACAGCGGCATCTTCCCTTCGGTCACATGAACGCATTTATTTATCATACCAGCCGCCTTCAGCCAATTAAGCGCGACCTCGTAATCCTTAGACCGCGCCCCAGACTTGATAACCTTGTATTGAAACTTGCGGTTTTCTTTGGCAAGCTGAGCCGGAACCGATCCCCACGCTGCCATGATTTTAGTGGTTTCCTGTGGCGTGGCATATTTAGCCATGTCTGCAATATATGAATTGTTCAGGGTTGTTTGTATGGCTGTCACAAAGTCAAAATCGCGTTTGCTCGCGTACTCTTGCACCGCGCGGGGCATACCGCCGACAACAAGATAGGTTTTATATAAGTCCATAGCCGAATCGTGAAGCGACAGTGGTGTAAAGCCCTCAAAGGATTCGCGTATTAACGCACAAATCCCATCTTGACCAACAGCCCACAAAAATTCTTCAAAGTCCATTGGGTACAGATGAAGCATATCCACCTTTCCGACAGGGAAAGAGAACTTTTCACGCTTCATTGCTACGCCGAGCAAGCTACCCGCCGCGATGATATGGTACTGTGGCGCTCTCTCGGCAAAGTATTTGAGTGAGGTCAAAGCCTGCTCACAGGCTTGTATTTCATCAAATATAATAAGGGTATCCCCCGGTAGTATCATTTGCCCGCTACTGGCGGCAAGCTCCCGAACAATCCGCTCCGGGTTCAGATCGCGCTCAAATATAGCGGGTATCTCTTGGGATTCCTCCATACTAAAATACGCGACATTTTTGTAAAACTCCTTACCAAAAGACAACAGGATATAGGTTTTGCCTACCTGACGTGCCCCTTGTAAAAGCAGAGGTAGTTTTTCCGGGTTATTTTTCCACTTCAATAGGTTTTTTACTATTTTACGTTCCATAAAGTGTGTTCACCTCACACTTATTATAGCCTAAAAGAGGTTTATTAGTCAATATCATTCTTCAATCTATTTCAAAAATATGTTTATATGCTATTTTTAGTAACTTACCCTGCAAAAACTTTTTAATAACAAGTTGTTTAAGCCGTTAAACTACATGTTCTACTTTCAATTGTTATTATCCAAATCAAACTTCGATACCGCCGTTATTTCTTCCGCCGAAAGCATAAGGTAAAATGCTTAGCCCACGACTCATTAATTTTATTATTTTGAAAGAAACACACGTCCATTGGTTGTGGGTCGCAGTCAATTCAAATGTATTGCCACTATATTTGCAAAAGCCTATACATCATCGCCGCTTAATTGCGCAGTGATAGCCGTACACTTGGGTAAAACGTTGTCGCCTTCAGAGGTTATACAGTATGCAATCAAATCGCAGTTTATAGAAAATGGGTGATAGAATGCTATTGCATAAGTCTGTGCAACATCAATCTACCTGTTCAAATATTATTTCCTTCACAAAATCCATAACTTTATCGACATATTCTATAGTTATTTTGTAGAAAATTAAATTTCAGATAACTTCTCAAACTCATCGACGATCTCATGTAAATTGACCACCGCTGTAGCAGTTTACCTCAACAGAATAGCGATATTGTAGATCAAAAGTTGCATTTCATTGATGGACTACTTATATGCGGCTAAAAGCCCTTACTTAGGATTATTATTGCAAATTCGTGCAAAGATTCCTGTAAGCGCTGGTTTTTGGTGTGGCGTGCGTTTAAACCCCAAATTTGCTGGCAATTTCATTATCCAGTGTTTCAACTGCGTCGGCAGTTTGATCCAGTTGCAAGCCGAAACTATGGCATTTGCTAATTTTCGATCAACTCATACATGAGCACGATTCAAGAAAAAACTATGGATGAATTTTATCATATATCACACGACAAATTATAAAACCGAAAAATGTAATCATTATCGCAGTCATAAATAATTTGCCAATAAACATCCTTATTACTACAGTTGGCTGGCTAGGGTTAAATATAATCATTGCCAGAAATACTATCAAGCCAATTTGAAGAACTATTTGATGAATAAGCGAAAAAATTGGCACATTATTGTCTACATATTTGCATGGCTTTAAAAATAAAACTGATTCCACAAAATGATGGACATTTATACGCCCAACACATCTTTCCGGCAGTCCTTTGGCTGAAAAAATGATGCAAATACCATAGGAGAAAGCATACGCAAAGACAAATAGTACAATATTAATAATCTTATCATTCACTATATTCACCTCAAATAATAAAATACATTTCGCCCAAGCTTATTAATTCATAGAGCATATATTTTTTCTTATAACATATGACAAACAAAAGTTATACAAATCTCGGAAAAACTCACCCGAACATAGATAATCCAAAGCACTGATAAATGATTCAATGCTTGGAACAATTATGTTATCTATTAATTTATCACGGAAATAATCGCTCACAGCTTCTCCTACATCCCAACCTAAAGAAGCTCCTAGCGCGTTCACAAAACCATCCGGAGTGAAATTTTGTCCTAATCCCGCGAATATGCCACCAGTTACTGCATTGGCAAGTATATTCACTATGTGTGCTACAGGTGATTTTTCTGCCCATGAACCATTTATTGTTTCTGTTGCTGCATAACTTCCAACTGATGTTATTCCACCACTGAACATAACAGCTACCATGCCGATTCCCGGAATTGCCCCAATAGTTCCCATGACACCTGACGCCAAAATATCAACTGCTAAATCTTGTAACTTAACGCTTCCATCAACAGCTAATTGCTTAAAAGTGCTAACAGTTCCACCAACAACCATACCTGTCAATGTTCCAGAAGCTATTGTTGTTACAGTTCCTACTGCTGCAGGTGCTAATGCGGCTGTTGCGATTCCACACGTTACTCCAATAGCTCCGCCAATAAGCGCTCCTGCTGCTACTGCTTCCCATTTTACTTCTCCTGTTGTAACATACGATGTAATTGCTCCAACTGCAGCTCCACCAATCACCCCTATTACGCCTAATATTAAGTTCAAAAATTTGCCATCATTATCGACAAATATTTTCGGGTTATTAACGCAATATATATATTCATTAAAAGTTGACGGCCACACGATGAAACCCTTGAACATATCTCTTGCAATAAACCGCCCCGCCAACGGGTCATACTCTCTCGCTTGGGCAAAATAAGTCTGCGCGACATTGTCATATTGGTAGCCCGTGAATCCAAATGGTTGCGCTTCACCCTGGTTGCCAAAGACATCGCGACCAAACTCATCGTAAGCATAACTATCCACCAACGCGCCATCCGCACCGGTAAACCGTAACGGGCTGCCAAGCTCATCTTGCATATAGAACCGATTACCCTCGCCACCGCTCTCGGCCACCACATTGAAGTCCCAGGCATAGTTCTTGGTTTGCCCATCCTCACTCATTTGCAATAGATTGTGATACTGTTTTGTCAAATCCAAAACATAGCTAATGTTCTTTGTCGGATTCAAATCATCTTTTATCTGCTTGCCTACCCGGTGCCCCAAACCATTATACTCATAATCCGCCACTTGCCCGGCGGCATTGATTGCTTTGGTCAGGCGGTTTAGTGGGCTGAATTCGTAAGAGTTCTTAAGCTGACCGTTTTCCAGAATCCGCGTCAAGTTACCCCTTGCGTCGTAACTAAAATCTTGCGTTTGTTGAGTGCTTTCCGAATGCAATAGCTGATTAAGCGGATTATAGGCATAATCCGTTCTAACTCCGCTATCTTCCATAAAACTGCGGTTACCAAACTCATCGTATCCGAATGATTTTATCAGTTTATCATCTTTGATTACTCCCGATAAACGCGATAGCGCATCATAGGTATACTGATACTTTCCGCTATCCTCAGCTAGAGCGCGCCGGTATTTTTCTATACCGGTTTTATTTATCATGCTATCGTAAGAGTAGATATATTTATCCAGTATACCCTCTTTATCGCTGTGAATAAGCTCAGAAATCAACCCCATCTCGTTGTAGGAGTATTTTGTGTTTACCCCGTTTGAGAATACCTTATCGCTTAATCTGCTGTTACTATCATACGCATACTCTACCCGGCTGTCACCGTCAATTAAGGTTTTAAGCCGCAACGCTTCATCATATTCATAAGCTACGACTTTACCATCCGGGTATTTAATGCCAGTTCGCTCACCCGTGTTACCGAATATATATTCGACTTCTTTGCCGTTAAAGTCCCTTACCTTTTTAGCTTGGCCAGTTTCGTCAACCTCAATGCTGGTAACTCCTAACCAATCTCTTATTTCGGTCAACTGTTTAAGTGGGTTGTACGAAAGCTTAACACTTTTGCCATCGGCGTAGCTTACTTTTTCAAGCTGATTGGTTGGGTCATAGGCGTATTCGGTCAAATAACCTTCTTTATCCAATTTACTAACTACATTGCCTGTTTCGTCATAGGTATAATTTTCCTTATTGCCTAATGCGTCAATTATTTGCTCTATTTGACCTAATTCATCGCGTACATATTTAGTAATATGCAACTTAGCATTTTTATCATTAATTTGCTTTACTTCGTTTAGTTCAGCTAACTGTTTGACTTCGATTAAATTGCCAAGTTTATCATAATCGTATTCTGCTTTATTACCCAGAGGGTCGATAACCGCAAGCAAATTACCGTTTGGAGAGTAAACGTATTTGGTGGAATTTCCGTTGGCATCGGTCATGGCGACAACATTACCCACCGCATCATAAGCATAGCGTTTTTCCTGTCCTTTATTGCTGGATATCCTTGTTATCCGGTTCAGACAGTCGTATTCATAGTAAAGAATATATCCGTCTTGTGAGGTTTGGGATATGATATTTTTGTTCTTGTCATATGCGTATTCAGCGCTTCTGCCGTCTGGGTATTTGATTTTTCTCAGCAATCCTCCTGGCAAATACTCGTAGTCAGTTAGTCTGCCTGCTGCATCAATAACTTCGGAGATTTGTCCTAACGAATTATATGAATAGCGCAGCTCTCTACCGGAGAAGTCAGTTTCACTGGTTTTTTGTCCGGCCTTGTCGTAGACCAATTTGCTTTCATGCCCTAATGCGTCAATAATAATGGTTATTTGTCCCATATAGTCATACGCTACGCCGGTTTTCGCTCCGTTTGCTTCGATAACTTCCATCACACGGTTCAAGGCGTCATAGGAGAGATGTACCTTATCCCCTCGTGGGTTTATAATAGCCGTCCGGTTGCCGTTAGGGTCATAGGCATACTGTACACTGTGCCCCAAAGCATTTGTCACTTTTATCAGCCGTTGCAGTGGATCATAGTCAAAAACAGTAGTGTTACCGTTGGCATCGGTTTGTTTGGCAACATTCCACATCAAATCATATTCCAACGTGGTTTCATTGCCCTCTTGGTCAACCAATTTACTTGGTTTGCCCAGGCGGTTATATTCCCTTATGTTTACACTGCCGTCAAAATCTATTATCTTGGTTACTTTGCCGCTAGCGTTATATTCGTATTTCCGTTCATGACCCAGCGCGTTTATTACCTTGATAATGTCACCTTTGAAATTGTATTCGTAGTGGGCTTTATTGCCGTTGCCATCAATCGTGGCAGTGACTCGGTTTAACTCATCGTATTCGTAGAATGTTACAGCGCCCGGTTCTGTCATGGAAAGGATATTACCACGCGCGTCATATTCTATACCTATTTCACTGCCATCCGGCTGGATTACTTTTACCGGCTGGCCAGTTGCGTTATATTCGATCTTGCTTACCCGTTCCAGTGCATCGCTGATCTGGGTGGCATTGCCGCGCTCATCATAGCGTGTTTGCAGCTTTATTTCGCCGCACAGTTTTATCTGCTCCGGCTTGTTGAAATTATTGTAGTCCGTATCAATAGTCTCTTGGAGCGGGTTGATAACTCTAATCAGGTTACCGTTTTTGTCATACGAGTACTTGGTAGCATTGCCCCTTTTGTCTATATGTAAGGTGCGCAGGTTATGCTCATTATAGTCGAATATTTCCTCGCCGTCAGGATAAACAGTGCCAATAGTACGGAATTTGTCATCCCGTCTATAGGTTATTTTGCTTCCATTCTGTTGAGTAAGCACAGTGATTTTCTGGTCATCGTCATAAGCGTATTTCATCACTCCGCCGTCCGGGAAACTCTGTTTTACCGTCCGGCCATTTTCATCGTATTCATTTTTGACAGTATTGACCCCCAAGGGATTTATCTGTTTGCACAGCAAACCTTGTGCGTCATACTCATACTGATATACCGCGCCGGATGGCTGTACTACTTTGGCCAGCCGGTTTTGCGCATATGTTAACCTTATTTGCCGCCCACTGTGATCCGTTACCCTATTCAAACGCTTATGGTCATTATAGCTAAAAGCAAGGCTACCACCGCTGTTTTCTACCTTAATCAATAATCCCTCGGCATACTTAAAGGCTGTGCAATTCCCGTTTAAATCTGTAATGCTTTGCAAGGCGCCTTCATTGTCAAAGAGGTACTGCTCCATGCTGGGCAACGTCAGCGCCCAGCCGTCTTCACTCTTGAACAAGATATTGTTATGTTCCAAAGGAGCGGCATAGTGACCGTCCTCCAGCGCCTGATATATTTCCAGATGCCCGTCGCCAAAGGTGATATGTGCTGTTTCACCTTCTTTACGCAATACGATATTGAAACTATGCGTCCAGTTAAGGCCGAGTATGCCATTTGTTTCACCTATGGAGTTGTAAAAACGTTTGAAGATAAGCGGGAAACGCCCGGGGATTTCTATATCATCTTTGAAAAATATAAAATTGCCTGTTGAGAGATTTACCGGGTCTGTGCTGAAAATACAGGAAACTTGTTCTCCCGCCAATTTTGCCGCGTCAATGATGCCTAATATTGCGGATTGCACCTTGTCTTTGAGCGCGGCCAGCCCGGAGAGGGATGTTTCAAAGGGGAATGATTCGTTAAAGCTATCATGCACCGCCTGCATTTTTCTGGTGAATTCCAATATTTCCTCATTTATACTCTCTGTTTTTTGCGCATAACTTAAGTCGGTACTCTGCGCCTGATCACGCAATTGAGCAAACAGGTTGTTTGTATCTGATATGGCCTGCTCCAATTGACCAATAGCCGCTGTAAGCGTTCCAACCGCCCCATATAAGGCAGCTTCATAAGAGCGGTAGTCACGCGCCTTAGCCGCGGCTTCGGCTCTTTTTTCCCAATCCGGCACCTGCCTGGTGCAGGATTCACCTTCAGAATTAGTATACGTTTCCGTCTTCATGGCCGTAGCCGCTATATGCTCTTCTGCCGCCGCCAGTTGACCTTGATTTGCCGCTATGCTCTGATATGCGCTCACGGTGCTTTGCATATTGCTGATTTGCTGCTTCATGGCATTTTCAGATTCCACACGTATCTGCTCCGCCGCAGCCTCATTCCACACAAAATCCGCGCTCATAACTATCCTCCCCAAAACTCTTTACTATCAAATATCAATTTGGGCTGCGCAGCAGAGTATCAGCCCGTATTTATTATTTCCTCCACAAAACTGTCCGTTTTTGTTCCGGCATCATCGGTCAGCGAACGGAATTCTGCTAAGGAAATCTTCACATAATCCAGGATGCTCAGATACTTGGGCAGCGTTTTGGGCAAAACATAACTGGTCTCGCATAGGTCTTCTATTTGCGTTATCACTTTGTACAGCTCTTCAGCCGCTTTTTCATCAGTCGTGCGTATTTTATTCAGTGCATCAGTATAGATGCTCCGGTCTACGGCAATATTCGTCTGATTACCCACGCCGGTAGAATAACCGCCGCTCATGGCGCTGGCAGGGTCGTAAGGCGGTTCTACATTAATGCGGGCAGGCAACCCGGGCGGCGGCACAATTTTGTAGGAAATGCCGCTAAAAGGGTCGTGACTATGGATTTCCCCGGCAATTATTAAAGCTGCGGCTACCTTCTCAAGATAGTTTTGGCTGGCCTTCCCCACAAATCCGTCTGGCATCAGCGTTTCCCCCTTTAGGAAGTTTATTATTTACCAAAAAAAAGCCGCTAAACTATATTTTACCCCCGCTGCTTTTGGATGTTTTACTACTACCTTTACCACTACCTTTAAAGAAATTGCTGATGGTTTCAAAAACTCCCTTGATTTTTTGTTCGGTCGTTTCTACCTGCTTTGAGGAATTATCCATAAACGAAAGCAGCTTATCCAATGTCATCGCAGAAATGCGTGTTTTTTCTTTGTTTGCTTCCATAGCATTTTTCAAGGCAGCGTTAGAAGCGCCATCCACGCCATCTAGCATAGTTTGTATCTGATTATACTCAGCTTCCATGTTGTCTATTTCCGATGTTATCTGGCTTCTGAGCGCTGCCGCATTGCTGTAAACATCCCCATAGGAGATATGGATTCGGTCAGACATGGCTTGTACCCCCTTTGTCTGTAACTGGAAGGTATTAATGTTGTATGAAATATAGATACCTTTGAAAGTTTTCAACATGCAGTAATATTTTTTGGCTAACGCCAAATACATTTATGTTTTCTACAGTTTTTTTAAACTTCCTTTAACAGTATTGTTTATTTTAAAAAAATAATTGCTTATTGGATTTTATAATTATATTATAGGGCGCCTCTAAAAACTAGCTTTACAACTCTGCCAAATTAGCGCAACTATCATTTTCTCGTCATTGCGGCCTTCGCGCCGCA
>JGI24705J35276_12238497_pt1 | contig 24020 bp, 22 predicted proteins | sample TergutNt197P4_FD_35276 | JGI IMG/M metagenome (IMG submission 35276) | reverse complement strand
CGCGCAAATCCGCGCCATCCTGACCCCGGAGCAGCAACAAATCCTAGACGCCCGCAAGAAGCAGCGCGACGAGTGGTTCAAGAGTCTTCAGTGGTGAGCGCCCCTTGGGCGTTGGGCGTTGGGCGTGGGGCGTTGAGCGTGGGGCGTTCCACGCTAAACGCTAAACGCTCAATCCAACCTACAAAATAAATAGCTGACCGCGCCTGCCACGCAACGATTTCAGCATGTTTTATATCTGAAATCGTTGCCCATCAAGCGCGGGCAGCTATTAAATATAAGCACCCTGATCCCAATTATTTGTCGGAACGATCCGCATGCAGATCGCAATCCCGGTCAAAGATGGCCGTCGTACGCTACACCCACGCCGCTTTGACGACTCACCAGTCGTGCGCGCATACCAATAATTCTAAAATTTAGTTAAGATTAAACTGCTTCATCATTTTTAGGATTCGCCATGCCCGAAATTCTCCAGTGCCACGAGTCCGGTATCTTGACGCTGACCTTCAACCGTGTCGAGCGTAAGAACAGTATTACCGTCGCCATGTATGAAACCTTGGCCACCGCCTTCGAGCGGACCGCCAATGACACCGAAACGCGCGTCTTGGTCATTCAGGGGCATGAAACCGTGTTCTCGGCTGGCAACGACATCGCCGACTTTCGCAAGGACAGACCGGCGGACAAACCAGCAGCGGGGCAACCGTCGCCGACCTCGCGCTTTATGCACGGCATCGCCACCTATCCCAAGCCCGTGCTGGCGGCGGTATGCGGCCCGGCAGTGGGCATCGGCACGACCATGCTGCTGCATTGCGACCTGGTATACGCTGGCGACAACGCAGCCTTTTCGATGCCTTTCGTCAGCTTGGGCCTGTGTCCCGAAGCAGGATCCAGCTTGCTGGCGCCCCGCATGTTCGGCTACCACCGAGCTGCCGAGGCGCTGCTGCTGGGCGAACCCCTCTCGCCCCAAACAGCGTTAGAGTTCGGCTTGGTCAACCGCGTGGTTTCCCCAAGCGAATGCAACGCGCTGGCACAAGCCCAAGCGCGCAAGCTGGCTGCCAAACCGCTGTCCAGCCTGATCGTTACCAAGCAGTTGATGAAGGACGGCCAGCAAGACGCCGTGCGACGCCAAATGGACGCGGAAGGCGCCCATTTCGCTCGTCTGCTCGGTGCGCCCGCTGCCCGCGAAGCAATGACCGCGTTCATGGAAAAACGCAAGCCGGATTTCAGCAAGTGCTGAACCTGTTCAAACTCAACAGTAATTGACACCTGTAAATTTCAAGTGGCCGCCGCCACATCATAGATGGAGACATGGATATGACCTTGTTCGACTTGACTGGAAAAGTAGCCGTCATCACCGGCTCGACTCGCGGCATAGGGCGCGCCATTGCCGAACGCATGGCCGAGCATGGCGCCAAGGTGGTGATCTCATCGCGCAAAGCCGATGCCTGTGAGCAAGTAGTCAAGGAAGTCAATGACAGGTTCGGCCAGGGTACCGCTGTCGCGATTCCAGCGAACATCTCGGCCAAGGAAGACCTTCAGAGCCTCGTTGACGAAAGTAATCGCGCATTCGGCAAGATCGACGTTCTGGTGTGCAACGCCGCCTCCAACCCATACTACGGCCCGCTTGGCGCGATCTCTGACGACCAGTTCCGCAAGATCCTCGAAAACAACATCGTCGCCAACAACTGGCTGATCAGTATGGTGGTCCCGCAGATGATCGAGCGCAAGGACGGTTCGATCATCATCATCTCCTCGGTCGGTGGCTTGAAGGGGTCAACCGTCCTTGGCGCGTACGCCATATCAAAGGCCGCCGACATGCAACTCGCACGAAATCTTGCCTGCGAGTATGGCAAGCACAATGTTCGCGTAAACTGCATTGCGCCTGGCCTGATCAAAACCGACTTCGCCAAGGCGTTATGGTCCAACCCCGGCACCTTGAAGGCTTCAACAGCGCGTTCTCCCCTCATGCGCATCGGCGCCCCCGATGAAATCGCCGGCGCCGCCGTGTTCATGAGTTCGAAGGCTGGCGCCTTCATGACCGGCCAGACGGTTGTAATTGATGGCGGCTCAACAATCAGCTAATGCGACAATTCGCTAGTGCCGACTGAAATTTCACCCGCTTATGGGAGGCTATGACGACCGAAGCCAGCAAGAGGTAACCGGCCCTCCAATGCCCACCGGGCGCTGAAGCAGGCTGGAAGTGCCTTGGGTCTACCACAGTTATTCGGCTGGCTTGGCGCATGCGCGCCGGTCGGCTACCCGGATCGCCGGCGGTCCAATTGCGGACTGCGACGATGTGTCGGCAGGCAGAAGGGCTATCGTCCATAATATTGTTCCTGCCTAAGTACTTAAGGAGTAATTCATGAAAGTTGTTCGTAAAGTTCTCGGTCTGTCAGTGATGGCCGCCGCACTCGGTATTGCCCTGCCGACTCTGGCGCAACAGGAAGGCATGAGCGGGACGTCTGGTCAGCAAGGCACCCCCCCCAGCCAAGGCGCGTCCGGCCAGCAAGGCATGAATGGCACGTCGGGTAAGAAGCCCGACAAGGACAAAAAGGCCCAGCAAGAAAGCATGAGCGGTATGAGCGGTATGTCTGGTATGTCCGGTACACAGTCCCGCCAACCAAGCATGTCTGGCGACAAAAAGTAAGAAGGTAAGAATACCCCCACAAGAATCGTCCAATCCCAGATGGGACGATTCTTGTGTATGCACCACCTCGATCTGCGGCTGCGTTGGAATAATAGGGGTGTTCTATCTGTATAAGTTGCCGCGCCGTATTGCATCTGCGGACTCACGCGGCCTGCAATGCAAGTTTGCGATGATCTGGCCAGTACGATACATCATCACAAACCAATTGCCGATGGTGGTGCCATCCTTGATCACCTGATGAAACAAAACCATCGTCTGAACCTAGGGCTGGTTAGTCCCTGCGGCAACACAGACCCACAAGCAACCCAAAGGAGGAAATACCACCCATCGTGGCTACTCAAGCTTAAAATCCAAACGCAATTCAACACACATGACCGCCGGTCACGTTCGCCTGAACACGCACAAAAGCAAATGCGAAACGCAGTTGTAGCAGACAGTTTTCTGTGTGAATTGCGCTGTTGAATAATTTCTCTGCAGATCACACATCTGGCGAATCGGCAGGCATATGACGTTCGACACTTACTCTACATCAATTATCAATTTTGATCTATTTCTCGGGTCTTTGATTTTCCATACCATTATCACAGACATGGTTTTTACGGCCAGAGCCAACCAGAATATTTTCTCATAACCAAAATGAGTTGCAATGACTCCTCCTATAAGTGGGCCTACCGCCATCATCAGGTAGGAAGCAGTGTTGGAGATAGCAATTAACATCGGTAGTTCATGCGGTTCTCCAAATTCCAGAACAAAATTTTGAGAAGCCACCTGATACCCACCGAAACCTGCCCCCAATCCACAAAATGCAATAATAAAAACCATGAAAGAGGAGCTTGCAAGCAACATCAATGTTGAAAGTCCCCATAGGCCCACGCTCAAAAGAAAAACAAGCCGGTAACCCTTGGTATCTGCAATTTTCCCCCAGATAAGGTTGCAGACTGTTAGCGACAACAAGAAAGCCAAGGAAAAATAGCCCAATGCTGCCCCTGACAGATGTATATAATCTCCAATATATAAAATATAAAAAGGTATGGCAGCGGATCCCAATGCCCCCAATCCCACGGCATAGAAGAATTTTCTGTAATTATGGTCTGATTTTAGAATACCTGGTATATCAGCAACTCTTTCGATAAACCCAGATGGCTTTTTACGTGTTGTCAGAGATACAGGCTCTCGCACAAAAGTCAAGGCGCTTATCCCTATGCTTGTCAGAATGAATGACAGCATGAACGTGCTGGCATACCCATTGCCAAAGGCGTTCAATCCAACCAGATATTCACCTCCCAAATAGGCCACGCCAGAGGCCGTCAATCCACCAAGAAAATTACGCCAGCCCATCAATTTCCCTCGCTGGTTGGTGGGAATCACCTTCGACATCAGAAGGCTGAAAGCCACGCCTTGCATGCCACCAAAAAAACCATACAGAGTCAAAAAAACACAGGCAGAAAGCAACGCCCAATGGCCTGAGGCCAGGAAAGCGCCCACGGCAAGAAGAAAAATTTGTATGCGCATTAACCAACCGACTGCATACACCACCCGCATCACCCGCTCCCGGTGCTCAATCAACGTAGCACTCCAAATGGAAGACATGGCCATGCCAATGAATTGAGCCCCCAAAATCAACCCAACAGCCACCTTGGATGCAGACAGCAAATAAATGTAGGCCGGCACAAAGGTCGGGGCACTCATGAGCATGAAGCCTGTCTGCCCCAGCATGCCGTGCGCCAGATTGGCTAGAAAATTTCTAGGCAAATCGCGCTCTACCTGTTCCCAATAGGCGCGCTCTCGTTCTTCGGATGAGATTTCCCCCGTAGAAAAGCTTGGGGATGCTATGTTAGTGCTCATGGCAAAGGCTCGGCACTTGGCAGAAGCGATCAGTCATCCAGCGGGAGCGCATGACCCAAAAGCAGGCCAGAACGGGGGTTGGATCGAGTTTCCAGCGCCAACCATCAGCCTGCTGATAAGCGCCTTTGGTGACCAGATAGCACAGCCACTCATGGCTCAACCGTGAATTCATGAGGGCGCTGCGTTTAGCCAAAGTTTGCAGCCTTCCTGGCTTGCGTACCGTTGTTGCAGGGGTATGGCGATGAGTCAGCCACCTTGCAATGACTTGTGGCGTCATATCATTTACTCTACATCAATTATTAATTTCGATCTATTTCTCGGGTCTTTGATTTTCCATACCATTATCACTGACATGGTTTTTACGGCCAAAGCCAACCAGAATATTTTCTCATAACCAAAATGAGTTGCAATGACTCCTCCTATAAGTGGACCTACCGCCATCATCAGGTAGGAAGCAGTGTTGGAGAGGGCAATTAACATCGGTAGTTCATGTGACTCTCCAAATTCCAGAACAAAATTTTGAGAAGCCACCTGATACCCGCCGAAACCTGCTCCCAATCCACAAAATGCAATAATAAAAACAATGAAAGAGGAGCTTGCAAGCAACATCAATGTCGAAAGTCCCCATAGACCCACGCTCAAAAGGAAAACAAGCCGATAACCTTTGGTGTCTGCAATTTTTCCCCAGATGAGATTGCAAACTGTTAGCGACAATAAAAAAGCCAAGGAAAAATAGCCCAATGCGGTCCCTGACAGGTGTATATAATCTCCAATATATAAAATATAAAAAGGTATGGCAGCGGATCCCAATGCCCCAAATCCCACAGCATAGAAGAATTTTCTGTAATTATGGTCTGATTTTAAAATACCAGGTATATCAGCAATTCTTTCTATAAACCCGGATGGCTTTTTACGCATTGTCAGCGAAACAGGCTCTCGAACAAAAGTCAAGGCGCTTATCCCTATGCTTGTCAGAATGAATGACAGCATGAACGTGCTGGCATATCCATTCCCAAAGGCGTTCAATCCAACCAGATATTCACCCCCCAAATAGGCCACGCCAGAAGCCGTCAGCCCACCAAGAAAATTACGCCAGCCAATCAATTTCCCTCGCTGGTTGGTTGGAATGACCTTGGACATTAAGAGACTAAAGGCCACTCCCTGCATACCACTAAAAAAACCATACAGAGTCAAAAAAACACAGGCGGAAAGCAACGCCCAATGTCCAGAAACTAGAAAAGCGCTCACGGCAAGAAGAAAGATTTGTATGCGCATTAACCAGCCGACCGCATACACCACTCGCATCACCCGCTCACGGTGTTCAATTAGCGTAGCACTCCAAATGGAAGACATGGCCATGCCAATGAATTGAGCGCCCAGAACCAGCCCAACAGCCACCTTGGATGCAGATAGCAAATAGATGTAGGCCGGCACAAAGGTCGGGGCACTCATGAGCCTGAAGCCTGTCTGCCCCAGCATGCCGTGCGCCAGATTGGCCAGAAAATTTCTGGGCAAATCGCGCTCTACCTGTTCCCAATAGGCTCGCTCGCGTTCTTCGGATGAGAGTTCTCCCTCAGCAAAGCTTGGGGAAGCTGGGTTAGTGCTCATGGCAAAAGCTCGGCACTGGGCACAACTGCGTAAGACATGCAGGCATTGACCGGGTTGCTGGCATCACAGGCCAGCAGCGTTCGCACCGCCTGCAACCAAGGCGGTTGTTCACGTGTGCATATGGTGATGGGATGTGCAAGATCGCTGGATTCCGCAGCCAGCCTGGCAAAGTGCATGGCATATTCCGGCGGTCTCGCATCAGTTGCCAACTCGGCAATGGCAAACGGATCAGGCGTTCCTGTTTGCGCAGTATGCACTTGCGGAATGTAAGGAGAAGAGGATGCACATGTCCCTGCCAAGCCAGGCCCGTCGAGCAGCACTGCGCCACGAATCTTTTGTGGCCGGGCGCCGGCGATCAACAAGGCGACATATGCCCCCAACCCCCGGCCACAGACGGTGATCGGTCCAAGATGGGCCAACGCAATATCCACATCGCCCATCAACGCCTCACAGCTGTAGCCTCCACCGGCAGGAATTTCGGAATCTCCGTGACCAGTGAAATCCAAGGCGTGTACAGCGCCTGGCCATGATTCATACAGACTGCGCGGATGTGCTGAAGACGATTCCCCCAGCCCGTGCAACAGCAGCAAGGCATGGCTACCCAAACTTCTGCTCTCCTGCAGACGATGCAGGGCCAAACGGACCCGGCTGTGTTGTAGATATTCGGTCATGAGCGCAAAAAATCAAGGATGAGGTCGGCCGTTTGCCGAGGACGTTCGATATGAACGAAGTGGCCGGTATCGGCCATGGCGATGCCCCGCGCGGATGCGGGCAGGTAGTCGATCAAGTCTTCGAGCTTGCAGTCCCAGCCCATGGGTTCCTCAATAGTGCTGAACAAGGCCAGCAAAGGAATGGGAAAGCCTGGCAAGCGATCGGTCATCCAGCGGGAACGCATGGCCCCAAAACCGCCAGGACGGATGGTCGGATCAAGTTTCCAGCGCCAACCATCAGCCTGCTGATAAGCGCCCTTGGTGACCAGATAGCACAGCCATTCATGGCTCAGCCGTGGATTCATGGGGGCGCGGCGTTTAGCCAAAGTTTGCAGACTTCCTGGCTTGCGTACCGTTGTTGCAGGAGTGTGGCGATGATCCAGCCACTTTGCAATGACTTCTGGCGTCATGTAACGGCGTTCGTGCATGGCTGAGTCTGGGTGCGGGCTGCGAAAAGGCATGCCGTCAATGCAAGCGAATTTGGTGAAGCGATGCGGCAAGGCCTCGATGGCGTGAATCAAAAGTGATCCGCCCTTGCTGTGTCCGATGGCCGGCATGGGCAGCGGAGAAATGGCGTCTGCCACGGCCAACAAATCACGCTCATCAGCCACCCAGCCATACAGCGCGGCCGGAGACGAGTTTCCGTGCCCGCGTTGATCGTAAGAAACCACCCTGAACCCAGCGTCAGCAATCAGTGGGGCGAAAACGTCAAAGGTGTGAGCGAAATCCAAAGCCCCATGCACCAGCAAGACTGGCGGCGCGTCTGCGCACCCCCATTCGTAGGTGGCGATGCGCACTCCAAACACATCGACAAAGCTTCGCCGCTCGGGCGCTCTGGCCCCTGGGTATTGATGGAAATCGGCATCATCGTCCAGTAAGGCACTTGTTCTCGCTGCGCCACGCTCATGTATCTCTTCGGTACCTGACATGCTCATTCCTCTGCGTCGTTCGCCATGCATGACGCAACTTAGATAAATAGGTATGTTTTTTTCACCTGACAACAAAGAACTAAAATTAAATTTTTCTTTTAGAACAATAAGTTACGCATAATTGTTGTATAAAACCAACAAAAAAAATTGTATCGAGCTAAGATTAGAATTACCAGTATGTGCGCTATACTAGCACGAATGGAGACGCCGTGCTGTACACAAACCTACAAGCAGGTTCCATACCTCGGCTTTGTCGTGCGCGCCGAGCAAAGGCAGTCGTCGCCCTCAGATGTATGCGCTCGGCGGGCTGCTGGACATCAACCCCTGGCCCACCAGCCCCCCGGCGGCGCGGCCATCCAATGGGTGCGCGGCGCAGCCATAACCGTTTCTTGTTTTTTGATCGCCAACCATGAGCATTAAAAGAAAAGCCTGTATCGCCGGTGCCTACGAGCACCCGACCCGCCATGCCCCCGACAAGACCGTGGCCCAACTGCATGCCGAATGCGCGCGCGGCGCGCTGGCCGACGCGGGCTTGAGTCTGCAAGACGTCGATGCCTACTTTTGCGCCGGCGACGCGCCCGGCTTGGGGCCGCTGGCCATGGTTGATTACCTGGGACTGAAAGTGCGCCATGTCGATAGCACCGACACCGGCGGTTCTTCATACTTGGTTCACGTGGCGCACGCCGCGCAGGCCGTTGCCGTGGGCAAATGCAACGTGGCCCTGATCACGCTAGCTGGGCGTCCGCGCACCGAATCAACCGGCGGCGCCAAGCCGCGCAGCGTGGCACCAAGCACCCCCGACGCGCCGTGGGAAGCGCCGTACTCGCCACTGACCTTGAACATGTACGCACTGGTCGCTGCGCGCCACATGTACCAATTTGGTACCACCAGCGAGCAGCTTGCCTGGGTCAAAGTAGCTGCCGCCGCGCACGCGCAATACAACCCCCATGCCATGCTGCGCGAGACAGTCACGGTGGCCGATGTGCTGGCCTCGCCGCTGGTGTCTGACCCGCTGCACCGGCTCGATTGCTGCGTAATCAGCGACGGCGGCGGCGCGCTCATCGTTACGCGCCCGGAAATCGCGCGCTCGCTCAAACGCCCCGTGGTCAGCATACTGGGCGCTGGCGAAAGCGTCAAAGGCCAATTGAACGGCCAAGTCGATCTGGCATATTCCGGCGCGGTAGTTTCCGGCCCAATCGCCTTTGCCGAAGCGGGCGTAACTCCGCAAGACATTCAATATGCCTCCATCTACGACAGCTTCACCATCACCGTCATCATGCAGCTCGAAGACTTGGGCTTTTGCAAGAAAGGCGAAGGCGGCAAGTTCGTCCAAGACGGCAACCTGATCTCCGGCGTGGGCAAGCTCCCTTTCAACACAGACGGCGGCGGCTTGTGCAACAACCATCCGGCCAACCGTGGTGGCATCACCAAGGTGATTGAAGCCGTGCGCCAGTTGCGCGGCGAAGCAGCCGCGCAAGTACAAGTGCCTGGTTGCAACCTGGCGCTGGCGCAAGGCACTGGCGGCCTGCTCGGTTCGCGCCATGGTAGCGCGACCTTGATCATGGAAAGGACCTACTAAATATGAGCACACCCTATCAAGACCGCCAGATGGCCGCGCCCATTGTCGATCCCGCCACCGAACCTTATTGGACCGCCGCGCGCAATGGTGTGCTGCGCTTGCGCCGCTGCACCGCCTGCGGCAAGCCACACTGGTACCCGCGTCCCGTATGCCCCTTCTGCCAAGGCGACACCGATTGGGTGGACGCCAGCGGCAAAGGTACGGTCTACAGCGTCAGCGTCACCCGCCGAGCCGGGCCAATACCCTTTGCCATCGCCTACGTCACGCTCGACGAAGGCGTGACGATGCTCACCAACATCGCCGATTGCGACTTGGACAGCGTAAAAATCGGCGACCCCGTGCGTGTCGTCTTCAAGCCAATGCCTAACGGCGCCATGTTGCCGATGTTTGCGCCGGACGCGCGATAATTCCTGTTTTTTCTCGCCCGTTCGCGAGAAAGATTGATGCCCTCCAAAAACTGGCGCGCAACTTGGCTGCTTGCCCTGTGGCACCACCTTATTTGGCGAGACTGGTTTGTGTACGCGCGGCAATGGGTTGCGGTAGCGACGGAGATTGCCTCTCCGAGCCGGGTCACCGGAAAAATGGTCGTCTGATTCCGATTTCCAGAGAGCGTACCATGCGGTTTTCCCGCAATACGCTCTCAGAAGGTAAAATTCATAGCACTGCAAACTGCCGCAATTTCCGGCGAGTCAAATTTCGGGCGGTGCCAGCGGTCAGGGCTATTGCATCGCATGTGGTTCCTGCCTTGCGCCCCCCCCAAAGACAGACCGTCCTATCTTGCCAGCCAGAGGCTGCTAACCCGTATTTCGCCAAGATGAGTGCAGTTGGAAGTCCGAAATTTCTCCGAACTACAATGGATCCATATGCCAAGAAATTTTGGTATTTCGGTATTTCGGTATCGACGCTTGAGCTTTGGGATTGAATGCACGGCGTGGTCACTTGCTTATGTCCATCAGACTGCTGATCTTCAACAATTTGTCTTATAAAGTTGCCATATATTTTCTTCCGTTAAAATATTTTTTAAGGAATTCATGAATTTTTCGAGATGGGATTGATAATATCATGAATACGATATCAAGTGGCCATCAAAACAGAAATACTCTCCGATATGAAGCAAAGCGTGGCGCAATTATAAATGTTGCATCCATGCTATTTGACAGGAATGGAATCAAGGGAACAATGCTGTGCACAATAGCCAAAGAAGTTGGGCTAAATACGAACAGTATTACTTATTATTTCAAGAAAAAAGAAGATATTGTTTTTGAGTGTTTGATGTACACAATTAAAACATTTGAAAGCATCGCAGAAATAGCAGAAAAGGAAAAAACATCTCAGGAAAGAGTAAAATGTTTCATGAGAGAGTTTTTTAGGATAACGACAGAAAGCTCACTTGGCAATCATCCTCGGATCATGGCATTTCGTGATGCAAAAGAGCTTGATGACCCTTACACAAAGATTGTCTTTGATGCTTATATAAAAATGTTCAAGAGGGTGAGAAATTTATTGATAGAACGGGAGATCACTCCAAAAAATAAAATCATTTCGTCGTTAAGAACTCACTTCATTCTTACCCAAGCCCATTGGGCCAGAATTTGGATAGACAGTTATAATATAGATAGTTATGACAAAATAATGTTTTACATTATTGATATCATATTAAACGGATTGTCTGCTGACAATTATAGCCTGGAACAAATAAAACCAAGCAATAAAATTATGGAGTTTAATGCTCCAAAGTCACGAAATCAGGATTTCTTGGTTGCCGCCATCAATTTAATCAATGAATTCGGATACGGCGGAACATCCATTGATCGTATCTCGGCAAGTTTAGGTGTCACTAAGGGATCTTTTTATCATCACATACCCAAGAGAGAAGACCTGTTTGCAGAGTGCATTGAACAGACGCAGTTTACCGTAAGAGAGATTCAAAAGATAGCTGATGAAGAAAACAACAATGGACTGGGAAAGCTGGTTTCAATTTCACGCGCTCTGATAAAATTGAACCTCTCAGAACAACATCAATTACTTCGCATATCAGCGTGGGGTGAAATATTAGATTTTACAAAACCGCATGAGAAAATTGAATTTCTAAGAGAATTTAGCCAGAACCTGAATGATCTCTTGGCAACAGGCATGATGGATGGTTCCATACGGCCAACTCACCAATCCATCGCCGCCATGATGATCATTGGAATGATTAACAGTGCAATTTCATTGAATAAATGGATTCCAGGTGTCGAGAACATAGATATTGACCTGCTCTATGTAAAATTAATTTATCATGGCTTATTCAATGAATAATTGAAAACGCCTGATGAAGTTCATCAGGCGTTTCTGGTTAGTGTTTTAGAAACAAGGTTTTATTCTCGCCTCGCAGGCAGGCAGCAACCCGAGACAGGATAGATTACGAAGTTGTTCCGGCCAGCGGCTCAGTGGCATCAACATGAGGTTTTATTTGTGCGCGCGTCCAAGGTCCCTTGAAGAATAGTCCGGCAACAATGAAAACCAACATGCAGAACATTGCAATGAGGAACCATCCGTACCACGTCTCAGAATGTTCCACCAGCATGGGCGCAAAAATCATGATCGCTACTGAAAGGATCCGTGTGCTGGCGTTGAAAAGACCCCAAGCCGCACCTTGCAGGCGCGCGTCGATATCTTCAGCGTTTTCGGAATAGATGGCCATCCAAGTGCTGTAGGCACCACCCATTGCGCCGCCGGTTAACGCGCCGATAACCATCAGCGTCGTCGTGGAGGCCGTGCTGGCATGTCCCATGAGATAGGTAAAGTAGAATCCCAAGACCGCTGCAATCAGGGTGAAAACCAGAGAAAAGATGCGCCGCAGTTGCAAGCGGTCGGACCAGCGGCCCACGAGGACGGTCGTGAGTATGTTGAGCACCCAAAAGCATGCCATGATCTGTGATGCCTCTGCCGGCGTCTTCTTGAATTCATGCACCAGCGCCGTCTGGCCGAATGCGGTCAGGGTGATGAAGAACACAAGCCAAAAGCAGATACCCAGGCAATGCGCCCAAATAACCCCGTGGCTCAGCAGCGATCTCATGGTGGGGGGGTGCTCGGCGCTGGACTCTACCGCTTTGTGCTCGGTATGCTGCACTACAGCGCGCAAGCGCGGGGATAAGTCGGCGATATTGAACGCGATGATGATCGACGCCACCAACGAAACGGCACCTATGATGATGAACTGCGATTGCCAAGCATTATTGAACAAAGGCAAAGTAACGCCCGCGATGGCGGCCGCCAGAAAATTCGCGCCTACCGGACCTGTGGTCCAAAAGCCGAAAGCCTGAGCGCGCCCCATTCGAGGCGAAAAGTCACGAACCAGGGCTATCGTTGAAACGCCAGCCAAAGTCTCGACGATATAGAGTACGCAGCGCATGATGGCAAATTCAGTGACATTACTTACTAACGCCATGCAAAAAGCCAGCAACGCCGTCACAGCCATCATTGGAATGAGCAGGCGCACACGTCCAATCTTGTCGGACAGCCTGCCGCCTATGACTGCGGCAAAGGTGCTCAATATCAGCGCGGCGGCAGCGATTTGACCATAGGTTGTCAGCGACATTTTCATGTCTTTGAGCAACAATGGCAGTACCGGTGCGATCGCGCCCTCGTATGAACATATGAGGCTGGCAAGTATCGCCATGGCAAGAATTTTTTTACGTCGCCCTCCGGTGGGATATTCGTCCAGTATGCGTACCAAAGGCATGGTGGTATCTCCTTCTCTCACTTTATGGAATAAAAGGCATAGGCAGAAAATCTGCTTATGCCTAAATCACTGATTTACAATTAAAAGTTTCGCACCAAGCCAATAGCAATGGTCTGTGTACCGGCCGTAGCAGATGTTGTGCCAGAATAACCATTGGCTATCTTGAAGTGCTGTGTTGAATTTTTATTATGTATTTTTGCTATAGCCGCCATTATACGCGTCCTTTTAGAGAAAAAATATTCATACCCTAGGCCAAGTTGCCAAGCATCGTTGTTGGCGCTTGTTTTATCATTATGGTTAATAAATGAACCTGTAATCCTTTGATTTTCTTGAATTCGATAGGATGCGCCAAGAATCAGGTCGCTATCATCAACTGTCTTCGAATTTGTGAATCTATCGTTCGCATGGGCCCAAGAATAACCCAAATATAACTTGGCTGGTCCAATAATATAATATCCGCCAAGGATGTAGCCGGTTTTATTGACGTCACTGGCACCGCTTGCATAGGTGTTTTTTCTATGGCCTGAAAATTCAATCTCGTATTGACCTGGCTCGGCATAGCCCACGTTGAAATCTTTCGAGGAGTTTTTCGAGGCACCTCCACTCGGAGAATCGCCAAAATAATAAGCCACAGTTCCATAGAAGCCATTACTGACATAAGTCCAAGGGTTGAATCCTGGCGTATTATATATAATGCCGCTTGGCAAGCGGACATCATTAAGTTCCACTAGGTTAGTAGATGTAAAAAGACCATAGGTTTCAGTCGGATCCACGGTCAAAGCCAAGGTCGCGAAGGCTGGTGTATAAAGTCGCCCTGCCCGCACGGTTCCCCAAGTACCCTGCATGCCAATATAGGCTTGCTTGTCCCAAAAGCTAGATGGATTTTCCAGGCTGCCATCTTTGAGAGAAAAACCGCTTTCCCATTTCAGAATCATACGGTTTCCGCCACCAAGCTCCTCTGTACTCGTGATCATGAATGATGCAGGAGCGCCCATCGCCGTACGGGTGCTTGCACCGCCGGAGTTGAACGCGATACCGCCATATGTATATCCAGACAAGTTAACATTGGATTGTGCGTAGGCGGAAATCGTTGTAAGACCAAAGGCTATTGATACAATAATTGGTTTCTTGAGATTATTCATTGTAGTCTCCATGGAGTTTAATAAAAAAGTATAAAATGGCTAATTCAGACAATCAAGCTCTTCAACCTGAGATGTCAAACGCCATGTTTCTCGCCACTGAAACAAAACAGGAGCGACACGAAGCGACTGACTCTTGTGCATTGCGTCGTATTCAAAAGCCTCCTCAACTGGTCGCATCTTTCTTTCGTCAGCCAGAGTGGCGATATGCAATCGCATGATATTTCATATAAAAATATTGACAATAATCCAGATGTCTACCCTCCTGTTCTTGGTTATGGATGCCATCTGACATTCATTGAAATTTCCGCAGTTGAAAAATTTATGAAGTATCAGATAGCGGTGTGCACAAATAGAGCAAGTTAAGCAACAGAGAACCCGGGTTGCTTGATAAAGCGATTCCTATGGAAATCGGTGTTGCCTAGTGTCATTTCAATAGCGGTCAATCTTTTGAAGTAATGAGAAATAGGCATTTCATTTGTCATTCCCATACCTCCGTGCATTTGTATAGCCTGTTGGCCAACAAACCGCGCGGCTTGGCCGACACGAACTTTTGCTGCAGACACTAATTTTCTGCGTTCTTCTGCAGATACCTGATTGACTTTGACTGCCGCCAAAATCGTAATGGACTTGGCTTGCTGGGCATGAATGACCATGTCGGCCATGCGGTGCTGCAGAACCTGAAAAGTCCCAATGGGTACGCCAAACTGCTTGCGTGTTTTCAGATATTCCAAGGTCTGTGCATTGGCGGACTCCATGGCTCCCACGGCTTCGGAACAAAGCAAAGTAATGCCGAAATCAGTGGCCGCCTCCAAGATATCCCAGCCCTTGCCTTCCGAGCCTATCCGCGCGGAAGCCGGCACCCGAACATCATTGAATTCGATGTTGGCGGCGCGTTGGCCGTCATAGGTGCGGAAATCAATAGCCTTGACCCCAGCCGTTCCACTGGGCACATAAAACAGGGTGATACCCGACTCGCCACGTACGTCTCCGCTGGTCCGGGTTGATACTACCAAGCCATTGGCTTGAGAGCCGTGAATGACTGCACACTTGGCACCGTTTATAACATATCCATCGCTATCTTTTTTAGCTGAGGTGGTAATGTTGAACAACTCATGACCGGATTTTTTTTCGCTCAACGCACACGCCAACTTGACAGTACCTGTTGCGACATCCGCCAAGATTTCCTTATGCCCGCCGCCACGGTGTAAAAAGTCACAAGCCAGGACAGTCGAAAAATAGGGTTCAATGACAAGACCGCGGCCCAGTTCTTGCATGACGACCATCAGGTCTTCAGAGGTCCCCCCAAGGCCACCAGCATCCTCAGGCACACCCAAGGGAATAGCTCCAATTTCATTCAACGCGGCAAATGCCTTGTCAGAGATGCCGGAATCTGAATAGATGATCTTTTTTCTATCTTCGAAAGAATAATCACGTTCAATCCAACGCTTGAGTGATTCGGAAAATTGTTGCTGCTCTTCAGAAAGACGAAAGTCCATGATGGTCTCCTTACAGGCCAAGAATCAATTTCGAAATTACGTTGTGCTGGATCTCATTGGAGCCGCCAAAAATGGTGATCTTGCGCGCATTAAAATAATGCGGAGCCAATGAGGCCAGATCATCATCTTCAGATTTCGCATGTGGCGCTTTATTATCAAGATATTCAGGATCAAAAGCCAAGCCGGAGGGACCACTGGCCTCAAGCAGCATTTCACTGATGGCCTGAGAAATCTCAGTTCCTTTGATTTTGAGTAGAGAGGCTTCAGGGCCGATCTTGTTGCTGGCCCCATCGGCCACTAGCGACAAGGCCGTCATTTCCAGAGCCATCAGCTCGATTTCGACATCCGCAATGCGCGCGGCAAATTGTGGATCCTTGAGCAACGATGCGCCGTTGACTTCCTTGCTGAGCGCCAAGCGCTTGAGTACCTTGAGTTCCCGCTTTGAATTACCGATGGCTGCAATTCCCGTGCGCTCGTGGCCCAACAGAAATTTGGCATAGGTCCAGCCCTTATTTTCCTCACCAATAAGGTTGGCGACAGGTACTTTGACATCCTCAAAGAAGACATCATTGACCTCATGCGCCTCATCCATGGTGATGATGGGCCTGACGGAAATGCCAGGCGTTTCCATATCGATGAGCAGAAACGAAATGCCCGTTTGCCTGGCTCCCTCGGTGCTGGTGCGCACCAAGCAAAAGATCCAGTCCGCATGCTGCCCCAACGTCGTCCAGGTTTTCTGGCCGTTGACGATGTAGTAGTCGCCTTCGCGCACAGCCCTGGTCCTCAAGGAGGCCAGATCCGAACCGGCCCCCGGCTCGGAATAGCCTTGGCACCACCAATCTTCAGCGTTGTAGATGCGCGCAAGGTAGTGCTGCTTCTGTTCCTCACTGGCAAATCCCAGCAACACCGGTGCCAGCAGGTTCAGACCAAACGACAGGGTGGGCGGCGCATAGGCCAAAGCATATTCTTCGGCCCAGATGTGGCGTTGCATGGAATTCCAGCCAGTACCACCATATTTTGCTGGCCAGCCTGGGGCAACCCAGCCTTTTTTCGCCAATATCTTGTGCCAGCGGACCATATCCTCCCGCTTGAGGTGCCGGCGGGTCCGGACTTTTTCACTCAATTCGGGCGGCACATTGTCTTTCAGAAACTGTCGGATTTCATCACGGAAGCGCAAGTCCTCTGGTTTATATTCGAGATCCATAATATTGCTCCTTAAAAACAGGTTGATATTAACTGCTATATATGATTTTTACAGATAAAATTCCAAAATTACATTATTTAATAGAATTTAGATCACTGAATTTCCGTCCGCTGGCAACAAGTTCCTCCAGCAATTTAGCAGGCTTGAACTGCGCGCCGAATTTACTTTCAAACTCTTTCATCTTCGCCAGTACCTTGTCCAAGCCTATCCGGTCGCCATAGAACATGGGACCTCCCCGGTAGATAGGCCAACCGTAGCCGTTGATCCAGATCACGTCGATATCCGAGGGTCGCAGGGCAATACCTTCTTCCAGTATCTTCGCCCCTTCGTTAATCATGGGATAAATGCAACGCTCAAGAATTTCCTGGTCATTGATCTGACGCGGCTTGATTCCTTGTTTTTTTGCAAACTCCTGGATAATTTTTTCAACCACCGGCGATGGAATGGCTGTACGATTCTCATCGTAGTCGTAGAAACCTGCATTGGTTTTTTGGCCTCTGCGATCCATTTCACACAACACTTCCCGTAGGGTGGATGATTTGGATTTTTCCTTGCTCCACCCCAAGTCCAGACCGGCCAGATCGCTCATGGCGAAAGGCCCCATCGGAAAACCAAAATCGTAGAGCACCCGATCAACAGCCCAAGGCATGGCACCTTCCATAATCAGTGCATTGGCTTCCCTTTGGCGCTGCCCCAACATACGGTTGCCAACAAAGCCATGGCACACCCCTACCAACACTGCCACTTTACCGATTTGCTTGGCCAGTTGCATGGAGGTGGCGATGATGTTGTCGGCAGTCTTGGCGCCGCGCACCACTTCCAGCAGCTTCATCACATTGGCAGGCGAGAAGAAGTGCAACCCAATGACAGACTCTGGACGGGAAGTAGCCGAGGCGATTTCGTTCAAATTCAGTGCCGATGTGTTGGATGCCAGTATGGCGCCTGCCTTGCAGATTTGGTCCAGACGCTTGAAAGTATCCTTTTTTACCTCCATGTTTTCAAACACGGCTTCAATGACCAAGTCAACATCGGCCAAGTTTTTCAGTTCCAGGGAACTGCTGAGTAACGCCATCCGTTTTTCAATATCCTCGACTTTTAGACGGCCTTTCTTCGCTGTGTTCTCATAGTTTTTGCGGATGGTTGCCAAGCCGCGGTCCAGCGCCTCTTGCCGAGTTTCCACGATATGAACGGGTATGCCGGCGTTGAGGAAGTTCATGGTGATGCCTCCTCCCATGGTGCCAGCCCCGATAACGCCCACTGTTTTCACAGGCAACAGGGTTGCATCTTTCAAGCCGGGAATTTTCCAAGCCTCACGCGATGCGAAGAAGTAGTAACGCAAAGCGGCTGACTGATCTCCTTTCATTAGTTCCATAAACAGTTTGCGTTCCACTTGCAAACCTTCTTCGACAGGAAGATTGACCGCAGCTTCCACGCACTGAATGATTTTTTCCGGCGCAGCCAAGCCACGAAACTTGCGGGCATTGACTTTGCGAAAATTATCGAATACTTCAGGATGACCACGGGCTGCGAGTATTTTCTCGTGATGGTCGCGGATTTTGCGTAGCGGGCGTTTTTCAGCAACGACTCGCTGCGCGAGGGCGACAGCAGCTTCCAGCAGCCTGTCTTCTGGAGCCAGTTCATCAATGAGACCGCTGCGCAATGCTGCCGCGGCGGGGACATGGCTGCCCGATGTCATCATGTCCAAAGCGATTTCCGGTCCGACGATGCGCGGCAGCCGTTGCGTTCCACCAGCGCCCGGTAAAAGACCGATATTAACCTCAGGCAACCCCAAGCGGGCCGAGGGCACGGCAATGCGGTAATGGCAAACCAAGGCGACTTCCAGCCCTCCCCCCAAGGCGGTTCCGTGAATCGCGGCGATCACCGGTTTGCTCGATTCCTCCAGCTTGCGTTGTACTTCGCCCAAACCAATGCCGGCCGGTGGTTTGCCGAATTCGGTGATGTCGGCGCCCGCAATAAAGGTTTTACCTTCACAACGCAATACGATGGCCTGGATAACAGTATCCTGCAAAGCCGCCTCCATGGCGGTATAAATGCCGTCACGCACGAGCGCGGAAAGCGCATTGACCGGAGGGGAATTAACCGAAATTACGCCAACGCCGTCAACGACGTGCAATTGCGTCACAGAATTGATTGGTGTCATGACTGCGCCCTTTCTCAATAAATTTCAAACAGACCTGCTGCTCCCATGCCGCCGCCAACGCACATGGTGACGACGCCATACTTAGCCCCACGCCGCTTGCCTTCGATCAATATGTGCCCGGCCAGCCGCGCGCCAGTCATGCCGAAGGGGTGGCCGATGGAAATCGAACCACCAGAAACATTCAGCCGCTCGTTAGGAATTCCCAACTTGTCGCGGCAATAGAGCACCTGCGAGGCAAACGCCTCGTTGAGTTCCCAGATGCCGATGTCATCCATGCTCAAACCGTGCTGCTTGAGCAGCTTGGGGATGGCGAACACGGGGCCAATGCCCATTTCCTCGGGGCCGCAGCCGGCCACTGTCATGCCGCGATAGGCTCCCATTGCGGTCAGCCCCCGGCGTTGCGCCTCCTTGGCTTCCATGAGAACCATCGCCGAAGCACCGTCAGACAATTGCGAAGCGTTGCCGGCAGTAATGAAGCGCCCTTCCTTGACGCGCAGGCCATCCTTGAATACTGGCTTGAGCTTGCTCAGATCCTCCATGCTGGTACCAGGGCGGTTGCCTTCATCGGCGGAAATCGTGATGACCTTCTCGGAAACCTCGCCGCTGACTTTGTCAGTAACGCTCATAACCGTCGTTATAGGAACAATTTCCTGGTCGAAACGCTTTTCCTGCTGGGCCTGTGCCGTGCGTACCTGCGATTGCACGGAATACTCGTCTTGAGCTTGACGCGAAATACCGTAGCGATCAGCGACGACTTCGGCGGTTTCGATCATTGCCATATACAACTCGGGAATATGCTCGATCAGATACGGATCGCGCGCCCTGGGCGAATTGGCTCTGCCGGCTTGCAGAGAAACGGATTCCAAGCCGCCGCCGACGGTGATCTGCATGCCGTCAATAACAATCTGCTTGGCCGCTGTGGCAATAGCCATCAGACCAGAAGAGCATTGGCGATCAATGGTCATGCCCGGAACGGTAACAGGCAATCCGGCGCGCAGCAGACTTTGGCGCGCAGTATTGCCGCCGCTGGTACCTTGCTGGACTGCGCAACCAATCAGCACATCTTCGACCTCTGCCGAGTCGATACCCGTACGCTGTACGGCGTGAGAGATGGCATGAGCGCCCAACGCCTGAGCTTGCGTGTTGTTGAAAGCTCCGCGAAAGGCTTTGCCAATTGGTGTTCTGGCGGTTGAGACGATAACTGCTTCGCGCATATTGTACTCCTTGGATGAAACTTACAAAAGTGGCGATAAACTCATGCAAAACACTTTCCATGAACCATTAAAAATCTTGTTCATTTTATTGCAAGAGAAGTATCTGGGTTGTACAAAATAACAACAAATAAATAACTCAGGTTTGATGGTGATGAGAGGTGTCCTTAGCGATGGCGAGAAAACTTTCGAGGTTGTCCCGTATCCCTCTCTTACTGAACTTCCCTACGCTGGTTTTTGGAATCTCGTCAGTAATAGCAACCAGCTTGGGCAACATCCATTTGGTAATTTTGCCGGTTTGTACCCCATGCTTGTCTAGAAAATTAATGACATCATCTTCAGTAGCCTGTGCGCCAGGACGCAGGCTAACTACGGCCATAGGTTTTTCTCCCCAGACCGGATCTGGAACACCGACTACAGTAGCCTCCATGATGAAATCTGCCATCATGATTAAATTTTCCAGCAATACAGTCGGCACCATTTCTGAGCCGCTGCGGATGACGTCTTTAAGCCGGTCAGCAATAGTTATAAAACCTTCTTCATCAACTTTGGCAAGATCACCCGTGTGAAACCACCCGTTATACCAAACTTCGGCAGTTTTATCTGGAGCGTTGTAATATTCACGTGTTACCCAAGGGCCGCGAATCACTATTTCTCCCAATGTTTTATTGTCCCAAGGCACTGGTTTGCCTTCCTCGTTCATGACCTCCACTTCCAGCCCCAGCGAAGGCAGGCCGGTCTTCACCATCACTTCATCAATGGCTTCCTTGGGCCAGCTGACCATGTGTTTTTTAACAAAAGCGCCGATAGCAGAGGGGGCTGTCTCCGTCATACCGTAACCCGAGCCAGCGCGGAAATTTGGAAATGTTTTCTCAAGTTTTGTTTTCAACCCAAGAGGCAGGGCACCGCCACCAACGCCAATATTAACCAAGCTGTTGAGGTCATACTTGTCGAAATCTTTGAATTCCAACAGCATCGCGGCAATAGTTGGCACAATGCCCACGGCGGTCACTTTCTCACGATCAACCAGTTCGAAAAAACCTCGTATGGTAAAAGAGCCAGGTAAAACAACTTTCTGGGCACTGAACACAGTAGTGAAAGGAGCCCCCCATCCATGAATATGAAACATCGGAGTATTCAGCATTGGAACCGAGTTTTCACCAAGACGATCTGCGTGAACAAAATCTGGGGTATTGACAATGTTTTGCCGCGCCATGGTATGCAGCGTCATGAGATACAACTGGCGGTGGGTGAAGCTTGCGCCTTTGGGTTGCCCTGTGGTACCCGTGGTATAGCATAGCGTGGCGGTGGTATCCTCGTGCAAATAGGGCCAGTCAAAGCTGTTAGCCTGGTTGGCAATCAATTTTTCATATTCGATCAGATTCGGGATTTTGCTTTCTGGCAATCCCGGTTTGTCCGACATGTAAACGATAGTCTTGACCGTATCCTTGATTCGGTCATAGATGTTTTCCAGCAAGGGCAGAACGATGTCATCGACAAAGATAACGCTATCTTTGGCGTGTTGAATGGTGTATGTAATATGTTCTTCGGATAGCCGAATATTGATCGGATGTAATACAGTGCCAATGCATGGTGCAGCGTAATACAATTCCAAGTGCCTGTGGGTGTTGAAAGACATGGTGCCGATGCGATCACCCAATTGGTTGGGTTTACCAGAGGAAACTGCCAGTTGCCGCTGCAGGGCATTGGCCAATTGGCATACACGCTGGTACCATTCTTTCCAGGTAAATCTGAAATAGTCACCTGTAATATGATTACGATAAACGACACCCAGTTGGTCTGGGTAATAACGAACGGGCCGCTTCATGAATGTCGTCAGCAGCAACGGATAGTTGGTACTGAATTCAGGGAAAGTCTTAGCATCCATTAAAATCTCCTAGGAAACTTCTGCATTACTGCCCTCTTGGCCTCTTATTCATTCATGCGCCAACGACGGCTTGATGTCGGCGCAAACCAAGCAAGGCGAATCAATCTCACATATCGAGTACGGACGTTCGGCATGCGGCCGAGCGATGAACGCCGCGCTTGCCGGGTACGGCATGGTCTGCGTTGATGCGCAGGCAAGAGTAACTATTGAGACAACGATGCCACCCAAGAACTTCAGCAGCTTCCTTGGTCATGGTCTGCATGTTCAGCAGCACCCATTGGGCTGTACCCAGCTTCGGTAGCAGATGCCATCGCGCGGCAGCAGGACGTCGCATCACTGAAAAACCTGCAAGAACTTTCGCGTGCGTCGCACAACTGCAACGCCGCCTGAATCGGCCAATTTTTCGCTGCCGCATCGTGTCTCCTTTACTCTAATTTCCCTAATTTCGAATCGACGTTAGCCATAGTCTTCCATGAAGCTCGGAGCAACTCTGTGGCCCGCTCCTCTGAGTGTCACTTGCGCAATGTTGAAACACTGGATCAAACACTTAGAAAGCAACCGACCGCCCACTACTCAAAGCCATCCTGCACATCGCTCCCAGCGGAACATCATGCTGGTGCGTGATCATCATACCATGAATTCTAAAATTTCAAGCTCAGATCTGAAAATACTGCAAAATTCAGGGCATTCCCTAGCACTCGTATAGGTACGGTGTACTGCATAGAACCATACCAGAAATGCAATACATCTACCTGGATTGAGCCGGGAAGTTCGAAAACATGGGGTCAGTTCATCGCGACGTTCTGGCAGCGTCGCGACCAGCCTTCCATGCGCTTTGACCCGCAGAGGCTGTGGTTCGTCTCTTGGTACAGAGCACATGCCCTGGAGCGCCATTGCGGCCATTCATGGAACGCTTTACGCGACGCTCAAGGGCAATGCCGTCACCAGCGCCCTGATCCTGTACTTGGCCAAGGATTACAAGATACCCGCCCTGCGCAGCAACATGACCGCCCGCGCGGATCGCCCAAGACACCAACCGTTCCTGAATATGGACGGAGGGGTGCACATCAGCAGCCCAACCCCCAGCGCCCACGCGAGGGACACCGGGGACGGTGTCCCCTACGGATACGCCGCTTGCCCTACCCCGGAACCTCTCTAAAAAAGGGGCGGTTTATGACTTCTCGTTATAAACAAGCCAGAACCGTTCAGCCTGAGCTTGTCGAAGGCCGGCACTTGAACGACGCGCGATGGATTCCCGCCTTCGCGGGAATGACGACGTTTTTTTGCCTTCCCGGTTCCGGGGTGCAAGCCGGCAGCGCGGGCGCTGCATACATCTCTCCCGCAAGCGGGCGAGGGAGAAAGAGCAGCGCCGCGTGGTGCTCCTGATTAAATAGCTTGCCGCGCCTTATGCACAACGATTTTAGATATTTTTGTATCTGAAACTGGCTCAGAGCAAGCGCGGTCAGCTATTATTTTTTCCATCGCCCGTTTGCGGGAGAGGGTGGCGCGAAGCGCCGGGAGGGCAAGCGTCACCTCGAAAATGGCGCTTCCACGCCAACCACCGCCGCTTGCCCTCCCCAGCCTTCTCCCGCAAGGAGGCTGTCGCAAAAGGGATTCGTCGTTCATTGAAGAACCGTTCAGCCTGAGCTTGGTCGTTGGCCGGCGCAGGGCAATGACCAAGCTCAGCCTGAACGGCTGTAAATGTTTTGCCCCTTTTGCGACAGCCTCCAAGCAGGCGAGGGAGAAAAACCGGCGCTACGGCGCGGCGGGCGGGGTGCCTTCGCCGGATGGCTTGCGGCGGCGGCGGCGGCGTTTTTTGGGGGGGGCGTCGGACGGGTCGCGGGGCGGCGGGGGGGCGGTTTCGGGGGCGGGTTTG
>JGI24705J35276_12238498_pt1 | contig 24107 bp, 20 predicted proteins | sample TergutNt197P4_FD_35276 | JGI IMG/M metagenome (IMG submission 35276) | reverse complement strand
TGACGGGCGAACGCACGGCCCTCAACTTTCTCTGCCACCTGAGCGGCGTCGCGACGGCAACCGCCTCGCTGGTAGCCGCAGTGAAGGGCACACGGGCGCAGATCGTCTGCACCCGCAAGACCACTCCCGGACTACGCACACTGGAAAAATACGCCGTGCGCGCCGGCGGCGGCGGCAATCATCGCTTCGGCCTCGACGACGCCGTGCTGATCAAAGATAACCACATCGCGCTCGCAGGCGACATCCGCACCGCGATCGAACGGGCGAAGGCGAATGTCGGCCATCTCGTCAAGATAGAGGTCGAAGTCGACACCCTCACGCAGCTCGAAGAAGTTTTGACGCTCGGTGTCGACGCCGTGCTGCTCGACAACATGACGGTCGATGACCTCAGGCAGGCGGTGGCTATGACCCGTGGCAAGGTGATCACGGAAGCGTCCGGCCGCATCACCGCTGCGACCGCACCGGCGATCGCCGCAACAGGCGTCGACTTGATCTCGGTCGGCTGGATCACGCACTCTTCGCCCGCACTGGATATCGGGCTTGATTACTTCAGGTGATGGAAAGAACGCTCAGCCAGATTGGCCGGTCGGCACGGCCAGCTTGAGCTGATCCGCTTCGCCGCCTCGCCGGGCCAACCGCTCGGCGTGCATGACCACGAGCGTCAGCACCACGATCGCAACAGCTTGATGCGCGAGCGCAAGGTCGATCGGCGCTTCATTGAGCAGCGTCAGGATTCCGAGCACTGCCTGCACCGTGATGGCGGCGACCAACCACCATGCACTGGCAATCACCGCCCGACTGGCCCGCGAGCCGCCCGCGTCAAGCGCATGCAGAAGCGCCAGTGCCAGCAGCACATAGGCGGTCATGCGGTGCTCGAACTGCACCGTCAGCGTATTCTCGAACAGGTTGCGCCACCACGGCACGTCGAACCACAGCCGCTCCCCCGACGGGATGAAGGCGCCATCAATTTCCGGCCATGTGTTGTAGATGCGGCCGGCACGCAGACCCGCGACCAGCGCGCCCAAATAAAGCTGTACGAAGGTTATGACCACCAGTACCGCGCTCGTGACCTTCAGGCGCATTGTCCGAACTATCTTCGCTTGCGTTCCCAGACGCTGCACCGTCCAGACGATACCGGCGAAAATCAATAGCGCGAGCACAAGATGTGTGGCCAACCGATACTGCGACACTTCGACCCGCTCCGAGAGGCCCGAAGCCACCATCCACCAGCCAACCGCGCCCTGCAACGCGCCGAGACCGAATATCAGCCACAGCCGGCGCTTCAGCTCGCCCGACAGACCGCCGCGCCACATGAACCATAGGAACGGCAGCAGGTAGGCGACGCCGATGAAACGGCCGAGCAGCCGGTGGCTCCACTCCCACCAGAAAATCGTCTTGAACTCGTGCAGGCTCATCCCCGCATTGAGCGCCCGGTATTGCGGGATCTTCTTGTATGCCTCGAAGGCTTCGCTCCATTGCGTCTCGGACAGCGGCGGCAGCGTGCCGGTTACCGGCTTCCATTCGACAATCGACAGCCCGGACTCGGTCAATCGCGTCGCGCCACCCACCAGAACCATGAGGGCGATCAGCGCGGCCACCGTGATCAGCCAACAGCGCACGGCACGATCGGATCGGGACTGTCGTTGCGAAATACTGCTCATGGGGGACAGAAGCCAAGGGCTTGAATCAAAATGCGTGCTCCTTATAGTCCGCCTCTCCCCCCGCGCAAGTTGCGCCAAATAAGCCCTATATACCTGTCATGAATATCCGTATTCGCAAGTTCCTCGGCACCATCGCGCTTCTGGTGCTAGCGACGGTGTGGGTGCTATTCGCCATGGCGCTGGCACAAAGCCCCGCGATCGCCGGTTCCGGCTGGCTGCAGGCGGTCTACTATGTCGTTGCCGGTATGGGATGGGTGCTGCCGGCGATGCCGATCGTGAGCTGGATGTTACGACCGGACCCGACATGATCAGGCGATCGCCGTCGGCCGCACCGGCGGAAAGGCGACGCCCGACATCAGCACGCGCATGATCCGTAGCGAACGCCACCGTCCGTCCCAGGCGATGCGTGGCAGCACATGCAGGTTGGTTCGCCCCTCGGCTTCGACGACGCCGGGTATCGTCGACACCGCACTGACGAACCCGGCCTCCTCCGCCATGACCACATGCGCCCTGCGAAACGCGCTGCCGGTGCCGAAGGGGTAAGCAAGGTGCCTGATCCTGCGCTGGAACGCGTTTTCGGCAACTGCCTTGCCCATCGTGATCTCGCGCGCGGCAGCGGGGTCCTTCAAGTTCGCCAGCACAGGATAGTTCACCGTAGCACTGCCGATCGTCACCAACGGATCGGCCGCAAGCCTCGCCAGATCGCTCCAGTCCATAAATGCCTCGCGCGACAACCTCGCGAGATCGACCGAGTAACGGTGGCAGAGATCGTTGATCACCGCGGATAGCTCCGACGGCGCAAGCGAGGACATCCACTCTGCCAGAAAGGCATAGAGCTCGCACTTCTCCGCGGTGGTCGTCACCGTGAAGTGCTGTTCGGTACCGTCCACCATCAGGCTGATGTAGCTTTCGCGTCCAATCACCTCCTCCAACACAAGCCACCAAGCCTCTCCGACGCCGTCGGGAAAGGCAGTAGGAACATAGAGTGCGAACGGAACTGCATGGCGCGATAGCACTGGATAGCCGAACGCCATCAGATCCTTGTAGGCGCCATCGAAGGTCAGGCTGACAAAGCGGCGCTCTTCCGGCAATGTCACTGCCCGTCGGCAGACTTCGTTCATGCTGACGATGTCGTACTCCCAGCGCTTCAGCGCACAGATGGTGCGGTCGAGAAATTCTGGCGTGATCTCGCTCGGCTTCAGAGGCTGGTAGCGCTCGCTCCGTGCCGGTCGCACCCGTTCAAAACGCAGGATTGCCCCGGCCCCGCCCGCTTGCCGTCCGCGCAGCCAAGGCTGGCCTGTGAACCAGGACAATTCGAGCCGCAGGCGCCTCGGCCATCTGCCGTTCGATTCCACCGTCCCGCCCTCGTCTGCGCGCCCCGCAGCCCACAGGCACTAGACATAAGGAACACTAGCACTTTGATCTTGCTAATGTCCCACGCGGCAAATTGGTCGGGCATCTCCGTTGCGCACTTGCGCAACGGAGATGGGACACCAGAGACTTGTCCTTACCCTTTATTGACATTTCTTTGCAAAGATCGGCCGCAGTGAGATAGCAAATTTTCGCGATAAACGAGTTTTGCAATGACCATGGCTGCCGCGACGCAACGCCGGACGGCAGAAGGTTTGGTGCGGCCGAAAGCGAGCCGCATTGCAGGCGTCGACATCATCGCCAATCTCGGGCACGCCGAAGCTACTTGGCGAGGCCTGGAGGCTGCCTCCCATTTCTCGACACCCTATCAACGGTTCGACCTTCTCGCCCCCTGGCAACATTCCGTCGGCGAACGCGAAGGCGCGCACCCCCTGATTGTCGTTGCCCGTGATGTCGAGCACAGACCGCTCGTTCTGCTGCCGCTCGTCTGCAGGCAAAGCCTCGGCCTCCGCGTCGCCTCCTTCATGGGTGGCAAGCACACCACCTTCAACATGGGGCTGTGGAACGGTGAGTTCGCGACGCAGGCAACCTCAGCCGATCTCTCGGCCCTGCTGTCCGGAATAGAGGAGCACGCGGACGTCGATGCGCTCGCCCTGATCCAGCAACCGCTACATTGGCGCGACCTGCAAAATCCATTCGCGCTGCTACCGAGACAGCCTTCCATCAACGGCTGCCCGCAACTGGCGATGACGCCCGGCGACCCGCCCACGACGAGGATCAGCCATTCGTTCCGACGGCGCCTGAAGAGCAAGGAGCGCAAGCTGCATGCGCTGGCCGGTTACCGCTGTTACGTTGCGACAACGGATGCCGAAATCAGGCACCTGCTCGACTGGTTCTTCCGCATCAAGCCGATCCGGATGGCGGAGCAGAAGCTGCCCAACGTCTTTGCCGAGCCGGGCGCGGAGGATTTCATCCGCGGCGCGTGCCTGATCTCACGCGACGACGGTCACATCATCAACATTCACGCACTGGAATGTGACGATGAAGTCATCGCGATCTTTGCCGGCGTTGCCGATGGGCATCGCTGCTCGATGATGTTCAACACCTACACAATGTCCGAACGCTCGCGATACAGCCCGGGGCTGATCCTGATCCGCAACATCATCGACTACTATGCCGAGCGCGACTATCACGCCATTGATTTCGGAGTTGGAACGGATGAATACAAGCGGATGTTCTGCAAGCAGGACAAGCCGCTCTTCGACAGCTTCATTCCACTTACGGTACAAGGCAAACCTGCCGCCGCGGCGATGTCGGCGCTGAACCGCGGCAAGCGACTGGTGAAGCAGAACCAGACGCTGCTCGACCTCGCACAAAAGCTGCGCCGTGCATTCGGCTGAAGCATAGACTTGAACTCGCGAACTCCTCAACCCTCCCCCGCTTATGGGAGCGCACGCGCGATCCGCATTTGCTCTATAGAATGAGCGGAACGAGGGAGGAGAACTGACGTCGCGGGGGGACCCGTTCAGCCACTGAAGCCACGTTAGTCGTAGACCGTCGTCCGGAATGTCAATAAGATAGCTTCATTCGGCTTGCCGTTTTGAGTGCTAGCCCAAAGCGTCTGCAATTCTGGCTGATTTTTAATTATCCAGCTCCGCACCTTGCGGTCATAATATGTAGGCAGTTCACCGGCTAAACGGGAGCCATCGTTGATTGCATAGGATGCGGCGTGTCCATTCTTTTTGTACTTGATATGGACGTGACCTCTGCCATGATTCTTGCAAGCGTCCATGCGGATTTCGAGCGTCTCAAGACGGGCGACAAGAAACTTGACTGACTTGCGAATATCCTCAGACAGACGAGCATAGTCAACAGCACGAAGTACGTTAAAAAGCTCCTGCAACTGATCTTTGAACATGGCTTGGGGCTTCGCCTTAGATTTGGCCCTGGTCTTCGGCTTACCCGTCTTCACTTTCTTCATCGCATTCTCAAGTAGCTACGACTGCAAAGCAGATTCGACTTAGTTCCGTTTCGCCAAACCGGCGAGGCTTGACTTTCTTCGAGCATGCTTTGCGAGCTTCGGCTGGCCTTAGCGCCCCCCGCCTTCTTACCTACGCTGAAACCTTGAGCAACCGGTGCTGTCAGGCCGTCGCTCAAGAATATCACCTCCGAACCTTTTTCGCCTGCACTGTAATTGAAGAGAAAAAGTGATCGGCGCGAACGAAGGGTATCTAACTCTTCGGGTACGTCATCATATGCTCCCACCTCTCCAAAGGGCTTATGAAGCACGAAGAATGCTGAGGCAGCAACTGACCGTGGTCGGGCGATCCACAAGCATATCGTGGGGTGGTCTCACCAAGCCCTCCCCCAAATTCCCGGAGCTCGACAGCCACTTAACAAGGGGGGCCCGCCGCGTGCTTGACCACGGCAGCGACCGCGACTGACATCGCCGATGCCGTCTGTGCCTGCATCCTGTGGAAGTGTTCGACATCATCGATCAGGTGTACCGCCTAGCCTGCACCGAGGACTTTCGCCTTATCGCTCGACCAAAAGCGCGCTGCAGAGCAGGCTACGCGGCAACATCCGTGGCTCGGCTGTGCTGGCGGCGATGGCAGGTGTGGGACCCGGCGCCGCGATCGTATTCGCCCGTGATGCGCAATCAGTACCTACAGCAGCGCATACCAGCTCACACTGGCCATGACACACATTCCGGCACGCAGCCAAAAAATCCTAGTGTTTTCAACGGCTCCATTTTCTGGCTTGTTAGAGAAGGTCAGGCTGCAACCACCTGCGGTTCGGGATTGACGGCAGCAGACGGTTGCACGGGCTTGCTCAACACCGTCACCTCGCTGAACCCGATCGCCGTGAGCTGTTCGCAGATCGACGCACGCGCATCGGCGGCCATCACGGAAGCCGGCACTACAACGGCACGGGCATTCGTCGCCAGCAGCTCGACGGGCAGCTCCGATGCACTGCCGGCATCCAGCAGCACATGATTATAGGCCCGCAGCAAGGCGTCGACCGCCAGCATCACACGCGACGACTGCAGGAGACTGCGGTCGAAGCCTGGACGTCCCGCCGACACCAGGTGCAGACTCGACAGCCGGTCCCGGGTGATGACCTGCGAGAACGACGCCTCGCCCTGCATTAGTTCGGCGAGCCCCGGCGCCGCCGGGTCGACCGAAGCGGCCGCGATCGTCGGTGAGGAGGCTGCAAGATCAACCACCACCACCCGCTCCGCGCGCGCCAGGAGCCGCGCCAATGTCAAAGTCGTCAGCGCAATGCTTTCACCTGAAGCCGCGCCGAGAACGGTCACCTTGCGTGAGGTCTCGCCGCCAACCCGCAGGTTCTCCGCAAGCTGTTCGATCTCAGCGAATTCGGCCATGACGGATGGCTCGAGCCCGGGCTCAGGCTTTGATACCACCGTCTCGGATTCCGCGATGATGGGCCCGCCAGGTTGGAGCTTGAGGCGCGCGGGCGTCGCCGCTGCTGCCGTGGTAAACGCCGCAATCGCGCGGGGCGACGTGAGGCGCAGGAGTTCGCTGGTGATCACCACGCCGGCGCTGAGCAGCAAGGTCCCCAAGGTCGCGATCAGCACGATCGGCAGCTTCTTCGGATAGGCAGGCGTATTGGAAACGATTGCGCCGGAGATGATGCGCCCCTCAGATGGCGGGGCATCTATGTTTTCGCGCGTGTTGGCCTCGCGATATTTGGCCAGATAGGATTCGAGCAGATCGCGTTGTGCTTTCGCCTCGCGCTCGAGCGCTCGAAGCTGCACGTCCTGGCCGTTGGTGGAGGACGCCTGTCTCTTGAGTTGATCCAGACTCGCGCTCAGGCTCTCGACCCGTCCATTTGCGATGCGCGCGTCGTTATCCAGCGAGCGCGAGATCTTACCGGCCTCGTCGCGAATCTGACGATCGAGATCGTTAAGCTGCGCCTTCAGTTCCTTGATGCGCGGATGGTTGTCGAGCAGCGTGGACGACTGTTCGGCAAGCTGCGCGCGCAAGGTCACGCGCTGCTCGGAAAGCCTGCGCATCAGCTCGGAATTCAACACCTCGGCCGCTTCGATCGGCTTGCCGCCCTGAAGCATCTCACGGATCAGTCGCGCCTTGGCCTCGGCATCCGCCTTCATCGCACGCGCATTATTGAGCTGGGTGTTGAGTTCGCCCATCTGCTGATTGGACAGCGTGGTGTTGTTGGTGCCGACGAACAGGCTCGAGCTGGAGCGAAAGTCCTCGACGTGCGACTCGGCTTCCGCGACCTTCTTGCGCAGGCTCTCGATTTCGCCGGCCAGCCATTGGCTTGCCGATTTGGCCTGCTCCTGCCGGGTGCCCTGCTGAAGCACGAGATAGCCGTCGGCGATCGAGTTGGCGACACGCGCGGCGAGCTCGGGATCGCTCGACTGGAATTCAACGACGATAACGCGCGACTTATCGACCGCATACGCGGTCAGCCTGTCGTAGTAGGCGTCCAGCACCCGCTCTTCCCGCGTCATCGAAAACGGATCGCGACCGATACCTAGCAACGCGAGCACCGATTTCCACGGCGAGACGCCCCGCAACACCGGATCGAATTCGGGGCGCTCGGTCAGCTTGTTCTTCTTGATGATCTCACGGGCAAGATCACGCGAAAGCACGAGTTGAACCTGGCTGGTTACGGCTTCGGCGTCCAGCGCCGACCGCTCCTCATTTCGCTCACTGTTTGGGCGCAGGAAGACGTTCTCGCGGCCGTCGATCAGAATACGCGCTTCGGACTTGTATCTCGGTGTCACCAGGTTGACGCCGACAACCGCGAGCACGAATGCAAGCGCGGTCGGGACGATAATCCAACGCCGCTTGCGCGCCAGCGCTTTACCCAGCGCGCGCAAATCCAGATCGGCCGATGGCAGTGACGTGGCGGGATCGGCAACGACAGGTGACGGCATGGCGACAGTCTCAGCAGACAACGGCCTGGCAACGAACTGGGTCGCAGGCTTCGCCCTGTCGGCACGCCAGAATGCTAGACGCATACGAACTCCCGCGGCATCCCGCGACCTTACTGCAACCAGTCAGACAACGGCGATTACAGTCCATTAAGGTTGCTGCCGGGTTAATTCGGCAAGCGCGCTGGAAGACTGTTACCAATCATTCTTTTAACCGGAAGCTATTAGTTGAAGTGGTTTCGTGAGCATCCTGAGGCAACAAGTGCGCGCCGCCACTTCTTCCCTGATTGCCGCGCGCACGTCTTCGTGCCCGCTGCATAAAGACCGCACCCAACGCACTGTGTCGGGCCCCGCGGCAACAAGCGCAAATCTGATCATCCGGCCCTCCCCTGACCGGCCGCTTCGTATCTTGCACGCTGTGCGCCCGCCCGTCGGCGGTATCTTCCGCCACATCCTTGATCTCGCAAACGGGCAGGCCGATCGCGGCCACCATGTTGGCATTGTCGCCGATAGCCTTACCGGCGGCGAGCGCGCGGACAAGCTGCTGGCCGAAATCGCCCCGCGTCTGCAACTCGGCGTTCACCGCCTTCCCATCCGCCGTCAACCGCAGCCGGGGGATGCCCTGGTGTGGCTTCGTTTCCAGCGACTGATCCGCCGGCTGAAGGTCGACGTGCTGCATGGCCATGGCGCAAAAGCTGGCGCGTTCGTCCGCCTGCGGCCGCGTTCGGACGATATCATCCGGATCTATACGCCCCACGGCGGCTCGCTGCATTATCCGCTGAACACGCTCAAGGGCGCGCTCTACAGCCAGCTCGAGCGCGCGCTGAAGAACAGCACGGACCTATTCCTGTTCGAAAGCTCATTCGCCCGCGATAGCTATCGGCGAATGGTCGGCGAACCGAAGGGCGAAGTGCGCTGCGTCTTCAACGGCGTAGGTCCGGACGAATTCGAGCCGATCGAGACCACGGATGACGCGACCGATCTCGTCTATGTGGGCGAGTTCAGGCGTATCAAGGGAGCCGACCTCCTGGTCGAAGCGGTGTCGCGGCTGCACGCAACCGGCGCGAAGCTTTCGCTCACCCTCGCCGGCGACGGCGAGGAGATGGAAGCATTGAAAGAGCAGGTCCGCAGCCTCGGCCTTGCCCCGTCGGTCCGCTTCATAGGCCACGTCAAGGCGCGTGACGGCTTCTCCAAGGGCAAGCTACTCGTCGTTCCCTCGCGCGGGGATTCCATGCCCTACGTCGTGATCGAGGCAGGCGCCGCCGGCATTCCGATGATCGGGGCCAGAGTCGGCGGTATTCCCGAAATTCTGGGACCTCACAGCGAGGCGCTGTTCACGCCGAACAATGCGGCTGCGATGGTCGATGCAATCAAATCCGTATTCGAGCATCCCGATGTTGCCGCGGCGCGCGCCAGGGAATTGCGCGCGCGAATTCTGCAGCACTTCTCGCAACAGACGATGGTTGACGCCGTATTGAACGGTTACCGCGACGCGTTTGCCAATCATTAATCTGGTTTACCACGCTAACCGTTTTTTGCGGATTCTCCGATAATCCGAGACCCGGGGGAATTCCGCCCCAACGCACGCGCACCTAAAATGCTGCGTAAGAACGGATTGAACAGTGGAACAGATCAACCCTCGCTCTATGCTCAAAGCCGCGGTCAGCACGACGACTGTGCAGCCGCTCGTCGAACGGCGCCGTCGCCTGTCGACGGCCGCGCTCCTGGTCGTCAACCAGAAGGTGGGCCGCGCGTACTCGCCGATTGTGATCGCCGGAATCATTCGCACCATCGATTTCCTGGTACTCAGCGCGATCGGCGTCGGACTCTATTTCGGCTATGTCACTCCGCTTTCGGGCTTCCGCTGGGAATATCTCGCCGCGATCTTCGCGATGACGGCCACCGCAGTGCTGTGCTTCCAGGCCGCCGACATCTATCAAGTCCAACTATTCCGCGGCCAGCTTCACCAGATGACGCGAATGGTCTCGTCCTGGACATGCGCATTCCTGCTTTTTATCGGCGTATCCTTTTTCGCCAAACTCGGCAGCGAGGTGTCGCGGCTGTGGCTGTCAGCATTCTTCTTCACGGGCCTTGCGGCGCTGATGGGTGAACGGTTCGTGCTGCGCGCGCTCGTGCGCAAATGGGCGCGCGAAGGGCGGCTCGACCGCCGCACCATCATCGTGGGCTCCGACCAGAGCGGCGAACAACTGGTCAAGGCTCTGCAAGAGCAGGACGACTCCGATATCGACGTACTCGGCGTCTTCGACGACCGCAACGACAGCCGGGCGTACGAGACCTGCGCCGGCGTTCCGAAGCTCGGCAAGGTCGACGACATTGTTGAGTTCGCGCGCCGCACCCGCGTCGACCTCGTGCTGTTCGCACTACCGATCTCGGCCGAGGCGCGTATCCTCGACATGCTGAAGAAGTTGTGGGTGCTGCCGGTCGACATTCGCCTGTCCGCCCACACCAACAAGCTGCGCTTTCGTCCCCGCTCCTATTCCTATCTCGGCGAGGTCCCCACCCTCCACGTATTCGAGGCGCCGATCACGGACTGGGACCTGGTCATGAAATGGCTATTCGACCGCGTCGTCGGCAGCGTCGCGCTACTGACGGTGCTGCCGGTCATGGCGCTGGTCGCGCTTGCCATTAAGCTCGACAGCCCCGGCCCCGTGCTGTTCCGGCAGAAGCGCTTCGGCTTCAACAACGAGCGGATCGACGTGTTCAAGTTCCGCTCGCTCTATCACCACCAGGCTGATCCGACTGCGTCGAAGGTCGTCACCAAGGACGACGCGCGAGTGACCAGGGTCGGACGCTTCATCCGCAAAACCAGCCTCGACGAATTGCCGCAGCTCTTCAATGTCGTATTCAAGGGCAACCTCTCGCTGGTCGGTCCGCGCCCCCACGCGGTGCAGGCCAAGCTGCAGAGCCGTTTGTTCGACGAAGCGGTCGACGGCTATTTTGCCCGCCACCGTGTCAAGCCGGGTATTACCGGCTGGGCTCAGATCAACGGTTGGCGTGGCGAGATCGACGACGAAGAAAAGATCCAGAAGCGCGTCGAGTTCGACCTCTACTACATCGAGAACTGGTCGGTGCTGTCTGACCTCTACATCCTCTTGAAGACGCCGTTGTCACTGCTGACCAAGAACGAGAACGCGTATTGAGATGGCGTACGCGGCAACAGCCGGGGGCATTTCGGCAGTGGCACCAGCTGCTCCCCGCCTGTTGGCGTTGCAGCGCGCGCTGATATGGATGGTCGGCGCGTCCGGCTCGATCGTCTTTATCGAGCCAAGCCCCTACGAGATCGCAACGCTCGCCGCAGCCGTGGTCTTCTTTGCCACCGGCTTGCGGCTGCGGCTGGCCTTCATACCGCTTACGTTGCTGCTATTCCTGGTCAACCTCGGTTACTCGATTAGCGCCATCCCGCTGCTCGGAGAGTCCCAGATCGCCAGCTGGATCGCGACGTCATGGTACATGGCTGTCACGGTGATCTTCATCGCGATGGTCGTTTCCGAAGACACCGAGGCCCGACTCGACATGCTTCGCGGGGGCCTCGTCGCGGGTGCGGTGGTCGCCTCGCTTGCCGGGATCGCCGGTTATTTCCACCTGATCCCCGGCGGCCACGATCTCCTGACCCTCTATGATCGCGCACGCGGCACCTTCAAGGACCCGAACGTGCTCGGCGCGTTTCTGATCCTGCCGGCGTTATTCGCGATACAAAGCGTCGTCTCGGAACGGCCGGGCAAGGCGTTCCGTTCGGCGATCGCGTTCGCCGTCATCGCGCTGGCGATCCTGCTGGCGTTCTCGCGCGCCGCCTGGGGCGGTCTCATCCTCACCGCCGCCTTCATGCTGACGATGATGGTGCTGACCAGTGAGAGCCGCGCTCAGCGCTCGCGCATCATCGTGATGGCCGTAACCGCAGCCGTCATCGGCATGTTAGTGATCGCGGTCCTGTTATCCTTCGACTCGATCGCAGACATGTTCAACCAGCGTGCGAGCTTTGATCAGAGCTATGACGAGGGCCGCTTCGGCCGGTTCGGACGACACATCCTTGGCGCAGAGATGGCGCTCGATCTGCCGTTCGGCATCGGCCCGCTACAGTTCCACCGCTATTTTCCCGAGGACACACACAATTCCTATCTGAACGCCTTCATGTCCGGCGGCTGGATTTCAGGCGTCTGCTATCCCGCCCTGATCTTCACGACCGTTGTCATCGGTTTCAGGAACATCCTCGTGCGCGTGCCGTGGCAGCGCAGCTATCTTGCGATCTTCTCGGCTTTCCTCGGCACTGTCGGCGAGGCCTTCATCATCGACACGGATCACTGGCGCCACTTCTGGCTGATGCTGGGCGCGATGTGGGGCATGATCGCCGCAGCACAAGCCTATAAGACGCGGGCGCAACCGCCTGTCGGAACATGATCCCAGGACAGAACTCGGGTCGATATGAGCGGAGAGCCTACTTCTCCACATGGAACGTCAGCCCGGCGTGATCCACCAACCGTTTGATCAGCTTGTGCTGCATGGCTGCGCCCGGCGTCCAGAAGCCGCCCGGCACGTCCGTCGTATCACGCAACAGGCAGATCGCACATTCGGAGATCATCTTCGAGGTTGAGCCGTAGCCGGGATCTCGATCGCCCGTCACTCCCGCGCGGACGCTGCGGCCATCGGGTGCGATCGCGACATAGAGAAGATCGAAACGGCCGTTCTCGCGCTCTTCCTTCGAAGGTCCCTCGCCCGGCTTCGGCGCGTTGGGGCCGGTCTTTTCGGCGTTGGCGGCCATCACGCGCTTGGCGTTGGACTCGCCTTCTTCGCCCGGTCCCGTCAGCACCATCTCGTCGTAGACGAATTCCTTGCCGTAGGGAAAGCCCATCAGCATGTTGGAGCGATGGACGTTGCGCGTGTTGATCAGCGCCATCATGAACGGCGCGGTCCAGGACTGCAGGTCTTCCTCATAGGCAGGCCTGTTGCCGCGCGGCTGCTTTGCGCCCTTGAATCCGGGCGTCAGGGCAAATGGATCACCCAGTATCGGCACGAGGCTGAGATCCTTTGTAACAGCATCGAAGGTTGCCTTGGCGCTCGCTGCCGTGCCGCCGGAAAGGGTCCCGCGCATGTCGCGCACGCGGCCTTTGACACGGGCGACAGGCGCGCCGAACACGCGTTTGGCTTCCTCCTGGACAAAGAACGTGCCGAGTTCGAACGGCACGGAATCGAAGCCGCAGGAGAAGACGATACGCGCGCCGCTCGCCTTGGCCGCCGCCTCGTGCTTCTCGATCATCTGCCGCATCCACACCGGCTCGCCACAAAGATCGAGATAATCGGTACCGCTGGCTACGCAGGCGGCGAGCAACTCTGCGCCATAGAGCTGGTATGGACCGACCGTGGTGATCACCGACATCGTCCGATCGACCATCGCCTTCAGCGAATCCGGATCAGCCGCATCCGCAACGATCAGGGGCGTGTCGGCTGGCGCGCCGATCGCATCGCGCACGGACTTGAGCTTGTCCAGGCTGCGGCCCGCCATCGCCCATTTCAGTCCTTTATCGTCCTTGTAGTGTGTCGCCAGATATTCGGCGACGAGTTGGCCGGTGAAACCCGTGGCGCCATACACGACAATGTCGAACTTCGACGAAGGCTTCATTTTTCTTTCCTGGTTAAAGGCCGTCAAACTCAATCCGGCGATTTCGACTCGTTCTAGTCCTTGGCGGGACCCGGAAGCAACTCGTCAATCCGGCCGGTGAGGCGGTAGACGAAAAGCCCGATCCATTCCCGGACGCCGATATCGGTCTTCGAGAGGCCATCGGCCGCTATATTCGTAAATTCCAGCAAGTCCTCGCGCCCGCGAGTCCGCCAATCCACAGGATAGGGCTCGACAACGAATCCCGCTCTCCTGAATAAGCCGACCGAACGCGGCATGTGGTAGGCCGACGTTACCAAGAGCCAGCGCTCGGTCGGCTTCGGCGCGACCATGGCCTTGGTAAATTCGGCATTCTCATAGGTATTGCGGGAGCTGCGCTCCATCAGCAGCCGTTCCTTGGCGATGCCGAGACTTTCGAGAAGCTGCCCGGCATGGTCGGCTTCCCTCGCGTCGCTGGAGATCAGGTCAGCACTGCCGCCCGTGAACACGATCCGCACCGCGGGATAGCGGCGCGCGAGGATCGCAGCCGCGAACACACGGTCGGCCGCACCACGGACCACGGGCGTGTTACGCGCAGCCGACACATCCGCATCGATCGGTCCGCCCAGCACGATGATGCCGTCAGGCGCGCCGCGCGAGGCGTCCCATGGCGGAAAGCGCGCTTCCAATGGATAGAGAAGCAGGTTTCCGAGCGGCGAGAACGCGCACAGCGCGAGCAGCGCGATCGAAGCAGCCATAAGCCGGCGGCCGATCGCGGCAAAATGCGTAGCGAGCAGGATGATACCTATGACGCCGAGCTCGATCAGCAGGTTGACCGGCAGCAGCGCTATTCCGATCGTTTTGGAAAGGACGAAAAACAGGGGAAAGCCTCGCGGAATGCGTTGTCGAGTTGGTCATACGCGGGCTTGAGCCCCGTATCCATCGCCGAGCTTCAAGATCGCAAAATCGATTGTGCACGGCCGAACTTTTTCGCCCTCGCCGCCCGGGCAACCGGCAAGAGCCTCCCTGCCGGAATCCCCTTTCAGGGAACCCCAGAGGACTGCTTTTTTGCGTTTTTTCAATGATTCCAATCGGGTAACCAAGAATGACTGACTCGATTGACTCACCTTATGGCGACTTAATAGACTCTAAATAGATACTTTTCAGTACACGAGTTAGAGGCTAGCGTTTGGCATGGCTACGGAAAAAGCCGAGACCGACCGCGTTCCCGTCACCTTGGCGCTCTCGACCATCAACTATCTCGAGAAACTGGTGAGACAGGGCACCCACGGTACGAGCGTTCCCGGCGTCGCTAGGACCTTGATCGAGGAAGGCATTCGCCTTGCCATCAAGGACGGGCTGCTGTCGATCCGCGACAACGGCAAGACGTAAGGAAAGCAGCGTCGCGAACGCGGTCGACTCGGCATGTGGCCAGGAGTGCAACGTCATTCACAACCTGGGGATCGTCATCATGCCTGCCACTGCACAACAAACCTGGACCGACGAGCGCGTCGAGATCCTGAGAAGCCACTTTGAAGCTGGTCTATCCTGCCGCGAGATCGCGGCCGATATCGGCGTCAGCCGCAACGCCGTCATCGGCAAGCTGACCCGCCTCAACCTCACCCGACGAAACAGCGACGAGCCACGTCAACCGAGGCGGCAGCGCGCTACAAAGACGCTTGGACTGAAGCCGCCGCCGAGACGACAATACGAAATACTCGCTGCGATCTATGCCAAGCCGCAGCCCGCAGTAATTCCCAACAATCCGATCGACGAGGCCCACCGCTGCTCACTGCTCGAACTCGGCGACGACCGATGCCGCTGGCCCATCGGCACCCCCGGCGAAGACAGCTTCTGCTTCTGTGGCAACGTGCCATTCGACGGCCTGCCCTATTGCCCCGGTCACAGCCGCATGGCCTACCGTCCCTATTCGCGGTGAGGGCTATCTTTTCAAGGCAGGTGTGATGCTTTGATCACGCGAAAGAAGAAATGCGCCATGACCCATTTGGGTCAGGCGCGGCCGCGGTTATCTCTGCTCTTTGGTCTGCCGGCGAGATCGCCGACGCCGATTTCGCTTACGCTATGGGAAAGAGACCAAAGCGACCCGCGTGGGGATTGCCGGTGAACATCGTCACCTGCGGTCGCGCTCGCACATCTTCGGGAGGGTCGTTGTTTTCGACGATGATGATTTGCCGGTCGCTGCCTTGGGCCGCGAGATAGTCGTAGAATTGCTGGTTGAGGTCGGTCCCGCGAAGATCGTCCTCGCGTCCTTCCGGCGCCCGGTAGGCCAGAAGCGGCGAGTCCAGCAGAACAAACCCAGGGTGCGGCGTTTCCTGCGCCCGACAATATTCTAACAGCCCGATCGTAAAGGCAGCGTGTGTGATCGCGCGGAGCCCTTTGCCGCGAGCAGTGCGCGCTTTGCCGGCGATCACAAGGTCGCGGGCCTTGCGGTCGAAAAACACCCGATCAGCCTCAGGAAAATGCCAAGCCTTCAGGATAGCCTCGACTTGCTGCGCGAATTTCTCGGCGGTCGTTGTCGGTAGGTCGCCGTCCGACACGGACTTGCCCTTCTGGTCTTCGGCGTCGCGATCGAGAAGCGCGCGGCGTTTCTCAACATCTTGGAGCGTGCGCAACATCGTCAGCGCTTCGCGCACCTCGCCCCGCTTGTCGGCCAGATTGGAATACGAAGACCGCATGCGGGCAAGCTGCGGAGAGACCGTTGTCTCGATTTCCGACGATACGGCACGAAGCTGTTCTTCCAGCCTCGGCAGACTGCGGTCGAAAGCCGTCGCTTCCCCGCGTAGGTTCGCTACAGTGTCGATCAACTCAGCGCGCAAGAGATCAATCTTAGCGATCTCCCCGCGGGCGGCGGCTACTACATAGTCAACGTTACCATCACAATCTATGTCGCGATTTTGGTGCGCAGGCTCGGCTCCACATAGCGGACAGAAACTTTGTCCAAGGACAACGAACAGCGTTCCCGTTTCTTCGATGCCGCGCAAGCGAGCAAGGTCGGACAGATAATGCCGATCGAGAAGATCGAACCGCTCAAGCAAAGAGGCTACCTCGGCACGGCGATCCTCGCCCTGCTCGAGCTTTTCCCGCAACTCGCGCCGCTTGCCGGATAGGCGGCGGAAATCAGATTCGGATGCGCCGAGCTGGTTGGTCTGGCTTTGAAGCGATGCATCAATGCGCCCAAGCTGGTCTTCTAACTCCTTAGGCGATCGTGTCATCTCCTTCAGCCGGTCGCGATAATCGGCTATGAGTTGATCCAGCAACTCGGCCTGGACTTCGCGCTTTTGGTCCTCCTGCGTCGCCCGCGCACCAGCAATAAGCGCGGAGTCATCGACACCGGTAAGCATGAGCTTGAACGTCGCGAAATTCGGCGTGTCGGTATTCGGGTTGCCATCCGAAAGCGGCGAGCGCTGATCGGTAATTTCTGTCTCAGTGACAATAATCAGGCGGGCGACGTTACGAAAACTCAGGCTGTTCGTGTCGTCCCACTTGTTCCTGCGAACCCATTTGCCAGCGAGACCCGACTTCTCCAAAATGAAGCTAGAAAGGTTGTCAGCGTTTCGCTCGCTGTGCTTCTCACCAAGAACGCGAGCTTCAGTGCCTTCGGGCGGCATTTCCGTGTGAAGGCCGGCGTACAGGAGAAAACGGCCGCCTTCGATGCTGCGGAAGATTGTATAAGTGTCGCCAGCATAGGTCTCGATGCCGAGCAAGATGCGATCGTAACCGACCCGCTCGGGGATGTCCCGAAGCGGCGGCTTGCCGCCGAGCATGAAGTCAATCGCTTCAACCAGGAACGATTTCCCGGTATCGGAGGCGCCGTAAACGATATTGAGGCCGAAGCCGAAAGCGACGGCAGCGGGCTCTCGTTGCGGCCCAAGAAAAACGAGATGGCGCAAGCAAAATCCGGGCGCGCTCATACCTCCACCCCCAAGCTGCGCTCTGCGTTCTGAAACTCTTCCACCCACTGATCGAAGAAGCGCCGAACCAACGCCCGAAACTCGCCGTCGGCCATCGCACCAAAATTGTGCACAAGCCAGCGCGCCCGCTCCTGCAATGCTTTCACATAGTCGGACTGGATCGCTGCAAGAAACGGGGCAGCGTTCTCGCCCGCGATATACGCGATGCCAAGCGATCCGACCCAGACCCCACGGTTCACAAGATCGCGCGTCATCATCAATAGCAGCGCCCGCTCGATCAGCGGCCGGCGGACGAGCAGTTCAGCTGAGCGTAGCGGCACAGGCGGATGCAGACTTGCCGGGCCGCCTATGTCGCCGGTATGGACCAACAGATGATCGAACGCGACAAGGCGCTGTAGATCGAACGGGCGCGGATATGACGCCGCTAACACGGCGACAGCGCGGATGCCTGTTTCCAGTGGACTGTTGAAGGTTGCTGGCACGCGCCGCTTTGGGACTACCGTCTGGTCCATTGCAGCCGGTCCTCGTTAGCGAGCTGGTGGCAAATGCCGTGACGGTCTATGGTCTCTTCTCTGGTGATAAGCGCGTTTGATGTGATCTGCATTTCACGAGCCGCCTTGGTGACGGCAACAACGCGCGCGTAACCGTCTGGATGGTCGGCGTCGTTGGTATCAACGACGCCGCTGTAGATTTCCTCCTGATATGCCTCGAAGGTGCCGGATGGCACGCTATCGCGGGCAAACACCCGAAGGGACTCAGCGTGGTAGAAGGACACACGCTGCCGATGAAAATGACCCTTCAGCTTCTGGTGTTTTTTTAGATCGGTCGCGTTGCTAATGACCTCTTTGGTGTGGTCGGTGTAGGCTTGGAAAAGCTGCTCGACATAGCGGCTTTCGGTCGGGGCGATCTCGTCGGGTGGTGCCGCTGGGGATGGGCGGTCCGGAAGTCCGCCGCCGAACCGCGCAGCATGGGTCGGGCTGCACTTGTGCTCATCCACGAGTTGAAGGGATGTCTTGGCCGCAAAAATGGTGAAATCGAACGCCTCAACATAGGCCAGAAACTCCCCTTCGAGGGTAATCTGCTGCGTCGATGTGATCTTCGTCCCGCAGTGCTTGTCCCAATCCTCAATTAGCGCCTTCTTCAACTGTGGCGCATTGGAGAGAAACGCATTCAGGGAAGTGCCGACGCCCTTAGGGGCGACGAAATAGTAGCGCCGCGGAACGGCGAAATGTTTGTTAAAGGTGTACCAGAGGAGCTTGCCTATTTCAGGAAACGCATCGCCCCGAATGAGCGCATGGTTGTAGTGTTTGCATTGATAGTTATCCCACACGCCATCAAGCTTGGCAGCGTCACAGAAGCCGGCAATGTCGATGCCGCGGTCGCCGGCGCCGCTGAAGCGCTGCACTTCACGGTATGTCGACTTCAGGCAATAATGCGCCCATTCGTGAACAAATCCCTCCCACTGATCCGGCGAATACAGGAGGATACGTTGCTGAGGAAGGATGGCGGGGCCAAGGATCGCTTGGTCAGCGGTGAGCACGCCGCTGACTGTCGCCGGCGCCAGAATGTCGCCCATCGCCACGTCGATCACTGAGAGGCTTGCATCGATCGTCATAGGACAGCGCTAAGCCCCGATAGGGCATGGACGTACGTCCCACCGATTGTCGCGAACCGTCCAAGTTTCACGATTCCACCCCCAGACTCGACGAGCATCTAAACGCAACCGGAGCGCGAGGGCAATTACCCGCGCATAGATCGTTCGCCTGGAATGGGAGCGGGCCCTTGGCGCTCAGGAATGCAGGCTGCGAATCATGGAGTGCTGCATCGATCGCGCCAACGGCATCTGCGATCGCCTTATGGCGCCCCCCCAGATGCGGCAGGCCCGATCGTGGCTTCTGCACAATCTTTGCCTGCATGATCGCACCTGCTTACACAGCAAAAGTTGTGAAAACGGGCCTTGACGACCCGCTAAGGAACTCACTGATTTTTTTTGAAATTGGTCGGAGCGAAAGGATTTGAACCTTCGACCCCTAGTCTCCCAGCGACTCCAATTACGAATATCAGAAAATCTCACTAGGCATCATCAAGCGTCTTTAAGCTTGCAATATCAACGATATAGACCTACTCAATTCATGTCAGTGCGTATCACTAAAAGTCAGCTTTGCGCGCGCAAATGTTTCCCAAATGTTTCCCAGATTCCTGACTAGCCTTACAGACTAGGGCTCCTGCCACCGAGAAACGTTGGAAAACGCCTGAGATTCGATGATCGATGATTGAGGCTTGCTCTCTGAATTGGTCGCGGGGAAACGCTGGGGAAACGTTAGAGGGCAAATGACTAGGGGTCGAAACAAGCTCGCCGCCAAGCTGGCAGACAAGGCCATTGCGGAAGCCAAACGCACCGGGAAGCGAATCGAACTGGCTGACGGTGGCGGTCTCGTCTTGCGGTGCCTGCCGACAGGCAAGGCGAAATGGACGTTCGCCTATCGCTCCCGCGCGAAGGGAAGCATGCGCCGGGTAACGCTCGGGCTGTACGGCGATAAGCCCCCCGCCCTTACCTTGAAGCTCGCTCGGGAAGCGCGCGACCGGGAGGAAGCCAGGAACAGCCAGGGCGAGGACCCCAAGGTTGCGCAAGAGCGGGAGCTAGTAGAGCAACGCAAGGGCGTCCTTACGTTCGGCGAGCTATGCGACCAGTACCTAGACCACGTAAAGGCCATTGATCCGAGGACCGGACGGCCGCGCAAGAGCAGTTGGAAAACCGACGAGGGTTACCTGAACCGCCCAAGGGCGAAATTCGGGAAGCGCGCGGTCGGTTCGATCACACGCGGGGAGATCAGGGAATTTCTTGAAGGCATCGCCAAGACCTCGCCGTCATCCGCCAACCGGACACAATCCACCATCCGCACCATGTGGGGCTATGCGAACGACAAAGAGATTCTAACCGAGAACTTCCTGCACGGAATGAAGAAAGTCGGCGGGAAGGAAATTGAAAAGGACCGAGTCCTAACGGCCGACGAGCTAAAGGTATTTTTCGCCCTCCTTGACGACGAGAAAGCCGAGATCACCGACGCGGTGCGCTTGGCCCTGAAAGTCATATTGCTGACCGCCCAACGTCCGGGCGAAGTCTCGGGCATGATGCGTTCGGAGCTTCACGACCTTGAAGGCGAGCGTCCCCATTGGATCATTCCGGCCGTGAGGACGAAGAACAAGAAGGCAGAACATACCGTCCCGCTGTCCCCAACTGTGATTCGCTTGATCCAATCGGCCTTGAAGATCGGGGAGCCGGAAGATGGAAAGGACAAGGCGGACAGGCCCGTCTTCGCCAGCCGATTCGAAAGCGTCGGGACCCTCGCCCGTCATTCCCTGAGCCAAGCCGTTCGCCGTATTTTGGAAAGTAGCCGGCAAGGCACCGAGGAAGGTGAACGGCAAGAGCTGGCGGCCTTCACGCCCCACGATTTACGGCGGACGGCGGCAACGCTTGTGCAAGCCGCCCGGCTCCCGATTGACTACGTGAAGGCTATCCTGAACCACAACGACAAGGGCGTTACGGGCGTCTATGCCCGATGGCATATGTTCGAAGAGAAGCGGGAAGCGGTCTTGGCGATTGAAGCGGCCGTTCTGTCGGCAATGGGGCCGAAGCGCCGAACGGCGTGAAGGCTCAAATAGAATCGTCTTTTATGCCGATCTTCCGACCGTAAGTCTGAACGAATTCTACCCATTTCAAAATTGTGTCGTCAGCCAATTCTTTCCCATTCTTTCTTTCAAATTCGCTCAATCGATATTGTCGCTCATCGTCTCCGCGCAAATCTGCCACTCGTACTTTTTCGATAAAAGTAACCTGAAGATAGGTGGGCGGCAAAGCATCCCGGCTCGCCAGCCCGCTGCGGTATGCGCTGCTCTCCGACCTTATGGTTATTACGTCACTAGGCTTCAGCTCGTCATGCTGACCTTCGAGGAAGAAAACTTCCCGGATGCCTCCGTTCCCCATTAGACGCGTCGTCTCTGCATCAAAGGAAATGGCACCTAGCGGATAGACCGAGCCGACTACAGGTGTCGGAAATTCGTCAGGGAACACTTTCTTTCTACTATATCCGTCCAACATAATCTTCGTACGCTCGGGATACCCTCGATTCAATTCCACATACTCTCGCATGCCCGTGAAGGGATCAGCCTTGCCTTCGAAGTCGACAAATATATGAGCGAACTTGTGCGGCTCTATTCCTTGATCGTCGATTACAAGCATGTCGTCGTATCGAAGCAATCGCGCTTCACAATAATAACACTGGTTTCGGTGCGGCAGGTGATTCCAAAAATCTTCGATGATTTCCCTACGCTCGTGCTCGCTTTTCCTATCCCGTTCCTCTTCCCCTCTTTGTATTAGCAGCGATACCGCCTCGGTAAAATCAAACTCCTTTCTTTCATAATCAACATATCCAAAATACTCCCGAGTTTTCACAACAAGGCCGTTCGGCTGGAAACTAATCGCTGGAAATTCTCCCCATCGCGGGCGAACGTCGAAGTCCCTGATGTCTTTCTTGTATGGGTAATTGTCGTCGTTCGCATCTCTGATCAGAACGGATACATGGCTAAGCTCAGTGCCGAGCACCTTAAAAAGCTTGTTCTTGTTCGTAACGATCTTGCGGATTTCGGTCGATTTCGACCTACGTCGTGTAACAAGCGAGACGCCGAAGAACGTGAATAGTATGTGATCGTTCTTAGGCTGGCAGAGCATATCTTCAAGCTCCGCTTTGCCCCACAAATGAAATTCCATCACTCCTTTTTCGATAAGCTTGTCCCGGAAACGATCATAGGATTGTTTCGAGAAGTTGCAGGCAGCCGCTAGCACGTACCCGTAGGGCGGATTCCCTTTGTCCAGCTCATCGATAATCTGCGCGACGCGTTTGGGGCCTAGCTCCCTTTCTCTTTTGCACTGTATGGTCCACTGGTTACCCATCATAGGATGCGGCGACGCCAAGGCGTCTTCGTCCTCATCATCCCCATTTCTCGGGGTAGCCAGTCGTTCGAACGCGCGTATGTCGACGCCGTCATCAGAACCGCTGCGGCCTGTGCCCTCGATTGATTGCCAATCCTTGAAATCGTAGACGAGTTGCCGCACCAAATCCTCAAAGCGATGCGGGTCTAGGTCTTCGAAATGAAAAGGCCCGTAGGTTCGCGATACCTTCGGCATGATTCCCCCTGCCACTACCTTGGCTTGTATAGAACATGAGGGGAACACGCCTGCGAGTCAACGGTGCCGCCTTCCCTCCCCACAACGAAAGCTCCCGCGCTTCCGAGCTACGGAAAATTTTTGGCTTCCCTTCCCAAGGGCAAAAAAGTTGACGGCTTGAAGGTGTCGGGGTTAGCTTCCCATCACGACACTGCACTACACCGCACAACACGCCACGCCACGATACCACACGGCACACCACGTCACGACACGACATAAAGAAGCCCCACGTCCTGCCAGGGCGTGGGGCTTTCTATCAGGTTCGGCGCTTGCCTTTCGTCGGATCGGCCCTATGCGGCGATCTTCCCCGCAAGCGACTCGATCAATACCTTGTTCGCCTCGCACCGCTTGCGTTCAGCCTCAATGAATGACGGGTCCCGCCACGGGTGGTAGTTCAGCCAATCAAGCGCCTGCTCTTCAGAATAAGCCGTCAAGACGCCCGGCTCACCTTCTGAGTTGGCCTCTTCGATCAAATAGAAGGCGCCGTCCTTTGCCTGCACAAGATGGGACTCGCGCTCGATTGGCGTTCCCGTGATAGCGCCGATCTCGTTTTCGCGGCGCGTGCGAATGGTCGTTGAGTTGGAAAGTGTGATAGCTGACATTGAATCCCCCGTGACGTTATTAGACCAAGGGGCGCCCGCTGGTGGCGGGAGGTTGATAACCTGACTTAGGAACAGGCGGAGTTATTCGACAGCCGAAGCTGCTTATATCCTCGCCCTCCCACCACCGCAGACGAAAACGCATGCACAAGAATAGCGCCGCAGTGACTGAGGCGCTTGTGCGCCTAAGTACGGGGTTATCACGCCCCACACAATCAACATTGACCGTGCATGAACACTAAACGCGCGTTCGCGGCGGGATTCAACGCGGCATTATGCAGCCCCGCCAAGCCGCAAAACGAGCTACTCGAATCGCGCGCAATATGCGATACAATAGGCCATAAGTTGTAAGGATTAACTTATAACATATCTCACAACTTATAAGTCTGATAGTCCAAACGGCCGAACGCTTTACGGCCTCAACGACCAACCGCACCCCGCGACCTCCCGGACTATCCGAGCGCTTGATATGGCTCGCTTACCGGGAAGCGCGTCTTGAGTTGCCTAGCTCGTGCTCGGCCTAAGGCCCGCTCTAACATTTGCTCGCCAGCGCATTTGACCAGCACCTTCATATGACGGGAGGGAATGTCGCGCCTTCGCGATGCTTGCCATACGAGCGCCGGCAACAGCATATCGGGCAACTCGTCTGTGAGACGTAGCACGTCGATAGCGTCGTTGCATGCTCTCAGCTTTGCGAGAGCAGGCACGAGCACGTCGGGAACGTCCTGCTCTACAGCGCCCGCCAGCGGCCTTGAATGAAGTCTAACCACGTTGCTCATTTCATCACT
>JGI24705J35276_12238500_pt1 | contig 24156 bp, 20 predicted proteins | sample TergutNt197P4_FD_35276 | JGI IMG/M metagenome (IMG submission 35276) | reverse complement strand
CGCTAGGGAGCGCCACACCGGCCTTCAACTCCAATGATTTCAATCACTTAGACCAATGTTTGTAAGTTTTGATCGAGAGTTCGCATTCCTTCCGTCTGATCGGTGATCAGCTTCGGCGCTTTTGAATGGCAACAATTTGCCCCTTGGGTGAAGGCGGCAGGATCTGTTGCCAACGGCAACGGCATTCCATCAATGGCCACTGTCAGCACGTCGGAAATCTGGATGTCAACGTCGGCGCTGCCGTAGAGCGCTCAAAGCCGGGTGCCGGGCGCAACTCGATCGGGATCGCAAGGAAGGGTTTCGAGCTAGGCCCGCCAGCGTCATCATTGGCGCTCCATGGACGGTAGCAGAAACGCGCATTATCACCTTCCACTATCAGCAACCACAGATAGGCACGTTGCCATAAGGCTTGTGGGGCAACGCAAAGAGGAGTGCGCAGGCCGCAGCATCGAGTTCGGCCAATTGCGACAATATCGATCTCGCCGCCTCGAGCGCATCAGGCTGGACCACTTTCCCCGCCAGCGGTAAGGAAAGGGTCATCTCATCCTCATCCAAATCGAGGGTGAATTCCGCTTCACCATTAAACAGCTTCGGCTGCGCGGCGTCGAACAGCGCCAAATAGCAGGATGACGGCCGACCGAAAGGCCTGCCCGTCACTGAAGCGTCCGTGCTCGACTCCATCCGATGCGCCCGGCGCGAAGCATCACAAACATTTCGTCGACCTGTGCTGGCGTCACGTCGGGGTTGACCGTCACGTAACTCTCCAACAACTTGGCCACCGTAATATCAAAATCGGCCAGCTTGCTACGAGTCGAGAAGCTGCTAAACGCTTGGTCAGATTCTATCATTCGGCCCCCTTCATCGTTTGTACACCATGAACAAACATTCACATTGTGGCCCAACTATGGATTCCCCCCGAATTGGCAAACGGTTGCCGGGTAGTGCAGCCTTGCGCATCGCTTATTTTGAGAACGCTCGATGAGGCGCGCCTGAATTCGTCGCGGCGTTTGAGACTGACGGCACCAGACGGCGGTACGACATATTGAACGCATGCTTACCATATTTTTGCCGTCACTCTGGATTTTGCCTGTACCAAACACTTCAACGCCAACGCTGTCATCATTGGACAGATAGCGGTCAGGAGCTTATTCGGTTTCCCGTAATCATTATTGTTCTTCTTTTCATCGGCCGAAAGGCTTTTGTTTTCTCGGGCGTGCAACGGTAAACGACTAGACCATGAACCTGCTGGAAGCGCTACCAACCGTCATCGGAACTGCCGCCGTTGCGCCGGCGCTATTCATGCTGTGGCTTGTGATTGCAGCAGATGAGCGTCCGGGGCCGCCCGCGCAGGTATGGACCGCCTTTCTGTTGGGCGCTGCAAGCGTTTCGCTCTTGAGATTGATCCTCGTACCACTTGTCATCACGACCCCCGAGAACCTTTGGGTCGCCCCCGCCATGCATTCGATCTTCGGCGCCGCGCTGCCCGAAGAGGGGCTGAAGGTTGCGGCCATTGTGCTGGTCTCGAGCAGGCGGCGGGCGTTTGCGGACCCCATGGATACGGTGGTCTATGGCGCGGCCGTCGGCCTCGGCTTCGCTGCGCACGAAAACCTCGCCTATCTCGTGCAGCACGCGGAGATGTGGCGGTCGCTCGCAGCCTTGCGCGCTGTGCTGACGGTCCCGTTTCATGGTGCGCTCGGCATCATCGCTGGCGCCTATCTCGCCATCGCCCGCTCGGGCACAGCGCTCGGCGCGCACCGTCAACGTCGCGATTGGGCGCACTTGTCCAACCACCTACTGATGTTGATCGTGCCTCTGGTGCTGCATGCGGCATTCGATTTTCCTTTGCTGACGCTGCAGCAAGATCCCTACCTTGATCCAACACTCAGGATGTGGCTAAGCGCAACCAGCCTTCTGATCGGATTTGGCTCGATCGGGTTTGCCATTCGCCTGGTGCGCCGGGTCGCCCGCCATCATGCCCCCCGTACCGAAATCGGACGCGAGCGCCTGCACCAGTTGCGGCGAATGTGGGCACTCCTCGTTACTGGCGGCAGTGCCGGCTTTGTCGGCCTTGCGTTCGTGCTGACATGGATCCGTCTTTGGCTGGACGATCCGGAGCACAACGTCGCGCAGGTGCTGGTCCCAGTGGGGTTTGCTTTGATCCTGCTCGGGACTGCGCTACTGAGTGTCACGATCGCAGTCTACATTCTCGGCCGCAATCGCATGCACGCCAGCGCAAAGGTTTTTTCATCTGCGACTAATGACGGCTAATCCAGGATGGCAAAGGGGACACCCACGCGTTAGATTGGTGTATCGGCGTCAGTGTCGCTGGTGCCAGGAGGCATTCATGGCAACTCCCGAGGATTTGGCAAACCTGCGCTCCGCGATGCGCCAAGCTGTGAAGCAGCATTGGAAGGCCTTTCTGGTTGAGGGCATTCTGCTTTCCATACTCGGCATCGCCGCGCTGCTCGTGCCGCCGGTCGCGAGCCTCGCGATCACCATTCTTCTTGGCTGGATATTCCTGATCAGCGGCATCGGCGGGTTGGTCGTCACTTATTGGGCGCGCAACATGCCGGGTTTCTGGTGGTCGCTGATTTCTGCCGCGCTGGCAGTGCTCGCTGGTGGAGCTCTGCTGGCACGACCAGCACAGGCCGCACTTACGCTGACAATCGTGGTGGGCGCCTATTTCTTCGCTGAGGGTCTCGCGACCATCATGTATGCGCTGGAGCATCGCCGCGAACTGACCAGTCGCTGGTCTTGGCTTGTAATCTCCGGCATTATCGACATCGTGATCTCATTTCTGGTCATCGCCGGTCTGCCGAACTCAGCGGAATGGGCGATCGGCATTCTCGTGGGCATCAACCTGCTGTTCGGCGGCGCCACTCTGATCGCCGTCGCAATGGCAGCGCGCGACGGCGATACTTGAGCTTCGCCTCGCTCGGGCAGACCGCGCGATGGGAGCCCTGGTGCATGAATCCACAATAGTGTATATTCGCTACTAAGTTAGTTCTTGAAAAATGCTGCCCTATAGACAAGGGCATCATGGGGCATAGGGCATGGCCACGCGGAAACCGCCGGCGACGAAAGCCGAACGAAGTTTGGCCACCACCGATCCCAGCGACTATCCCCATCCTCTCGTCACTGTCGATGTCGTGATCTTTACCTTGCGCGATTCCGCGCTTCACGTTCTCCTCATGAAGCGTGGCGCTGATCCCTTCCGAGGCAGCTGGGCCCTGCCAGGCGGGTATATTCATCCACAGGAGGATTCCGACATAATTGCCGCCGCTCGCCGCATCCTGCGTGAGAAATGCGGAATCGAAACGCCTTATGTCGAGCAGTTGGCCGCTTTCGGCAGCCCTCACCGCGATCCACGCGGCTGGACGGCCACTTTCGCCTACTTTGCGCTGATTGCCTCAGAGACAATGAACCTGAAGGAGGGCTCCAACGCTGAGGAAGTACAATGGTGGCCGATCAGCGGCCACCGCGCCGAGCCGCCGCTGGCCTTCGACCACGCCAAGATCCTCAAGACTGCGGTGAACCGCCTTCGCAGCAAAGTCGAATATACGTCGCTGCCCGTCCACCTCTTGCCGGCAAAGTTCACGCTGCCGGATCTCCAGAACGTCTACGAACAGATACTCGGCCGGAAAATCGACAAATCAGCGTTTCGCAAGCGCATGGCGGAGGCGGATTTTGTGGAGCCCATCGAAGGGGAACGGAGGCCCGCCAGCAATCGCCCGGCTCAGCTTTATCGCATCAAGCGCGGCCTCTCGACCATCTTCTTCGACCGGACGATTTGACGCGATGACAGGTCCCTTAGCCTACGACGCACAGGATCGCGGCAACGCCGCGGCCTACGATGCGTATTACGCTGGCATGGACTCGACCATGCGCCAGAAGCTGGCGTTTGTGGGGGCGCATTTCCTGCTCGATCCCGGTTCGCGCATCGCGGACATGGGATGCGGCTCCGGCTACGGGACCTACCAGCTTGCGCTTCTGAACCCGCATGTGACGGTTATCGGGGTCGACATCAATCCCGAATCCATCCGGATAGCCTCGGAGAAGTACCAGCTTCCCAATCTCGAATTCATCGTTGGCGATGCCAGCGAACCCATCTTCGCCGATGACCCGCTCGACGGAATTCTGAGTTCGTCGACCCTGCATCATGTCTACACCTTCAACGGCTACAGCCGGGACGCGGTCCGCCGCGCCCTGGCAAGCCATATCGGGTGCCTGCGGAACGGCGGTGTATTCGTCCTGCGGGACTTCGTGATGCCGCCAGGAAACGGGCATGTCCTGCTTGAACTGCCGCACGATCCAGATTCGGGCTTCAGCGATGCCGACCTTCTGGTACGTTTTTCGCAAACTGCACGGCCTCTCGATAAGCGGTGCGGGCCGGGTTTTTTCCTTGAAGAAATCGACCCGTATCGACCGGAGGCACGGTTGTTCCGGTTGGCGCACAAATGGGCCGTCGAGTTTGTGCTGCGCAAGGACTACCGAAGTGATTGGGATGTCGAGCTCCTGGAGGAGTACACCTATTTCACCGCAGACGAGTTCGCCTCCGAGCTCGCGAGCGCTGGCGGTCGCCTCGTCTGTGCGAAACCGTATTGGAATCCCTGGATCGTCAAGAACCGCTTCGAAGGTCAATTCCGGCTTCTCGATGAAACAGGAGGCGAACTCGGCTGGCCGCCCACCAACTTCGTGGCCGTGACGGAACGCGTCGCCAGAGGCGGCAGCGTTCGGCTTGTCGAGCGTCGCATCGCAAAGACGCCGCCGTCGTTTCTCGTTCAGGAAACCTGGAAATCGGGTTTAGAATCCTCTCAGGAGATTTTCGATCTCGTACGCCGGCCACAGCCGGTATGTGATCTTCTGTCCTGGCGCATGTCCGAGGGACGCCTGCGGGTCGTGGCACGCCATGGCTATCCTCGCCCCATCACCTGCGCCGTGCCGCGCGGACCTGCCATGATCGACGGCGGCCGCTGGGGTGGCTATCTGATCGAGCCCATCACGGGAATGGTCCCTTCAGATGCCTCGCCGAGGCAAATTGCGACGCTTTTGACGGAACGCGTCGGAATAGAGCCGGACAAGATCGGCAAGATTGAACAAGCGCTGACTTACTATCCTTCCCCGGGCGGGATTGACGAAGTCGTGCATTCTTATTTCGTCGAACATACTTCGGTTGTACAGGCGAAAGCTCTTTCAACGACGATTTCCGGGCTCAGCACCGCAGGGCACATTCGCGAATTCGACGCGCAGGACCTGTTGCGCGCCGCTCATGTCGGCGTGCTGCCTGAAGCCAGGCTTGAGGCGAACATTTATGCCTTGATGGATCGGCTCGGGATCATTCCCGATCCCTTCATCGACGAAGAGATCGAATGCACTGCCGAACCTGGCCTGACCACCGCTGCACCAGAAGCGCTTGAATCTCTTCTTGAGGGCCCCGCGGAAGCCCCATTCATCCGAAGCGGCACATCGGCTGCCTATTTGCGCCTCATCCGCTCGACCTTTGCCGATCAAACCGATGAAGAGGGATTGCCGCGCACGCTGGCCGAGCTCGACTTGGAGTTCGTTGTGCCTCGCGCCCAGAGCATCAACACGGTCGTCGCACTGCCGGTGGCCTGTCACGAGACGGGTGTGCTGGTGGGCCTTGAGAGCCGATCGCTGCCAGCACCTCAGATCCACGAAGGCAACGCAACAATCCTGACTGCTCCCGCCTGGCGTCTGGGGCGCGACGTCATGACTTTGGCCGGCGCAAAAGAATTCCTTGCATCACGGCTCCACAGCGATCGCATCGCCCCACTCGGCGCCGCATACTTTCCCAGCGCGGGCATAACGCCCGAACGGGTGCATCCCTTTGTGGTCAAGGTCGAAAAGGGCGGCGCGGGTCTTCCCTATTCCTTCATCCGCCTTGATGATCTGAGAAATCGGATCTTCTCGCTGCGAGACGGGCACTTGTTGGTCGCCGCCTGCCGGCTGATTCACGCGCTCGGATCGTGGCGGAAGGCTTAGTTTATATTGACACATAACTTAGTTGACAAAAACAACTAAGCGAGTATGTTCCTCGGTGTTGGCACATGCCGACGAAAACGAGGAGGCAACCCATGCTCGGTTTGCGCAGCCTGAAGGCGCAGCCCACTCAATATGTCATCCAATTCCGCAATGGTCGGCCAGTTCGCGAGGGCGCGGGGCTGTCGATGATCTACTTCGCCCCGACCAGTTCGCTGGTTCTCGTCCCAACGGGCAGCGTCAATGAAGCTTTCATCTTCGAAGAGGTCACGGCCGACTATCAGAACGTCACTGTTCAAGGGCAAGTGACCTACCGTGTAGCCGATCCAAAACGGACGGCCGCAATGTTGAACTTCGCGCTTGACGCCAAAGGCCGCTATGCGTCCGAAGACCCTCAGAAGCTCTCTCAACGGCTTCTGGATCAGGTTCGAGTCGCCATGCGGGCTGAAATGCAGGCCATGCCCTTGAAGGAGGCACTGACGGCCGGCGAGCGGATCGTGTCCCGAGCAAGCGAAAGCCTCCGTCACTCCGAAACCATTGAGGCTCTGGGTCTGGAGCTCTTGAGCCTTTCTGTGCTGGCCGTGAAGCCCAAACCGGAAACGGCCCGCGCCCTGGAAGCAGAAGCGCGCGAGGATCTGCTGCGGCGCGCTGATGAAGCGATCTACACGCGCCGCAACGCGGCGGTCGAGCAGGAGCGCGCCATCAAGGAGAACGAGTTGAACACCGAGATCGCCGTCGAAACCAAGAAGCGGCAGATCAAGGAAACCCAGATGGAAGCGGACCGCGCCCTGCGCGAACGACGGCGTCTGATCGAACAGGAGGAGATGGCCGGCAAGGTTCGTATCGAAGAGCAGAAACGCGGGCTCGTGGACCTCGCGGCGGCCAATGCCCGCCAGGAGGCAGACGCCAAGGCTTACGGCATCGACGCCATGATGAAGGCGTTTGCGGCCAGTGACCCCAAGGTGCTTCAGGCGCTCGCCAGCGTCGGCATGCAGCCCGGCCAGTTGCTGGCACTCGCTTTCCGAGACCTGGCTGATAACGCCGGCAAGATCGGGCAGCTCAATCTTTCGCCCGACCTGTTGCGGGAGATCATGGCCGTCCAGGAGACCGAGTAGATGTCTGATGCCCAAAAGCGGATCGTCTTGGTGGTGCGCCCCACACGGCTCGACGAACTGGTGGGGCGCTTCAACACGGTCCAGCAGGCGCAATTCTACGTAGAGCACTTGGGCACCGACTTTTCCGACTACCTCGCCGAACACGACCGCTATCGAGAAGCGACAATTCGTGTCGAAGACGCGTTGCGCGAGCTCGGTCGCGTCCATCGCCTCGATCGGCGCTATCTGACGAACTACATATTTGGTCCAGAGGACGCTGTTGTCGTGCTTGGTCAGGACGGGCTGGTCGCAAACGCGCTGAAATACCTCGACGGCCAGCCGGTGGTCGGCGTCAATCCAGACCCGGCCCGATGGGATGGTGTGCTTGTGCCTTTTACCGTGGATGAGGTCGCTCGCGTCATGCCCGAGGTGCTGCGCGGCCAGCGGCAGGTCAAGGTTGTGACGATGGCCAAAGCGACACTCAACAGGGGGACGGCCCTCTATGGGGTCAACGACCTTTTCATCGGCCAGCGTACGCACGTTTCTGCGCGCTACACCATCGCTGTGAGTGGCCAGCAGGAGCAACAATCTTCAAGCGGCATCATCGTATCGACCGGCCTCGGCTCGACCGGATGGCTCAAAAGTGTCTACGCGGGATGGGCGGCGGCGACACGCACTCTGCTGCACAGAAAAGCGCCCGTCAAAGCCGATGGCTCGTTCCCATGGGATGCCGATTATCTCCATTATTTCGTGCGCGAACCTTATCCCAGTGTTACGACGAGCGCCAGCATCGTCATCGGCAGGATTTCGCAATCGGAGCAGATGACGCTGGTTTCACAGATGCCGGAGAACGGCGTCATCTTCAGCGATGGCACCGAGTCCGACTTCCTGGAGTTCAACAGTGGAACGCAGGCCATCGTGGGCGTGGCTGAGAAGCGGGGCCACATCGTCACATAGGAAGAATTGTTGCGGCCGCGGTGCCCTGCCCTTGATCGGTCGGAGTCGGCCTTCCCTGGCAATGATCCTTTTCGGCGATGGCGTGCTGACATCCCATCAATGGTTACGACCTGAGCCGAGCCGGAAATGGCTTCCTTCACCCAATTGCCCCAACCTGTCCCCCTTTCCCCTTCACATATCATCGTATCATGATATAACGCTTTCACCGTGCGACCGAGATCCGACCTGCCAGTACTGGCGGCTGGACAAGAGTGGCTCGGGTGGGAGGCTGGATGCAATGAGCGGGAATGGCGCCGGACCGGCGAGCCAGACGATTCTCGTGGTCGGAGGCGGTATCGCCGGCGTCACTGCCGCGCTCGAGGCGGCAGAGACGGGACATGATGTCATTCTTGTCGAGCGCGAGGCAAGTCTGGGCGGACGGGTTACACGACTTAATCGATATTTCCCAAAGCTCTGCCACCCCAATTGCGGGCTTGAGATCAACTACCAGCGCATTCGCAAGAACCCGCGCGTGCACGTGATGACGATGTGCGAGGTGAGCGCGATAACAGGGGCGCGCGGCGATTACAGAGTCACGGTCGAGCGCCGACCGCGCTTTGTCAATGAGCGCTGCACAGCGTGCGGTGCCTGCGCGCAAGTCGTTGAAACGACCGTGGACAATCCACACAATTACGGCATCGACAAAATCAAGGCGGCCTACCTGCCCCACGAACACGCCTTTCCGATGCGCTATGTCATAGCGCCAGAGGCGATCGCCGCGGGCGAGGGCGAAAAACTCAAGGCCGCGTGCCTCTACGGTGCACTCAATCCCGATGATGAGGGCGATGTCTTCGACTTGCACGTTGGCGCAGTGGTTTGGGCGACCGGCTGGCGGCCGTACGATCCTGGCAAGCTCGACGTCTACAGCTATTCTCAAAGCCGGGACATCATTACGAATGTCGAGATGGAGCGATTGGCCGCGCACGACGGACCGACGCAGGGCAAGATCGTGCGGCCGTCGAACGGCGAGCCGGCGAAGAAGATCGCGTTGATCCAGTGCGCAGGATCGCGCGACCTCAATCATCTTCCCTATTGCTCGCGCATCTGTTGCCTCGGATCGCTCAAACACGCTGCCTATGTGCGAGAGCAATATGCCGACGCACAGGTTCACATCTATTACATCGACATACGCGCCCACGATAAGCTTGAGCACTTCTATAACAGGGTCCGCAGTGATCCGCAGGTGACATTCATCAAGTCGAAGCCGGCGCACATCCGCGTCGGCGACGACGGACGGCCGATCGTGTACGGGGAGCGGACAATCGAGCGCGAGGTCTACGCTGAGCCTTACGATCTCGTGGTTCTCGCCACAGGCATGCAGCCGAGCGCCGTCGCTGGCTACCGGCCCGAGGTCGGTGTTGTCGCCGATGAGTATGGATTCCTGGTTGCAGAGGAAGGCGACGGCAGCGGAGTCTTCTCGGCTGGCGTTACCTCAGGACCGCTCGATGTTTCCATGTCAGTCCAGTCGGCGACCGCCGCCGCGCTCAAGGCCGTGCAGGCTGTGCGAACCAACTGAAGGCGGCTCACCGAACTCAGCGGGCGATAAGAAGTTTTAAGGCGACACGCTTAGGCGCATCGCAAGAGAGGAGACGGAAGTGTCAGAGAAGAAGCCCGGCGTCTATCTCTGCAAGGGTTGCGGCATCTCCGATGCGATCGACGTCAGTGCACTCGAGAAGATCGGCAAGACGGAGTTTCGCATCGGTCATTGCGTCGCACGTGAAGCGCTGTGCGCGCCGGAGGCCGTCGCTGAGATGCAGAAGGATATCGACGCCGGCACCGTGAACCGCATCGTGGTGGGCGCGTGCTCGCCGCGTGTGATGGCGGACAAGTTTCGCTTTGACGGCGTCCCCGTCGTTCGTGCCAATCTGCGCGAGCAGGTGGCATGGTCGCAGCCGCCTCATGCCGAGGATACAGAAATGCTCGCGGGCGACGCGATCCGGATGGCGGCGGCGCAGCTCTCCAAGACGGAAGTGCCTGCGCCAAGCGCGCTCGCCGAACCAGCGCGCGCAATCCTGGTGGTGGGCGGCGGCGTGACGGGGCTCACGGCGGCGATCGAGGCCGCCAAGTCCGGCTATGACGTTGTCCTCGTGGAGAAGACCGAAGCGCTCGGCGGCTGGAGCGGCAAGTGGTCCGCGCGCGCACCGCACCGGCCGCCCTACCGGGATGTCCAGCGCAACGATCTGAGCGGGCTGATCGATAGTGTGAAAGGGCACGGCCGGATCAAGACACTGACGGGCGCAACGGTGAAAAGCACCGCCGGCCAGCCGGGGGATTTCAAGATCACGATCACGCAAGGAGGCGCTGAGCTGCAGGAGCGAGTTGGCGCCATCGTGGTTGCGACTGGTTGGCGTCCTTACGACGCCTCCAGGCTCGGTCATCTCGGCTACGGTTCTTCGCCGGACGTTGTGACGGGCATCGAATTCGAAGCCATGCTTGCCAACGGGGCGCTCAAGCGCCCTTCAAACGGCGCGCCGGTGCGCGAAGTGGCGTTCATTCAATGCGCTGGCAGCCGCGATCCGGAACATCTGCCCTATTGCTCGACGGTCTGTTGCACGGCTTCGATCAAGCAGGCACTTCAAGTGGCGAAGGCCGCCCCGTCGGCTTCGGCCTACATTATATACGAGGAGTTACGTACGCCCGGCGTTGCCGAGGAATTCTACCGTGAGGCGCAGCGCAACGGCGTCATTTTCATGAAGGGCAAGGCGACGTCCGTAGATGGTGCAGGCATGACAGTGTCATACACCGACGAACTGCTCGGCCGGGACGTTCCCCTCGCTGGACTCGATCTCATCGTACTCGCCACCGGCATGGTGCCGAATTCAACTGATATCGACGCTCCGGCAGTCGAAGAGGAAAAGAGCACGATTCAGCTCACGGATGACATCAATCCCGCCTCTGCGATCAAAGTCGCCGGCTACTCCAATGGCGAAGGCGTGGCCTGGCCGCATATCGATAAGGGAATTCCACCCGGCGGCCCCATTCTCAACCTGCAATACCGGCAGGGCCCGCATATCCCGATCCTCGCCGACGGCTTTTCCGACAGCCACTACATCTGCTTTCCCTACGAGACGCGGCGCACGGGCATCTATACCGCCGGTCCGCTTCGTCGCCCGATGGACATGGCCGAAAGCACCGAGGATGCCGCAGGCGCGGTGTTGAAGGCGATCCAGGCGATCGAGGGGGCGGCAGCCGGCGCCTCGGTTCTTCCACGCGTCGGCGATTTCTCGTTCCCGAAGATCGGCTACGAGAAATGCACGAGATGCCGGCGGTGCACGGTCGAGTGCCCGTTCGGCGCGATCGACGAGGACGCGGAAGGTTGGCCGCGCGTAAATCCGGGACGCTGCCGACGATGCGGCACATGCATGGGCGCCTGTCCTGTCCAGACCATCACGTTCGACAATTACAATCCGCAGATGGTCAACGAGATGATCGAGGCCAATGAAATCCCGGATGAGTTCGCCGAGAAGCCGCGCATCCTGGTGCTGGCCTGCGAGAACGACGCCTACCCGGCGATCGACATGGCGGGCGTAGCGCGAGCACACTGGTCGCCGTATGTGCGCATCATTCCCGTGCGGTGCTTGGGATCAGTGACCTTGCAGTGGATCTCGACCGCGCTGCAGAAGGGTTACGACGGCATCATGCTCATGGGCTGCAAATCGGGCGACGATTATCAGTGCCACTTCGTCAAAGGCTCGGGGCTTGCACGCGAACGGCTGTCGAAAGTCGGTGAGACCTTGAAGAGTCTCGCGCTCGAGCCGGAACGCGTGACATTCGAAGAAATGTCGATCGCCGATTCATTCCGCGCCCCACACATTTTCGACGCCTTCGCCAAAATAATCGGCGACTTGCCGCCCAACCCGATGAAGGGCTTCTAGGATGACGACGCCTGCGCCCGCTGCCGCCAAGACATACGACCTGTCTTTTGCCCGATGGGTGCGGGACAACGTCAATGGCGGCGACAAGCTAAACCTTTGCATGCAGTGCGGCGTCTGTTCGGGCTCCTGCCCGATCGGCGTGCAGATGGATTATGGACCGCGCAAGCTGTTCATGATGATCCGCGCCGGCATGAAGGAAGAAGTGCTTTCGTCGAACACACAGTTCAACTGCACAGCCTGCTATCGGTGCGTGGTCCGATGCCCACGCACCGTGCCGGTTACCTATATCATGCAGGATCTGGCGGCCAAATCGATTGAGTTCGGGTACGCAAAGGGCCCCCACGAAAACAAGAACTTTGCCAAGTCGTTTTGGTGGACGGCGAGCATTCTGGGCCGGACGGACGAGCGGTTGGTGACGATGCGCTATTTCTTCTCGCTCGGCATGAGCGAAGGCGTGAAACGCCTGATGGCAAATCTGAAGTCGGCTTTCAGGCTCGTAAAGGCCGGGCGCATGCCGATCACTGCGCCGCACCGCATAAAGGATCGGAAGAGCCTGCAGGCGATCCTCGCCAAGGCAGCCGAAATCGAGAAACGCGCCTGACTTGCGGCGAGGAACGGACAAGCGCCAAGAGAAGACCATGACCAAGACCATGACCTACTATCCGGGCTGCTCGTCACAAGGCAGCGGCCGTCATCTTGACGAGTCCTTGAGAGCCGTCATGCCGGAACTCGGCATCGAACTCGACGGCATTGAGGACTGGAACTGTTGCGGCGCCTCAGTCGGCGCCATCGGCGGCGGCCAATTGCCCAATCTGGTGTTGACCGGACGCAATCTCGCCAAGGCGCAGCAAATGGGTGCGCGGGATGTCCTCACCGGGTGCGCTGCCTGCTATCTCAATACGCACGGCGGCAACGAGAAGATCAAGGCCGACGTCAAGAAGCGCGTGCAGGTGAATGAGGCGCTTGGCGCTGCTGGTATGCGTTACGACGCCTCGCTGAGGGTTCGGCACGCGTGCGAAGTGCTGGTCAATGATGTCGGTGTTGAAGCGATCGAGAAGCGCACTGTCAATCCGCTGACTGGCCTGAAGGTCGCCGGCTATGTCGGCTGCCAGACGGTACGTCCCTTCGCGGCGACACAGGCGGGTGGTGAATTCGACCGCTGTGACGATCCCAGTTTTCTCGACGACTTCACGAAAGCCTGCGGGGCGGAAGCCCTGCCCTTCACGCACAAGACCGCCTGCTGCGGCGGCGCGGTCGCGGTGATGAGCCCGGACAGGACGCTGCATCTTATGAAGAACATCCTTGAGGAGGCCAAGCAGCGGAGCGCCGACGTGATATCGACGCCCTGCCCGCTGTGTCAGACGAATGTCGAGCTCGCGCAACCCGCCATTAACGAGAAGTTCGGCACGGACTTCAATATCCCGGTCGTGTTCCATACGCAGTTGATGGCGGTGGCTTTTGGCATGGACAGTCAGAAGGACGCAGCCCTTCACCGCAACGTCATTCGCGCGAAAAAGCTTGAGGCGATGGCCAAAAAAACATGACCAAGAACGACAGCGGCAAGAGCTGACCGGAGGATTACTCTGCCGCTTGTGCCCGCTGAAGCAGGGTGTGCGCAATCTGACCATAGGCAACCGGCGCGTAGCCGTGGCTGTCGACGCCCACATCAAGGCTCAGCCCCAGGGGTGCGCGATTGAGGCGCCCATGGACGTGGCCGAACAGATGCCATGCGCCGCGCTTGGCGTGCGGCCAGTCGCGCAACGGATAATGGCAGAGAAAGAGCGTCTGCCCGTCGACGACCAGCTCTCGCATCTCGCACACAGAGGCGAAGCGACCCGTGGCCGTGAACTTGTCGCGGTCGTCGTTGTTGCCCAGGACAAGATGGATACGTCCGCGCAACCGCCCGAGGCAGCTGCCGATATCGGGGTGCGCGGTGTCGGCGACGTCGCCGAGGTGATAGACCTCATCATCGTCGCCGACCTCAGCGTTCCATTTTTTGATCAGCGCCGCATCCATCTCCGCGACTGAAGCATATGGACGTTTGCTCAGGGCCAGCGTGCGGGCATGGCCGAAATGCGTATCCGATGTGAAAAAGACATTGGTCATTTGAAAGCCTCAGCAGGGCGACGAAACGCTGTCACGTTCCGCCGAGTTCCGCACGCGCCTTTGCGATGGCTTCCTGCAGCACTTCCTGACGCAGCGGCGCCGTCGGCTCGTTGAACAGAATTGCGCGCAGCCAATCGAGCGCAAGCTTCAGAAGGACTTCGTCGTCGGTGGCAAGCACTGGCCGCATTTCCGGCGCGACCGCATAGCGGTCGAGGAAAGACGTTTCGAAGACGAAACGTCGGAATGCGTCAAGGTCCGTCGTCGCCATGGCGAACATCTTCTTGGTACGCTCGTCCGGCTCCTTGCCCTCCGGGCCGCCAAGCGTCTTCCAGGAGGCGAGCTTCATAAGGATGTGGATCCAGCCGCGATTGGCCTCATCGTAGGGCTGGACGCCTTGTGCGGCTCGAAATTCGGCGACGCTCTGCTCCTTCTCCTCATCGTGGCCGCGGCAATGCGGTTCCTTGACCAGAAAATAGAAGTCTTCCGGAGCCTCGTGCCCTTTCATCTTCACCGATGCCAGGCCGAGCGGATAGTAGCGGCAGGCCGCTGGCCGGTCTTCGTAGACGAAGCAGCCATTGTTGCCATCCAGAAAAACGCACGGGCGCCTTTCTTCCCCTCCGTCAACACGCTTCAGCTTCAGGATCGGCATGCCCGAAGCCTCATGAGTGTCGGGCCTGCCGAACATCCGCCCGACCTCGCCCGGCCGCAACTCGAGATGTCGAGCGAGGCGGATGAGATCGTAAGGGGTCAGCGTGATGTCGGTGTCGTGGCAGCACTCATTCCAGCAGGAGACACCGGCGTGACATTGGAAGCAGAACGAGTTCTGCTCGGTCAGCCGCACCGGCACGACCGGCCCCGCCGCAGCCCCCTTCAGGGCGGACACTATCGGCACGTCGAGATCGAGCTCGGCTGCGCGGCGGCGCGCCTCGGCTTCGGCATAGGCCTGGTCCCCAGGCGAGAGCAGACCGTCCCCGTCCGCAGGCTCGGGAGAGTTTTCAGGATTCGACATGCCGCCTCTTCTTTGCCAGTGCCAAGCCCGTCAGCCGGAGCGCACTTTTCGAAAATGATGCTTAGAGGACTTCGACAATAACTGCCACTATCACGTAGTTTGGGACTGATGAAGAACACCTCTCCCGTAGGGAGAGGTCGATTTGCTCCTGGCGATGCGAAAGCATCGTCCGGTGCAAATCGGGTGAGGGGTTGAGGTCCCACGAGAGACCGCGCCCTCACCCGACGCACCGGACGATGCTGCGCATCGCCGGGAACGCGCCGACCTCTCCCTATGGGAGAGGTGAAGGGCGCCGATCTTGTCGGCCCAAGTCGCGCACCAGAATTCCCGCGCGGTGCGGGACTCCTCGCTCTACCCCTGACACCAAACCGGGGCCGAACACATCGGCCCCGGCAATGTCATGCCCTCAGTGCTTCCCCTCAGTGCTTCGCCGCCCCGTAGGTCTTGGGAACAAGATCCTTATGCGGCACTTTCTTGATTTCCCACTGCTTGGTTTCCGGATCGAAGCGGGAGTTGACGAACACCTTCCAGTTGCCGTCATCGAGCTGCGGATAGTCTGCGCGATAGTAGAAGCCGGGATAGCGCGTCTCCTCCCGGAACATGATGTGGCGCATGTGCGCCTCGCCGGTCCACAGACGGTGATAGTTTTCCCAGGCGCGCAGCAGCTCGTGCAGATCTTTGGCGCGCATGTTGACGCTGTCTTCCTTCAGCATCGTCAGGTAGTGCGTTGCACGCTTCAGCATTTCGCCGTTGGTCTGGTAGTAGGTGGAAACGCCGGCAACATACTCGTCCATGATCTTTTGCAGACGCATCTGGAACATGCGCGGCGTGATATAGAACGGGTTGACGTCTTCCGCGGTCGTCTTGTCCTTGTGCTCGAAATAGTTGCGCACGGGACGGTAGATTTCCTCCGTGATCGTCTTGATGTCGCCCTTGAGTTCCGGCTTGTAGTCCGGATGTTCGAGGCAGAACTTGACCATCGCCTTGCCGGCGATGCGCCCCTCGGCGTGAGAGCCGGAGGAGAATTTGTGCCCCGAGGCGCCGACACCGTCACCCGCGGTGAACAGGCCCTTGACCGTCGTCATCCGGTTGTAGCCCCACTGCCATTCCGGTGGGGAAATGTCTTCCGGCCCGGACACCCAGATGCCGCAGCAGCCGGAATGGGAGCCCAGCAGATAAGGTTCGGTCGGGATCAACTCGGAAACCTGCTCCTGAGGACGGATGTTGAGCCCCGCCCAAACGCCCGCCTGTCCGATGCACATATCGAGGAAGTCTTCCCATGCCTCAGCCTCAAGATGCTTGACCTCCTTTGGCGTCAGCGTCTCGCCAAGCTTCTTCATCGCAGCTGGCGTGTCCATCAGGATCGGGCCGCGCCCTTCCTTCATCTCCTTCAGCATCGCATGGTTGCGCAGGCAGGAGGGGACAACGAACGCCTTGTCATAGGGCGCAAATTCCGTCAGCATCTGCGCGTTCTTGACGACGTAGTCCTCCCCGAAAGCATTGGTCGCCTTGGACTTGAACAACAGGAACCACGCGCCGACCGGACCATAGCCGTCCTTGAAGCGGGTCGGGACGAAGCGATTCTCCATCATCGTCAGCTCGGCGCCGACTTCCGCCGCCATCGCATAGGTCGAACCGGCGTTCCACACCGGATACCAGACGCGCCCCATGCCCTCGCCGGTCGTGCGCGGACGGAAGACGTTGACCGCACCGCCAGCGACGTTGAGGATCGTCTTGGCCTTGAAAACATAGAGCTTGTGTTCGCGAACCGAAAAACCGACCGCGCCGGCGACCTGGTTTGGATTTTTTGCGTCAAGCAGATATTTCACGATGAACACACGCTCGAAAATGTTCTCCATTCCGAGTGCTTTCTTCGCGGCTTCGGCGACGATCGTCTTGTAGCCTTCGCCGTTGATCATGATCTGCCAGCGGCCGGAGTGGACGGGCTTGCCGCCATCCTTCAGACTCTTTCCACCCTGCTTCTGCCAGTTCGCGCCGTCGACGCGGCCTCCCTCCATCTCTTTCCAGATCGGCAGCCCCCATTCCTCGAACAGGTGCACGGAATTGTCGACGTGGCGACCGACGTCATAGACGAGGTCGTCCCGCGTAATGCCCATCAAATCAGCCGACACGTAACGGCAGTAATCCTCGGGCGTATTCTGACCGAGGTAGGTGTTGATCGCCGAAAGACCCATCGCGACAGCACCGGAACGGTCCATCGCTGCCTTGTCGACCAGGGTGATCTTCACCTTGTCGCCGCCCCAGCGCTTGGCCTCATAGGCAGCACCACAGGCCGACATGCCACCGCCAACAATCAGGATGTCGGTCTCGTGCTCAATGATTTGTGGATTGCCAAAGCTCGCTTCGCTCATGAATTGTTTCCTCTCGCGGGCTCACGAGCGCGATCTCACCGGACCGCGCAGCCCTTAAAGACTGGATGAATTTTGCCCGGCGCCGGATCAACCGATCGTGGGAAGTTGTTTGCCTTCTTCGGTGAAGAAACGCTGGTCGTTGATGTCGCCCGGCGCAGGCTTGCTGCCATACGGGTCGATCGAGCCGACTGGCGTCGTACGAACCGGAAACTTGAAGCGCTTAATCTCACCGTCACGAAACTTGATTGTCCACATGATGGCGTTGTCGGTACGCAACGGAATAGTCGCACCCCCCATCGGAACCCAGTCAGCAAACGAGCGCACCTCGATAGCCTGCTGCGGGCAGGCCTTCACACAGCACTGGCATTCCCAGCACTGATCGGGCTCCTGGTTGAACGCCTTCATGCGCTCCGTGTCGAGCTTCATGAGATCGTTCGGGCAAATGTACATGCAAGCAGTAACCTGCCCGCCCTTGCAGCCGTCACACTTGTCGGTGTGCACGAATGTCGGCATTAACGTCCTCCCCTGGGTCGTATACTGTTCAAGCGTCACCATATCGACTGAAACGCCCGAACTCGTTCGCGCGCATGCCGTCGTCAAGTTACATCATCATAGCATAATAATTGAATGTGACAATAACTTCGCGATCGGCTACGCGTTGCTCGTTCGGCACGATCCATGCTTCACGCATCACTCACCCGAGGCTGCAAGCCCCTGGTAGTAATCAATCAAGATCGCCGCCACCTCGGGGCGCGAAAACTCCGGCGGCGGAGCGATGCCCGCGCCAAGCATCTCTCGCACTTTGGTGCCGGTCAAAGTGATGAAGTCATCCTTGGTGTGATCGGGCGCCTCCCGGCGCATCAGAACCTTGCCAAGCTTCTTCGAATAGGCGGTATCATCGGCCGGGAAGATTTGGATTTCCAGGCTGCCCGGCGGAATCTCGTCGAAAATCGTCTGTGCGTCGAACGGGCCGTAGTAGTCGCCGACGCCAGCGTGATCGCGCCCAACGATAAGGTGGGTCGCTCCCATGTTCTGCCGAAACACGGCGTGGAGCAGAGCCTCACGCGGACCAGCGTAAAGCATGTCGAAGCCGTAGCCCGTAACCATCGCCGTGTTGGGCGGAAAGTAGTGTTCGACCATCTTGCGGATCGCCGCATTGCGTACAGGTGCCGGAATATCGCCTTCCTTCAATTTGCCGAGCAGCATGTGGATGACCAGTCCATCGGCATTCAGACGCTCCATCGCCATCCGGCACAATTCCTCATGCGCGCGATGCATGGGATTGCGGGTCTGGAAGGCGACCACCTTCGACCAGCCACGCTCGGCGATTTCGTTGCGAATTTCGACTGCGGTCCGGAAAGTGTCCGGGAAATCTGCCTGGAAGTAGCTGAAATTGAGCACGTCAATCGGGCCGGACAGCAGGGTCCGCCCCTGTGCCATAAAGGCCTGCACGCCAGGGTGCTTGGGATCGCGAGTGCGGAAGACCTTCTCGACGATGAACGCCTGTTCCTCCTCGGAAAGCTCCTCGACCGCTTCGACCGTCATGATCGCCAGCGGCGGATTATCCAGAACGTTGGGATCACGGAGCGCGATCCGCTCGCCCGCGGTGATCCCGGCCCCTTCAGAAACGAGATTGAGGACAGGCACGGGCCAGAACAGCCCCTCTGCTGTCTTCATATCTCCTGCGACGGACAACGCGTCGGCCTTGTTCATGTAGCCCGTCAAAGGGTTGAAATAGCCGCCGCCCAGCATCACCGCATTGGCTGCAGCCGCCGAACTGACGTTGATCGAGCGAAGGCTTTCGGCCTCCTTTCGCATCCGTTCGTTCTCGCTGGGATCGTTGACAAAGAGCGCTTTCAGCGCGCTGGAGCCGTGAGGCTTGATGATGGCTGACATTGTTTCCCCCCGAGCCTTGCTTGGCCAAAAGATGCATTATCTTATTCGAATATTCAAGATTACAAATTTGTATTTATGCGCTCGCAAGTGCGCGACCCCATCAACTTGTCGCTGGAATTGCGATTTAGTCGCAATTGTTCTCAAGCGACGCGCATGTGACAGCCGTCGCCTCGAATTGCCGTTTTCTTCATTGCCAGCAGGGGCTTTGCCGCGAGGTTGAAGGACGATCCGGACAAACAAATCGTTAGCTGCGCGCGAATGCCGCTCGCAGTGCTCCGCCTATGGATCCTTCTTCGAGAAATTTAACGCCAAAATAGCCGCCACAGAGGATCGATAGCCATGCTATCAAGCTGCCGAATGCTAGTGTGGACATGCCGGTGATGCCTTGACCGACGGTGCATCCGAGCGCCATGACCCCACCTGCCCCCATCAATGCTGCGCCGCAGAGATGACGTACCAGATCATTGCGATCCACGAAGCTTTCGACCCGGAATGTTCTGGTCACCACTGCGGTTGTAAAGCTGCCGATGATGACGCCGAAAACGACTGCGATTCCGAAGTTGATCTTCGAACCCGTGAAAGTCATCACGTACTGCAAACTTTCGCCCATCGGTCCTACGAGCGTAATCGAGGCAAGCGGTGCCGGATCAAATTCATCGGCTCCAAGGATCCCGGTAACGATCCAGCCTGCAACAGCTGTCAGACCAATAATGACGCCACCGACAATATCGCGGCCGCTGCGCCGGAAGTCGGCGTCCTTGAAGCAGAAGACAAGGAACGCCAGAGCCACCAAACCAGCTGTGGCCAGCCGCGCGGGGCCGGCCGGCAATCCAACTGCCGCACCGGCCATTTCACCAAGATTCTGGTTATCCAGTCCGTATGCCTTGAGATCGAGGTTGGTGGCTTCGAGTTGCGTACGGGGCACTGCAAGCAGACCGCGCAGTGTTGTATAGGCGACGATGCCCAGCACCAGGGCAACAACGAGAGATTTCAGATTGCCGGCCCCGAGACGCACCAGGTTCTTGCCAGCGCAGCCACCGGCCAGAGTCGTGCCGAAGCCAAACATCAGGCCGCCTAGAATGGCACCAAGCCAGCCGAGATTGGGTGTGAGATAGATCGATTTGTTGATGTCAACGGCACCGGTGAAATGCAGTGCCTGCGTGCCGATGATTGCCACCGCAATTGCCAGCATCCAGGCTCGGAAGCGCCGCCCGTTGCCCATCAACACCAGGTCGGATATTGCCCCCATCGTACAGAAATTGCTGCTCTGCGCCGCGGCACCAAACAAAAAACCGACAACGAGGCCCCCAAAAATCGTAATCGTGTCCAACCCGCCCATCGGAAGATTCGACTCCCTGTTTGCGCCCACTGCTTGCGCAGAGGTCTGACGTCACCATCCCGACTTCGCTTCATTAAATTCATATAATTGAATATTATCACGGGCGCCCGGTCAAGACAGCTGGGAGGCATTTTCTTGGGCTCATACAAACGACCCTCACCGAGCGGATCTCACAACATGACTCGTGCAGCGGCTTCAACGCTGAGCCAGAAGTTTGATGGAAGAAATGCCATCGAACGTACGACCAGAGATGGTCAGCCTGCCGCGCGCACCCTCGGCAGCTAACGCTCCTGATCGGCAATCAGTCCCAGTTCGGGCTCAACGGCACCACCGCCGTTGCGCACCCTTCGTGCGAAGGCGATGAATCGCCGCGCCCAGCGATGGGACGATGTGTCTCGCAGATGGCTGAAGCTCGCGAGAAGATTGTGGATCACAACGCCGTCGCGGCTGCCGTCGACTCCGTATCCGCGACGTACGCGATAGGCGAAACGACAATCCGGGTCGATGCTGTGCAATGCGCCGTAGTGGAATTCATGCGCCGGAATCGAGGAACGATCCGGCCGGAAGGGCCAGGGCGCATCAGCCGTTTCCTCAAGAACGACAAGGCCGCGCCCTTGCGGGCGGTCACCCACGGCCGTGTCGGCCGGGATGACTCCGACCATTTCATGAGCCTCGCCGCGAAAGGCAATGGAGCGCGTCAGATACATCAGACCGCCGCATTCGGCGTAAGTCGGCAGGCCGCGAAGAATCGCGGATCGCACAGCCGCTCGCATGGCTCCATTGGCGGAGAGCGCCGCCGCCTGCGTTTCGGGAAAGCCTCCACCGATGAACAGCGCGTCCACTGGTGGCAATTTTTCATCGCGCACGAGATCGACGAAGACAAGCTCCGCACCGGCGCGCTCCAGCGCCTCCAGGTCGTCGGCATAATAGAAGCCAAAGGCCGCGTCCCGCGCCACGGCAACACGGATGTCGCGCGCCGGCATGGTCTCGATGACAGTAGGGCCTGCCGGGCTTCCCGCCGCTGCAGCTATTTCGATCAGCCGATCAAGATCGGTGTTGCGCGCGACCACGCTGGCCATCTGCGCAAGCTTCTCATCTCTGCGGGCATCTTCGGCAGGGGTTGTCAGGCCGAGATGCCTCTCTGTAACCACAAGCGCATCGTCACGGCCGATCGCGCCCAACACCGGCACATTTGTGTAGCGCTCCAGCGCCTGACGGAGTTTGGTTTCGTGCCGCGCCCCGCCGATCCTGTTGAGGATGACGCCAGCGATGTCGATGGATCGGTCGAAGGCGGTGTAGCCCTGTATGAGCGGCGCGATTCCCCGCGCCATGCCCATGCTATCCACTACCAGGATCACCGGTGTACGGAGCAGACGAGCCAACGCCGCGCTGGAGTCTTCCCCCGAACTGTCGACGCCATCGTGAAGACCCTTGTTGCCCTCAACCAATACAATATCGGCGCCGCGGGATCGGCTCCGAAAGGTATTCAGGATCTCTGGTCTGCTTTGCGTATTGAAATCCAGGTTGTAACATGCCCGGCGACTGGCCCGCGCAAGCCACATCGGATCGATATAATCGGGTCCCTTCTTGAAGGTTTGAACCGAAAGGCCGCGCGCGGCAAGGGCGCCAGTGAGGCCAACCGTGATAGTGGTCTTGCCTGATGACTTGTGGGTTGCCGAAATGAACAGCCTGCCCATCCGTCAACTTTCCGCCGTTTGAACAGTTGGCAGGAAAGGCATCAACCGCACGGCCAGCGTCGTGAGCAGCAATGCCAGCGCAACTCCACTCACACCGAGCAGCAACTCAGGCAGCGACGGTCGATAATTGGCGACAACACCATCGAAGAACGAGCTGGATACTCCGACACCCGGGAAAAGCTCCAGCGGATAGGCCTGGCCGCCGATAATAGTGACGTAAAGCTGTGCCAATCCGCCGATCAAAAACAATATGGAAGCAAGCGGAAGCGCCCGCCTGGCCGAAGCGGAATTGCGTCCCCACGCCAGTAGCGCAAGCGGCAGAAGCGTTCCACACAGGATCTGCCCAAGCCAGAACACCAGCGTGTAGACACCTCCATCACGCAGCACGAACACTACGACGCCCTGCTGTCCACCGGCATAGAACTTGGTCAGATAATGAACGATCGTGAAGTACAGGAGCGAGAGGGAGAAGATGCTCAACAATCCGCGGAATCTGTCAGCAACCTCTTCAGTCATCATTTCGCGTCCGGTTTCACGTCCGACCGCCACCAGTACCAGGACCATGAATGCCAGTCCGTACAGAAAGGAGGCGGCAATGAACAATGGCGCCATGATCGCACCGTAGTAAGCCGCGCGCGCAGCAAGAAAGCCGAAGATCGAACCGGTGCCTGTCGTCAGGACGAGTCGCCAGACGAAAGCAATCAAGCCCATCGTCTTGCCCACCCAAGCCGCTTGCGAGGCCCGGCGATCCATCATCGAAAAGAGGTAGGCACCAACAATCAGTGCGAAGCCTGAATAGAGAAAGATGTTCCAGGCGAAAATCGATCTGAAATTGTAGCTGGTCATCGCCACCAGAAGCCGCTCTGGCCGGCCGAGATCAAGCACGAGCACCGCAAGTCCGCCGACCAGCAAGGTCACGGCGAGAATGCCGGATAACCTGCCATAGGGCTTGTAGACGGCGCGATTAAATACCGACGAGAGGGAGGCAACGTTCAGCGCGCCGGAAGCCGCAACGATCAGGAACACCGCGAAGACATGCGGCAGGCCCCAGACGATTTGATTGTTCATCCCTGTGACGATATGACCATGTTCTTCCATGTAGAGAGCCGCACCCAGGCCCACGGCGAGCAGGAGAATCAGCAATCCGATCACCGTCCACCCGGTCGGGCTTTGCCGTTCAAGCCTTTCGAACCTCAGCTTCGCCATTTCGACGCCCCTCAAAGATTCCGGTAACGAACGGCAGGCTGCAATCCCAGATCGGATCGAATCTGCGACGACGCATGGCTTGCAACCGCTTTTGCCACATCGCTGTTCGGGTCGTTCAGATCGCCGAACACCATCGCCCCGCCTCCCTTGGCTGCACAAGTCTCAACGCAAGCAGGCAGCCGCCCGCTATCAACGCGATGGACGCAGAACGTGCAGGCTTCGGCTGTTCCCTTTCCACGCGGTGACCAGGACTTCTGGTCCGTCAGCGGCTGGTGAACGAACGAGCGGGCCTTGTAGGGGCATGCCATCATGCAGAAGCGACATCCGATGCAGACATGCTTGTCGACAAGGACGATGCCATCGGCCCGCTTGAACGACGCTCCGGTCGGGCAGACGTCGACACATGCCGGCTTTTCGCAATGCTGACACAGCACCGGGACCTCTCGAACCTCACCGGTTCGGGCGTCTCGCAGACTGACCTTGCGTATCCACTGTGAGTCAGCCTCCGGTCGATCGCTTCCCCGCAATCCGTTTTCGTCGCGGCAGGCTGCGACGCACAGATCGCA
>JGI24705J35276_12238501_pt1 | contig 24185 bp, 19 predicted proteins | sample TergutNt197P4_FD_35276 | JGI IMG/M metagenome (IMG submission 35276) | reverse complement strand
GAGCATCCATGGCGGGTGCGGTCACTCCGACCACGTCAGCGATGATGACCCCTGTCACTGCGGGCCAGACCACGTCAGCGACCCCTACAAGCTCCGGAACATCTATGGCAGGTGCGGCCACTCCCACCACGCCAGCGACCCCTACAGGAGATGTATTTAATGCCGCGGGAACCGGGTTTGATATCTCGAGTGGCGGTGTAACAGCCTCATCGGTCTTTATTTTTGCGACAGAGGACGGCACCATTTCGGGGTGGAACCCGACAGTGAACAGCGGCAGCTCGGTCTTAGCCGTCGATAATTCGCAGGGCGGTAAAGGGGCCGTCTATAAAGGGTTGGCGATCGGTCAGACCAGCAACGGGCCGATGCTGTATGCAGCGAATTTCCGGAACGGAACGGTTGATGTCTTCAATAAAGACTTCCAGCAGGTCAACAGCTTCACCGATCCGAAGGTGCCGGCCGGCTTTGCGCCGTTCAACGTGCAGGTACTCGACAACAATCTGTTCGTGACGTTCGCTAAGCAGGATTCTGCCAAGCATGACGACGTCGCCGGCTCCGGTAACGGGTTTGTCGACGAGTTCGACCTGAACGGAAATCTGATGCAGAGGGTCGCCTCCGGCGGGCCGCTTGATTCTCCATGGGGACTTGCGATCGCTCCGTCCGGATTTGGACAATTCGCCAACGATCTTCTCGTTGGAAATTTCGGCGACGGTACCATCGACGCCTACAACCTGAAGAACGATCAGTTCGTCGGCAAGTTGCTCGACGCCAACGGATCGCCGATTACGATCGGAGATCTCTGGTCGCTAGTCCCTGGCAGTGGAAGCAACGCGCAGAAGATCTACTTCACCTCGGGAGTGCAGAACGAAGCTCACGGACTGTTCGGCTTTTTGACGGCTACGCCGGGATCGAGCCAATCGGTCCAGTCGATGCCTAGCACGCTGTCAAACTCAACGAACCCAACGGTGTCGGGGGTGCTTAACGGAGCTCACGGATTGTTGGGCTCTTTGGTGACTTCGCTGCAGTCGAGTCAGTCGGTCCGATCGTTGCTCAATTCGTTGACTGGCACGCAGCCAAACACAACGAGTACGCCGATGGCGGCGGTATCGGGTTCGCAACCATCGACTACCAGCTCATCCAGCCCAACGACTGCGATGACGGCCACGCAGCCAACCACAACGATGACGACGATGTCTAGCTCGCAGCCGTCGACTACTGGCTCACCCAGCCCAATGACTGCGATGACGGCCACGCAGCCAAACACAATGATGACGGCGATGTCGACAATGTCGGGTTCGCAATCATCGATTCTCGGCTCGTCCAATCCGACGATGACGACGGCAATGTCGAGTGCCCTTGGGCCCTCGTTGAGCTCATCTTCCATGCACGGTTGAAGGTCGTGATGGAAGAAGCGCGGAGACCGGCCTCCGGCGGGCACGTGCACGTTGCGGGGAGACATTTCGGCACTTAGGTTGACTGTGCTCTTGTGAGGAGACCGCCTATGGACCCATGCGTCGGGCAGTCGTCCGGCTCTGAGAGCCCGCATCGCCGACTCGTGCCGTCAATTGGTCTCGCCGGAGGCGCGTGGCCGACGCCCGATGCCACCGGCGACCGTCTTGACCGCGTTGATGGCCAGTTTAATCCGCAGCTGCAGGCCGTCGTCGCGGCGGCTCGCTTTCATGGCATGGTGCTTGACCCCAAAGCGTTTCCCGGCGCAACGGGTGGGCGCTTGCCCTCAGCGAGCGCGCTCGCGGCTTGGTTGCGGGATACGGGGATGTGGGCGCGAGCGCTGCGACTGCGCTGGCGCCACCTGATCCGCTTGCAGGTCAAGGAGGCCGGACCGGCTGTGTTGCTGTTCGCCGACGGCAGCGCGGGCCTCTTGATGGCTGTAGATGCCGAACGCAATGTGGTTGTGCTGAAAGATCCCCGCGCGGCTGCAGGCGAGACGTGCATCGTCGTAGACGAGATGCGGCTTGAGCAAGTTTGGTCCGGTGAAACCATTCTACTGAGCGCTAGCCGCGGGCCGTCGGACGCGGATGCGCCATTTGCGTTGAGATGGCTCCTTGGTCTTGTTCTGCGAGAGAAGCAATCGCTGCGGGACGTCGGACTTGCGTCTCTGACGCTGAGTTTCCTGACGATCTTTCCACCGTTGGTGATCATGACGGTCGTTGACAAGGTGCTGACTCATCGCAGCTACTCAACGCTCGCGCTCATGGGCGTGCTCCTCGCCATCGCGGCTGTGTTCGAGACGTTTCTTGGCTACGCCCGCCGTCTCATCGTGCTGTTCGTTGGGACGCGCCTCGACATCAAGCTGAATCTGCACGTTTTCAATCGCCTGCTTGGCCTGCCACTTGACTATTTCGAGCGACACCCCGCGGGCGAGACAATGCACAAGATCGCGGAAGTCAACAAGGTCCGCGAATTTCTCGTCGGGAAGCTGCTGGCCACGTTTCTCGATATGGCGACGCTGATCGTGTTGCTGCCGTTCCTGTTCTATCTGAATGCACCTTTGGCCGGCATAGTCCTTGGCTGCGCCGTGGTCATCGGGCTGGTCATTCTGGCTTTTCTGCCTCCGTTGCGGCGCGAATTCGCCAAGGTCGTTCTCGCTGAGACCGAGCGGGCATCGGCCCTGGGGGAGACGGTCTTCGGCATCAAGACGATTAAATCCCTCGCACTCGAGCCACAGCGGAAGACGCTGTGGGATGTGCGCGTCGCCAACGCCGGAAAGTGGCGCCTTGCTTTCGGCAGGTTGGCGAACTGGCCGCAGACAATCGTCACCCCCCTTGAGCGATTTATGTCGTTCGGTATCGTGCTGGTCGGCGCATACTTGGCGCTTTCGGACAATTCCGGCTACGCGGTCGGTGCTCTGTTCGCTTTCATGATGTTGAGCATGCGCGTGGCCCAACCTCTCGTGGGGCTGGCACGTCTGATTGAGCATTATGAGGAGGTGGGCGCTGCCGTCTGCGAAGTCGCATCGGTGCTCAACCGTCCCTCGGAAATTGACGCCGCGTCCGGCGGACTTCTCCCGCGGTTTGCAGGTGCGATCAGTTTCGATGACGTGAACTTTACATATGCGGGCACAAAGAGTCCCGCACTCGATCACATTACGTTTGATGTGCCAGCCGGCACAATGTTGGGAATCGTTGGTCGATCCGGCTCCGGCAAGACCACGTTGACGCGTCTCTTGCAGGGTATCAACCGAGACTACACCGGCCTCCTCAAGATCGACGGCAATAATGTCCGCGAGATCAACCTGCGACATCTGCGCCAGAGCTTTGGCGTTGTGTTGCAGGACAATTTTCTGTTCCGTGGATCGATTCGCGACAACATCATCGCCGGACGATCCGGTCTGACGCTTGATGATGTCGTGCGCGCTGCGCGCCTCGCTGGCGCTGAAGAATTCATCGAGCGTATGCCGAGCGGGTACGAAACGCTGATCGAGGAGGGGTCGCCGAACCTCTCCGGTGGGCAGCGGCAGCGGCTCGCGATCGCCCGCGCATTAATAACAGACCCGCGCATCTTGATACTTGATGAAGCGACCAGCGCGCTCGATCCGGAGAGTGAAGCACTGCTGAACGCCAACCTGCTTCGTATCGCGAGCGGTCGGACGATAGTGATCGTCTCGCATCGGTTGTCGTTTCTGGTCCACTGCGATCGGATCCTTGTCCTGGAAAATGGAAAGGTCGTCGACATAGCGCCGCATCGTGTGCTGCTGGAGCGATGTGCCATTTATCGTCAGCTTTGGAGCCAGCAAAGCCGTCATCTTGATGTCCAGGGTCCGCATCATGCCGCTCTTGTCCCGTCGATCGTCCGAAGCAACTAGCCTCGCTGCTCGGCGAGAAGAATCAACACTTTCCACGATCCTGGAATTCCAATCGCCTGCCGCGGCAATCGTCGGCAGCCCGGTCCCCCGCGCGGCGCGAGGCACGATCCTGGCGATCTCTGGCATGTTCCTGGCTTCTATCGCGGCGCTCGGATTGATTCCGGTCGACAGAGTGGTGACGGCGCAGGGAAAGGTGGTGTCCCGAACGCACACATTGGTCGTCCAACCGCTGGAAACATCGATCGTTCGCTCCATCGAAGTCGCCGAAGGTCAGAGCGTGCGGGCCGGGGATCTGCTCGCCCGGCTCGATCCCACGTTCGCGGCGGCAGATGTGGACACATTGAACTCACAGGTCTCCATGCTGGCGGCGGAGGTGTCCCGCCTGCGGGCGGAGGCCGAGGGACGCGCGTTCACCTACTTCGGCGCCGACTCCAACTTGTTGCTCCAGGCGGCGACCTTCGCCCAGCGTCACGCGGAGCGAGCCGCCAAGTTGGAGACGTATCAGCAACGCCTCAACAGCCTGCAGGCCACTCTGGCGCGAAGCATTGCGGATGCCGAGGCCTATCGGTCGCGTAAGACAATAGCCGAGCAGGTGGTGTCCGCGCGCAAGGAGCTGGAGCAGCGTCAAGTTGGAAGCGTGCTCAACTCGCTGGCAGCGGCTGACAATCTGGTCGAGGTGGGACGTGGTTTGTCCGATGCCACCGAGACGGCAGAGGGTGCGCGGCGTGACATTGATCAGATCAAGGCCGAGCGTGACGCTTACGGGCAGAATTGGAACGCGGATGTATCGCAGAAGCTCTCTGAGCAGACTCAGAAACTGGCCGAAGCACAGGAGCAACTGAACAAGGCGCGACTGCGCCGCCAATTGATCGAATTGCGCGCCGACCGCGATGCAATCGTGTTGACGGTTGCCAAGGTCTCGGTCGGTTCCGTGCTGAAGTCCGGCGATCAGTTCATTACGCTGGTGCCTGCTGATACTCCGCTTGAGGTCGAAGCGAACATCGCGGGACATGACAATGGCTTTGTACATGTCGGTGCCCCCGTCGCGGTCAAGTTTGACACCTTTCCGTTTGCGCAGCATGGGCTGGCCGATGGGACAGTTCGCACCGTCAGCGCGGACAGCTTCACGCCGCAAGACGAACCGGGCCGACGCTCAGGCGCGAACCCCGGTAGCACCGAGCCGTTCTACCGTTCCCGGATTACGCTCGACGACGTGAAATTGCACAACGTACCCGCTGGCTTTCGTGTCGTGCCAGGCATGCCGGTCACGGCTGATATCAAGGTCGGCAAGCGCACGGTTCTCGCCTATCTGCTCGGCCGGATCATGGTCGTGACATCGGAGGGAATGCGCGAACCCTGATGAGAGCATAATCCGATTCAACAGGGTCGGATCATGTTCAAAGGTTCTTTTCCTCGCTCATGAGGAGGCATCGTTTGTCACTGTCATTCCGGGGCGCGACGCAGTCGCGAGCCCGGAATCCATAACCACCAATCGGGGGTATGGATTCCAGGCCCGGCCCTTCGGTTCATCCCCGTTGCGCACTCGTGCAAAGTGGAATGACGAGCCAAATGACATTGGATCACATATTACGAAACGACAGGACACGATGAGCCGCAGGACCTCAAGATCGGCTCGATTGAACCCGCTCGATCGACTCGTCAGTTGGGCATTGCCGTCGATTGGTTTGCGTCGCGCTGTGCGACTGATGGAGCGCCGTCGTGCAGTGCAGGCATTCCAGTTATTTGCCCGTGCGGCGCGGGCCGGCATTGCGGAAGGTGGGTACCGGGTAGGGCGGTGCTATCTCGAAGGTTCAGGTGTGCCAGTCAGTTATGTCGACTGTGTGCGCTGGCTGCGGGATGCAGCAAGCCGAGGCCATATCGAAGCGCAGTGGCTGCTTGCGGCGCTTTACGTCCATGGTGTTGATGCGCTGGACGCCGGGGAAGATGCCAATCATCGTGGATCGAGCTTGTTCTCGAATCGCGATGTGCCGAAACCTGACTTCGCCGAAGGTGAGAAATGGGCGCGCCGCGCCGCCGAGCGCGGGTCTGCCGATGGGCAGGCAATCCTGGCCTATATCCTGACCTCGGGGCCGGAATCGATGCGCGATCTTGAGGAGGCGCACCGGTGGTATGAGCGATCGGCAGCCGCTGGATGTGCTCAAGGCGCTCTCGGCTACGCGCTGTCGCTCGCACGCACGGCCAAGGATGACAACGACCGGATCAAGGTCGCGGATCATGCCCGGCGCGCGGCGCAGGCAGGACTGGCGCCGGCGATCCATCTGTTCGGTGTGCTGACGGAGGGTGGAATCGGGACAAAGCGCGATCGAGCGGCGGCTGCGCAGCTTTACCGGCAGGCGGCTTTGAGGGGCAACCGTTCCGGGCAAATGAGCTGGGGGCGCGCGCTCGTGTTTGGATATGGCGTCGAGTCGAATCCGATTGAAGGCGAGTCCTGGCTGCGTCGTGCGGCTCTTGCCGGTGACAGGGATGCTGCTGCGCTGGTGGGTGAGCTCTATGTCAAAGGAGGGGCCTTGCCACCCAACTACGCGGAGGCTGCTATCTGGTTTCGGCGGGCGGCGGAGGCTGGGCACGGCGCGGCAGCGCGAGCCTTGGGCCTTCTCTGCCTGACTGGCGCAGGTGTAGCGCGCGATCCGATAGAGGCGTCGAACTGGCTGCGAGTCTCTGCCGATGCCGGCGATCCGCAGGCGCGCGTGGATTTCGCCAATCTTGTTTTGAGCGGCTGCGGCGATGGCAACCCAGACGATTTGGCGAAAGCGCGTCGCTGGCTTGAGCAAGCGGCGTTGTCCGGAAATTCGGTGGCGGCGTTCAACTATGGCCGTTGCCTGGCACAAGGTCTGGGTGTCGAACGCGATGAGCAACAGGCAGTCGAGTGGCTGCGCCGCGCAGCGAATGATGTGGCGGAAGCCCAGTACTGGTACGGTCGAATGCTCGCGGAAGGACGTGGCCTCAAGACGGACCTCGAGGCAGGTCGTACCTGGATCGCTCGGGCGGCGGCTGTCGGTGTGACCGATGCAGAGGCTGCGCTCGCGGAAATGATGGTGAACGCACGCGGCGGCTCGCGGGATCATCGAACAGCAATGCTCTTGTTCGAGAAGGCCGCCGAAAAAGGCCACGTCGGCGCCATGTTCGCGCTCGGGGTGTTGCATGGCGGAGGCTACGACGTGCCGGTGGATCACGCCGCCGCGCAACGTTGGCTGTCCGCGGCGGCTGAGCGGGGGCATGGGGAAGCTTTGAAGGCGCTGGGCCGGTATCAACCGATCGCGGCGACGAGCGGACCACGAGCAGAACGCTGAACGTCGGCAATACCGCCACGAGCGGTTGTTCCAGGGATGCGCCTGTTGGTCTGTTCGTGCATCACCCACTAAGCATTGCCCGAATCGCAAGGAACGCAAGGACGCCGGTAACGACCGTGAGGAACAGGCTGCGGGAGATGAGACCGACCGCGGCGGAGCTGAAGGCTGCAAGCAGCGACACGCTCATGCCAGAGGGAGTCAGCTCCGGCTTGTGAGTGAGTTCGGCGGCGATGATCGCCGCCATAATGGCGGCGGGGATGTTGGTGAGCCACTCACGAAGCAGGGACGGGACCGCAAAGCGGGACAAGAGAATGATCGGTGTTGCGCGCAACGCAATGGTCACAACAGTCGCGAGCGTGATCTCCACATAGATCGAGCCTGTCATGACGATAAGTCTGCGGGTCTCGTCGAGCGCATCATTCCGGTGACGAAGGTTGCCGCACCGAGAGTTGCAATGATCACCGACAGGTTGGCGGTAACGTGGCCTGACGTACCCCACACGATCAGGACGGCGGCTCCGATGGTGACCGTTTCGGCCTCCCGGCGTTGACTGGCGAACCACGTCATCACTAGAAGTCCAATGAACATGGATACGAGACTGAAGTTGAGAGCGCCACTGATCGAGGCTGGCAGCGAAGATGCGAGTACGGCACCCGCAAGATTGGCGACGATCCAGTTGAGCCAAGCGGTGAGGTTAAGTCCGAGCAGCCAAGCGAACGGGAGCAAACCGTGCCGGCTGGCGTATTGCGCGGCCACACTGAAAGTCTCGTCTGTCAGAAGCGCACCACTAACGAGCTTCTGCAATACGCTTGCGCGCCTGAAGTACATCGCCATGTAGGAGCTCATGAGCAGGTAACGCATGTTGATGAGAAGCACGCCGATGATTATGGGCAGAACGCTCGCGCCTTCGGCGTGAAGCGAGTAAAATAGAAACTGTGCCGAGCCGGCATACAAAAAGGCGGACAGCAGGCCGATGTCGAGCACTGAGAATCCCGTGAGGGAACCGATCGCGCCGGCCGCGAACCCGATGCTCCAGTAGCCAAGTATTGTAGGAAAGCACGCAATAATACCTTGCCGGAACAGTGTATTCTTGGAAGGTTCATTTTGCTCGTTTGGTGACATATGTGGAATATCCGTTCATATGCGGCTTGATCAGCAGCGTGTTCTGCTGGCGACATTGGCAGACCAACGACAGGCTGGATTGGAAAATCCTGCGTTCGTGGTATGCCCCGCGTGGCTTTGGATGGTTGATTGACGAGGGGACCGACAGGCATGCGTGACAGGATACGACTGTGGAGAGATAGTAGCCTGCCCGGCGGGCTCGAACTCCTGCGCGCGTCCTGTTTCGACTATCGCTATCCGGCACATTTCCATGAGGAATTCGTCATCGCGGCGTTCGCGCGCGGCGCACAACGGCATCGGGTTGCCGGTTATGAAGGGGTCGCTGAAGCCGGCACGTTGATGATAATCCCGCCGGGCGAAGTTCATACTGGCGAAGCAGCGGAGCGCGACCGGGGCTGGGATTACTGCGCCTTCTATCCATCAATGATCTTTTTGGAAGGCATTGCCGATGATGTGCTCGGCGGGCTTGGCGGCCTTGATTTCGGTTGCGACATCCTCCGCCACGATCCGGCTGCGACGCATTGTCTGCTGCGGGCGCATGCGACGATCAGCGGATCGCAGGATGTCCTTGAGAAGCAATGCGCGGCCTATGAGGCGTTCGGGGCAGTCATCGCTCGCTACGGCGAACGTTGCAGGCAAGGGGCTCGGCCAGCATCCCTGGATGCGTGCATCCGGGAGGCTGTGGCCTATCTGGAGTCGCATCACGACCGCCAAATCACGGTAAGCGAGGTCGCCTCGGTCGTGGGGCTCAGCGAGTATCATTTCATGCGGACCTTCCGCGCGAAATGTGGCCTGACTGTCCATCGCTATCTAACGCAGATACGTCTGCACCGGGCCAAGGCTTTGCTGACACGTGGCATCGGCGCGGCGGAAACCGCGTCAGCTGTCGGCTTTTTCGACCAAAGCCATCTCATCAACCAATTCCGTATGCATTTTGGAGTTACGCCCGGCGCATTTGTAGCGTCTTCGATATAGAACGTTGTCGGGTCGCGAGTGGGCGTTCGGCCGCGGTAGACGGTCTACTTGATTTCAGCGTGAGCCGTCCAAACAACCGAAGCCGGCTCTGCTGCCCCTGAACGAAAAAATGAGATGAGATTGATCCGACAATGGCTTTCTCATAAATGTCCGCCGGAATCATCCTTTATAAACATTTCTTCCAGAGACATGAGTCGATGACTTTCGCTGCTTCCTCCCAACCAGTGACGGACCACGCCGAGTCGTTTACGCCCAAGCTGGTGACCGTCTGGCGCGAGGGCTATGGGCTCGCGGACCTGCGAGCCGACGTTGTCGCGGGATTAACGGTCGCGATCGTCGCCTTGCCCTTGTCGATGGCGATCGCCATCGGCTCCGGCGCCAAGCCGGAACAAGGACTCTACACATCGATCGTCGCGGGTTTCATCATTTCGGCGCTTGGCGGCAGCCGCTTCCAGATCGGCGGTCCGGCTGGCGCCTTCATCGTTCTGGTCGCCACGACGATCGAGCGGTTCGGGTACCCGGGCTTTCTGGCCGCGACCATCATGGCGGGCGGTCTGTTGTTGCTGATCGGGTATTTGCGGCTGGGTTCCTATATCAAGTTCATTCCGCATCCGGTGACGGTCGGTTTCACGGCCGCCATCGCCATCATCATCGGCGCGGGCGAGATTAAGGATTTTCTCGGTCTGTCGCTGGCGCATGAGCCGGCGGCACTTACGGCCAAGATCCCGGCGCTCCTGTCTGCCTTGCCGACGATCAACTGGCCGACGACAGTAGTGGGTCTCGCCAGCCTGGCGGCGATTGTTGTCCTGCGGCGGTTTGTGCCACGCTTCCCCGGCCTGCTCGTGGTGCTGATTTTGGCCGCCTTCGTCACCTGGGCGCTCGGTCTCCCGGTGGAGACGATCGGCGCGAAATTCGGCGGCGTCCCGTCGAGCTTACCGAAACCCAGCTTGCCGGACGTGACCGCCGCAAAATTGGTTGAACTGATCCCCTCTGCCATGGCGATCGCCGTGCTGGGTGGCTTTGAGTCGCTGTTGTCGGCTGTGGTCGCGGACGGCATGAGCGGGCGGCGGCACAGATCGAATTGCGAATTGGTGGCGCAGGGCTGGGCCAACATCGCCAGCGCATTGTTCGGCGGCCTGTGTGCCACCGGCACAATCGCCCGCACAGCGACCAATATCCGCGCCCATGCGCATGGGCCGGTATCGGGCATGCTGCACGCTTTGTTCGTGCTGTTGTTCGTTCTGATCGCCGCGCCGCTGGCCTATTACATTCCGCTGGCGGTGCTGGCCGCCGTGCTGCTGACAGTCGCCTGGAATATGATCGAGTTCGATCAGGTACGCGCCATTCTTCGAAGCAGTCGCGGCGAAACTGCGGTGCTGCTGGCGACCTTCCTCTTGACCTGCTTGCGTGATCTGACCGAGGGGCTCGCCGTCGGCATCGTGTTGGGAGCAATCCTGTTCATGCACCGCATGGCACAATTCGTAGAGGTATCGACGGAGATAAAACTGCTTGGCGATGCGACAGCGGGGGAGGGCGACAGCGACGCGGCGGCACACGAGGCGTTTCGGGACGATGGCATCCTGATCTTTCAGATTGCCGGGCCGTTCTTCTTCGGCGCAACGGGCTCGGTCTCGGCGGTGCTGGCGCGGCTGGGCGAAACACCGCGGGCGGTGATCCTCGATCTCTCCGCCGTGCCATTTGCCGATAATTCCGGCGCGCACATCCTGGTCGCCTTCGCCGAGAAAGCCCGTAGGCGCGGCGCGCTGGTGTTCGTCGCTGGCGCATCGCGGGCGGTGGTCCGCTCACTCCTATCGGCGGGCCTATCGCGGCGACTGGTCCGTTACGCGCCGAGCGTCGCGGCTGCACACGAGCGGGCGTCGCAGCTTATTGGTTAGCCCAGGATTTGCGCGAGATTGGTCGTCCGGCCATTCACGACGCGTGGTGGATTTGTCATCTCCCCCCGCGCAGTGTCTCGGCCTTTGCCGACGGCTCTGTGTGTACAGCGCAGGTGGAGGCGGCGAGAGAGGCTTGCGCCTGCGGCATCAGCCCGGGCTCGGGTGCCAGCGCCTTTAGTAGGATCAGTCCGGTCGTAGTCGGAGAATCGATGATCAGGCGATCGGCCGCGGTGATCTCCTCGTCCTCCGGCAGACCGTTGTGCTGGGCCTCGGTCATCAGGTCGAGTTCGATCACCTTCTTGCCGGCGGAGCGGTCATTGATGGCATAGTAGGCGATCTCGTTGCGGGTATAGAAGGACACCGAGGTATAGGCTTGGCTCACCGGCACCTTGAGTTTGAGCGGCCCGTCAGAGAGGTCGTAGCGGCAGATCGCCAGCGCGAAGGCCGGGTCCATGAACGGCATCGGCGAGTTGGCGGGATCGGCCGGCGGCAATTGCGTCACGGCGTTGAGCTTCGTCATCGGCGTCAGGCGCGAATAGGCATCCTGAGTCGCGATGCGCGGCAGGGCGAGCACGCTGACCAGGTGCACGAGAAGCCCGAGCAGCACGCCTGCTGTGATGGTGAACAACAGTCGGATCATGAGCATCCCACCGTTGCGATCGAGGGCATCGGTGCGTCGCGCTGGGTGCGCGTCGCAACTCCAACCGGCGTATCATAGAGGCGAAGCATCAGCGCGTAACGTTCGATGCCGCCAGTTGGCAGCCAGTTGCCGGCGCGGGCGCGTGACGCAAGGTGAATCTCGAACGAACCGTCCGATCGGCGGATGATCTCTTCGCTGGTGAAGCCGTAGCGTTGCAGCGCATTGGCGACAAGGTGGCCCTTACGGTCATAGACCGTCAGCGTCCAGAATCGCGCAGGCGGGGTGACGCCGCTGACGACCACGTCGCAGCGGCCGTCGAGCGCCTTCTTCTTGTCATCGGTGGTGGCTGTGAACGCCACGCCGTCGCCAGTGCCGATCGGCAGCTCGCCGTTGCGAACGATGGTGGCGCGCGAATAAGGGTCGATGTCGGCGGTGCCGGACTTAGGTCGCGCCGTCCAGGCGCCGATGGTGAGCGTGCCGAGTTCGGTTCCGCGCGTCGTCGTCATCCAGGTCGCACCGACCCCGACGACGGTCGCGAGCACCAGCGCCAGCAATGTGATGAAGATCAGCCTCACGGTTAGTTCTTGCGCGGGGCGGATGACGACGCGTTCTCCGCCGTCTCCGCTGCATGGTTTTCCGGAAAAGCGAGTGCGCTTAACGATGCAGGCTTGGCGGGCTTCGCGGGCTCGCCGGAAGACGTCTTCGTCGCCGCCTTGGCTGCAGCCTTGGCCGCATCGTCGAGCAGTTTCTCCACGCGCACGAGAATTTCGGCGCCGCGCCGGGTCAGGACCGGTGGCGGCCCCGGCTTTGTCTCCAGTATTCGTGGCGCGCTATTGCTGGCTGCAACGTTTGCCGGCATCTGCCTCGGCGGCAGCTTCTGACCCGTGCCGATCCCCGGAATTTCCCTGACCTCGACGCCCTGGTGTGCGGTGATCATGATGTCGTGCCAAGTTTGCGCCGGCAGCGAGCCGCCGGTCATGCGGTTGGTCGGTGAGTAGTCATCGTTGCCGTACCACACAGCACAGGTGAAGTTACCAGTGTAGCCGACAAACCATGCGTCACGATAGGCGTTGGTGGTGCCGGTCTTGCCGGCGGTCGGAATGCCGTCAAGCGCCGCGCGCCGCGCCGTGCCTTCGCTGACCACGTGGCTCATCATGCCCGCCATGTCGGCGGCGACCGAGGCCGGGATCGCCTGCCGTGGCTTCGGCCCATCGCGGTCCCAGCGCCAGACGAGGTCGCCGGCGCCGGTACGTACTTCCAGCACCGCATGCGGGGTGACGGCCTTGCCCTTGTTCGGGAAGGTCGCATAGGCGACCGCGTGCTCGAGTACTGTGACCTCGTCGGAGCCGATCGGCAGCGAAGGAGTATCGGGCAGGGGCGCTGTAAGACCGAAGCGGCGGGCCACCTCGATGATCTTGGCACGGCCTTTCTTGGCGGACTCCCACTGGTTCTTCGGGTTCTCGCCAATTGCGATCGACAATTTGACCGGGATGACGTTGATCGAATGGGTGATGGCTTGCGTCAGCGTTATTGTGCCCGAATAGGAGTGGCCAAAATTCTGCGGGCACCAATTGCCGAGGCAGACAGGGCCGTCGACGATGGTCGATGTCGGCTTGAAGCCGTTCAGCAGGGCCGTTGTATAAACATACGGCTTAAAGGATGAACCGGGCTGTCGATAGGCATCCGTTGCGCGGTTGAACTGGCTTGCGCCGTAGTCGCGGCCACCTACCATCGCGCGGACGCCGCCATCAAGATCGGCGACCACGGTCGCGGCTTGCGTCGCATGATAGTCGCGGCCGAACTGGCGGAGTTGGTTCTCGATTGCGTCTTCGGCCGCCTTCTGCACGTTCATGTCGATCGCGGTGCGGACCACGAAGACGCGCTCGGTGTAGGATCTGGGGAATGTGTCGACCAGCTTGCGCATCTCATCGAAGGCATAGTCGAGATAGTAATTCGGCGAGTTTTCGTCGCGGCGATCGACGGCGAAGGCCGGGTTGCGGCGCGCGCCGAAGACCTGGCCCTCGGTCATGAAGCCGGCATCAACCAGATTATCCAACACGACGTTGGCGCGGGCGCGCGCAGCGGGCAGGTTGATATGGGGAGCGTATTTGGTTGGCGCCTTGAACAGGCCCGCCAACATCGCCGCTTCCGCGAGATTGACGTCGCGCGCCGACTTGTTGAAGTAGAAATGGGCCGCGCCGTCGACACCGAAGGTGCCGCCGCCCATATAGGCGCGGTCGAGGTAGAGCTTCAGGATCTCGTTTTTGGTGAGGCGCCACTCCAGCCAGACCGCGAGGAATGCCTCGTTGATCTTACGCTCGATCGTGCGCTCATTGCTGAGGAACAGGTTCTTGGCGAGCTGCTGGGTGATCGAGGAGCCACCCTGGCGAACGCCGCCGGCCTGGGCGTTGGTGACGAGCGCGCGGGCGGTACCGGCGATGTCGATGCCGAAATGGTCGTAGAAGCGGCGGTCCTCGGTTGCGAGTGTCGCCTTGATCAGGACGTCCGGAAAATCCTCCAGCGGGATCGAATCGTTGTGCTTGATGCCGCGGCTGCCGATTGGGTTGCCGTAGCGGTCCAGGAAGGTCACCGCCAAGTCCGACTTTTTCAGCCAGTCGTCATCTGCGGTCTCGCGGAAGGCTGGGACGGCAAGCGTGAGGAGCACGATCAGCCCGCCGAGCCCGAGGGTTGCGGCTTCCGACAGGGGCTCGACGAACACCCAGCGTTTCCACCCGCCGACATAAAATCGGTCCATGAAGGTGGAGTAGCGTTCATACAGCTCACGCGTGCCCCTGAGGGATGAAAACAAGGCAGAATCGAAGCGCGCATCGAGATCGAGACCGAAACGGCCGAGCCGTCTTTTCCAATCATCTGGAAGGAACTTGCGCACCGGTGCCCTTTGCCTAGTTCGAATCGCTCACCCCCCGGCAAGGGGCAGCATCGAGACGTCTTGCGGGAATGTTGCGGCAAACCCAAGGCGCCAGACTTGCCAGCACTTCTAACCGAGCGGGGGCCATAAACCAATGGCCACACTCGATAATTTGAATGGCACGCCTAACGTCGACCCAATTCTTTTTTGGTCAGCCAGCTCCTTGCAGACACACTGTATAACCGCCTAGATGGGGTTTGGCTGGGACCGTTTTTGTACCCGCTCTTCCTGGACCTTTACGTGAACAACATGACCGCCGCTCCCAAACCGCTTTCGGGTCAAGAAGGATTCTTCTGGAAAACCAAGACATTGGAAGAAATGTCTGAAGCTGAATGGGAAAGCCTGTGCGACGGCTGCGGTCGCTGTTGTCTCGAAAAGCTCGAAGACGAGGATTCCGGCAAGATTTATTTCACCCACGTGGCCTGCAAGTTGCTGGATGCCGGCTTGTGCGCATGCAAGGATTACGTCGGGCGGTCGGAGAAGGTTCCTGACTGTGTCCGCCTGACACCAGCCAATGTCCGGACCCTGAACTGGCTACCGCCAAGCTGTGGCTACAAGCTGGTTGCCGAGGGGCGCGATCTTTATTGGTGGCATCCGCTCATTTCCGGCGACCCCGACACCGTGCATGAAGCTGGCGTGTCAGTGCGAGGCCGCGTGCAGGGAACCGAGGACGAGGTTCCGGAAACGGAGCTTGAGGATCATATCGTACGCTGGCCAGTGCTGCTACCGAAGCGGGCGCGGTTGAAACGGCGGCCGAAACGGTAGGCGCCGCAATGGCTTAGTTGAATATGTGGTGAGGCGCGTGGGACCCATGCGCGCAAGGTGCTGCCGCGCCTGAAATTTTCCGTCTAGATTGTCTATGGTTGCAGATTCTGCGCGGCTCTCTGCCGTGCATCAGATGAATACGTCATAATGAACAAATGCCAACGGCAGCGCCAGTCTGCCGACCAAGACACGTTGCCTGAACCCATAAGCACCAAGCTGTCGGAACCTTCCGGACGGGTCGTCGCTTTGAACAGCGCTCCGCCGCTTGCGGCGCAATTGCCGCTGACGAAGAGCCAGATCCGCACGATCGTGCTGAGCCTGTTACTCACGATGTTTCTGGCCGCTCTCAACCAGACCATCGTAGCAACCTCGCTACCGACAATTGGTCGGCAGTTCCAGGATGTCTCCAGCCTGTCCTGGGTGATTACCGCCTACCTGCTGGCATCGACGGCTGTGGCGCCGGCGTTCGGCACGCTGAGCGACATCTATGGCCGGCGCGCGATGATCATCACGTCGCTAAGCCTTTTCACCGTCGGCTCGAGCCTCTGTGCCTTGGCGCCGAGCCTACCGGTTTTGATCCTCGCCCGCGCTCTGCAGGGTCTGGGCGGGGGCGGTATCATACCGATCGTGCAGACTGTGATCTCCGACGTGGTGACTCCGCGCGAACGCGGTCAGTACCAGGCCTATTTCAGCGCGGTCTGGACAACGGCCGGCATCTGTGGACCGGTGCTTGGCGGCTTGTTTTCCGAGCATCTGCATTGGTCGATGGTCTTCTGGATCAACGTGCCGCTGGCGGCGGCGGCTCTCGCGCTGCTGCTGCCGCAGATGGGCAAGATTCCCGTGTACCACCGTCGGCGGAAGGTCGACTGGTTTGGCGGCATCCTGCTGATGGCATCTGCCGTGGTGTTCATGCTGGCGCTGAACTGGGGCGGCAACCGCTTCTCTTGGCTCTCCCCGACCATGCTCGCGATGCTCGGAGCTTGTATTGCCCTGGCGCTCACCTTCATCTGGCACGCGCGCCGTGCAGATGAACCGTTCCTGCCTTTGTCGCTGATACGCGGGAAGGTCGTTCCCTATGCGATCACGGCCGGTAGTTGTGCAATGGGGGCTATGACGGCGCTCACGGTTCACATGCCGCTGTATTACGAGGTGGTATATGACTTGAGCGCCAGTCAGGCCGGTCTCGCTTTGATCCCGCTCGCGGTTAGCTCCACGTTCGGGTCGGGGTTTGCCGGGCGGACGCTGATGTACGCCAAGCACTACAAGCGCATCGCTATTGTCGGCACCTCGATTGCCGCATTGTCGGGCGCGGCGCTCGCGCTTACTACGCTGCCGCTTTGGGGCACGTTGTTGTTATTGGCGGTGTTTGCCCTGGGGCTGGGTACGACCTATCCAGTGAGTATCGTTTCGCTGCAGAACTCGGTTGCGCGCGCCCACGTTGGCACTGCTACCGGCGCCATGAATTTCTTCCGTGCGCTGATGTCCTCGCTCACGGTGGCAGCTTTCGCCGCCATCCTGTTGATGTCGTTGGGCACTGATATCTCGACGGCCGGCAAGCACGGCGGCGCGGTCAATGCGATCGCAGCAGCCGACATGATCGCCGCCTTCCGCTACCTGTTTGGAGCAGCGGGAGTGCTGCTGGGTTGCGGCTCTCTGTGCCTGATTGCGTTGGAAGAGCGGCCGCTGGCAGGTCCCGCTCCGCGGTCGGAGGACCCGGTGAAATAAGACGTCCACCTGCGCAAGGCGGAGCGCGGCCTGAAGGTCCTTCACGAAACCGATGCCGTGACGCCTCGTGGGGCGGGCTGTTCCGCGCTTGACGGTACATTCATACGTGCGTATATACGCAAATATGAATATGCTGGAGCAGGTGACGCAGAATTGACCGGCGGATGTGCGTGTTATCGGCGTATTCCGGCCTTGGCGGGCGTCTGCGCGTCAGATTTGAACCTGTGAGGAGAATACGATGTTGAAAGCCCGATATGTTGCCGCGCTGTTGACGGCAGCCCTGACCTCCCTGTGTGGGCCGTCGGGATTGTATCGTGCCGCGGCTGCGGAAGCCGTGTTGCCCGGACCGCTGGTGACGGCGCAATGGCTGCACGATCATGCGGATGGGATCACGGTCATCGACATCGGCGACAATGCGCAACGTCTGACCACGCCGCCGAAATTTGTTGTTGACCCGAAGAGCGGCACCAAGACGTTGGCGGAGACTGGAGGCCATATTCCCGGCGCGCTGTTCGTTGATTTCGGCACAATCCGGGAAGAGCGCACCGTCGACGGCGTCAAGCTCGCCGCCATGATGCCGACGAAGGAATCCTTCGAAAAGGTGATGGAAACGGCAGGGCTCGACAAGGGCAGGACAATCGTGATTGCTCCCGTCGGGGACAGCGTCGAATCGCTCGGCATGGCAACGCGGCTGTTGTTCCAGCTTAAATATTTCGGGGAGGACAAGGTCGCGATCCTCAACGGCGGTACCAATGCGTGGATCGGCGCCAACTATCCGGTCAGCACCGATCCGGTGCCGACACGGAAAGGCGATTGGGTCGCCACCACCGAGCGCAAGGAACTCCTGGCTACCACCGACGACGTCAAGGCGGGTCTGAGCGATCATGCGACGCAACTGGTGGACGCTCGTCCTATCGCCCAGTTTTTCGGCACCATGAAGAGCCCGGTCGTAAAAGCCGCCGGCCACGTGGAAGGCGCGCGCTCATTCCCGCCCGACGCCGTGACCGCACCCGCGGGAGCCGCGCGCCAGTTCCTGAATGAGAAGCAGTACCGTGCCATCTTCCAGCAGCAGGGCATCAATCCCGACCAGCCGAGCATCTCCTATTGCAACACCGGGCATTACGGATCGGGAGCATGGTTTGTGGCGCATGAAATCCTCAATCAGAAGGGCGCCAAGCTCTATGCCGGTTCGATGAACGAATGGACCAATCTCAACAATCCCGTCGTCGGCCTGCCGCAATGAGCCGGTTCACACCTCGCCAAATGGAATCATCATGAAGTCCAATATCCGTCCGTTCTGGCCGCCGCTTGTGGCCGGCATCGCGCTCGGCGCGGTTCTGCTCGCGACCTTCCTGATCACCGGACACGGTCTGGGGGCGAGCGGGTCGTTCACCGGCTTCACCGCCTGGCTCGGCGGCAAAGTCGCCAGCCAGTCGACGCAAGCGAACGCCTATCTGGGTCCGATGCTCACCGGCAATCCACTTGCGACCTGGATCACCTGGGAAGTGGTGGGCGTGCTGTTGGGGGCGCTGCTGGCGGCGCTGTCCAGTGGACGGTTTCGCGTCAGGCTGGATGGTCCGACGCGGCTCGGTGCCGGTGGGCGCCTCGCCTTCGCGCTCGGTGGTGGCTTACTGGCTGGTTTCGGTGCGCGTCTCGCGCGCGGTTGCACCAGCGGCCTCGGCCTGTCAGGCGGCGCGCCGCTGGCGGTTGCGGCGTTCCTGTTCCTGATCGGGTTCTTCATCGCCGGGATTGCAGCTGGTTACCTCGTGCGGAGGACATGGGCATGACGTTTCCCCTCAACGACGGCGGTGTCGTGGCTTCCGGACTGCTCAGCGGCGTCCTGTTCGGGTATGTCCTGGAGAGTGCCGGCTTCGCTAGTCCACGCAAGCTGACAGCGCAGTTCCGCTTCACGGACTGGACGGTGTTCAAGGTGATGTTCACGGCGATCATTGTCGCCGCCATCGGCCTCGCCGTCGCTGACGCCTGCGGCCTGATGCCGTCCAGCAGTCTCTTCATTCCCACCACCTATTTCTGGGCGACGCTTATTGGCGGCGCCCTGATCGGCGCCGGTATGGCGATCGGCGGTTATTGCCCCGGCACTTCCGTGGTGGGGCTCGGCAGTGGTCGCCTCGACGGCTTCGTGTTCATGATCGGCATGGTTCTTGGCACCGGAGCGTTCGCCTCGGTATTCGATGCGATCCAGGGACTGTATCTCGCGGCGCCAGGACCGGAAGGTCAGACCCTGAGCGATTTGCTCGGCCTCCCGACTTGGGCCATATTGGCGGCGCTGGTCGTCGTCGCCGTGCTCGGCTTTGCGCTGGGCTCCCGCCTTGAGCGTGCCGCTGGCGGTCCATTGACCGCGGAACGGTTGGCCGAGGAGACGGGCGACAACAGCAACGAGGTTGCCGGTCTGCGCGCCGATGCAAGGAGCAGTGTCTGATGTCCTTTCCTGAGATCAAGAGTGCGGTGCTGGCAGGCACCCTTTCGATCGTTGCGGGCGCGATTGGTGCGACGGCAGCCGCCCCGACGCCGGTCGCGGCCAGTTCTGTGCAACTTGCCCAGGCGGCTCGTAACCCGTGCGGTCCCGCCACACCCTCTCAGCCACAAGCAGATCCCTCTGCTCCGGCTGCGGCGCGCGGTGGAGCCAACCCGTGCGCGCCTGCTTCCGCGCCCGGGGGCTCCGGTGCGGAAAAGCCGGCAAAAGCTGCGAATCCGTGCGCGCCTGCGTCCGGTGGTAGCAAGACCGCGCCGAGCAAGCCGGTAAATCCCTGCGCCCCATCGCGATCGTGACCCAAGACACGCAGCAGGGCGCGCAACATTTGCGCGGACTGCCGCGCCCCGAACTGCTCGCCATGTATGCGGCGGCCGCGGAAGCAACTGCGTGTCTCGCCGCCATGGCGGGGCGTGGCACCAATCCGGCCACGGAGGCAATCAGTGGCGCTGCCGTCGTGGAGGAGTGGGCCCATTTCCCGCACAGCGACGTGGTCGATCCGGCGACGCACAGCCGATATTACTATCACGCACATTCCGCTGACGAACGCGTCCCAGGTGAGCACGGCCATTTCCATACTTTCGTGCGCACGATGGACAGTGCAGGGAGCGCTGACGCGATCGCACATCTCGTCGGTATCTCTACCGACGCGTCCGGCGGTCTCATGCGTCTATTCACCGTCAATCGCTGGGTGACGGACGAGACCTGGTCCGACGCCGACGTTGTCTGTTCCCTGCTTGACCGTTTTGACCTGACCAGCATTGAATCGTCGCACGACCTCAATCGGTGGGTTCAGGCGATCATGCGCATGTTTCGTCCGCAGATCGAACATCTCATCCAAACCCGAGACACCACCGTTGCCGCATTTCGCGACGCTCATCCTGATGAGGATGTGCTCGAGAACCGCGCCTTGCGGGTGACGTCGGAAATGCCGGTGGACTTCCTGGCGCAGATTCGTGCAATCGAACTCGCGCTTGCCAGCGGCGACGCGTCGGGGCCCGCAGCGTAGCTGATCCGACGATTGCAGGGTGATGCTGGGTCACATCAATCGCCTCTCCGAAACGCTTTCAAATTTTCTCCAGACACCGCGGGCTAAACGGGCTCATCCGTGGTCTGACTCATTTGAACCATTCCCAGGCAGTCGAAGTGTTCAGTTTCTCACAGCCCTGGACATGGGAACCGTGCTGGAAGATATATCGGAGGTTCCTGCACATCCACCAACTCGTCAGGCGATGCGCACAGGGGGGAAAGTACGGTGCATAGTATATTCAGAGCTTCGGTCCTTGGTCTCGCATTTCTCTTTGGCCTGCATTCTGCAGAGGCAGAGATATCGAACAACAGGATCAAGCTCGGAGTACTAACTGACTTCAGCGGCTCTGCAGCCGATGCCACCGGAATGGGGTCCTTTGTGGCCGCGCAGCTGGCTGTCGAGGATTACGGTCGAAAGCTGCTCGGCGAGATCCCAATAGAGATCATTAAGGCTGATCACCAAAGCAAGCCCGATATTGCATCGGCGATCGCCCGCAAGTGGCTGGATGTAGAGGGCGTTAACGCGATCCTCGATACGACCTTTTCTTCCGCCGCTCTCGCGGTCAATGAGGTGACGCGCGGCAGCAAAGCCGTCTTCCTTCCATCCGGAGCAGGAACGACCGAGCTGACCGGAGCGAAATGCTCTCCAAACACGGTGCACTGGACCTACGACACCTATTCAACGGCGAATGGGGTGATTTCAGCCCTGCTCAAGCGCGGTCTCAAGTCGTGGTTCTTTATCACCTCCGATTATGCCTTCGGTCATTCGCTCGAGGCTGACGGCACCCGAATCATCAAGGCAAGTGGCGGCGAAGTCTTAGGGTCTGTCCGTCATCCATCTTACACGAACGATCTATCGTCGTTCGTGCTGCAGGCCATGAACAGCAAGGCACAGGTCATTGGACTTGCGAACTCGGTCACGGACACGCAAATGTCTGTGAAACAGGCCCAGGAGTTTGGCCTCGAGCAAGGGGGGCAACAACTTGCTGGGCTGGTGATATTACTTACGGATGTCCACGCTCTCGGTCTTCAGGCCGCTCAAGGCCTGTATCTGACCGCAGCCTTCTATTGGGACATGAATGAAGGCACGCGCGCCTTCGCGGACCGCTTCGCCGCCAGAATGAATGGAACTCGTCCCACAATGCTGCAGGCGGGTGTCTATTCGGCAGTTGCTCACTACCTGAAATCTGTCGCGGCAATCAGCAGTACGGATGGCCAGGCGGTCGTGGCAGAAATGAAGAAGATGCCCGTCTCGGATCCATTGTTCGGAGATGGTTATATCCGGGCGGACGGGCGCAACATGCACGACATGTATCTATTTCAAGTGAAGAAGCCTTCGGAATCAAAGGGAGACTGGGATCTCTACAATCTCATCGAAAAGATTCCGGCCGAGGTGGCCTTCCGTCCGCTCTCAGAGAGCACGTGCCAACTGCTAAAGCAGTAACGTGGGATACAGCTGGTGGTCCTATTCATTCGGACGAGTCGGTCGAAGTAGTCACACTTCTTCCTTCAAATCGCTGACTGTTCCCCTTCGCTGCAGGATTCGCATCAGTGCGGCAAGGCTCACGATCAGACCAATGATCGATCCAACCGCCAAGGCGACAGCGGCGGAATCTCCATGTCTCTCAGAGACAGTCTTGCGCGGTGAAGAAGGCGCGACGGGCGGCGCAGTGGCGCCGTCAGGCGGTTTGCCAGAGGTGGGCGCCACAGTCTGTTCGCTGTCGGATGGGTGAGGTGTCGGTGCTGGGCTGATTGCCGCGACTTGCTCGCCGGCCGTCGCAGGGTATGAATTTATTTTTCGGACGGCCGCTGCAATTGAATCTTCATCCCCTCCAGCGGTACGTACCACGATCGTGGTCGCGCTCTTGGCATCCATAGGCCAGATGACGGGGCCCGCGGCAATCAGCGGCTCAGGGCTTAGCTTATCACGAAAATACGCGTTCTGCCCGCCATTTTCGTAAATGAACGCAAGAGCCGGCTCTCCCTTGACGATGAGCGCCGCGACCTTCGCGCTGTCGGCCGTTCTCTTCTCTGCGACTTTCCGGGCGAGATCGGGAATGGCCTCTCTACCGCAGTTTTGGGCGGAATCTCCGACACGATCGAAAGTATAGCGGCCATCGCACACGCCGACACGCGGCTCGTCTTTGGCGATATCGAAGCGGTCGGCGCCTTCTTTCAGATTCTCCCAAAAGGACATGTTGAGATCGAGCCGGTGGCGCGCCAGGTTCTGCGGCGTGAAGCGAAACGGAAAGGCCTGCATCTGCACGGCCTTCTGACCGGCTGTATGGGCCTCGCGCACGAGGGCATAGATCTCCTCTATCTGTTGATCGGACATCGCATAGCAGCCGACAGACAGGCAGTTGCCATGCACCATCAGATAGGAGCCGGTCGCGCCATGGGCGTTATCGTAGGCATTCGGGTAGCCCGTGTTGAAAGCCAGATGATAGTTGGAATTGGGGTTCATCTGTGCCGGTGTGATGGCGTAAAAGCCTTCAGGTGACTGACCGTCCCCTTCCTTCTGCTTGGGCCCCAGTTGACCTGACCAGCGGCATATAGGAAAGACCTTCAAGAGCGCGTAGCGGCCGCTCCTGTTCTTCTTCCATATCTCCAGCTCACCTTCCTGCTTGTAGGAACGGATCAGGACTGGATCTTCCTTGCGCATCCGTTTTTCCTTCATCGCGGCAAGAAGCTGCGAAGTCAGCGGAACCAGATGGCGAGAATTTGCCGCGCACGCATCGGACGCGCCGCATAGGACGGCGATCAGAAGACCGAGGGCAGGGATGGCGGCGATTGAACGCGGGACAAGTGGCAATTTGATTTGGGAAATAATACAAGAAGGAAGCGCACTTCGATGAATGCGCGGCGAGTTGGTTCAAGAATTCAGGCCGCGCACTCCTCGGGAAGAGCAGCAATAATCGTTGTAAGTGTTCTTAGCAACATCCCGATCAACTCGGGTCGTCCTCAAGTTCCGGGTCGGGATACTTCGGTCTCCTTGCAGGTGATGAATTCCAACAGCACCGGTACGCCTTCCTTGGTCTTCTGGATGCCGCGCTTGATCGCCGGGATGATGTCCTCCGGGCGGGTTACGCGCTCGCCGTAGCCGCCGAAGGCGCGGGCCATTGCTGCATAATCGCCGGAAATATCCGTCGAACGGTACTTTTCTGTCGAGACCGGCATCACCTTCAACTCGATCGCCATGCTGAAATTGTTGAGCAGGATCGACATGATCGGGATGCGCTCGCGTACAGCGGTCTCGAAGTCCATGCCGGTGAAGCCGATCGCGGCATCGCCCCAGACATTGATGCAGAGCTTGTCGGGCTTCGCCAGCTGGGCGCCCATCGCAAGCCCGAGGCCATAGCCGAGCTGTGTGGTCTTTCCCCAGCCGAGATAGGAGAGGGGCTCGACGGACTTCCAGAACGGCGAAAGCTGATCGCGCGGACTGCCGGCATCGTGGGTAATGATGGTGTTATGGATGTCGACTGT
>JGI24705J35276_12238502_pt1 | contig 24198 bp, 15 predicted proteins | sample TergutNt197P4_FD_35276 | JGI IMG/M metagenome (IMG submission 35276) | reverse complement strand
CCGATTTCGCGCGTGCGCTCGGTGACGGAGACCAGCATGATGTTCATGACGCCGATGCCCCCGACCAGCAGGGAAATGGCCGCTACCGCGCCAAGCAGGATGGTGAGCGTGTTCTGGGTTTCCGATACGGTGTCGATGATCGAGGCCATGTTGCTGATCTGAAAGTCTTCCAGCCCGTGCCGAGCGAGCAGGAGCGCATGGACGGCGGTCTGGGTTTCGTCGATGCGGGTGACATCATCTACCGCAACGGTGGCGCTTCTCAGGAAACGCTGGCCGGAGACGCGCATGCTGCCCGTGGTGTAGGGGATAAAAACCACGTCGTCCTGATCCTGCCCCCAACCCGTTGCGCCCTTGGCCGTCATTACGCCGACAACCTGAAAGGGGATGTTGTTGACCAGCACGAATTGCCCTACCGGGTCGGCGTCTGGGAACAAGGCGTTTGCCACGGTCTGCCCGAGGACGGCAACGGTTGCGTATCGGGCTTCGTCTTGTTCGCTGAAGAAGGTTCCGTTTGCGACGTCCCAGTTGCGGGCGACGATGTAGTTCCAGGAGGTGGCGTTGGTGCTGGTGCGGTGGTCGGTGTTGCCAACGCGCAGGGTGACGGAGGTGCTTTGTTCCGGCACGGCGGCCAGCACGTTGTCCAGCCCGCTGATGGCTTTTACGTCTTCGACGACCAGCGTGGCAGTGGTGTCCCGCCCGCGCTGGTTGGGCGCGCCGGGGCGAACCATGAGCAGGTTTGTGCCCATCGCGCTGATCTGGTCGACGACTTTCTGTTTCGCGCCGTCGCCGATGGCAAGCATGGCGATGACCGAGGCCACGCCGATGACGATGCCCAACAGCGTGAGCGCGGAACGGAAGACGTTCGCGCGCAGCGCCCGCAAGGCCGTGCGGGTGGCTTCGGTGACATCGGTCATCGGGGAACTGCGGTCGATGTGCGGGGAAAAATCGGGTTCCGGGCCTTGGGCGCGGGATGGGCCGGGGTCGGCGATGATGCGGCCATCGCGGATTTCGATGACGCGGTTCGCCATTGCGGCCACTTCGTGCGAATGGGTAATCAGGATAATCGTGTGGCCTTCGGCGGAAAGCTGCGTGAGCAGTTTCATCACTTCTTCGCCGCTCTTGCTGTCCAGTGCGCCGGTGGGCTCGTCGGCGAGGATCACTCTGCCGCCGTTCATCAGCGCGCGGGCAATCGAGACCCGCTGCTGTTGCCCGCCGGAAAGCTGGCCGGGCCGATAGGTAATACGCTCGCCGAGGCCAAGGGAAGAGAGGAGTTTTTCCGCACGGGTGTGGCGCTCGATGGGCGGCATGCCGGAGTAGACAGCCGGGACTTCCACGTTTTCGCGAGCACTGGAACCGCGCAGGAGGTTGTAACTCTGGAAGACGAAACCAAAGGTTTCCCGGCGCATCCGGGCCAGTTCATCCCGGTCGAAACCGGCTACATCCCGCCCCATGAAACGGTAGATGCCGGAAGTGGGGCGGTCTAGGCAGCCGAGGATGTTCATCAGCGTCGATTTGCCTGAGCCTGACGCGCCGACGATGGCGACGAATTCACCGGGATAGATGGCGAGATCGATGCCGTGCAACACCTGGGTGCGGAGTTCGCCGTCGCCGAAGCTGCGCGTGATGCCGGACAGTTCGATCAGCGGGAGCGCGCCTGTTTCCATTTTGGGCGTGTTCATAGCCGTGGCCCACCCATCATCCGGCGCGGGGCGCCGCCGCCATTGCCTTGTTGGCCCTCTGTGTTTGTGACGCCGGAAACCACTTTGTCGCCTTCGGCAAGGCCGCTGACGACTTGTGCGGCGATGCGGTTGGTGACGCCGATTTCAATGGCGCGCTCGGCAACTTTCCCATTGGCTTCAAGTACCTTGACGGTGGCTTGCCGCGTGCGCGGCGCGTCATCGCTACTGCCACTACCGGAGGGACGTTGGGAGGGACGTGCGTCCGCACTGCCAGTTTGCCCGTTGCTACGATTGCCCGCCCTTGGGCCCCGTTTTTGCTGTACGGCGCCCATCGGTATCTGGAGCGCGTCCTTCGCTTGCGCGACGACAAAGAATACCTGCGCCGTCATGTCGGTCATCAGGCGCTCGTTGGGGTTGGGAACATCGAACAGCGCGTTGTAGAGCACGACGTTGTTGGTGGTGGTCGGCGTCGGCTCGATCTGGTTGAGTGTGCCGTACCAGCGTTTGTTCTGTCCGCCGAGCGTTGTGAAATACGCCTGCATGCCGGGGTTAAGCCGCCCCACGTCGGCTTCCGAGACCTGTGTGTACACGGTCATTACGCTTAAGTCGGCTATCCGGAGGATGATCGGGGCTTGTTGGTTGGTGTTGAGCGTTTGCCCCTGCCGCGCGGTGATCGAGACGACCGTGCCCGCCATCGGCGAGAGAACGCGCGTGTATTGCAGGTTTGCTTCGTCCCCACGCAGGGTGGACTCGGTTTGCTCGATTTGGGCGCGCAGGGATTCCAGTGTGGCTGCGGCGGATTTCAGCGTGGCTTCCGCTGTTTGCAGACTTTCTTTCGCCGTGGCGTCTTCGGCCATCAGCGCCTTCTGGCGGCGGAATTGGATTTGCGCGAGTTCGAGTTGCGCTTCGCGGTCCTTCAACTGCGCGCGCTGGTTGCGCAATTGGGCGCGCGAGGCATCTACGCGGGAGAGATAGACGGTCGAATCGATTTCGGCCAGCAGGTCGCCCGCCTGTACCTGGCTGCCGACCTTGACGTGGATTTTCTGGATTTGCCCGGAAACCTGCGCGCCGACATCGACGTATTCGCGCGGTTGCAGTGTGCCGGTAGCGGTGACGACATCCTCGATGTCGGCGCGTTGGACGGCCGTGAAGAGATAATTGCCGACCGGGCCGTCATTTTTCAGACGTGATTGAGCCTGCCAGCCGACGATTGCCAGCACGGGAATGAGCAGAGTAATCAACGCCCGGCGCGGCCAGCGGCGGGTAGGTGTATTTCCGGAACGGGGGATGATGGTATTCATGGTATGAGCAAGCGGTATGTGAAAGATTTAGCGCGAGCATAGAGGATATTCCGGTTTGGCGAGTACCGTTCTGTATTGGATGGGTAGCGTTTTGTATCAGCGCTGGCAGCGGTGGGGGGCAATTCGTGCCGTTTTGCTGCAAGCCGATGGAATCGAAGCGGGCGAAGCTGCCGCTGTTGCTCGAAGTGAGGATGAAGTTTTCCTCAACCTGCTCCGGTTTTCCTGGCCTTGTCCTGAGCGGCCAGCATTTGGTGGATTTCGTCGGCCGGTACGGCTTTCGAGAACAGGAAGCCTTGTCCGAAATCACAACCGATGGAACGCAGCAAGTTTGATTGAACCGTGCTTTCAATGCCTTCCGCAACGACGGTCATACCCAGGTCGTGGGCCAGGTCGATGGTGTGGCGGACGATGGCGCGCAGGCGCGAGTCAGCGGTGATGCTGCTCACGAAAGAACCGTCCAGTTTGAGAACGTCGCAGGGCAGGGCATGCAGGTAACTCAAGGCCGAATAGCCGGTCCCGAAATCGTCGATCAATAGCATGATCCTGGTTTCGCGCAGTTTTTTCAGGTTTTCGGTGGCTGGGCCGCCGGAGCGGGTAAACAGGCTTTCCGTAACCTCGAAGCGCAGCAGTTCAGGGGGCAGCCCGTGGCGGGTAATGGTGTCGAGCAGCTCAGAGGCGAGATCGGGGCGTGAGAGCTGGTGAGCAGAGAGGTTGACGCTGACGGGCCGCACGCGGTCGGCTCCAGCTTGGCGGATCCATTCCTTGATGTCGAGGCAGGCGCGATTGAGTACGAGCATGCCGAGTTCATGCACCAGATCGAGGGATTCGGACAACGGAATGAAGACGTTCGGAGGGATGTGACCCTGTTCGGGGTGTTGCCAGCGCGCGAGCGCCTCGAAGCTGGCAATGCTGGAATCGAAAAGGCGGATGATGGGTTGGTAGGCAACGCTCAGCTTTTTTTCCGCCAGAACATTGCGCAATTCGGTTTCGAGCGTGAGCCTGTTGAGGACAACGTCGTGCATCGACGCCTGAAAGAGCTGCACCGGCGAAGAGGGGGCGTTGCGCGCGGATTGCAGCGCGTTATCGGCACTGCGCAACAGGGTTTCGGCATCGTTGCCGTCATCAGACGTAGCCACGCCGATCCGGCATCGGATATGCAATATCTGCTGGGAACCCATGACGGTGAACATGGGTAGGCCGAGCAGGCGCCTGGCAATTTCCAGTGTCTCGTCGTTGGAAGACAGTCCATGCAGCAGGATGGCGAAATGATCGGCGCTCAGGCGGGCAAGGATGTCACCGCCCCGCAGCGACCTGCCGAGATGGTCGGCAACCTGGCGCAGCAGGTGGTCTCCTGCGGCATGGCTATAGCTATCGTTGACGAGATGGAAGCGTTCGAGATTGAGCGCCAGCACCGCGAAACGGAAATGCGGGTCACGTTCCCGCTGTGTCAGCGCGTGTTGCAGGTGTTCGATGAACAGCTGCTGGTTGGGCAGGCCGGTGATGATGTCGTGCATGGCGTCGTGATACAGTTGCTGTTCGACGCGCTTTCTCAGGTGGATGTCACTGATCGAACCTGCCATCCGCAGGGCGCGGCCCTGTGCGTTGCGTTGCGCTATGCCTCGGGTCATGATCCAGCGGTAACCGCCGTCTTCGTGGCGGACGCGGTGTTCGAGCATGAACTGGGGGGTGATGCCTTTCAGGTGCTCGATCATTCGGGTGTGGAAGGTAGCGGTTTCGTCTGGATGCAGGCGCGCGGTGAAAAGCGTCGTTGGCGCTTCCAGGGGCGAAGTGTCGGAAACCGAGGCATTGACGGGATAGCCGAACATTTCACAGAAACGGGGCGAGAAATGGCCCCGGCCGCCTGAAATGTCCCAGTCCCAAAAGCCATCGTTTGCGCCGCGAATGGCCTGCGTATAGCGTTCCGCGTGACTCTTGAGACTCTCCATGGAGCCTTGCAGATCGTCGATGCGCCGTTGGAGCGCGCAGGCCATCGAATTGAAGTTTCGGGCGAGTTCGTCTCCGCCATCGTCGGGGAGCCGATGGTCGAGTTTGCCTTCGGCCAGTGCTCTATAGGCATCCGTCAGGCGTTTGAACTGCCTTGTTGGAGCATTCCGACGAGAGTGCTGGGTGTTGTGCATAGTTTGATTGTTTGAACCGAGACCCTGAAATTCCGGTTGCCCGTGGGGCAATAGTGAAACTTATTGCTGGTTAGGATTGGTGAATAACGCACAAACAATCAAATATATACCGACGACAGTCATCGGCAGGCACAGCCATTGGGCGGTGGTCCATCCCAAGCCGAGTTCGCTGAAAATGCCTGGATCGGGATTGCGGAAGAACTCGGCAATGAAGCGCAGCGTACCGTAGCCGATGAGAAAAAAACCGGATACCGCCCGTGGAGGGCGGGGGCGGGATGCAAACCACCACAGCAGGATGAATAGCAGCAGCCCCTCCCCGGCGGCTTGATAAAGCTGCGAGGGGTGGCGCGGCAGGTTGTCGACCCACGGATAACGCATTGCCCAGGGCAGCGCCTCACTCATGGGGCGTCCCCACAGTTCGCCATTGATGAAATTGCCGATACGGCCAGCGGCCAGTCCGACGGGAACCATCGGCGCGATGAAATCGGTGATTTCCCAGAAACTACGGCCATATCGGCGGCCATAGAGCCACATTGCGACCAGTACGCCGAGGAAGCCGCCATGAAAGCTCATGCCTCCGTTCCATACCGCGAAAATTTCAGCAGGATGCGAAAAATAATAAGCAGGCTGGAAAAACAGGACTTCTCCCAGGCGCCCGCCAATGATGACGCCGAAGACGCCGTAGAAAAGCACATCGTCGACAGACTGCGCGTTCCAGCCCAATTCCGGCCGTCGTCGCGCGCGCTGGCGGCCCAGAATGATGAAACAGACAAAGGCAAAAAGATAAGTCAGTCCATACCAGCGGACGCTGAGCGGGCCGATGGAAAAAGCGATGGGATCGAATTGGGGATGGGTCAGCATGAAAGAAAGCGGGACGGAAGAGCCAAGGAAACGCAGGAACGCAATGCGTTTTTTGGATAAACGGGAAAAAGTTCATCTTGACTGTGAGAGTGTACAAGAATTGGATTGCTTCGCACCGCTCGCAATGACGGCAATCGGCTTTTACGCTCCGTCATTGCGAAGAGCGTAGCGATGAAGCAATCCAGACTGCAACCGAAGACGCTCTGAAGCTCAATTCGCGCTCAGAACGTAACGTCGACGCTGGCGCCTATCGTATTGATGCGACGGTTTTCCACGCGGGGTTTCGCCAGATCGGTAGGGAACAAACTTCCCCAACTGTTATTTTTGGTGCGGATGCGGCTGTATTCCAGCTTTAGCGCGGTGTTACGGTAAAAGTCCCAACGTAGGCCGAGGGTGGCTCTGCTCTGGCCTAAATTGCGTGGCGCGGTAAAGGCTTGCACAGCCGCGTCGAGATCGGGGATGCCGGTTTTTTCGGAGGTAATAGTGCCGTTTTTGCGATGCCTGACAAAATCGGCAAAAGCAAGATAAGGCGTGAAATTGCCGTAGCGCCGTGCGGCGGTGATTTCCCAGGCTTGCGCATTGGGGGTGTAGCGCGTGGTTCTCAAGCAACTGTATTCAGCGATCAGCAGCCAGCGGGTATCGTCCCATTGCATGGCGACAGAACTGATTCTGGCGCGGCCTTTGTCTCCGGATAAATCCTGGAGAATCCTGTCTCCATTGAGCACAAAGGGGGAGGCAAGCATGCTAGAAAGGTTCTGAAAATCTTTGTCGTTCCATTTCATGCTCATACGCGCTTCGCCGTGGGCGGCAAACAGGGTCAGCCTGCCGTTCGTAGCTGTAATGTCCAACCCGCTGCCGTTCAGGCGGCCTTTGCCGCTCTGATAGATGTGCGCAGAACTGCCGCCGAAATAAGAATGCAGCTCGACATTCCATTTGCCGAAATTGTCGCTGAGCAGTAAATCGACGCCATCGAGGTCGTTGAACGGCACCAAGCTGTAGATTTCCGTGGGAGGGCGTATCCATGGGTTGGCGTAATTGATGTCGCTTGTTTCCGAGAGCATGAAAAACGGCATCCTCATACGTCCGGCGCGCACAGTCAGAAACGGCGCGATGGCATAGCTTGCGAAGGCGAGAGTGGCGCGTGGTTCATAGTTGTTGTAAGTGTTTTTCCGGCTGATACCCTGAACGACAATCGAGGCGCGCTGGCCGAGAGACAAATTGCCCTGTACGCCGATGACGGTATCGGGGGCGAAATCGGGATTCTCGCTGCTGGAGTGACTGAGGCTGGGGCGGATGAAGCGCAAATCCTTTGCGTCAGTGTAGACCATGCCAAGCGTACCGAATCCGGAGAACTGGAAACGTACCGGACTCGCATCATTCAAGGCGACAGCCGGAGCCGGGCCTGCATTTTCGGTTTCGCGGTTGTCATTGCCGGACGGGGATGCCTGCGCAGTCGACGGGCTGGATGCCAGCAGCACCCACATGGAGATCAATGCGTTGAGGGTGAAGTTATTCATGTGCTTATGAGGAACCGGAATGTCATTGTGGGTTGTGCTGGAGGTGCACGGTTCAATCGTTTGGTACGACGAGCAGGACTTTCAATCGCTGATCCTGAATGCTGGCAGGCAGATAGCCGATAGCGTTAGGCATGCTGGCTAACCACTCCAGGGCTTCCTTCGGGCTGTCGGCTTCGATCGGAGGGCGAACCCTGCCGCTGAAAACCAGCCGGGACCATGTAGCGCGCACCTGTACGGGATTTTTATTGGTGAGCCGCAGATAGAAATGCTTGCGCGTTGGGCCGACGGGCAGGTCGATGAGCGTGACCAGTGTGCCGTCGTTCAGCCTGTTGCGGTAGCCGAGGAATAACTGAACCGCTTCTTCCTGGCTCATGGGGCGCACGGAACGGCTGTTGGCAGAGGTGACGATCTGAATCGCTTCCGGCACGTCCGTATCGAGCAGATCGGGATCGGAGGCGACGGGGCAGGAAAAGGAGAATAAAGCTATGGTGAAAAATGCGGCGCGCAATATGCTGCGTTTTCCCATAGGACGGTACTTATAATTCATGCAAATGTTTTTCCGTTGCTTTCGGTGGTGAGCTGTTACAGCGGAAAAACCAGTGAACGCCCTTGAACTCTATATGAGACAGGAGATGAGAATAAATAGCCCTGACAAAAATCACGATGCTCTCAATATGACGGACGGACAGCAATGAGCTTGCGGCCGCAACCGTTGCCCGTGAATGCCCAACCGAAGCCCATTCATGCGCCTCCGTTGCCCGTGAATGCTCAACCATGAGCCCATTCATGTGCTTCCGTTGCCCGTGAATGCCCAATCGAAGCCCATTCATGCGCCTCCGTTGCCCATGAATACTCAACCATAAGCCCATTCATGCGCCTCCGTTGCCCGTGAATGCTCAACTATAAGCCCATTCATGCGCTTCCGTTGCCCGGCTCTAGCGAAGCAAAATCTTCTGGGGCGTGCGAGTTCTTAATGGCTCTGACTTGCAAGCAGCAGCGGGCAAATCTTTTCGGCCGGTACGGGTTTCGAGAACAGGAAGCCCTGTCCGAAATCACAACCGATGGAACGCAGCAAGTTTGATTGAACCGTGCTTTCAATACCTTCTGCGACGACGGTCATCCCTAAGTCGTGGGCCAAGTCGATGGTATGGCGGACGATGGCGCGCAGGCGCGAGTCAGCGGTGATGCTGCTCACGAAAGAATCATCCAGTTTGAGAATGTCGCAGGGCAGGGCATGCAGGTAACTCAAGGCCGAATAGCCGGTCCCGAAATCGTCGATCAATAGCATGATCTTGGTTTCGCGCAGTTTTTTCAGGTTTTCGGTGGCTGGGCCAGCAGAGCGGGTAAACAGGCTTTCCGTAACTTCAAAGCGCAGCAGTTCGGGGGGCAGCCCGTGGCGGGTAATGGTGTCGAGCAGCTCAGAGGCGAGATCGGGGCGCGAGAGCTGGTGAGCAGAGAGGTTGACGCTGACGGGCCGCACGCGGTCGGCTCCGGTTTGGCGGATCCATTCCTTGATGTCGAGGCAGGCGCGATTGAGTACGAGCATGCCAAGTTCATGAACCAGGTTGAGGGATTCGGCAAGTGGGATGAAGACGTTCGGAGGGATGTAGCCCTGTTCGGGGTGTTGCCAGCGCGCGAGCGCCTCGAAGCTGGCAATGCTGGAATCGAAAAGGCGAATGATGGGTTGGTAGGCAACGCTCAACTTCTTTTCCGCCAGAACATTGCGCAATTCGGTTTCGAGCGTGAGCCTGTTGAGGACAACGTCGTGCATCGACGCCTGAAAGAGTTGCACCGGCGAAGAGGTGTTGTTGCGCGCGGATTGCAGCGCGTTATCGGCACTGCGCAACAGGGTTTCGGCATCGTCGCCGTCATCAGACGTAGCCACGCCAATCCGGCATCGGATATGCAATGCCTGCCGGGAGCCAAGGGTTGTGAATTTTGGCAGATCGAGCAAGTGTCTGGCGGCTTTCAGCGCCTCGTCGTTGGAAGACAGTCCATGCAGCAGGATGGCGAATTGATCGGCGCTCATGCGGGCGAGAATGTCAGCCCTGCGTAATGAACGGGCGAGATGGTTTGCAATCTGTCTGAGCAAGTCGTCGCCGACAGCATAGCTGTAGCTATCGTTGATCAGGTGGAAGCGTTCGAGATTGAGCGCCAGCACCGCGAAACGGAAGTTTGCGTTCCATGCCCGTTGCGCCAATGCCTGCTTCAGGTGCTCTGTAAACAGTGCCTGATTGGGCAGGCCGGTCAGGCCGTCGTGCATGGCGTCATGTTGTAATTGTTGCTCCGCGCGTTTTCGTAGGTGGATGTCGCTGATCGATCCTGCCATCCGGACGGCCAGGTTCTGTTCGTTGCGCTGCGCCACGCCTCGGGTCATGATCCAGCGGTAACTGCCGTCTTCGTGGCGGACGCGGTGTTCGAGCATGAACTGGGGGGTGATGCCTTTCAGGTGCTCGACCATGCGGGTATGGAAGATGGCGCCTTCGTCCGGATGCAGGCGTTCGGCGAAAAGCGTCGGCGGCGCTTCCAGCGGCGAAGTGTCGGATACCGAAGCGTCGACAGGGCGCCCGAGTATTTCGCAGAAACGGGCCGAGTAATAGCTTTTATCGCCGACGATGTCCCAGTCCCATAGGCCGTCGTTCGCCCCACGAACTGCCAGCAAATAGCGTTCCTCGCTTGTTTCCAGGCGCTCCGTCGTGTGTTGCAGGTCGTTGATGCGTTGCTGAAGCGCGCAAGCCATGGCATTGAAGTGACCGGCGAGGCGGGCGAGTTCGTCCTTGCCTTCATCGTGCAGCCGGTGGTCGAGCTTGCCCTCTGCCAGAGCCTGGCTGACGGCGACCATGCGGGTGAGCCGCTTGGTCAATATGTGTACGATGATCGAAAGCAAAATGAATGTCACAAGGATTTCAGTCGTGGCAATGAACGCGCTTTGCTTCAGAATGGCTCGTTGAGCCGCGTACAGTTTTGCGTTGGAGATTCCGAATTGAAAAAAACCGACTTTATTGCGGGAAAGCAGCAGTGGATGGCGCACATGGATCATCGGGCGCCCAAACAGCTTGCCGAATTCCTTGCGGTCGGTGCTGATGTCGGGAGGAGGGAGCGTTGTCATTTCCGGTAGGCCTGCACTCAACAGGATATGGCCTTCGCTGTCGCCGAAACGGACGTAAGTTATCCCGTCTTCTTTGGCACTGCTGAGAAACTCGCCCAAAGTGTCCTCTAGGGGTCTGAAATCGGATTGGTCGATGTAAAGGACGGCCATTGCATTCAATAAATTCGCGTTCTGGTCGATCAAGTCCTCCAGATTGGCGTGTGCCGCATTGTCCATCAGCCGTATGCTGTTCACAACAAACAGCACGAGCAGTACGGTCTGCACGACCGTAGTGGCAAGCAGAATTTTGATTCTGATCGGTGCGTCGCGGAGAAAAATCAGAAATCGCATGTATTGACCTGGTGATGTTTCGGCTTGAACAGATGGTGTGACTTGCCGGGAGGCGACCGTTTTACATGCAGGGCGTAGCCTTATTCCTTACAATGAGCCGCATTTTCGCTCGATGGCGGGGGGTACATGTCCATTCTTGTTTGCGGTTCGATGGCTTACGACAATATTATGGTTTTCGAGGATCGTTTCAGAAACCATATTTTGCCCGAGCAGATTCATATTCTGAATGTTTCTTTTCTCGTTCCGGAACTACGGCGCGATTTCGGCGGGTGCGCGGGCAATATTGCCTACAATTTGCGTCTGCTCGGATCCGATCCGCTGATCGTGGCTACGGTGGGCGATGATGCCGGAGGTTATCTTCAGAGGCTCGATGAATTTGGTTTGAGCCGGGAATATGTGCGCCATGTGCCGGAGACATTTACCGCGCAAGCGTTCATCACGACCGACGCGGATGACAATCAGATTACCGCGTTTCATCCAGGGGCGATGCTGTTCTCGCATCAGAACGATGTGCGCGCGGCCAAGGGGGGGCGGGCGCGGCTTGCCATCGTCGCGCCGGACGGGCGCGATGGCATGCTGCGGCATGTTGAGGGGCTGGCCGAAATGGGTGTGCCTTTCGTGTTCGATCCCGGTCAGGCCTTGCCGATACTCTCCGGCGATGAACTCCTGCATTGCCTGAATCTTGCCAGTTACTGCGCGGTCAATGACTACGAGGCGCGGCTTGTATGCGAAAAGACCGGGCAGGGCATCGAGTCGCTTGCCGACATGGTCGAGGCGCTCGTGGTGACGCTCGGCAGCGAAGGTTCCTGCATCTACGCCGACGGCAGGCGCATCGAAGTGCCTGCCGTCTCCCCATCTGCCCTGGTCGACCCTACTGGTTGCGGCGACGCTTACCGGGCCGGTTTGCTCCACGGCATCGAACAGGGATGGGGCTGGCTGTCCTGCGGGCGGCTTGCCTCGGTAATGGGCGCGCTCAAGATCAGCCATCGCGGCGGACAGAACCACCACCCTGGGCGGGCAGAGATCGAAACTGCATTTCAGGCAGCTTTCGGCGAAAACCCCTGGTCTGGCGGGTCTCAAGGGTAGGAGTGTTCCAGCTTGAACCTGCTCGGAGCGGCTCCCGCGATTTCCAGTTCCAGTTGCGTGGTCACGCTGCTTTTTGGAGCGATGCCGGTATTCTGGGCGAGGTTCTCGGGCGGAGCCCATTCGGTGGGCGTGAAGATGCGGCTGGAGAGCGGCTGTTCGATGAAATTATGCAGAGTCAATCCGAGGTTCGGCCAGTCCTGCGCAAAATCGGCGTTATTCGTCACTGTGGCATAGAACACATAACGGTTCTCACTGCGTTGATTGAGGCCATATGTGACCTTTATCTGCGAAGCGTCGCGCGGCAAGGGCATGGCGCAGCCAAGGGTCTCGCAAAGCGAGACCAGCGCGGGGCGCGTACTGGGAAACGCGCGGGCGATACGGTTGCGGGCCAGGAAAGCCGATTGGACGACAAGAATGATGCCCAGTACGCAGATGGCAGACATCCAGAGCTTGTGATGACGGTCAGCCGGTTTGCCGTAAACATCAAAGTGGGACGGGAGCTGTTTTTCCGGGGCGCTGCTTTTTGTGGCAGTGCTCGTGACCGGAGCGGAAATCTTGCTGCGAGCCGCTGCGCGGGCAACCTTGGCCTCGGCGTCGAATTCGGCTTCGATCTTGTCGATTTTGGTTTCGAGCCCGAACTTTGAAAAGATTTCGCTCAATACCTCGTTATCGACGGTTTCATTCTTTGCCTGTGTAGCTGGGGGGCGTTCATGCCGCCGACCCCACCTGGTACGTTCTTCCAGGGCTTTGCCAAGCTTGGCAAGCGTGGCGAAGGTGGAGGCCAGTCGGCTTCGCTTGGCAGGTTTTTCTCGTTTTTGTGGTTTTTTGTGTGATTTTCCCCGGGGTTTTTCCCGTTTTCTTTCCTGGCTTTCCCGGCTTCGCGTGACTTGGGGCAGAGCCCCTCCTGGCGGCAGGAACGACGCTTCGGTGAGTGGCGGCATCCCGGAAAAAGACGAAGGCGATTCCTCGGATGGCGGAGGAGCCTCGGACGAGGGCGCGGGAGACTCCGCTGGGGCGGGTGGGGGTTCTTCCGGTGTAGGTACGGGAGATTCTGCTGGGGCGGGTGTTGGCGCTTCTTCCGGCGGCGGCACGGGAGACTCTGCCAGGGCAGGTGGGGACGCTTCCGGTGCGGGCGCGGGAGATGCTGCCGGGGCGGGTGTTGGCGCTTCCAGCGGGGGCGCGGGAGATTCCGCCGGGGCAGGCGTTGGCACTTCCTGCGAAGGCGCAAGAGATTTTACTGAGGTGGGCGGGAGGGCTTTCTGCGAGGGAGCAGGAGACTCTGCCGGGGTGGGTGTTGGCGCTTTCGGAGAAGGTGGCGCTTGGGGTGGCTGCGCGGTTCTGGCGGGGGGCTTGGCCTGAGCCTTGGCCTGAGCAAACGCAGACGGCAGAACCGTATCAATGGCGCTTTGATCCAGCGGCGGGAAATTTTGTGAAGAAGTCCACTGCTGAGCCGGCTTTGGAACCTTGGATTGTGTGTCGATCGAAGACGAAAAATCGAGTTCGCTCAATGAGCGCTGCGAAGTTTTCTTGATGACTGGCGCAAGAACCGGCTTGGTTTTCGGTGAGCTTCCGGGGGTAGGGGGCGGTTGAATGGGAGGCGAGCCTGGTTTTGCGCCGGGGATGACGGCGGCGGCGCTTGGGGAGGATGCCGTGGCAACAGGTTTGGGCGCGACAGGAGGTTTTGCCGGCGTTTTGGCTGGCTGGCGCTTCTCGGGGAGGCTGGATTGCTGTCCGGCCTTGGGGTCGGACTCGGCCAGATGGTCGAGCGCGTTGAAAGGGTGCAGACAACTGCCACAACGCACCCGACCCTGACGAGCAAGCAGTTGTTCCGACGTGAGCCGGAAGACGGTTTGGCAACCCGGGCAGCGAGTGAGCATCAGGAACGGACTATGGCGTTACAAATCACCGAATGATAAATCATCATCCGTCCGGCGCACGTACATACATGTTTATAAGCGATCTTTTGTTGTCTGGGCATCGGGAATTTTTTAGGGTAGTGGGCGGCAACCCTCCAGGCGAACCCATTCTTCGCACGCGCCACCGATTTCGAGGGGAATCCAGGCCGCCCAGGCATCAATGACTTGTGCGGCCTGCTGTTCGAGTACCCCGGAGAGCGCCACCCGCCCGCCGGGGGTGACCCGCGCCGCGATGGCGGGAGCCAGCACACAGAGCGGGTTGGTGAGGATGTTGGCAACGACGAGATCGAACCTTGCTTCGAGCGGCTCACTGGAGTGCTGTACGCGCATGATGCCGGATACGCCGTTGCGCGCCGCATTTTCGCGCGCCGCTTCCACCGCGCGCTCGTCGATGTCGATTGCGAGCGATTGGGCCGCGCCGAGGCGGGCGGCGGCAATGGCGAGGATGCCTGAACCGCAACCGAAATCGAGAACGGACATGCCCGGTTGGACGGCCTTGCACAGCCATTCCAGGCAGAGCCGGGTCGTGGGGTGCGAGCCGGTTCCGAAGGCCATGCCGGGGTCGAGCCTGATGTTGATCGCTTCTGGTTCGGGTGCTTCGTGCCAGGAGGGCACGATCCAGAGGCGATTCGTGACGCGGATGGGGTCGAATTGGCCTTGCACGGCGCGTACCCAGTCCCGTTCGGCGACTTCTTCGATGGTGAAGGATGGCGCGGCAGCCATCCCCGCCGTGGCGGCGGCATCCGTGATGCGCGCGACCAGGGCAGGGCGGTCAATGGGGTCGAACAGCGCGACGACCCGGCAACGCGTCCAAAGTCTGGCGACTGCCTGACCGGGTTCGCCGAACTGCGGCGTCTCGTTGGCCGTCCCCGCGTCGGCATCCTCGATGGAAACCGAGAGCGCGCCCGAAGCCATCAGCGCTTCCGAGAGCGCCTCGGCGCGGTCGGCTTCGGTTTCAACAGATACGGAAAGCCAGGCCGACATGTATCGTTTCCCGCGTCCCGCGTTCAGGGCAGCTTGCCGCCCTTGAGGTCGGCCATCTCGTCGAGGCGCTCTTCGAGGTAATGGATGCTGACGCCGCCTTCGATGAAATTGGTGTCGAGCATCAATTCCTGATGCAGCGGGATATTGGTCTTGATTCCGGCTACGTCCATTTCCGAGAGCGCGATGCGCATGCGGCGGATGGCCTGTTCGCGCGTATCGCCGTAGACGATGAGTTTGCCGATCATCGAATCGTAATGCGAAGGCACCCTGTAGCCGTTGTAAGCGTGCGAATCCACCCGCACACCGGGGCCGCCCGGAGCGTGCCAGTTTGTGATCTGCCCTGGCGAGGGGGTGAACTTGAATGGGTCCTCGGCGTTGATCCGGCACTCGATGGCGTGACCGCGCGATACGATGTCCCGCTGGGTGAAGCGCAGCTTTTCGCCCGCAGCGACCCTGATCTGGGTCTGGACGACATCAATGCCGGTGACCAGCTCGGTGACAGGATGTTCGACCTGAACCCGCGTGTTCATCTCGATGAAATAGAACTCTCCATCTTCGTACAGGAACTCGAAAGTTCCCGCGCCGCGATAGCCGATCTTGCGGCAAGCCTTGGCGCAACGCTCGCCAATGGCTGCAATCTGTTTGCGGTCGATTTTCGGGGCAGGGGCCTCTTCGATCACTTTCTGGTGGCGGCGCTGCATCGAACAATCGCGCTCGCCGAGATAGATTGCATGCCCATGCTGGTCGGCCATGACCTGGATTTCGATGTGGCGCGGGTTTTCGAGAAATTTCTCCATGTACAGCGCGGGATTGCCGAAAGCGGCCAGCGCTTCGGCACGGGTCGTCGCTACGGCGTTCAGGAGCGCCGCTTCGGTATGCACCACCCGCATGCCGCGTCCGCCGCCGCCGCCCGCCGCCTTGACGATGACGGGGTAGCCGATGGAACGGGCGATCCTGATGATTTCACGGGAATTGTCTTCCGGCAACGCGCCCTCCGAGCCGGGTACACAGGGTACGCCCGCCGCTTTCATCGTGGCTTTGGCGGAAACCTTGTCACCCATGAGCCGGATCGTTTCCGGACGCGGCCCGATGAACACGAAACCGGATTGCTCCACCCGTTCGGCAAAGTCGGCGTTCTCGGAGAGAAAGCCGTATCCGGGGTGGATGGCCTCGGCGTCGGTGACTTCCGCTGCGGAAATAATGGCGGGGACGTTCAGGTAACTGAGCGAAGAAGGCGCAGGGCCGATGCAGACCGACTCGTCGGCGAGCTTGACGTACTTGGCCTCAGTGTCGGCCTCGGAATGCACGGCGACGGTCTTGATGCCCAGCTCGCGGCTGGCGCGCAGGACTCGCAGCGCAATTTCGCCCCGATTGGCGATGAGTATCTTTTCAAACATGCCGTCTCAACCGATGACAAACAGGGGTTGCCCGAATTCGACCGGCTGGCCGTTTTCGACCAGTATGGCCTTGATGACTCCGTCGGCGTCGGCTTCGATCTCGTTCATCAACTTCATCGCCTCGATGATGCACAAGCGGTCGCCGGTCTTGACGCTTTGACCGACCTCGGCCATCGGGTCAGCCCCTGGCGCGGTGGCGCGGTAGAACGTGCCGACCATCGGAGATTTCAGGACGTGGCCGGGAGGCAGCGCGGGGGACGCTTCCCTGGTTTCGCTGTCGGGCGGTGGCGCGCCGTAGGCGAAGGGTTGTGCGGGAAGATAGGTGGGCATAGGTACGCCGATCGACGCACTTTCCGGATATTTGTTGACAATGCGTACTTTTTCTTCGCCTTCGGTGATCTCAAGTTCGGAGATGCCGGACTCTTGTGTAAGGTCGATGAGCTTCTTGAGCTTTCGCAAATCCATGTCGTTCTCTCTCTAAAAAGAATCCAGTTGAAAGAATGGGGTGAGGCGTGCCGGGCGGAAGCGTTCGCGCGCTGCGGCTCTAGCCGGCCTGTTCGCGCAGTTGGCTGATGGCAAAATCCACGGCGGCCAGATAGCCCTGGACCCCCAGGCCACAGATCACGCCCACGGCAGAGTCGGAAAAATACGAGCGGCGGCGAAAGGATTCTCGGGCGTGGATGTTTGATAGATGCACTTCCACGAACGGAATCCGCACGGCGGCCAGGGCGTCGCGCAGGGCGATGCTGGTGTGGGTGTAGGCTGCGGGGTTGATGATGATGAAGTCGATGCCTTCGTTTCCCGCTGCCTGGACGCGGTCGATCAACTGGCCTTCGTGATTGCTCTGGAAGGACTCAAGCTGTACGCCGTCCGCGCGGGCTCTGGACTCCATCGCGATATGAATGTCGGCCAGCGTCGTATGGCCATACACTTCAGGCTCCCGTGTACCGAGCAGGTTGAGATTCGGCCCATGCAGCGCCAGGATGCGGCGTGGCGTGTGCGGCGGAGTTTTACGGGTTTTTTGTTGCGTCATGGACGGAGTTTGGAGCAAATCACAGCAATTTGTCCAGTGTTGTTGTCCGAACAGCCTATTAGGCCGACGGGGCTGCGCCCGGAATTCCGCCGTATAACCACCATGAGAGACACTGATTTATTCAGTATTTTGCTCAAGCGTGCGCAAAACCTCCCTCTCCTCGCAAGTGGGATGGGGGCAGGGGGAGAGGGCAAAACGGTCGCCTCTCCCTCTCCCGGCGCTACGCGCCACCCTCTCCCACGAGGGGAGAGGGAAGGGGAAAACCTCTATACGCGCTCGCCGCGATGAACCTATTTTTTCTCCGCAATTTCCGCCAGCTTGATCCAGGTCGATACCACCGTATCCGGGTTGAGCGAGATGGTCTGGATGCCTTCTTCCATCAGCCAGGCGGCGAAATCGGCATGGTCGGACGGGCCTTGCCCGCAGATGCCGATATATTTGCCGAGGTTGTTGGCGGTCTGGATTGCTTTTGACAGCAAGACCTTGACCGCCGGGTCGCGCTCGTCGAACGCATGCGCAACCAGCCCGGAATCGCGGTCCAGCCCCAAGGTAAGCTGCGTGAGGTCGTTGGAACCGATGGAGAAACCGTCGAAATATTGCAGGAACTGATCCGCGAGCAGCGCATTCGATGGAATCTCGCACATCATGATGAGCTTGAGTTCGTTTTCGCCGCGCTTGAGCCCATGTTCGGCGAGAAGATTCACGACGCTCTCCGCCTCGTTGAGAGTGCGCACGAAGGGAATCATGATCTGCACGTTGGTAAGGCCGATCTCGTTCCTGACCTTTCGCATGGCGGCGCATTCCAGTTCGAAGCACTCCCGGAAGTTGCTGGCGATGTAGCGCGACGCGCCACGGAAACCGAGCATCGGGTTTTCTTCTTCCGGCTCATAGAGATGCCCGCCCAGGAGCTTGCGGTACTCGTTCGATTTGAAGTCGGACATGCGCACGATCACCGGCCTCGGATAGAACGCGGCTGCGATGGTCGCCACGCCCTCGGCCAGCTTGTCGATGAAGAATTGCCGGGGATTGTCGTAGCCGTGCGCTCTCAGCAGGATTTCTTCGCGCAGGGAAGCGGGAGCCTGGTCGATTTCGAGAACCGCCTTGGGGTGGATGCCTATCATGTTGTTGATGACGAACTCCAGCCGCGCCAGCCCCACGCCGCCGTTGGGGATCTGCGCGAACTCGAAGGCGAGTTCGGGATTGCCCACGTTCATCATGATCTTGATCGGCAGCTTGGGCAGGTTGCCCATGTCAGTGGTGGAGATTTCAAAATCCAGCTTGCCGCGATACACGAAACCGGTGTCCCCTTCGGCACAGGAAACCGTTGCCTCGTCGCCTTCGGATAGCGCGTTGGTTGCGTTGCCGCAGCCAACGATGGCGGGGATGCCCAGTTCTCGCGCGATAATCGCGGCATGGCAGGTGCGCCCGCCGCGATTGGTGACGATGGCGCTGGCGCGCTTCATCACCGGCTCCCAGTTGGGGTCCGTCATGTCCGTGACGAGCACGTCGCCCGCCAGTACGCGGTTCATTTCGGAAGCATCCGAGACGATGCGCACCGTGCCCGCACCGATTTTCTGGCCGATGGCGCGGCCACGGGTAATCGGTTCGCCACCGGGTGCCTTCAAGCGATATTTTTCCATCACCAGCCCGGAACCCTGGCTTTTCACCGTTTCAGGCCGCGCCTGGAGAATGTAGAGTTTGCCGTCTTCGCCGTCCTTGCCCCACTCGATGTCCATCGGGCGGCCATAGTGGTTTTCAATGATGACCGCGTAGCGCGCCAGTTCCAGGACATCCTCGTTGGTAATGGCAAACCGGGCGCGGTCGGCTTCGGGGACATCCACGGTACGCACGGATTTGCCCGCCTCACGGCTGTCGGTGAAAACCATCTTGATGAGTTTGGAGCCGAGATTGCGCCGCACCACCGCCGAGCGCCCCTGGGCAAGCATCGGCTTATGTACGTAGAACTCGTCGGGATTCACCGCACCCTGCACCACGGTCTCGCCCAGCCCGTAGGAGGCGGTGACGAACACTACATCCTTGAAGCCGGACTCCGTATCGAGCGAGAACATTACCCCGGAAGCGCCGGTGTCGGAGCGCACCATGCGCTGTACGCCCGCCGACAGCGCCACTTCGCTGTGTGCAAAACCCTTGTGCTCACGGTAGGCAATGGCGCGGTCGTTGTAGAGCGAGGCGAATACTTCCTTGATCGCATGCAGGATGTTGTCGTAACCGTGGATATTGAGGAAGGTTTCCTGCTGCCCGGCGAAAGAAGCGTCCGGCAAATCCTCGGCAGTCGCGGAAGAGCGCACTGCGAAACTGCCCCCGTCCTTGCCCGAAGCAATGCCCTCGTAGGCCGCCTTGATCTCGGCTTCAAATTCAGGCGGGAACGGCGTGTCGATGACCCAGCGGCGAATCTGCGCGCCTGTCCTGGCCAGCGCGTCGACATCGTCGACATCGAGCGCATCTAGCGCGGCGTCAATCCTCTCGGACAAGCCCTCGTGCGCCAGGAACTCACGGTAGGCTTCAGCAGTTGTGGCAAAACCGCCCGGTACGCGTACACTTGACGGTAACTGGCTGATCATCTCGCCGAGCGAGGCATTTTTGCCTCCGACCCTGTCGACATCGGACATGCGCAGTTCTGTGAAAGGAATGACGTAACAAGGCATGGCTGCTTCCAGAATCCGCTAGGAAAAAGAAAAATGTGTATTCTACGTAGAATGCGATACTCGCGCACGGCAGGGTTTGCCCCAATATGCACCTTTCACGTCTTGTACATCTTTTTCCGCCCGCAACTTCACGAGCACATCCATGAGTGAACGCCCCTTCCGCACGGTGTTTTTCGTCTCCGACAGTACCGGCATTACCGCTGAAACCTTTGGCCATAGCCTGCTGGCGCAATTTCCCGATACCCGTTTCCAGCAGGTGCGCGTGCCTTTCGTCAATGATGTCCCCAAGGCGCAGGATTGCGCCAAACAGATCCGGAAAATTGCCCGTGACACGGGGCAGCGCCCCATCGTGTTCAGCAGCCTGGTCAACCCGACATCGGTTGCCGCGCTACGCGAAGCGCATGAAGACGCCCTGTTTCTCGATCTTTTCGAGCGATTCATCGAACCGCTGGAAAACGAACTCGGGCAGCGTTCCACTCACACCATAGGCCGCTTTCACGGTGTTGCCGAGAGCAGCGACTACAAGAAACGCATTGAAGCCATCAACTTTGCGATGACGCACGACGACGGCGTTTCCAACGCTGTCGACCTGATGGAAGCCAATGTCATCCTTGTAGGCGTATCGCGCTCCGGAAAAACGCCGACCAGCCTCTACCTGGCGATGCAATTCGGCGTCAAGGCCGCCAATTACCCGCTCATTCCCGAGGATTTCGAGCGCAACAAGCTGCCGGGGGAACTGCACGGCTTTCGCACCAAACTTTTTGGGTTGACCATTTCCCCGGATAGGCTCTCGCTCATCCGGCAGGAACGGCGTCCCAACAGCCATTACGCCAGCCTGGAAAACTGCCGTTATGAGATCGACGCCGCGCAAAAGCTGATGCGGCGCGAGAACATCCGCTGGCTGGATTCCACCACCAAATCCATCGAGGAAATCTCCGCCACCATTATGCAAACGGTGCGGATAGAAACGGAATTTTGAGCCACTTATGTCGCGGCAAAAGCTACAATATCCAACTTACTCTGGATGGAAGCAAACATGAAAAGACCGCGCAGCAAACGCCGGGGCGGCATTGGCCGCCACGCCGAAGAACTTCTATGGCTGGCTAGCGGTCTGGCTGAATCCTGTTGCCGGATCGAAGACCGTTTCTGGGAAGAGCGCCTCGCGTCGGTCATCGACACGGCGTTGGCTCACGACGACGAAGACTTGTTCGACACCGCGCTCGACCAGGCATTCAACCGTGGCGGCCTGATTTACGACGAACTGGCCGATGCCATCGAGTCGCGCACGGAATCCCCTGCCATCCCCGGCAGCGAACACGACATCATCTTCATCGCCGCTCCGGTGCTGGCCTGGTCGCGCTTCCGCATCCCTGCGCGCTCCCTGCCCACCGCCACACTGGCCAACCTGCGTGTGCACCTGCAGGCCCACATCCTCGCCCAGAACGCCCGCCTGGCCCTGGCTGATTTCCTGTTCAGCCCGGATCAACTCCCGCAAGGCTATTGCGATACCGCCAACTTTGCCGCGCGCCTGGGCCGTGCTGCGCTCGAAGGCGAAGACCTGCATATCGACACCGACGGCATGCCGGAAACCACGCAATTTCTCTCCGACACCCGTTACATCCTGGCGGCGGTTGTCGTGCCGCGCGGGCATCCCGTTTTCCGCTGGCAGGAGACCGACGGAAATCGCGCTGAAGCGTTGACGCAATGGCGCGGTCAGGGCGGGGACTGCCTCACCCCGCTGCTGCCCGGCTGCGCGCTCGAAGTCGTCCTGCCCGAATCCTATTTTGCCGCCTGTCGCGCCGCCGACAGGATCAGCCGCGCCTACTCCGTGCGCGCCTCGGTCGCGTTCCTTGCCACCTCGCTCGATGTGCCCGTGGTCAACCTGCGCGCGATCATCGCGCCTTTCTGGGACGAGCAGGTCGAGGAATACCGGATCGGCTTCACCCTTTCCAGCAGTGACGACGTCGTGCATGGCGTGGTCTGGCCGCTCCTGGGGCTGGAAAACGAAACCGTCGATGTTCCTGCCGAGATCGAGGCCGTATTGCGCGAATGCGGCGTCGGCTCCGTGAAAACGCTGGACCATCGTTTCCCGCTCGAATATTGCGACGATTGCGGCGTCCCGCTTTACCCCTCGCCCGACGGTGAAACCGTCCACGCCGAAATGCCAGAGGCCGAATCCATGCAGATTCCCCGGCATCTGCACTGAATCACCCCGCCTGCCACCCCGGCGCTTCGCGCCACCCCTCCCAGAAGGGGAATGACATCCCCGGCGTTTCGCGCCAACCCAAGAGGAAAATGCTCGACGATCATACCCCCATGATGCAGCAATACCTGCGCATCAAGGCGCAGCACCCCGACACGCTGCTTTTCTACCGCATGGGCGACTTCTACGAACTGTTTTTCGACGATGCCGAAAAAGCCGCGCGTCTGCTCGACATTACCCTGACGACGCGCGGAAAGTCCGCCGGACAGGCCATCAAGATGGCCGGTGTCCCTTTTCATGCCGTCGAACAATACCTGACGCGGCTCGTCAAGCTCGGCGAATCGGTTGTCATCGCCGAGCAGGTCGGTGAACCGGGCGCAAACAAGGGGCCGATGGAACGGGTCGTCAGCCGCATAGTGACCCCCGGCACAATCACCGACGCGGCCCTGCTCGATGAGCGCAGGGATTCATTGCTGCTGGCGCTCAACATCCATCGCGGCGTGCTTGGGCTGGCCTGGCTCAATCTTGCCAATGGCGACCTGCGGCTGGCTGAAGCGCCTTCCGAAACCCTGGCCGCGCAATTTGAGCGCCTGGCACCAAAGGAAGTGCTCGTGCCAGACGGCCTTGCCTTGCCGTTGATCGAGTCCCTTGCCCCGGCATTGCGTCGGCTCGCGGATTGGCAATTCGACCCCAAGACCGCTACCCAACAGCTTTCCGAGCATTTCGGTGTCCGCGACCTCGCCGGGTTTGGCGCAACCGGCCTGTCGGTCGCCGTCGGCGCGGCGGGCGCGTTGCACGATTACGCCCGCGCCACGCAGCGCCAGAGCCTTGCCCACGTGACCCGGCTCATCGTCGAGCGCGACACCGAATTCCTGCGGCTGGACGCCGCCACGCGGCGCAATCTCGAACTCACCGAAACCTTGCGCGGTGAGCGCGCCCCCACCTTGCTGTCCCTGCTCGATGTTTGCGTCACCAGCATGGGCAGCCGCTGGCTGCGGCATGCCATACACCACCCGCTACGCGCGCCCACCATTCCCGCCGCGCGTCACCGCGCCGTGGCCGCGTTGCTCTCCGAGTACGCCAACAGCGCCAGCCAGTCTCGTGCCGATGCGCTGCGGCGCATTCTTGCCGGAGTCGCCGACATCGAGCGCATCACCGCGCGCGTCGCCCTCAGAAACGCCCGCCCGCGCGACCTCTCCGCGCTACGCGAAAGCCTCGCCCATCTGCCCGAACTGCTCCCCGCACTCGCGGGCTCATCCAGCGACCTGCTCGAAGAACTTGCTACCAGCCTCGAACTGCTCCCCGCGCCGCGCGAGTTGCTCAATCGCGCCATCGCCCCGGAACCCGCCGCCCTTGTGCGTGAAGGCGGTGTCATCGCCGCCGGGTTCGATGCCGAACTCGATGAACTGCGCGACATCCAGACCCATTGCGGCGACTTCCTCATCAGCTTGGAAGAACGGGAACGCGCCCGTACCGGCATTGCCAGCCTCAAGGTCGAATTCAACAAGGTTCACGGTTTCTACATCGAAGTGAGCCACGCCAACACGGCAAAAGTCCCCGCCGACTACCGCCGCCGCCAGACCCTGAAAAACGCCGAGCGTTACATCACGCCGGAACTCAAGGCATTCGAGGACAAAGCCCTGTCCGCCCAGGAACGGGCGCTCGCGCGCGAAAAAATGCTCTTCGAGGCTGTACTCGACGGACTCGCCCCATTCATTCCTGCCTTCCAGTGCGCCGCCCGCGCCGTCGCCACGCTCGACGCCCTCGCGGCCTTCGCCGAAGCCGCGCGTTGCAACGGCTACGTCGCCCCCGTGTTCTCCACGCAGTCCGGCATCCGCATCACCGGGGGCCGTCATCCCGTCGTGGAGCAACAGGTCGAACACTTCATCCACAACGACGCCCAGCTTGCCCCCACGCGCCGCATGCTCCTCATCACCGGCCCGAACATGGGCGGCAAATCCACTTTCATGCGGCAAGT
>JGI24705J35276_12238503_pt1 | contig 24293 bp, 25 predicted proteins | sample TergutNt197P4_FD_35276 | JGI IMG/M metagenome (IMG submission 35276) | reverse complement strand
ATCTTTTGATGCGCCGCGAACCCCAAGCGACCGGCAAGTCCGTGGAAGGTCCGCAAAGAGGATAACTCCTTGAGTTGACTTGGAATTTTCATTGCGAGTGATCGTCCAATGCGTTGGAGTGCGATGACCCAACATGGGTTCGCGGAACGTGCAAGAAATGCTCTGGAGAGACAATCGGTTATAACGATGCTGTCGCGCTCCATGCGAGCGCGTGGATTGAAACGCGGCCACCAAGCCCTGATAGTAGGCCGTCGCGGTGTCGCGCTCCATGCGAGCGCGTGGATTGAAACTTGCAGGGGTTCCATCGCGGATACACCCGCATCCGTCGCGCTCCATGCGAGCGCGTGGATTGAAACATTATGCAGATCTAGAACGCACTTGTCAACTTTTTGGTCGCGCTCCATGCGAGCGCGTGGATTGAAACGCGTTATGCATTAATTCTTCAACCCCGATAATTAGTCGCGCTCCATGCGAGCGCGTGGATTGAAACTTGAGCTACTGGATTACTATTCACTATGTTGAATGTCGCGCTCCATGCGAGCGCGTGGATTGAAACGTTCATCGAAACTCGGCGTCATCACGATCTGCATGGTCGCGCTCCATGCGAGCGCGTGGATTGAAACATATCCTCCGCCTGCACGCTTTTGCGTTCCACTACGTCGCGCTCCATGCGAGCGCGTGGATTGAAACAAGTCGGGACTGCCACGATGAAAGCATGGTCCGCGGTCGCGCTCCATGCGAGCGCGTGGATTGAAACTTCAACCCTTTTGTTCACAAGCTGTAATCTCATGGTCGCGCTCCATGCGAGCGCGTGGATTGAAACGACGCCTTGCAGATTGCTGGTTGCGTCAACAAGCCGTCGCGCTCCATGCGAGCGCGTGGATTGAAACATTTATATAGTGGAAGGCGAAAGTGTGCAGGCGCGTCGCGCTCCATGCGAGCGCGTGGATTGAAACTGATTTTTGGCCGACCGACGGAGTTGGCCTTGTCGAGGTCGCGCTCCATGCGAGCGCGTGGATTGAAACACATAGATGGCTACACGCTGGGGTCGCGTCCTGGGTCGCGCTCCATGCGAGCGCGTGGATTGAAACAAGAGCTGATGCATAATGCAAATGAGGCTGAACTCGAGTCGCGCTCCATGCGAGCGCGTGGATTGAAACGCTGGCATAACGCCTTTTCGGTCCTAAGGCATAATGTCGCGCTCCATGCGAGCGCGTGGATTGAAACCCTCACTGGCATAACGCCTTTTTGGCCCGAGGGCGTGTCGCGCTCCATGCGAGCGCGTGGATTGAAACCGCTGGGTGGTACGGTCCTCGCACTGCGATGGCGCGTCGCGCTCCATGCGAGCGCGTGGATTGAAACACTAATGCACTAACATCGGCGTTATATTGTGCATGTCGCGCTCCATGCGAGCGCGTGGATTGAAACAATATGAGGCGCGTGTGCGATGAGTCTATCCGTGATGTCGCGCTCCATGCGAGCGCGTGGATTGAAACCATGAAAAACAGTAACATGGGTTACGTTATACAGGTCGCGCTCCATGCGAGCGCGTGGATTGAAACTATCTTAACCTACGGAGATAAATCGTGAACTTTTGTCGCGCTCCATGCGAGCGCGTGGATTGAAACCGTGCCGATACTCAATTTGTGGTATGCATACCCATGTCGCGCTCCATGCGAGCGCGTGGATTGAAACCAGTCAATGTCCGTGGAATTGTAAATGTTAAGGCGTCGCGCTCCATGCGAGCGCGTGGATTGAAACCACTCCTTGCTGTCTCATTTTCAAAGCATCAGGTCGCGCTCCATGCGAGCGCGTGGATTGAAACGTTCTTGCTGCCGAGTCCACACGCCCGCGCATCGCGTCGCGCTCCATGCGAGCGCGTGGATTGAAACACGCAATGCGTCCCTGTCGCTCCCCAGCCGGTTAAGTCGCGCTCCATGCGAGCGCGTGGATTGAAACAACCATGCCCGCAAAACCTGGTGGGGCGTGGAGGTCGCGCTCCATGCGAGCGCGTGGATTGAAACAATGAGGCCATTGACCGATGATACTGATGCGGTTGGTCGCGCTCCATGCGAGCGCGTGGATTGAAACGACGCGGGCAACATTGATGCGGTCGCCCGCGAGCGTCGCGCTCCATGCGAGCGCGTGGATTGAAACTTGACGTACTCTTCGGCCTTTTTGTTGGCGGTGTTGGTCGCGCTCCATGCGAGCGCGTGGATTGAAACGTTCCACGGCAACGAATGCTCCGAAACGTCGTTCACGTCGCGCTCCATGCGAGCGCGTGGATTGAAACAGACTCCTAGGTTACAGGCAAAATTGCCCGTTAAGTCGCGCTCCATGCGAGCGCGTGGATTGAAACAGTGTCACATATGGGTACGTGAGCGCGGAAATGACGTCGCGCTCCATGCGAGCGCGTGGATTGAAACCACGATTTTCAGCGGGCATCCGTACCCGCGTCGCAGTCGCGCTCCATGCGAGCGCGTGGATTGAAACTACCCGAAACAAAGGAGTCTAAAATGACGCCTAGCGGTCGCGCTCCATGCGAGCGCGTGGATTGAAACTTTTGTCATTTTCTCGTGTGCGCTGGATGTCAGCGGTCGCGCTCCATGCGAGCGCGTGGATTGAAACACCCAGCCAACATCGCCGCCGTTGGCCGCGGGCAGCGGTCGCGCTCCATGCGAGCGCGTGGATTGAAACAAAAACGGGCATTAGCTGGCAAGTCGCGCTCCATGTCGCGCTCCATGCGAGCGCGTGGATTGAAACATTTGGTGGCGGTGCGGGCGGCGTGCTCGGTGGTGGTCGCGCTCCATGCGAGCGCGTGGATTGAAACACAGTTCGAACTGAAACAAATTTACGAATATCCCGTCGCGCTCCATGCGAGCGCGTGGATTGAAACCCCCGCGTAGTCTGCAAACGGCCCCATGAGCGGGGTCGCGCTCCATGCGAGCGCGTGGATTGAAACGCGGATATCGTCATATCCAACACGCGGAATGCCATCCGTCGCGCTCCATGCGAGCGCGTGGATTGAAACCGAGAGCCAGAAGTCAGTGAAGGCCGCGACGTTCGTCGCGCTCCATGCGAGCGCGTGGATTGAAACTTCATCAGTTTTTGGTATTTGGCGAATGCTTCGGTGTCGCGCTCCATGCGAGCGCGTGGATTGAAACAAGGACACGCAGCCCGGCCTGACCGATGCCGACCGTCGCGCTCCATGCGAGCGCGTGGATTGAAACGCATCGATCACCTCGGCGGTCATCTTGTTGACCACGTCGCGCTCCATGCGAGCGCGTGGATTGAAACCATTCGCCGCCGGAAGAACGGAAAAAATCCCTCATGGTCGCGCTCCATGCGAGCGCGTGGATTGAAACAGGCTCGCACAAAACCAATATGCCGGAACACATTAGTCGCGCTCCATGCGAGCGCGTGGATTGAAACAAGACTCCCGGTGCCGCCGGGTCGGTGATGATCTGGTCGCGCTCCATGCGAGCGCGTGGATTGAAACGGCCTTGAGGGCGCCAAGCATCAGCTCTTGTGCGGTCGCGCTCCATGCGAGCGCGTGGATTGAAACATCGGCAAGCGAAACATCAAAGAGGAGCAACTCATGTCGCGCTCCATGCGAGCGCGTGGATTGAAACGCGCACCGGCCTGCTGACGATGCGCGAGCTGGTGGTCGCGCTCCATGCGAGCGCGTGGATTGAAACGCGTACCTGACAACGCAACCGCCTGCCGACCTTGGTCGCGCTCCATGCGAGCGCGTGGATTGAAACTACCCTGGCCCATTACAGCCGTTTGGGTGCGACCCGTCGCGCTCCATGCGAGCGCGTGGATTGAAACATCGACCGTGTGCAGGCGCTGGCCGATGGGCAGGCGTCGCGCTCCATGCGAGCGCGTGGATTGAAACAATACCAGTGCGGCCTTGTGTTCCATGTTGTAATGTCGCGCTCCATGCGAGCGCGTGGATTGAAACCTGTGCCGAGCGGTTGAGTGCAAGCGCATGGTTGACGTCGCGCTCCATGCGAGCGCGTGGATTGAAACACCGCCTTCGTGCTGGTCAGCAAGATGAGCCGAAGGTCGCGCTCCATGCGAGCGCGTGGATTGAAACCTTGTAGGCCCGGTCCCTGATGCGCCGGTCGAAACGTCGCGCTCCATGCGAGCGCGTGGATTGAAACCAAATCTCCCCGGTCGAACATGCGCTGCACCGCCGTCGCGCTCCATGCGAGCGCGTGGATTGAAACACGAAACAACGTACAGGCGATCAATACGGTACGCGTCGCGCTCCATGCGAGCGCGTGGATTGAAACATCGCTGATAAGCCTGCAAGCGAAGTCCCGCGCCTCGTCGCGCTCCATGCGAGCGCGTGGATTGAAACAAGCAGCGCAGCAAGCCCGCGACGACGAAACCAAGGTCGCGCTCCATGCGAGCGCGTGGATTGAAACCTGTTCTACTGGCTCAGTGCCGCCTAACGGCCATGCGTCGCGCTCCATGCGAGCGCGTGGATTGAAACGCCAGGCACGACCCATCCGTGGCGTTTGTTCAGGTCGCGCTCCATGCGAGCGCGTGGATTGAAACCAGCGCAGCGGCTGCCGCCAATTCGCCGCGCTGGGTCGCGCTCCATGCGAGCGCGTGGATTGAAACCATCTGCACCAGATACGCCTCGGGCAGCATGGCGGTCGCGCTCCATGCGAGCGCGTGGATTGAAACGATGGCGCCCCCACCGGCGCAGCAGGCATGACCGGTCGCGCTCCATGCGAGCGCGTGGATTGAAACGACATCTACGTCATCAACCCCGACGGCGTCAAAACCGTCGCGCTCCATGCGAGCGCGTGGATTGAAACGGCCGCGTAACGCGAGCGGTTGGTCACACGCACCGCCGTCGCGCTCCATGCGAGCGCGTGGATTGAAACGGCGAAATACCGCATCAGCAGCCCGAACGAGCAGCGTCGCGCTCCATGCGAGCGCGTGGATTGAAACCTGTTCGCGCTGAGCGGCTATTGGCAAATCGTGCTGCGTCGCGCTCCATGCGAGCGCGTGGATTGAAACAGGACAGGTTCAACCAGGTCGCCGATGGTTTGAAGTCGCGCTCCATGCGAGCGCGTGGATTGAAACTTGCGCGTTCATAAGCGATGCGGCTCCATTTCATAGTCGCGCTCCATGCGAGCGCGTGGATTGAAACGGCCCACCTCAATGTTGCATCTTGGAATCTCAGGCCGTCGCGCTCCATGCGAGCGCGTGGATTGAAACTCCTTCGGTTAAACCGTGGTTGGTACGTTGCAGGGTCGCGCTCCATGCGAGCGCGTGGATTGAAACACGGCTACATAATGGCCTTAGAAGGGCGCGAGCAAACGTCGCGCTCCATGCGAGCGCGTGGATTGAAACAGGCATTGGCTGAATACCATCGCGCCAACAATCCATGTCGCGCTCCATGCGAGCGCGTGGATTGAAACTTCTGAGCTTCCTTGCGGACGTTCGGGCCTGCATCGTCGCGCTCCATGCGAGCGCGTGGATTGAAACGACCGCGATGGCAAGCCTGTCAGTGACCCGACGCTGTCGCGCTCCATGCGAGCGCGTGGATTGAAACGATGCGGCTACCGTGAGCCGCTGGGCGTCAGGCAAGTCGCGCTCCATGCGAGCGCGTGGATTGAAACTCGGCATAAGTTAGGCGCCAGCCGACTTGCTGCACGTCGCGCTCCATGCGAGCGCGTGGATTGAAACTTTAGCGTTTCAATCCGCACGCCCGCGAGAGGCGGTCGCGCTCCATGCGAGCGCGTGGATTGAAACTGTCGAACAAGGCGGCAAGCCGCTTGTCATTGACGTCGCGCTCCATGCGAGCGCGTGGATTGAAACAAGAGTACGGCAAGCTGGTTGATCGCCTCAACGATGTCGCGCTCCATGCGAGCGCGTGGATTGAAACTTTGGAAGCTCGGAAAAGTTCGCGCTTTGGGAGAAGTCGCGCTCCATGCGAGCGCGTGGATTGAAACCGTGGTGGTGGCTGTTTCAGCCTGCACCATCACGGGTCGCGCTCCATGCGAGCGCGTGGATTGAAACTCAGCAATTGCTCTCCCGCTTGCTTGTGCTGTTCGTCGCGCTCCATGCGAGCGCGTGGATTGAAACTAAGGACGACGAGCAGGTAGAACAAGACACAGACGTCGCGCTCCATGCGAGCGCGTGGATTGAAACGCGTGATCTTGCTCGGCCGCAGAGGGGATCGCGGCGTCGCGCTCCATGCGAGCGCGTGGATTGAAACGCAAAAATGACGGCGTTTGCGGCGCGGGAGTTCGGTCGCGCTCCATGCGAGCGCGTGGATTGAAACCGTCGAAAACGCTCCCTTTCGGCGTGGTGATGAAGTCGCGCTCCATGCGAGCGCGTGGATTGAAACACGCCATCCTGAGCCAGGGCGCGGCCACAGCAGGTCGCGCTCCATGCGAGCGCGTGGATTGAAACATCAGTGTCGCTCGATCTCATGCCGGGTGCGGAGGTCGCGCTCCATGCGAGCGCGTGGATTGAAACGCAATAGCGAGTTGGCAGGCAGCGCAAGCGCCTGTGTCGCGCTCCATGCGAGCGCGTGGATTGAAACTGGTGTGTTCGGGTACATGGTGCCAGCGCGGGCAGGGTCGCGCTCCATGCGAGCGCGTGGATTGAAACAGGCTACCGGTGGCAATCCTCCCGACGTTGACGAGTCGCGCTCCATGCGAGCGCGTGGATTGAAACCCACTGGCTGGCCGTCATCCAAAACCAGCCGCTGGTCGCGCTCCATGCGAGCGCGTGGATTGAAACCCTAATCACAAAGGCGCTACCGAGTGGCGGAAAGAGTCGCGCTCCATGCGAGCGCGTGGATTGAAACCCTAATCACAAAGGCGCTACCGAGTGGCGGAAAGAAAGTCGCGCTCCATGCGAGCGCGTGGATTGAAACGTGCGCTCTCGGATTAGCTCGCGCTCGAACGTTGCGGTCGCGCTCCATGCGAGCGCGTGGATTGAAACGCTGCGGAAGCGGAGCACCAGAAGAACATGCTGGCGTCGCGCTCCATGCGAGCGCGTGGATTGAAACAGCCATGATGTGGGTTGCGAGATCAATGCGCAATGTCGCGCTCCATGCGAGCGCGTGGATTGAAACCATCGTACATCCTCAGCGAGCTACGACCGGAAGGATGTCGCGCTCCATGCGAGCGCGTGGATTGAAACAAGGCATGAACGCGCCGCAGCGCGCGCAAGCCGTGTCGCGCTCCATGCGAGCGCGTGGATTGAAACGCCCCATTGCTTAAATGTGAACGGAACATCGGCCGGTCGCGCTCCATGCGAGCGCGTGGATTGAAACCATGCCAAAGACCTTTGAAAAACATGGTCATCGGGTCGCGCTCCATGCGAGCGCGTGGATTGAAACAACTAACCCGTAAGGAAACCAAGTGAAGAAACCCGTCGCGCTCCATGCGAGCGCGTGGATTGAAACAATTCCACCATCGGGATTGCCAAAGCAATACTGGTGGTCGCGCTCCATGCGAGCGCGTGGATTGAAACCGGCGCATTTGCGCCAAAACCCGATCAGCCAGGCCCGGTCGCGCTCCATGCGAGCGCGTGGATTGAAACACCCGCGCAACGTACCGTACAGCGAGAACATCCAGGTCGCGCTCCATGCGAGCGCGTGGATTGAAACGATAGCCTCCAAAGCTGTGCTGATGGATGGCGCAGGTCGCGCTCCATGCGAGCGCGTGGATTGAAACAAACAATGCGTGGCTGAATCCAACGAGATGGTCGTGTCGCGCTCCATGCGAGCGCGTGGATTGAAACACTGGTCAAACCCTGCCGAACTCTGCACTGAACTCGTCGCGCTCCATGCGAGCGCGTGGATTGAAACCTTGACCGCTGCTTGGACAAATGACGGTTCCGCTGTCGCGCTCCATGCGAGCGCGTGGATTGAAACCCCTGCCCTCGGCATTCGGGCAGATTTACGGCTAGTCGCGCTCCATGCGAGCGCGTGGATTGAAACACTATGTCTATAACCGAAAGCAGCGCGCAACACTCGTCGCGCTCCATGCGAGCGCGTGGATTGAAACCTCATACCCGGAATGCAATGCGCGGTAAGTGTTGCGTCGCGCTCCATGCGAGCGCGTGGATTGAAACGGGCAGATTTACGGCTACCTCGAAAGCACCGGCAGTCGCGCTCCATGCGAGCGCGTGGATTGAAACCCACACATCCGCACCTGAGCGGTCTTGGTCAACGGTCGCGCTCCATGCGAGCGCGTGGATTGAAACTTGGCGTCCACCAGCGCACGTACCACGGGCGCGGCGTCGCGCTCCATGCGAGCGCGTGGATTGAAACCCCTACTTGCCGGCACTTGCTGACCAGTAATCACGTCGCGCTCCATGCGAGCGCGTGGATTGAAACTGGATCTGGGCATTGCGCCCCGCTTTACTCATGGTGTCGCGCTCCATGCGAGCGCGTGGATTGAAACCAAGAGGGAACGGGGACAGTGGAGATGTTTGACCTGTCGCGCTCCATGCGAGCGCGTGGATTGAAACTGGTATCGGGCGAATGGCAGAAGGTGCGCGTGCCGAGTCGCGCTCCATGCGAGCGCGTGGATTGAAACAATCGCGTTTCGACTTGCAGCTTGCGGTGGCCCAGGTCGCGCTCCATGCGAGCGCGTGGATTGAAACTCCATCGCGTGCCAAGCGCACGCGCCATCGCGGCTTGTCGCGCTCCATGCGAGCGCGTGGATTGAAACTCCATCCCATTGTTCGCCGCGGCGGCTTTCGTAGGGTCGCGCTCCATGCGAGCGCGTGGATTGAAACATCCGGGTAGTCGAATGACAAGACCGGAATCCAATCGTCGCGCTCCATGCGAGCGCGTGGATTGAAACACTTTGACGCTTGGGCCAGTACCTTCGGCCAGGTGTCGCGCTCCATGCGAGCGCGTGGATTGAAACTTTCCGTTGTGTTCGTGTCCATGGCACGAATGTCGGTCGCGCTCCATGCGAGCGCGTGGATTGAAACCGCTACTGCCGCAAGTCCGATTTTCTGATGGGCAAGTCGCGCTCCATGCGAGCGCGTGGATTGAAACCATCGACACCCGGCGCGGCGCGCGCGAAGGCTATGGTCGCGCTCCATGCGAGCGCGTGGATTGAAACGGCCAGGAACAGCGCGCTGAGGCGTTGGCGCCATCCGTCGCGCTCCATGCGAGCGCGTGGATTGAAACAGTCGCAGAAGCGAAGGAGGCAGCGCAGGCAGCCGAAGTCGCGCTCCATGCGAGCGCGTGGATTGAAACGCAGGAAGCTCAACCAAGTTCCTGCCTACACCAGCGTCGCGCTCCATGCGAGCGCGTGGATTGAAACACGGGCGCATCCGATGGCGCATACCGCACCCGCTCGTCGCGCTCCATGCGAGCGCGTGGATTGAAACGGCCATAGCGGGGGCATTGCTCCTGGCCCTCGCTATGTCGCGCTCCATGCGAGCGCGTGGATTGAAACAGCGGCTTTGCCCGCTGGGCAGTGACCATGCAAACGTCGCGCTCCATGCGAGCGCGTGGATTGAAACATACGATGTATATTCTCCGACTTTCAAGCTCTCCCGTCGCGCTCCATGCGAGCGCGTGGATTGAAACTCGGCTCGCCGACAAGCAGAAGGATGCCAAGCCATGAGCAGAACCGCCCCAACATTCCGGCGGCTGGAGCCCTTGCCTACATCGACTCTTCCAGCATCCGCCGGTAGTCCCGCGCCGAGGCCATGCGCGGGTTGGTGGGGTGGCAGTGGTCGAGCAGGGCGTGGGCGGTGATGCGCTCGAACAGCGCCTCGGTCACGCCCAGTTGGCGCAGGCCGGCGGGCAGGCCCAGGCGGGCGGTCATGGCCTGCACGGCTTCGGCCACGCCGGCGCCTGAATCCAGCCCCATCGCCTGCGCCATGCGCGCCAGCCGCTGTTCTTTTTGAATCGATTCGGCGCCGGCGTTGAAGCGGATCACCGCTGGCAAAAAGATCGCGTTCAGCGTGCCGTGATGCGTGCGCGGATCGACGCCGCCCAGGCTGTGGCTGAGCGAATGCACGCAGCCCAGCCCTTTCTGAAACGCCATCGCGCCGTGCATACTGGCGGCCATCATGTTCAGGCGCGCGTCGCGGTCGCTGCCGTTACTGACCGCGCGTTCGATGTGCGCCCAGCCGCGGTGCAGCCCTTCCAGCGCAATGCCGTCGGCGGGCGGGTTGAAGGCCGGCGCCATGAAGGTTTCGATGCAGTGGGCGATGGCGTCCATGCCGGTGGCGGCGGTCAAAAGCGGCGGCAGGCCCAGCGTCAGCGCCGGGTCGCAGATGGCGGCCCTGGGCATCAGGTTCCAACTGTGAAAACCCAGCTTGCGCCCGTCATCGACGATCAGAATGGCCCCGCGCGCCACCTCGCTACCGGTGCCGGCGGTGGTGGGGATGGCAATCAGCGGGCTGACGCTGGCGGTGATTTTGGGCGAGCCGCCTTCGATGGTGGCGTAGGTAGTCAAAGGCCCCTCGTGCGTGGCGGCAATGGCCACGCCCTTGGCGCAGTCGATGGCGCTGCCGCCGCCCAGGGCGACGAGGCCGTCGCAGCGGTGGGCGCGGTACGTCTCGGCGGCGGCGCGCACGGCGGCTTCGGTGGGGTTGGAAGGCGTGCCATCGAACACCGCGCGCGGCCGGGAGCCAAGCGCTTGCTCCACCAGCGCCAGCAGCCCGGCGGCGCGCACCCCGGCGTCGGTGACGATCAATGGCCGGGCGATGCCCGCGCGGTCGCAGTGCGCGGCCAATTGGGTAAGGGCGCCGAAGTCGAACTCGATCTGGGTCAGGTACTGAATCAGGGCCATGGCGGAGGCTCCAGAATACGATGCGCCATCGATTTTCTTCATTTGCGCGAGCAAAATCATCCCGCCCCAGTCACGCACGCGCCACAAAAATGAAGCACAGCCCCGACATCCACGCCCTCCTGACCCCCCAGACCAGCCTGGTGGTGGAGATGATGGCGCGCGCCTCGTTCCCGCCCCTGCACACGCTGACGGCGGCGCAGGCGCGGGCCGTGTATGAAAAGTCGGCGGGCGTGCTCGATGTGCCCAAACCCGGCATCGCCCGCGTGCAGGATCTACTCGTGCCGGCGCGCGATGGCGCTCGATTGCCCGCGCGGCTGTACGCCGACTCCGCCGCCAGCGGCCTGCCCGCGCTGCTGTACCTGCACGGCGGGGGCTTCACCATCGGCAGCGTCGAGTCATACGACACGGTGTGCCGCGTGCTGGCGCGGCAAAGCGGGGCCGCCGTGGTGTCGCTGGACTACCGGCTGGCGCCGGAACACCGCTTTCCAACCGCCGTGCATGACAGCTTCGACGCCCTGCACTGGCTGGCGAGCCAGGGCGCCGCGCTCGGCCTGGACACCGCGCGCCTGGCCGTGGGCGGCGACTCAGCCGGCGGTACGCTGGCGGCCGTCAGCGCCATCCACGCGCGCGATGAGGGCATCGCGCTGGCGCTGCAACTGCTGATCTACCCCGGCGTCACCGACCACCAGGACACCGCCTCGCACGCCCGTTTCGCGCACGCCCCAATACTCGACAAGCCGCTGATCGACTGGTTCTTCAACCACTACATAGCCCGCGCCGACCGCGGCGACTGGCGTTTTGCGCCGCTCAAGTCCGCCTGCGTGGACGGCGTCGCCCCTGCCTGGCTGGGCCTGGCCGAATGCGATCCGCTGGTGGACGAAGGCGTGCTGTACGCCGACAAACTGCGCGCCGCCGGCGTGCCGGTGGAACTGGAGATTTACCGCGGCGTGCCGCACAACTTCCTGATGATGGGCCGCGCCATCCCCGAAGCGCTGCAGTTGCACGCCGACGCAGCCCATGCGCTGCGCAAGGCGTTCGCAAGCAGAGATTCCTGAGGCATGAAACCCGCCGGCTTCCGCTTTCACCACCGCCCGCGCGCGCGTTGGGCCGATGGGCGCGAAGCAGATCGAAATTGAGGGGCCACCTGACTGTTGCGCAGAGCTTCGATCAAGCATCAAGCTGCTGGGTTGCCAGAAAATCAGTTTATGGTGTCGGTCGCCGGCAGCCGCAGCAAGGCATGTCCCAAGGATTTTCCGGTCTGATCCAGCCGCAGCGTGCTGGTGGCGCCTCCGCCCAGGGCGCCGTGCATGACAACCACCAGGGCATGAATGTTGTCCATTCGGTGGCAGTGCACTTCACCTTGTACCCAGTCGCCGTAAAGCGCGCGGACCTTCTCTGGCGTCACACTGGCCAGCAGGGTAGGGTAGTCGGCGGTAGTCTTCGCAATCAGCCCGGCGGTGCAGATATTGCCCTTGTCGCCGGAGCGCACGTAGCAGATGTCGCGGAGCAATCGGGCCATGGTCATGCCTCCAGGATGGTCACGGTCTGCCGCACCGCTTCGCGCGGAATCAGCGTCGGCCAGAGCGATATCACGGGACGGGGTTTCATGGGTGTGCCGAAAGAGGTGCCGCCTGGCCCCATGATCCACAGGTGCGATCCGGCGCGCCGTACCTTTTCTGCTTCTTCCGCAGTGCGTGTGCGTACGGCGCAGCGCAAACCTATCTCGTTGCAGTCGGCCAGATGCGCCGGGTCGGGTATCGGCGCAGCCGGGCCGTGGAGCACATTGAGTCCCACAAAGTCGAATTGCACCTGTTCGGCCTGGAGGCCCATGCGCTCAAAGCGCTCCAGCATCGTCTCGCGCGCCTTTAGCGCGCGCTCGTACGCATGTGGCCAGGGAAAGAAGGCCAGGCTTTCGCCGATCCAGCCGTCCTGGTAGCCGATCACCAGCTTGAGCGTGTCCGGCCGACCGCGTCCCTTGATGCCACTCACGCGCACACGGTCGGCACCAGTTTCCGTGAGGGTGAGCGAGGTGAAATCGGCCACGCCGTCCGGCATCAGATAGGCGCGCGGATCGGCGATCTCGTAAACCAGATGCTCCTTGACCGTGTGGGCGTCGAGCCGACCGCCCGATCCTGGCACCTTGGACAGTTCGGCACTGCCGTCGGCGTGGAAGTCAACGATGGGAAAGCCGACGCGGCCCATATGCGGCATCTCGGCGAAGCGCGAGGACATGCCGCCGGTGCAGGCCGAGGCGCATTCGACGATGTGCCCCAGCGTGATGGACGCCGCGATGCGATCGACGTGCGCCGCGTCGTAGCTCCAGCCGAAGCTGTTCATGATGGGGCCGACGTACAGCGCGTTGTCCGAGACTCGCCCGGCAATCACCACGTCGGCGCCGTTGGCCAGTCCCTCGGCGATGCCGCTGGCATCGGTGTAGACATTGGCGGACACTACCCGGCTGCGCACACGTGCAAAATCGGTGTTGCCAGTTTCCATGTGCGCCAAGGGTACGCCGCTCGCCGTGAGTTCATCCAGGCGACCGAGCAGATCGTCGCCTTCGACCAGAGCCACCCGCGTGCCCTTGAGGCCCAGCGCGCGGGCATCGGCCACGATTCTTTCGGCGCCGCTGCGCGGATTGACGCCGCCGCCGTTGGAAACGAGCCGGGTGCCACGCTCGCGAGCCAGAGGCATCATGGCCTTCATGGCCTGTACGGCATCGGGGATGTAGCCCGCCTGCGGGTTCTTCTGGCGTTGCCGCTGCAGCAGCGCCATCGTGAGTTCGGCGAGGAAGTCGAAACACAGGAAATCGACGTTGCCCTTTTCCAGTACTTCCATCGCCGGGTCCAGGGCGTCGCCCCAGAAACCGCTGCCCGCGCCGAGGCGGATCGTCTGTCTGCTTTGCGCTGCCATGTTTACTCCGGCTCGATGCCCGCGCTTTTGACCAGCCGCTGCCAGCGATCGATCTCGGCACGCTGGAACTTCGCCAGGTCTTCTCGGCTACCGGGTATGGGTGTCCAAGCGTTGTTGCCGAAATACTTGGCCGCTTCGGGTGATTCCATGATTGGCACGATCAAGCTGTTCAGCTTGTCGGCAATATCGGCAGGCGTGCCTTTGGGCGCGAAGGCGCCCAACCAGCCGCTCACCTCGTAGCCCGGCAAGCCCTGTTCCGCGATCGTGGGAATGCTCTCATAGCCTGGCATACGGTTGCGCGTAGACACGCCGAGTGCCTGCAGCTTGCCGCTGCGCACCAGCGGCATTACCGCCGGGGCATCGCCGAAGACCATGTCAATTTGCCCGCCGATTACATCCGTCATCGCTACCGGCAGCGTTTTGTAGGGCACGTGGAGGATGTTGATGCCCGCCAGTTCCTTCATCACCTCACCGCCGGCGCGTGAAGACGAGTTACCGCTGCCGAAAGTCATGGGCTGTCCGTCCGCTGCCCTCTTCTTCGCCAATGCGATGAACTCTTGCACATTGTTGACACCCAGGTTCGGCGATACGGCCAGTACCACGCCGCCAATAATGATTCCACTGATCGGCACGAAGTCGGCGACCGGGTCATAAGGCAGTTTTTTGAACAGGCTGGCATTCGCCGCGTGCGTGGTGTTGGTGCCGATCACGATCGTGTAGCCGTCGGCCGGCTGGTTCAGCGCGTATTGCAGTGCGATGAAGCCGTTGGCGCCCGGCTTGTTGTCCACGATCACAGGCTGGCCTGTGCTTTCGGTGAGGTACTTGCCGATGAAGCGGGCCGCCAGGTCGGTGGTCGTGCCGGCTCCGAAGGGGATCACGAAGTGCAGCGGCTTGTTTGGGAAATTCTGCGTGCTCTGTGCGCTGGTTCCTGCCGCCACCACGGCCAGCAGGCCTCCAAGAAGCAGGTGTTGCAGCTTGCGTAGCAATTTCATCGTTCGTCTCCTTGAATCGTCGTACGGGTTTTCACCATCCGCAGGGGGTTGTATGTGGCGACTACTTCACCGTGCTGGTTCACCACCCGGTTGGCCGTGCGCATAAGCCCCCGTCCGGGTTTGCTGGTGGCGCGCGCATCCACCACCTCGGCCTGCACATGCAGGGTGTCGCCGGCCACGGTGGGTTTGAGGATGCGCAGGTCGCATTCGAGGAAGGCCATGCCCGTACGCTGCATCGTGCTTTGCATTAGCAGCCCTTCGGCAATGCAGAACACCAGCGAGCCTGGCGCCGGCCTGGCGCCGATCCTCGATTCGGAGCGGATGTATTCCAGATTGGTGAACATTTCTTCCACCATGCCGGTGACGCCGACAAACATCGTAATGTCAGCCTCGGTCACGGTGCGCCCGAGCGTGCGGAAGCGCTGGCCGATCGTTACGTCATTCCAATGCAGTCCCGTGCCCATCACGGGCGCTTCGTCCCAATTGGTGGCAGCTTCGTTCATGGGCATAGCGTGGCGTCCTTGATTACGTGTTGTTGGGAGAGCGCGAGCAGGGCATCGTCGTCGGCGCCCAGCATTCGCCTGAGTACTTCCGCGGTGTGTTCGCCCAAGGCCGGTGGGCCGCTGCGGTAGCACACGGGTGTTTCGGAAAAATGGGTCGGGTTGGCAACCGACGGAACAGTCCCGGCACGGCTGTGCGGCAGTTCGATGCGTACGCCCCGTGACCGCAATTGCGGATCGGAGAACACGCGATCGATGGTGTTGACCGGCCCGCAGGGCACGCCCACCTCCTCCATGGCCGCGACCCATTCATCGATGCGACGGGTGGCGATGAGGGATTCGAGCATCGGAATCAACTCGCCGCGATTGGCCACGCGCAGCTTGATCGTGCGAAAGCGCGGGTCTTCGCCCCATTCGGGCCGGCCCATGGCCTGCGCCATCTTGACGAACTGGGCATCGTTGCCGACCGCGAGGATCAGATAGCCGTCCGCCGCGCGGAAGGACTGGTAAGGCACGATGTTCGGATGCCCGTTGCCCATGCGCTGCGGCACCCGACCCGTCGTCAGGTAATTCATGGCCTGATTGGCGAGAACCGCTGCCTGCACATCGAGCATGGCGATGTCGATGTGCTGCCCGCCGCCGCCCTGATCGCGGTGGCGCAATGCGGCCACTATGGCCAGCGCCGCATACATGCCCGAGAGAATGTCCGCCAGCGCCACGCCGGCGCGCTGCGGTCCGCCGCCCGGTGCGCCATCGGGCTCGCCCGTTACGCTCATCAGCCCACCCATGCCCTGGATCAGGTAGTCGTAGCCGGCGCGCTGCGCATACGGCCCTGTCTGGCCGAAGCCGGTGATGGAGCAGTACACCAGATTCGGCAGTTCCGCGTGCAGCGTGGCGTAGTCCAACCCGTAGCGCGCCAAGCCGCCCACCTTGTAGTTTTCTACCAGCACGTCGCACTTCACGGCCAGCGCGCGTATCAGGCGCTGGCCTTGCGGCGTCGCGATGTCTATTGCTACTGATTCCTTGTTTCGGTTGCAGGACAGGAAATACGAGGCATCGATGTCCTCACCGGTCGCGGCATCGCGCACGAACGGCGGACCCATCTGCCGGGTGTCGTCGCCACCGTCTGGTTTTTCGATCTTGATCACCTCGGCGCCGAGATCAGCCAGGTTCTGCGTGGCCCACGGACCGGCCAAGATACGCGTGAGGTCCAATACTCTCACGCCCGCCAGAGGAAGCGCCTTGGTCGTCATTACACTCTCAGCGACTTGGCGATGATGGTGCGCTGGATCTGCGAAGTTCCGCCGCCGATGGTTGCCTGCATTCCTTCGCGGAAGTAGCGCTCCATATCGGCCTCCGGCAGCATGCCGTGTCCGCCGAGGATCTGCATGCCTTGGCGTGACACGGTTTGCAGTGTCTCTGACGCGATCAGCTTTGCCATGCTGACTTCTCGCGAGCACGGGATGCCGCGCGAGGCCATGTCGGCAGCGCGATAAACCATCAGCCGCGCCGCATCGACGGCGGTTTGCATGTCGGCCAGCATGTGCCGGATGACCTGAAACTCGAAAATGGCACGGTCGAACTGGATGCGTTCATGGGCATAGCGCAGCGCGTCGGTGACGGCCTGCTGCGCATTGCCGACATAGGCCGCTGCGACCGCAATGCGTTCCAGTTCCAAATGATCGGTGATGATGTTCCAGCCGCCGCCAGCCTCTCCAAGGAGGCTCTCGCGCGGCACTACGGCGCCGTCTGCGAAGATTTCTGTGGTTCCGGTGGCACGCCGTGCCACGGTCGGCAGGCGGCGGATGTCCAGCCCCGGCGTGTCGTTGGGAACCAGCAGTACCGACAAGCCGTGGTGCTTCTTGGCGTCGCGGTCCGTGCGCACCAGCATCGCGATCACCACGTTATGCGCCGCGGCGCCGGAGCACCACAGCTTCTGGCCATGAATGGCCCATCCCCGGTCGGTCGCCTCGGCGCGGGTACGCGTGGAAGCCGCATCGGAGCCGGCTTGTGGCTCTGAAATGGAGATCGAGAAGCGCACTTCACCGCGCATGAAGGCCGGCAGGTACTTCTCCTTCTGTGCCAGCGTGCCGAACTTGACGATGTTCATGCCGGTGAAGGTCGATACCATGAAGGCGGTGGCAAAGTCGAAGCCATAGCGCGCCAGCCCTTCGCACATCAGCGCGTAGTCGAAGATGGTGCCGCCATCGCCGCCTTGGCTCTCGGGGATCAGCAGCCGCAGCCAGCCCAGCTTCGCGACCTTTTCGTAGGCTTCGTAAGGGTAGGCGCGGTCGCCGTCGCATTGGCGTACGTAATTGCGACCGATTTCGTGTTCCATGACGCGCGCGACGGTGTCGCGCCACAGGATCTGTTCGTCGGTGAGAAAGTTCATGGCGAGTCCGATTTATTCGGCGGGCAGGCGTCTGTGGCGGATCAAGAGGCTGAACTCGCAACTCAGCACGGTCTCCGCGCGCTGGTTGGTGACGGTCAGCCGGGTGGTAGCGACGCCATGCGCGTCGCCTTTGTCGCGCAGGGCGATGACTTCGCTTTGTGCGTGCAGGGTGTCGCCGATGAAGGTGGGTTTGAGAAAACGCAGCTTGTCCACGCCGTAGAAGGCTTCGACCACGGAAGAGTCGAAGCCGATCAACGCATTGGCGACGACGAACACCAGCCCGCCCTGAACCACGCGCTGGCCATACATCGACCGCTTGGAGTACTCCACATCGGCATGGATTGCCAGCCAGTTTCCCGTGAGCCCGCAAAAGTTGACGACGTCGGTTTCAGTCATCGTGCGACCGCGTGAACGCGCCTTCTGACCGATCGCCAACTCACCGTAGGGAAGATTGATCATTTCTCTGGACGTCCTCTTGAAGCTGGGTCAGCGACCGAGCCAGCGCGGCGCACGTTTCTCGGCAAACGCGCGCGGACCTTCCTGCGCGTCGGCACTGGCGTACACCGGCTGGTGCAACGCCTTGGACAGTTCATAGCCGGCGAATGCTCCGAGATCGCTGCTGGCGAGCAAGCCGGCCTTGCCGGTCGCGACCGACAGCGGCGCGTTCGCTGCGATGGCGCGGGCATAGGCGTGGGCGCGCTGACGAACGGCATCGGGCGTCGGCTCCACCGCGTTCAGGAAGCCCAGCGCAAGCAGCCGTTCGACCGGCAGCATCTCGGCGGTGGTGACCATCTCCATCAGCACGGCCTGCGGCAGCATCGCCACCATGGGCGCGGCCCATGGCGTGCCACGACCGACGCGAGCCTCGGTGATGCCGCCCATCGTGCCGGCCAGCGCCACCCGCAGGTCGCAGTTGGCCGCCAGCACCATACCGGCGGCAGTGAAGTGGCCCGTCATGGCCGCGACGATCGGCACCCGCACCTTGCGCATATGTTCGTAGAACGGGTCGTCCAACAAGTCCAGGATGTCCTTGCCGGTTTCTTTGCGCAGCCAAACAGCCTCTTTCAGGTCCATTCCGGCGCAGAAAGTGCCGCAGTCGGCGCTGGTAAGCACGACGACCCGGATCGACGGATCGCCGTCGATGCGCCGCCAGAGGCCATGCAACTGCTTATTGGCCGCCAGGGACAGCGCATTGCGGCGCTCAGGGCGGTTCAGGCGGATCGTCGCGATGGCGTCGGTGACGTCGAATTGCACGATTGCGGGGTCTTCGCTGTGGAGTGGATCAGCGCGCATGGGCGCATCTTGTGGCGCTTATTTCATTTCGTCAACTGTAATTTCGTTTTGATTCTGTATGCTTCGATCGCTCGACAGGGAAATTTCGTTGCATATTGCCTGCTATATTTTCTTGATTAAGTTAGAAATTCTCTCACTACTCTGCTATCATCTTTTCATGGGATAACTGTAAATTCCATTTTATGAGCACATTTTTAGGTGTCTTCCCTAATGACTCTTCAACGCCCGCCGAAGGCGAAGTCCGGGTGCTCGCGCGCGGCTTGGCGTTACTCAAGGCCTTCGCGCCGCGCAACGCGCCGATGAACAATGGCGAACTCGCCATGGCCACGGGCCTGCCCAAGGCGACCGTGTCACGCATCACGGCTACGCTTACGCGGCTCGGCTATCTCGACTATCTCGCGGACAGCGGGAAGTACCGCCTCGCGTTCAGCACCCTGGCGCTGGGCTACAACGCGCAGTCGACGGTGAACGTGCGCGTGCGGGCGCGCATGCACATGCAGCGATTCGCCGACGTGAACGATCTGGTCGTGGTGCTGGCCGTGCGCGATGAACTGGCGATGCTGTGTCACGAGGTCTGCCGTGGCCGTGGCGCACTGACCATCCGCGTCGGCGTGGGCTCGCGTCTGGCGCTGCCGTATTCCGCGATGGGCCGCGCCTGGCTTGCATCGCTGCCGTCCGCGCAATACGAAGCCTTGCTGCTCGACATGGCCCGCGGTTACCCGGTGCCCGAGTTGCGCCCCGCCTTCGAGGAAGCCGCCGCCCAGATTCGCGTCAGCAGCTTCTGCGTCACCGTGAACTCGCTGGAACCAGACGTCAATAGCGTCGCCACGCTGGTTGATTTGCCGCAGGTGCGAAGCGAGTATGTGCTGGGGTGCTCGGTTCCGGCGTTCCGCTATCCGCCGGAGCGCTGCCGCGAGGAGATCGGACCGGCTTTACTGGATTTGCGGCGACGCATCGAAGAAGACCTGGCCCCAGTACGTCGCGAAGGAAATGAGCGATGAGGCGGCGCCGCGAACCCATCGGCTCCGCTGATGCTGCACCAGCAGCCGCAGACCACGCTGCCACTGTAGATTCGCTGCAGCGCGGCCTGGAAGCCTTGCGCTGTTTCCAGTCCGGCGAAGATGCGCTGCCGACCGTGGAGATCGCGCGCCGGCTCGGACTCACACGCGCTACCACGCGGCGGTTGCTCATGACGCTGGCCGCGCAGGGTTTTTTGCAATGCGGCTCCGATGGCGACACTTTCGGCTTGCATGTCGCCAGCTTCGTGGTGGGACAGGCGATGTTGAGCGGATCGCCCCTCGTGCGGGCGGCGCGATCGCAACTCCAAGCGCTAACGGCTCGCTTCCCGGTACATGCCTTGTTGTGCGTGGGGGATCGTGGCGAGCTCCTGGTGTTGGTGCACCAAGCCGGTGCCGCCGCGCCGCCTTGGTTGTTGGGCGCTGGTGCGCGCCTGCCAGTTGGTGATACCGCGCTCGGCCATGCCTGGCTCTGGATGCAATCGTCAGTGTGCCAAGGTGAGTTTTTGGCGCGCTTGCGCGAAAAAACAACCATAAGCGTTGGCTTGGCGCCGGTTTGGAAGGCTTTTCATGACTTGGAGATCAGCGGTACTTGCAGTTCCGTTTGGAGTGGGCGTGGCGGTGTGGAACTGACAGCCGCTCCTGTGCTGCTGCATGATGGAACGATGGCGGTTCTTGCCTGCGTCAAGGTCGGGATGCAGGTCGTACCCGACGCTGCTTGCGCGCTTGCCTTGCGGCAGACAGCGGATGCAATCCGTGAAGACGTACGGGGGAATGTGAGAAGGCGGTAGCTGGATTGTTCGAGGACTGGCTCGAGCCAGATTGGCAGTACCCAGCGCAACCTTGCGCAGCAACTTCATGAGCGCACAGGCGTACAACGACACCAACCGCCTGCTGCGCGAAGGTACTGGCAGCCGGTGCGTTGGCTGCATGGCGATGAATCGCACTCTGCGCCGCCAAGTGGTGCAGGCGCTGGAGCACGCGGTACGCGAACGTAGCGATATCGCCGCGGTGTTGGACGCGCAGCGCTCAAATATCTTCCAGCAGCGGATAAGGCAAGTGCAAGTCGCCCAGGCGCGGGCCATCAGGCGCGCCGACGCGCAAATCGCCTGCCTGCGCCGCCGCGAGCTGTAGCGACACGATGACCGCCGTGCCGCTTTGTGGCGCGGCGGCGGCTTGGGCGATCAGGCCGGCGGGCTGGGCGGGGTCGGCGGGCGAGAACACTTCCTGGCCCGTCCGCGCGGCGCCGTCCACTTGGCCGACGAAGGCGCGCCGCTTGATGGCGCCGCGAAACTGGCTGCGCGCCACCACTTCCTGGCCGGGGTAGCAGCCTTTTTTGAAGCTGACCGCGCCCGCCGATTCGTAGTTCAGCATTTGCGGCACGAAGGCCCGGGCCACCGGCGCGCTCACGGCGGCCACGCCGCTGCGCACGGCTGCCCAGTCCCACAGCGCGAGCGGCAAGACGGGGCCGGGCGGCCAGCCGCTGCCGGCGGGGGCTATCCACAGCGCGCGAGGCGCGCCGTCGGCGCTTGGCAGCGGGGCCAGGAATACAGCCTCGGATGCTATTGAATCAGTCGCATCGCCGATCAGACCGAAGACAGCCAGTTCGTTTGACGCATCGGTCAGTTCGAGCTTGGCGCGCAGCACGAACATCGACAATCTTTGCAGCGTCGGCGCCAGCAGATCACGGCTACAGGCCAGCCAGAATTCCTGCGCCGATCGCTTGCAGGCGATGAAGCTCGCCAGCAGGCGGCCTTGGGGGTTGCAGTAGCCGGCCAGGCTGGCTTGGCCGGGCGGCAGCAGCGCCATGTCCTGCGTGAGCTGGCCTTGCAGGAATTGCGCCGCCTGCTCGCCAACGGCGCGGATCACGCCCCAATGGGGCAGGGCGGCCACGCCGTTCAGTGGCGCGGCGCTGGCCTTCTGGGGCCAAGTGATGAATTCGGACGCGGGCATGGTCAGGCGTTGAGTGGGGCTCCATTATCATGACCGGTTCTTTGTCTTGAAGGTCAAGGGACCGTGCGCCGATTTTTCATCGTTGTATTGATTCTGCTGCTGACCGCCGGCGCCGCTGGCGTGGCTGGCTGGTGGTGGACCACTCAGCCGCTGGCGCTGACCGCCGACAGGGTGGAAATCAGCGTGCCGGACGGTGCGTCGCTGCGCGCCGCGGCGGCCAAGGCGGTGCAGGGCGGCGTGCGCGCCCAGCCCGATCTGCTGGCCTGGTACTTTCGCCTGGCCGGGCGCCGCCAGACCATCAAGCCGGGCGACTACGAGGTGACGCGCGGCATGACGCCGGGCGATCTGCTGGGCAAGCTGGTTCGCGGCGACCGCATCATGCTGACGGTGACGCTGGTGGAGGGCTGGACGTTCAAACAGGTGCGCCAGGCCCTGGCCAAGGCCGACCGCCTGAACAGCGAGACCGCGGGCATGACGGGCGATGAAATCATGGCCGCGCTGGGCCGCCCCGGCGTGAACCCCGAGGGGCGTTTTTTCCCCGACACCTACCGCTACCCCCGGAGTTCGGGCGACCTGGCCGTGTTGCGCCAGGCCATGCAGTTGATGGACAAGCGCCTGGCTGCCGCCTGGGAGGCGCGCGCGAGCGATCTGCCGCTGGCGTCGCCCGAGCAGGCGCTGATTCTGGCCAGCATCGTCGAAAAGGAAACCGGCCTGCCGCAAGACCGCGCCGACATCGCGGCGGTGTTCATCAACCGCCTGCGCATCGGCATGAAGCTGCAAACCGACCCGACGGTGATCTACGGCCTGGGCGAAGCGTTCAACGGCAACCTGACCCGCGCCCACCTGGCTGCCGATACCCCCTACAACACCTACACCCGCGCCGGCCTGCCGCCCACGCCCATCGCCATGCCGGGCAACGCCGCGCTGATGGCCGCCGTGCAGCCGTCGGGCAGCAAGGCGCTGTACTTCGTGGCGCGCGGCGACGGCAGCAGCCAGTTCAGCAACAGCCTGGACGAGCACAATCGGGCGGTCAATCGTTATCAGAAATGAGCCAGCCCTTGAAGAAGAGATTTGCATGAAATCGAACCAGACTTTCATCTTCCGCGTTGCACTGCCGGCGAGCCCGCCCATCTACCGGGACATTGAAATCGAAGCGTCGAAATCGCTCTACGATCTGGCTCGTGCAATCACGGCGGCCTTTGATTTCAACTTCGACCACGCCTTTGGCTTTTATACCGGGCTGACGCCAGCGGAGATGTGGGATGCCGAGCCCAGGTACGAGTTGTTCGCCGACATGGGCGAGTCCGATTCCGGCGCGCGCGGCGTCAAGGAAACGTCCGTGTCACAGGCCTTTTCGCATGTGGGGCACGCACTGCTGTTCCTGTTCGACTATGGCGACGAATGGCATTTCCGGGTCGAACTGACTGGCGCTGGCGTCAAGCTGGCAAGGACCCGTTACCCGCGCGTGGTGGCGACCAAGGGCGAGGCGCCGCCGCAATACGAAGACTATGACGAGGACGAGGGCGATGAGCAGCCCTGAAAGATCAGTGGCGGATGCAACATGACCCCGGCAACCCCAGGACTGTTCATCACCCTTGAAGGCATCGACGGCGCTGGCAAGTCCACGCACATCGACGCCCTGGCCGATGCGCTGCGCGCCGCTGGCCGCAAGGTCACGCTCACGCGCGAGCCTGGGGGCACGCCGCTGGCCGAGCAGATTCGCGCGCTGGCGCTGCACCAGCCGATGGACGCGCTGACCGAGGCGCTGCTGATGTTCGCGGCCCGGCGTGACCATATCGGGCAAACCATCGCTCCGGCGCTGGCGCGCGGCGAGGCGTTGATCTGCGACCGCTTTACCGACGCCAGCTTCGCCTACCAGGGCGGCGGGCGCGGCCTCGATTGGCAGGGGCTATCGTTATTGGAGCAACTGGTGCAGACCCAGACGGGCGCAGCAAACCTGCTGCAACCCGACCTCACGCTGTGGTTCGACCTGCCGCCCTCTGTCGCCGCCGCGCGGCTGCAAGGCGTGCGCGTTCCCGACAAGTTCGAGGCCCAGCCGCTGGCCTTTTTCGAGGCCGTTCGCGCCGCCTACGCCCGCCGCGCCGCCGCCGACCCGGCGCGTTTTGCCCGCATCGACGCGGCCCAGCCGCGCGAGGCGGTGTGGGCCGCCGTGCATGCCGCCGCGCGGGGCAGGGGCTGGCTGTGAGCGCCGCGCCCCTTGCCCCGTGGATTGGCGAGCAGCTCAAGACGCTGCTGGCCCAGCGCGGCCACGCCTGGCTGCTGCAAGGGCCGTCGGGGCTGGGCCAGTTCGACTTGGCCTTGGCTTTGGTTCGCGCGTGGCTGTGCGACGCCCCCACGCTCCCCGCTGCGCGTGGTTCGCTGCCCCCCGAGGGGGCGCTCGCCGCCTTGGGGCGGCCCGGCGGCGGCTTGGACGC
>JGI24705J35276_12238504_pt1 | contig 24426 bp, 38 predicted proteins | sample TergutNt197P4_FD_35276 | JGI IMG/M metagenome (IMG submission 35276) | reverse complement strand
GGGGGGGACATCCTGCCCCGCCTCGTTTTGCCCGACTGCAAGATGCAGGCCGGCGTATTCGATTGAAAAATTTACTTTCTTCATTTCACACTCCCGGCAGGGCCTGTTGGCGTGGATCGCGTCCGAGCAGATCGAGCGAAGGCATCGTCATGCCAAGCTGGTTGCACAGGTCTTGAACCTGCTGGCGCAGCAAAGCCTGTTCAAAGGCGTCGGCGCTGGTATTGATCTGGCGCACCGTCGCCAGCAGGCAGCGTCGCGCGCCAAACTGGCTGGCTGCCGGCAACTCGCCAAAGAATCCTTGGCGGCGGATAGATGGCAGCACTTCCTCACAAACCCACTCGGCAAAACGCTGCGCTTGCGGCTTTCTGGAACTGAAAGCGGTCTTATAAACAGCCGGTTCGGAGATGAAAATCGCTTGTTGAACTCCGCCAGGGGTCTGAAGATATAAGACCCCTTGCCACTTTTCTGGCAGGTTCTTAAGACTCCCTGTACCGCCGTTCCATGTGATGTCCAGCGCCTCGAACACGTCACGCGCGCAAAACCATGCGTTGCCATCCGGCCCGATGGCTGTGCGCACGGTCGCAGCCTCGAAGGTGAAGGGGTTTTCGATGGGACTCAGAAATTTCACGGTTGCTCTCCTTTGGTAGAAAAATCAGTCGCCGGCGGTAGTGGCCGCCATCAGCGCGGCGGCGTGGGCGCTCAGTTGTTCGGCCATGGGCGCCAGCAGGCCCGACAGCGCCTCGGGTGGCCACGATTCCTTGGGCTGCTCGGCCAGCAATGTCGCCAGCAGGTCCAGTCCGCCTGCCATCCGTTTCAGGCTGCGGCCCGCGTTTTCGAACGCCTGCCGGTGATCTGAAAGTTGAAAAAACTGCGCGCGGCTGACGGCCACGCCAGCCGACGCGCCGAATACCGTGGCGTGCAGCAGGCGCTGGGCGGCCAGCAGGTTGAATGAAGGAGATGCGGACGCGCCTAGTGCGGGCGTGCCAGAGGGAAGATCAGCCATGGACGGCTCCAGTTGTGCTTTGCGAACAACTGCCGACCAAGCTCTCACACAAGGGCGGCAGCCCGAACGGGTGTGAGAGGCCGGTGCACAGGCGGAGCCATCAACCGGCAGGGCTTGCGCCCTCCCATCCGGGCCGCCATAACTGGGGCCGCGAAAGAAAAAGCCGCAAGCGTTGCGGTTGCGGCTCTTCGCCGCCTGTGCTGTCGGACTCTCACATCCGATCCCTGCCTTTTTCGCAGAGACGGGCGCAGTGTAGCCGCTATTTACGGAACGTGCAACAATGCGCCCATGACTGCCTTGACCTTCGACACGCTCAAGTACGCCAACACGCTCAAAGCTGCCGGGTTCACGCCTGAGCAGGCCGAAGCGCAAGCTGGCGCGCTTTCCGACGTGATGGAGGTGAACCTCAAAGAGCTTGTGACCAAGGCAGATCTGCACTACGAAATCGAACTGCTCAGAAAAGACATGGCTCAGCTTGAGCAGCGCATCATCATCAAGCTTGGCTCCATGCTGGTGGTGTCCGTAGGCGTCATCGTGGCGCTGATCAAGCTGCTGTAACACGCCAGCGCGGGCAAGCGCGCTCATGCCGCCCGCCCGTGCGCCCGCAGCGCGGCGCTGAACACCGGCAGGCCGTACAACTTGGCCATGTATTCGTCGGCCTCGGCGTTGCTGCGCGCCAGCACGAACTGCACGTGCGATGCGCCGTCTTCGGAGATGTGCGTCGCCTTCCAGATGTGCACGGGCAGATCGACGTCGTCGTTGGCCGCCGTGGCGCGCGCCTGCGGCAGCGAGGCCGGATGGGGCGTTTTCCGACCCGCCGCCGGGCCGCCCCAAGGCGGGGCAGCCCCCTCGGGGGGCAGCGCAACAGGCGAAGCCGTGGAGCGTGGGGGTTTCATTTCGCTCCCCGCTTGGCCTTGATTTCACGCACCACGCGCGCCTGTAATGCTGCCGCGCGCAGGTTGTCGATTAGCGCGTCGGTGTCTTCAGGCGTCATCAAGAACGAAGCGAAGAACGGCCCGTGGTTGATGGACAGCGCAACAACGCCGCCATGACGTTTGCTGCTGCGGCTTAACGCCGATATGCGGGCAGGAAGGGTTCTGCCGGAATCGGACAGATCCGACGACTCGAATACCGTCTCGCCGTGCAACTCCCAGTGGTTGCCGTCCGAGTCGAACCGTGGCGGCTTTGTGGCGGTTTGTTCCATGCTCATGATTTGATAGCTATAAAAAGGGTGAACAAATCCAGCACTGCCTCTTGAAAGACAGCGCGTGCGTTTGGATTGCGAAGGGGGTTAAAGGGCCATCGTCAGGCCCTGCAGGTCAACCAGGGCGGGCCTCCTGCAGCACGTGCGGCTGCCGTAGCTGGGCGGGGAACACGTCGCCGCCGGGCCGCCCCAAGGCGGCGTGCGCCCCATCGGGGGGCAGCGCACCATGCGCAGCAGGGGAGCGTGGGGGCCATGTCTGCTCAAAAAGCTCTCCCGTCTGGCCCGTGCGGTCAGGCTCGTAGTCGCTGACCGGCATACGCTGCAACTGCTCGGCGAGCAGATTGCGCTTGATGTGCTTGCTCATCGGCAGCACCACCGTCGGATCGGGGATGGCGCTGGGGCTGATGGTGCGGTTGATCTCCATCACGGCGGAAAACGTGTGCCCGCAGTCGATGTTCATGCAAACGAAGAACAGCTCGCGGCTGGTGCGCGTGAGCACGCTCGATGAGCGCACGATGCACATGGTGCGGCAGTGCGGGCAGTGCATTTTTACGTGCATGAAGTCTCCAAGGCTTCGGCGGCGCCGCACTGGCGCGGCAGCATGTACAGCGCCCGCCCTTGGCCGTTGGCCTGCCTGGCCACGCGCGCCAGACGGCGCTTTATCAGCCATTCGGCGGTTTGTTGCAAGTTCATGCCAAGCCTGGTGCACAGACGTTCAATGATGAGTTGGTCGGCTTCGGTCATGGCAAATGCGTGTTCGTGCATGTTTTCGTCGGACGTTTTTTTTGAAAAAAAAGATGCTTCCCTCTGAGCCTCAATCCGACAGCTTGGCGCGCCTGGAATCCATGACCGCCTGCGATTCGTCCTGCACCAGTTTGGCCTCGCGCATCAGCATGGCGCGCAGCATGGTGGACGCCCGCTCGCCATGGTATTCGGCCAACGACACCAGCAACTGGTGCTCGTATTTGTCGAGACGAACGGTGACCTTCTCGGTTCGTCTGCGGTTTGGATCGTCGTGCATGTATGAATTCCCCCTCTGCGTGCTGGCTCTTGGCGGCCTGTCAGGATGGTGTGCGGCTCTCCGACAGGTAGGCGCTCAGGCCGCGCAGGTACATCTGGCGGGCAAAGCCGGAGTAGCTGCGGCCATCCTTGGTCGCCAATTTTTTGACCTGCTCGCGCTCTGCATCGGTCAGGCGCAGCGCAATGGGCAGATCGCGATTGATCTTGTGAGCGCGGGGCTTGGTTGCCATTTGGTAGGATGGAATAAAGAGTTACACAACAGAACACAGTGAACTATACACAAAAAATTGGGTATGTCAACAGATAACACAAAAATTTGTGCTGTCGGCGACCGTCTGAGGGAGGAACGCGAGCGGTTGGGCATGACGCAAGCCGTCATGGCCGAACGCGGTGAAGTCGGGCTGAACACACAGAACAACTACGAGGGGGGGCGCAGCGTTCCCAATGCCGACTACCTGGGCAGGCTTGCGGCGCTGGGGCTGGACGTGCTCTACGTTGTCACCGGTCAGCGCACGCCCGACGCGCGCGGCTTGGTGCCGGGTACGGTGCTGGACAAGCGGGAGGCGGCGCTGTTGGACAACTACCGCTCCACCGACGAAAAAGGCCGGCGCGTGATCGATGGCACGGCGAATCTGGCAGCGCAACAAAAGGCTGCACGGAGCGGCCAACGATGATATTGATGGAGGCGGGAACACGGGTGTTCCTCAAAGATAGTTGTATGGGAGGAAGATTTGAGGTTCGTTGCGTTTGCCGCGCTGGTGGCGGCTGTTCCGGTTATCGCGCTGGCCAAGAGCGGCGCGGCGTGTTCAGTGGAGTCGGGTTTCAGTCCGGATGGGTCGGCTTCCGCGTTGGTGCTGCGCGCCATTGGTTCGGCGCGCAAGTCAGTGCGGCTGGCAGCCTATTCATTCACGTCGCCCAGCGTCGTGAGCGCGCTCATCGACGCCAAGCGCCTGGGCGTCGATGTGCGGGTTCTGGTCGATGACAAAGGCAATCACGGCAAGGCTTCCGAGGCGGCGCTCAACCTGCTGGCTGGGGCCGATATTGCAGTGCGCACGGTCAGCGTCTACGCAATCCACCACGATAAATATGCAGTCATCGACGGCGTGACGGTGCAGACGGGGAGCTTCAACTACACCAGTTCCGCCGAGCGCAGGAACAGCGAAAACGTGCTGGTCATCAACTCATGTTCAGACGTCGCCAAACAATACCTCGAACACTGGCAAAGCCGATGGGATCATGGTGTGGACTGGCGCATGACTTATTGATGCCATCCAGTTCGCCGCCTTGATTTGTCCACAGAAACCGTGGACAAGTTTGTTGACAATCGCTGGAGTGAACTACCGTCAATCATCCAGCGGCGCGTAGTCGTCACCGCCGTCCTTGCTCCACTGCTCATTCGGCTCGCCTTCGGTGGCGAGGTCGCCCGTGGCGTCGCCGGGGCCGGGGTCGGTTTCATCGGCTGGGGGCGGGGCATCGCCATCGGGCGCGCTGCCTTGCAGTTCCATCTCGATGCGCGTCGTAAAACCGCCATCGCCAAGGCTGTGCTCGACCGATACCACCAGCCAGCCCTCGCCGTCGATCTCGGGCTTGAAGCCGGACACGGTGACGGCGCTCTGCGGCATGATTTCGGGCCGCGCCAGCGCCAGGGTCAGGCTGAACGTGGCCGCGCCGCGCTGCACCCGGCGCAACTCGGCGCGGGCGGCGCGGCGGGCGTCGGCGCGGCTGGCGTAGGTGTCTTTGAGCGTTTTGGTGCGTCCGCCGCCCACGCGCCCGCTCATGGTTTGCGCCCGGCGCTTGCTGTGCCAGCGCGCGCGTATGCCGCCGTAGGCGCTGCGCTCGGCGCTGTGCCAGCGGTGCTGGTCGCCGTCTTGGCGCGTGATCTCAATCGCGCTTATGGCCGCGCCGCTGGCGGTGGTGCGGCTGTCGGTGCGCAAAAACACCAACCGGCCCTTTTTGATGCTGCACACCGCGTCATGCTGGCGGGCCAGGCGGTTGATGAAGTTCAGGTCGCTCTCGCCGGTCTGGTCCACGTGCTCCACGGGGCGGGCGTCCAGCTCGGGGTCGATGTGCGCGGGCAAGCCGCCCCGCGCGGCCACCTCGCGCACGATCTGGCCCAGCGTGGTTTCGTGGTAGCTGTTGCTCGCGCGCAGGTTCAGGCTGCGGCCCATGTCGGCGGCGCGGGCGTGGATGGTGAGGCGGTCGGGCGATCCAGAGTGATCCACCTCATCGACCACGAACTCGCCTTTGTCGTACATCGCGCCGCCGGCCCAGCCCAGCGTGAGGGCGATGCGCGCGCCCTTGGGCGGTATGGCCATGCGGCGGTCGGCGTCGTCGAGCGTGATTTCCAGCGTGTCGGCCTCGCCCCCGCGGCACTCGCGCAGGCGCAGCTCGATCAGGCGCGCGCCGAGCTTGGACGTGATGTCCTGGCCGTCAACGTTCAGGCGGTAGTCGGGCTGGTGGTGGCCGGTCATGAGCGCAGCGCCGGGCCGCCCAAAGCAAGCTCGCGCCCCCTAGGTGGGCAGCGAGGACACGTAGTGCCGAGCGTGGGGGTTGTCATCTACAGCCACCATTCCCACATACCGTCGCCGCCGTCGTAGTCGGTGAAGTCGTCGTCAAACGCGGGGTTGCCACCGGCGGATGCGCCGCCGTCAGGCTCGGCACGCTTGTCTTCCACGCGGTCCAGTTGCAGGCTGAATTCCACGCGCCGGGGCACGCCCTCGGCAATGAAGATGCTGCCGGTCTGCTGCACGCTTTCGATCACCCACGCGCCCAGCACGTTGTCCGTGCCCGCGCCAGCCACCAGCGCGTAGGCCGCGCCGTCGGCGGCCATCTTGCGCAGGGTGTCCAGCGCCTTGCGGTCGCCCTTGAACTCCGGCACTTGCAAGCCGGTCAGGGTGATCTTGTCGTCCCCAAGCCCGGCGAATTGGCGCGCGGGCATCGCGCCCACGCGGCTGTTGGTGGGGTGGCGGTAATCGGTGGCGCGCTGCAACTGCTCGAAGGCCAGCGTATCCAGGCCGAACATGAATTGCCCCAGGGCCATCATCGTGGTGCTCATTCGGTATCGCTCATCTGGCTGATGACGCGGCTGCGCTGGGCGCGCTCGCGCCGGTCAAGCTCGGCGGCCACGGCGCGGGCGATGGCCTGCGGGGCCATGCCGGGCGCGGCGTTGATGGTGATGGTGTAGCTGCTGCCGCCCATGCGCGCACCAGCAGCGCCCGCGCCGGGCTGCGCCAAGCCAGCGCCTTGCAGCGCGGGCAGATTGGCCGCCATGCCCACGGGGGCCAGCGTGACGGCGGCCAGCGCCAGCGCGGCGTTCTTGGCAAGCTGCGTGCTGCGCTCAATGCCCAGCGCCGCGCCCTCGCCGATGAAGCCGCCGAACTCCATGAACACGCGGCTGGGGCTGTGGATTCCGAGTTTTTCTCTGAACCAGTCGCCGATGTCAGAGGCCATGCTGACCACGCCATCCTTGAGCGCCTTGGCTTTGGACGCGATTCCTTCCAGAATGCCGGCGATGAATTTCGCGCCGGCGCTGATGAAGGGAATCTTCCACTCGGCTATTTTTTCAAACAACATGCCGACGACGCCGGCGGTGTACTGGATCACCGTCACCGGCAGCATCGCCAGCCGCGCCAAGCCCTTGGCGGGGCTTTCGATGAACTCCAGCACGCATTCCTTGATGTTTCCCCAGATCGCCCTCAGGCCGCCCACGATGCCGTCCCAGTTTCGGTACACCAGATAGGCCGCGCCAGCCAGCAGCGCCAGCGCCGCGCCCAGCGGGGTGAACAAAAAGCCGATGGCCACGCGCCCCACGGTCATCAGCACCGTGCCGAGCGAGCGCAGAACGCCCAAGCCGCCGGACAGCAGCCGCCATGCGCCCCGGAACACCGCGCCCAGCGCCGACCACATGCCGCGCAGCGCGCTCATCAGTACCTGACTGGCCGTGCGCGCGCCGAACATGGCAACGCCCATGCGCGCCAGTGCAAACCGGATCAACTGTATCGGCCCAAAAATGGAGGCCAGGACAATGATCAGCGAGCCGCCGGCCATGACCAGCCCCATGAACGCGGCTGCGACAATGGCGACCCACTTGACAATTGTGGGGTTCTGCTCAACGAAAGCCGCTACCTTTTCAACGACCTTGGTCAGCACTTCCAGCAGCTTGACGTAGGTCGGCATGACGGCGTCGCCGATTTTTTTGTACAGGTCATCGCGCCGCGCTTTCAACGCCTGTTCCTTGCCATCCGGCGTGCCCAGCGCTTCCTGGTGCGTGGCGTCGATGCCCTTGGCTTTGCCCAGGCGTTCGCGCGCGGCCATTAACTGGTCGATCTGCTGCGCCATCGTCACGAACAGGTTGGATGCCGAGCGGTTGCTGAACATGCCGCCGATGACGTTCTTGATCTGCTCCGGCGTCGTGTAGCCGCGTGATTTGAGCGTTGGCAGCAGCACGTCATGCACCCACATCAGCGGGTCGGACTGAAACTGCCGCGACCCCTTGAGCGCGCCCGCGCGGATGTGCGCTATCTGCCCGGCCTTGTCATGATCGACCTTGCTGTAGTCGCCAATCAGACCGGCGTCGCCCAGGATTTTGATCGAACCCTTGGTGGCCTTGCCGTTGATGACGTTCTGGTAAGCAGACATCAAACCGTTGCCCACCGTGCCGCCGCTGCCAACCTCTTGAATCAGAGGCTCCAGGCCGAAGAACGCCGCGTCGCTCATGCCCTTGGCCATGACGCCGCCCCGTTGCAGGGCTTGCCGGTACTGTTCCGCGTCCACGCGCCCGCGCGATGCGTTGATGGCCTTTTGTATCCAGTCGGCCTGCACGGCCATGGCGGCTTCGTCCTTGCCGCCGCCGCGCCCTTCACCCACTTTCAGCATGTCCAGCAACTGCCGGTCGCGGTCGCCGCCCTCTTCGCCATACAGCACTTGGTTGGCGGCCTTCATCTTGGCCATCATGGGCAAGACCAGCTTCGCTTCGTGCGCGTCATTGAACACCGACAGAGCGTCGCCCATCATGCCAATGCTTTCCACCGCGCTGGCGCCCGCAATGCGCAGTTTCTTGGCGTAGGCAATGGCATCGTTGGTCTCGCCATCGGGGCGGCCCAGGGCGCGAATGCGCGCCTCCTCTATCTGCCCGTGCTTGCTTGGCCCCAAGACGCCGCCCATGGCCCCGAAAAAATGCGAACCGGAGGCGCGCATAGCGTAGCCCGTGGCCGATGCCATGCCGATGTGCATCATGGTCTTGGTGTGGCGCGCGTTGATCCGCTCGATGGCTTCCAGCCGGGGCCGTTGCCGTTCAAGCTGGGTGTTGACCGACTTTATTTTTTCGGCCAGCCGGGCCTCATCGGTGGCAAGGTTCTTGACGCCCGATTGCGTGAGCGCGCCGCGCATCTGCACCAGTTGATCGGTCAGCTTGCGGTGCGCCTTGGCCAGTTCGTTGACACGCGCCTGCGCCTCGCGGTAAGGCTTGCCAACACTCTTGGCAATGTCGCCGCCTTTTTTGAGCGCCGACAGGTAAATTCCCAGATCGGCCCTGGCTTTGTCGAGCGCCCTTTTGTTCTCGCCAAACCGCTGTTGCAGGTCGCGCGCGCGGGCAAACATCTGCTGCTGGCGTTGCAGTTTTTTCAGCGCATTCTCAGATTCGGTGATTTTCTTGCCGAATTCCGTCGCGCCAAGCGTAACGCGCTTGAGCGGGGCCGACGCCTTGTCGGCCATGTCCAGAATGACTTGAAGCTGTAGCCGGTCAACTGCCACGGCGCGCCTCCCGTGGCAACATGGCGAGACGCCCCATGTTGGGCATCGCCTTCGGCTCACCCCAACCTACAGGCGCTAGGCTTTGTGTGCGGGAGAAGACTCGCCCAGAATCGAATCGACTACGTCGGCAAGCTGCCTTTTGCCGTAGTCCTCGCGTGTAAACGGGAACTCGCGGTGAATCGAATCCAGCATGTTCTGCAACTTCCGTTCGTTGCGCGCTTCCATCCACCACATCACAGGATAGAGCACGAAGCAGCCGGCCACGCTCAACGCCGACAAGAACAGCAAGCCCACGAACGCCCAGCCAATGATTTGCAGCACAAAGTCCATGACTCACTGTAACACCTGTCAGCGATCTTGATCGGGTTGCATCCGCTGGCGCGCCAGTTCGCGCCAGTCCATCAGCTCGTTCAGCGTCATGCCATCCATATCGGCGGGCCGCCAGTGGAAGCTGATGGCCAGGTCGGCCATGGCCTGCTCTACTCGTTCGGGGATTCGGCGCTGTGCGCCTTCTGCCCCTTGCTCAAGAAAAAACCGATGGCCTCGCCGCCAAGCGCGATCAGGTCAACGGGGTCTAGCGCGTCGATCTCCGGCTTGGTAAGCGTGGGCGTGCTGATGCGCGGCAAGAGCAGCGCCAGCGCATCGACTTTCATTTGCAGCAGGTCGGTCAGCAGCAGCCCGCGCAGCTCGCCCGCCTTGGGCTTGCGCAACTGCACTGTGGTGATGGCGGTTTTGCCGCGCGCAATGGGCGCTTCCAGCGTCACGGTGACGGTCTGCGGTGCTGTAAAGCCCCCACGCTCCCCTGCTTCGCATGGTGCGCTGCCCCCTGAGGGGGCTGCCCCGCCTTGGGACGGCCCGGCGGCGGGGCGACTGGCTGCGGTGGGCTGGGCGTCGTGAGCGCCGTTGTGCGCTTCGGTGGTGTCGGTTTTGCTCATGGGTCGGTCCAGAAAAGAAAATGCCGCCCACCCGCATGAAAAAGAGCAAAGGCGCGGGCGGGCGGCAAAGGATGGCGTTGCGCCATACCAGGAGGTATCCGGGTGAACTCCGGGTGAACAAATGATTGCGCGGGCGGCGCGGGAAAGCCAGCGATGGGCGGTGTAGCGGGCGCGGCTACAGCCGCCGCATCTCGGGCGGCAACTGCGTGCGATCGAGCTCGGACTGGTAGGCGGCTTCGCAGTGGCCGGACTGCCAGAAAAACAGCAGGTCGACGGCGTTCGCCGTCCAGCCCCACCAGCGCTGGCCCTTGACGCGCATCCGGTGGGCGCGGCTGGACAGGGTTTCGTCCGGCTGGCCGGCCAGCAGCGTGTTGAGCAACTGGTCGATGGCGATGGCGATGTTCAGCAGCCAGCTTGCCATTACTGCGGCATTTCCTCAGGGCGCACCGGCGCGTCGAGTATTTCATCGGCCCGGCCTTGCGCCAGCAGCCCCAGCGCCTGCATTTGCCGCACGCCGGCGCGGGTGTCGGTCAAATCCAGGTCGATCCAACTGGCGGTCTTGATGTCGTCGAGGTTGACCCGCAGCATCGCCGCCTGCTGGCGCTGCGCCATTGGCGCGGCTGGGTCGTCGAGCGAGGCCAGTTCCAGCGCCACCTTCTCGGCTGCCGTGAAGCGGTTGCGAAACGCCAGCCGCGTGATGCGCCGCGCGGCGGGCGCGGGTTCTTGCGGCGGGGCATCGGCAGTCTGCGGCGGCGCGAGCGCCTGGCCGTCCCATGTCCAGCCGATACAAGCGCCGCCGGCCTCGACCACGGCGTCGAAGCCTTGCAGCTCACCGGCGAACTGCGCATCGGCCTCGATGACGTTGACCACCGTGCCGTTTTGAATCAGTGCGTATTGCATGTTGTCCCCACTCATTCGTACCACCACACGGTCACACGGCCAGGGCTACCTGCGCCGCCAGCTCCGCCCGCGCCTGGGTATGCGTTAGAGCTGGCCGTGCCGCCGCCGCCGCCGCCGCCGTTTCCGCCCGCCCAATGACTGCTATCCACAGCCTGCCCGTTGCCACCATCGCCTCCTACAGGGATAGCCGCAACGCCGCCCGTGCCGCCGGGTACGAACCCGCACCCCATCGAGCGCGCACCGCTGCCGCCATTGCCGCCGTAACTGGCCGTTTTCTGGGTACCGCCAGGAGACCCAAAACCGGACCCGGCGGCGCCGCCGGTACCACCCGCAGCGCCGCCGTCTCCTCCGCACCCGCTGCCAAGCAACGATCCAGCGCCACCAGCGCCGCCATCGCCGCCAATAGAGTAGCCAGCGGCTTTACCAGGTTCGCCGCCTTTGCCGCCCAAAACCGTCAGAGCGCCAAAGGATGAACTGCCGCCATCACCGCCCGCGGCTCCTGGGGCGCCACCGGCGCCGCCGCCGCCAATGACGACGCTCACATTGGCAAGAACCGTGACCATTTCAGTGGTGTCGTCGCCCAAGCCGCCGCCTCCGCCGCCGCCGCCTCCAACTCCCATCCCCGATGACGATGCTGCATGCCCAGCTCCACCGCCAGCGCCGCCGCCGCAGCCGCCGCGCAGCCGCACCCAGCATCCGCCTCCGTTGGCCACCAACAGGGCCGAAGGCGTGAATGTGCCACTGGTCAAAAACTCCTTTACCGCCAGCTTGCCGGCAGTCACTTGCTGCATAACAACCTCCGAAACCTCAAACACCGCGCCCGTCGCGCCCGTTGCATGAATATGAACGCCCAGGTAATTCATGCCGCTGGACACCGTTCTCGTGCCGGTCAACACGACCCACTTGCCTGGCGTTGCCGTTGCCGCGTTCAGGTCGTTCGTGACAACCGGCCATGAATTGGGGCCGCTGGCATTGTTTTTTTCGAGCGTGCGCATCCGCAGCTTTCCAGCGTTACCGCTGACCAGACGCGCCCGCATCGAAAAACGGAACGTCGTTCCAGCAACCACCGGGCGCAGTTTTTTGTTGTCGTTTACCAATGTAAAGGCGTTGTTGTCCGCTGCATTGAAGTCATCACGGTCCGGGGTGAATCGCAGCACGCTGATGTCGTAGCCGTCCGGCCCGGCAATACTGACAACCGCTACAGCCGCCGGGTATGCAAACCGCCACCCAACGCCGCCGTTGTCGAATCGCGGTTCCGCCAGCAGGTTGATGGCGTCGCCGATCACCAGCTTGGGGTGGCTGATTGTCTTGTCGGTGACTTTGGTGCCAGTAACCGCGGAATCGGCAAGCGCAACCGTTGTCACAGCCGATGCGCCCAGCCTGTCCTTGGTGATTTTGCTGTTGAGGACCGCCTCGATTTGCTCGGCAGTCGCGCTCAGGCCAGACTGAAGCGCGCAATTCACGGATTCGGCGAGCGCGGCGGCTGACGCCACGCCATCTTTCAGGCCGGCGTTTTCCGCTTGCAGTGCGGCCATGGCCGCATCGGCGTCTTGCAGGGCCGATCTCAGGCGCAGCACGTCGTCTGACAGCAGGTTGCCGGGGTGCGGCAGCGGCCAGTGTTGGGAAGCTGTTTTGTCGTCGATCATGGATCAAGCTCGCTGGTTGCGCCCGGCCCTCTCCCCAACCCTCTCCCGCAAGCGGGAGAGGGGGCGGCGCGCTACGGGGGTGGTATTCATATGACGAACGCGCGCAGGTTGGTCGCCAGCGGGCGGGCTGCATGGCTGCCGGTGAGCAGCGCGCGCACGCGCAATTGGTCGCAGGCGATGCCCGCCTTGTGGTACGTCAGTTCTAGCACGCCGGCGGTTTGCGGGCTGCTGGACTGGTAGGGCACGTCAACCCAGCCCTCGCTGCCCACGGCCTGCATTTGCACGGTGAGGGCGCTGCCTGCGGGCAAAAGGGCTTCGAGGATCACGGTCAGTTCCGTGCCGCCTTGCGCGTTGATGGCCGGGCTGACGTAATCGCCCGCGGGCTGCACGCTGGCGGCCAGCAGTTGCATTCCTGGCAACAGTTGGCCCGCCGTGGCCTCACCGCCAGTCAGGCGCGCGCTGACCTTGACGTTGCCCGTGTAGCGGGCGGGCGGCTGCACGCTCTGTCCGGCGGCGGCTTCGAGCACGGCGCCGTCGTCGAGCGTCAGCGCAAAGCTCGCGCCGCTGCCGGCGGCGGGCGTTACCGCGCCGGCCAGTACCACCAGGTCGGTAGCCTCCTGCACGGCCACCTGGCCCAGGTCGATGACGCGCTGGCTTTCAGTGTGGCGCGCTGCCAGCAGGGCGAATGTCATGTCGCGCGTCTGGTGCGCCGTCCAGGTGCTGGCGTTGGAGGATGACAGCAGCACGCCGACCTGGTAGGGCTGGCTGGACACCCATTGGCCGCTGGCTTCGTCCCACGCGCCCAGGTCGGCCACGGCCAGCGCGGTGTCTGGGTCGTTGGTCAGCACGACCAGCGCGTATTCCTGGTTGGCGGCCAGCAGCGCGGGCGGCCATGCGGCGCGCGTTGGCCCGCCGGTGGCGATGGAGCCAGCCGCAAGAATGCACTCGGCGACGATGGCGCGCGATGGAACGCCCGATTGCACGGTGCGCAACTGCACGTGTACGTCGTTCGCGCCACGGGCTGTAAACCACAGGTCAACGCCGCATATCTCACGCTCGGCGTCGAGCGTGAAAGTCTCCGCCAGCGGGTCGTAGGTTGCGATGGTGACTTTTTGCATGGTCGATGTCAGCAGAGTGCCCTGACCAACGAACAGCGCCTCGGCGGTGTTGCCGGAATTGCCGGTAAAGCGCACGATCTTGGCGCCAGCCTGTATGCCTTCTGGAATCTGGAACTGCCCCTTGAGGCCGTCCTTTGTAGCCACCAGCGAGCCGCCTGGCAGCGGCTGCGCATCGACCGCAACGCCGTCGAATGTCAGCGCGTGCAGCGTGTCTCCCGCCGGAAAGCCGATGGAGAAATTCACCACGATGGGCCGCAGCGTGGCGGCGGCGCTGCTGGTGGTGGACAGCACTTCGTCGATAACCTGCCCGTTGCGCAAGCCCTGCGCGCTGGCGGTGCTGGCAACCATCGAACGAATCAGCGGGTTGGCCCATTGCGTATCGGTTTCGCTCCAGTAGTCCACGCTGGGCGTCAGCACGGCCCAGCACGGCAGCGCGTCGAACGCGCTGTAAGGGTTGACCAGCATGGAGCCGGTGCGCGCGCCTTGCGTGATGACGGGCACGGCCTCCCAGGCGGTGGTCTGCGGCTCGGTGATATTCAGGCCGATCTGCTGGATGGCGATGCCCATCGGCAGTTGCAGCCAGCCGCCCATAATGAACGCGGTTTGCGGCACGCCGGCGTCGCGCACGCTGTCGTCGAGCATGGCATCGGCAAACAGCCCTTTCTTGACGCCCGAATGCCGCCCCTGCGCATCGACGTACAGGCGCAGCTCGGCCAGGTCGCCGTAGATGCCGGCGATCCAGTCGCGGTACTGGTTGAGCGTCTGCATCGGCACGACGCGAATCTGGTCCTGCTCGATGCGGCGATTGGCATCCCAACTCTGGTACACGGTGGCCAGCAGCAGGCAGGATGCGGGCGTGGCCGGCGGTTTGGGCGACCAAGGGGCGGGCACGCCGCGCACCCAGGCTGTGGAGCCGTCGCCGTTCATGACCAGCCGGTCGTAGCGGCGCAGGGCGTAGTGGTAGCTGAGGAGAATCAGCGTGCCCGGCAGCGCGCCGGCCACGGTACAGCCGCTGGCATCCACGTCCTGCGGCGCGGCTTGCAGCATGTATTGGTAGGTGGCGCTGTACGCGCTGCCGGGCGCGGGTTCGGCGCCGCTGGGCGACCAGTCGATTTGCCCGGCGGTCAGCACGTAGTCGGCGCCGGGCGCGAACACCGTGCCGCCCTGCTCGATCTTGTCGATGACCAGCACGGTGTTGTCGGGCAGCGGATCGGCGGCGCCGGTAAAACCGCCGTGAATCACGCTGACCGTGCGGCGCGCCTGCACGCGCACCTGCGGCGCGCCCACAGCCGGCGAGCGGTCGAAGTTGACGCGTTGCGCGCCTTCGGTGGTGGAGGTGTGCGGCTCGCTGTCGATCCATTGCAAATCCGGTTGCGCGTCATAGACCAAACGGCGGCTGGCGGCCAACTGGATGGCGTTGCCGCCTATGCGCGCGCTGCCTTCGCGCAGGCTGTACACCTGCTGTCCGGTCGGCAGGTCGGCGGACTGGATCACTTCCATGCCTTCTATCACGTAGGTGCCCCCGGCGCTGTCGCGGTCGTAGCGGGCGATGGCCTGCGTCACGGCGTCGATGTTGGGCGGCGGCTCCTTGGGCATCACGGTGCCGTCGACCACCGTCCAGACCGGGTAAAAGCTGCCCGGCGTGCCGTCGTCCTTTTGGCCCCATGCCAGCGTGATGCGCTCGCGCCCGGCCCCGGCCTCCCCGTAGCCGCGCGTGCCCGCCGCCGGGTTGTACAGACCGGGGTCTTCCAGCTCGGTGACGACGCTGGTTTGCAGATAGACGCCGACGTACACAGCGCCCACGGTGGGCACGGTAAACGCGCCCGGCCCGACGCCGCGCACCGCGCCGGACACGTACAGCGCGCCGGCTTCAAGCATGGCGGCGCCGGTGTTGGCGTCAACGACGCATTGGCAGGCGTTGACGATGTCGCCTTCCTTGAACAGCACGTCGGCCACGCCGCGCAGGCGCGCGGCGGCGATGCTCTGCATCTCGTTGAGTTCGGCGCTCTGGATCACGCGGTCGGGGCGGAACAGCAGGCGTTCGTAAGCCTTGGCGGGGTCGTAGTGGTTGTAGGTTGGATCGTTCATGTCTTGCACGCTCAAAAGGCCAAAACGACTTCTTCCATTTCGCGTTTCGTCCCAGGCCGGTAGTTGGCCGGGCGGCGTTCCAGCGTGTAGAGCCAGCCGCCATCCAGCACCTGGGCGGCCAGCGCCCAGCGTTGGCCGGGCGGCACGGCGGGGTCGATCACGCTGTCGATGAAGACGCCGAACTCGCGCACGTCCTCGCCCTCGGCGTCGGTAAAGCCGAAGGTGGCGCGCAGCAGCAGCCAGGTGGTGGGGTCGGCGCTGACGGTGTAGCGATCGCCGTTGGGCATTTCGATGGCGCCCGCCGGATCGGGCTTTACGAAACTGACGTCGTTCACCTCTCGGCGCCCGATCTCATCGACCAGCTTGGTGGCGTTGGTGGGTTCTGGCGCGGGCGCTGAGTCCCAGGCCGGATTGCCTCGGCCCCAGGCGAGGTGCAGGGTGCGCTGTGCTACCGACACCGCCAGCGCGGTGCGGCCATGTTCTTGCAGGACGGCCATGTTCTAAATTTCCTCGGTGACGGTGGTACGGGTTTGAAAGGACGGACGCCATGGTGTGGAGTCCCACGCGCCGCTCCAGGCGCGGGCGTCGTCGTTGGCGCGGTTGCTGGCGTTGACGTGCGCGCCGGCCTGCGCGGTTGCGGGCGCGCCCGGCAGCCAAGCGGCGGCGGTATCGGTGACTTCTACGGGCGGCAGGCACACGGCCTGCAGGCGCGGGAAGGCGGGCACGTAGGTGGATTGCAGGCCGGTGGCGCCGCCAGTCACGTCCACCAGAATCTGGCTGTCCAGGCGCCAGTTGTCGAGCAGCGGCAGGTCGTCGCGGATCACGCGGCTGCTGGTCACTGCGGTCTGCGCCGTGGCCACGCCCAGCGGCGGGGCGGCGACGGCAGGGCGGCGCCACAGCTCGCCCTGGCTAACCTTGATGTGGTTGCCATGGGGCCATACATCGACCCACACGCCACTGTCGTCGTCGAGCAAGGCATCGTCGAGCCGGCCTGAATCGGTGCGGATCGGGCGCAAGTCCCAGCCGTGGAAGACCCGATAAAACTTCACGTGGGCGGGGATGCTGGCGCGCACGACGTGGGCCACTGGCTTCAGTTCGGCGTCCTGCACCAGCCGGCCCAGGTCGAGGTGCAGCCAGGATTCATCCTCATCGAGAGCGATGCCGTCGAAGCCAAGCCAGTTCAGCACGGCGCGCACGCTGGCCGGGTTGCCGCGCTGCATCAGCCACGGGATTGCGGAGGAGAGCAGCGCGGGAACCGAGTCGAAGTAGGGCGCGAACTGCGACACCTGCCAATCGACGGCCAGCCAGGGCACGAATTCCGGGTCGCGCCGCACGGCAGCCGGCGCGGCGGATTCGGCCATCCAGTCCCAAGCGGGCAGGGTTTGATCGACCGCGCGCTCCAGCGGCGTGGTTTGCGGCGGCAGGATGTGCCTGCGCAACTGCGTCACGCGAACACCCCCATGTCATCGAGCGTGACGACGCCAGGCACGGGGTATTCGTCATCGGCCAGCGGCGTGCTGGCGGGCGGCGTGGCGTTGCCCATGAACTCGACAGCGGCCACGCCATCGGCGTGCAGCAGGGTGGTGATCCAGCTTCGGGACACGGGCATTCCCAGCGTGGCGCGGGCGGCAAAGGCATCGGCCATGCGCTGGCGCAGCACGTCGAGCAGCGTGGGCAGGGCGGACGGCGCGTGCCAGATTCGCGCGCTCACGTCGATGGGCTTTGGCCGCGCCGCGCCAACAGTCACCGGGACGCCCAGTACGCGCACGTCATCCGCATCGAGCGCGGACAGCACGGTTTGCTGGACGGCATCAGCGTCTGCGCCGTCTTCCAGCCACAGGACGACACGCACAGCGCCTGGTTGCGGCGTGGTGGCGTGGGCGGCGCGCACGTCGGCGCAGGCCGTCATGGCGTGAAATTCGTAATGTTCCCGCGTGCCTTGCCCGGCCATCGCGGCGATGCGCAGTTGCAAGCGGGCGCGCAGGCGTTCGTCCGTTTCTGCTGGTTGGCGCAGCACGCCGAACAGGGCGGCCAGGTGATCCAGATCGCTGCCGGTGGCAAAGGCCAGCAGGTGCGCGCGGGCGGCGTCGTTGACGCGGGCGCGGTACAGCAGTTCGCGGTAGGCGAACGCCTCCATCAGCTTTGTGAGCGGCTCGGATTCGAGGTCGAGCACGTCGGCGGCGTCTGGGTAGCGGCGCAGCAGATCGGCCTTGATCTCGGCCAGGATGGCCTCGAAGTCGAGCGGCTCCACCACCAGCGGCGCGGGCAGGCTTTCCAGGTTGATCACTGAACGTTCCCCAAGGCCACGGTGAGCTTGATGGCGCGCTGCCGCGCTGCGGCGGGGCTGAGAAAGTCGCCCTCTATCACCAGTTCGGCGCGGCCCGGCGTTTCCGGGTTGCGGCGCACGCGGATGGTGGTCAGCGCCAGGCGCGGTTCCCAGCGCATGAGCGCGGCGGCAGCGGCGCTGGTGACGCGAAGCTGGGTGATCGGGTTGTCCGGCTGATCGATCAGCAGCGGCACCTGCGAGCCATAGGCGCGCCGCATCACGCGCGAGCCAATCGGCGTGGCGAGGATGTCGCCAATGCTTTGCTTCAGGTGTTCCAGCGGCGCGATGGCGCGGCCCGTTGATCTGTTCATCATGCCGGTGGGCCCGATGTGCTGCTGCCGGGTTCGACGTCGAGATGCACGTGAGTTTCGAGGCTGATGCCTTCGGCGTTGATGTCCACGTTGCTGCTGATGCCGCCGGCTCCAATCGACAGCGCTGCGCTGCCGGCGCGGATGACGACGCTGGCGCCAGGGCCGATGCTGATGCTGGCCTCGGGCGTGGTGACGCGGGCCGATTCGGGCGTCATTAGCAGGCGTACCGCGTCGGCGACGTTGATGGTGCAGCTTTTCTCGACGCGCATTTCGTGCGCGCCATCCAGCCATTGCCAGTGGTCGGTTTCGTTCCAGTCTGTGCGCTCGCAGGCGGCCTCCTCGCTGGGCTGGGACATGGCGTCGGAATACACGCCCAGCAGCGCCAGCCCTTGCGCCAGATCGCCGCCGGGGCTGATGACCAGCGCCTGCTCGCCAACCACCGGCGGATGCCACTTGCGCCCGCCGCGCTCGCCGCCGGCGCGGTGCGCGATCCACGGCAGCCAGCCGGTGACGTTGCCCGCGCAACGCACGCGCACGCGCGCAGGCGCTGTCAGGCGCACCTCGGCCACGGCGCCCAGGCGGGCCAGGTTGTTGATGGCGCGCGACAGCTCGTAAGGGCTTTCGGTTTGCTGAATCGGTATGTCCATGACTGGACTGCGATGCTGCCCGCGCTCGCCCGTTACCGCCAGCGGCGGGCGCTGTAGGCGGGGCGTTTACGGCCTGCCGCAGGACACGCGGTCAATGATGTTTGTTGTCTTCGTGTGTAGCGTTGCTATACAATGCGGCCATGATAAAGAGTTTTCGCCATAAAGGGCTGCAACTGTTCTTCGAGACGGGCCGCAAGACCGGCATTCAGCCGCATCATGCCGAGCGGTTGGCACGGCAATTGGCGCGCTTGAACGTGGCCGCGCAGCCGCGGGACATGAACGTTCCAGGCTGGCGGCTGCATCCGTTGAGCAACGGGCATTGGTCTGTATGGGTCAACGGCAATTGGCGCGTTACCTTCCGTTTTAACGGCGCCGACGCTGAACTGCTCGATTACCAGGACTACCACTGACCCAAGGAAAGGACACTCCAGATGAGCATTCAATTCAACCCTCCGCATCCTGGCATTACGCTGCGCGATGACGTACTGCCCGAGTTGGGTTTGACGGTTACCGATGCGGCGCGTCAATTGGACGTGACGCGCACGGCTTTCTCGCGCATCATCAATGGGCGCGCGGCGATCAGCCCCGAGATGGCGCTGCGCATCGAGGCGTGGCTGGGCGCTGATCGCGGCGGGCGGGCCGATTTGTGGCTGGCCGGGCAAGCCGTCTACGATCTGTGGCAGGCCCGCCATGCGCCTGAGGTACAGCGGCGCGTGCAGCGCACGCAGCCGGTTGCCGCCTGAGTGAAGAACGATGTCGTTTACTCGAAGAAAGCGGCCAGGCAGTTGCGCAAGCTGCAACCGGCTGACAGCAAGATGGTTCGGCAGGAGTGCAACAAGCTGGAGAACATGCCGGACTGTGCGAACGTCAAGGCGCTGGTCGATCACGAGTGCCAGTACCGGCTGCGGGTGGGCAACTTTCGGGTGTTCTTCGACTTCGATGGCGCTGCCCACATCGTTTTGATTCAAGAGGTGAAAAAACGTGACGAACACACTTACTGATTCGGTTCAAATCCTCCGCGATGCCGGCGGCCATCCGGCCTTTGCGGTGCTTCCGTTCGATCGTTATCAAGCCCTGGTAAAGGGCCGTGTCAAAAGCCGCGCCAAGGCCGAGCCGGGCATTCCTGCCGCCGTGGTTGACCTGGCGATGGACAACGACTGGTCCGCCGCCCACGCATGGCGTGAGTTTTATGGTCTGACACAAACGGATCTGGCGCAACGCATGGGCATTACACAAGGCGCCTATGCGCAGCTTGAGGCCAAAAAAACAATCCGCAAATCCAGCCGCGAAAAGATCGCCGCTGCGCTTGGCATCCAAGAGTCTCAACTGGACTTCTGAGCGCGCGCGCCGGGTCATCGTCCAGACACGCGCGCCAGCACCATATCGCCGATGCGCTCCAAGTCGTCGTCGGCCAGGCCCAGCAATTCGCGCGCGGGGTAGTCGTACATGGGGCCGCGCGGGAAGTTGACGGCGGCGCGCTCGCCAAAGTGGTGGATTCGAGCGATGCGCTGCGCGCGGCCAGCGAACGACACGGTGGCGGCGCTCTGGGTTGCCGCGGTGCGCAGCCATTTGGCGGTTGCCAGGCCGCGCATCATGGGGGCCGTTTTGACGCTCTTTCTGCGCCGCCCGCTTGATGATTTGCGCGGCTGCCACGGCGCGCCGTCAGGGTCTTGCTGGGCGCGCATGCGGCGCATGTTGCGGGTGCGCAGCTCGCGGGCGATTTGCAGGGCCAGTTGACGGCAGCCCGCCGGGCCGATGCGATCCATCAGGGCGGCGGCCCAGGTTTCGAGGGATTGCAGGCGCGCGGGCATGGGGAGTCAGGCCCCGCCGCCGGGCCGCCCCAAGGCGGGGCAGCCCCCTCGGGGGGCAGCGCAACAGGCGAAGCCGTGGAGCGTGGGGGCCATCATTTCAAGGCCGGCCTGAACAAGTCGCGCGCGGGTGCTGGAAGCTGATCCCATTCGGCCAGCTTTTCATTCTTGAGCCACAGTTCCCAGCGTTCTGGCAGCGGGTTGTTGGGGCCGCCTGGTTCGCCGCCGCCGTATTCGCGTCCAGGAACGGACGGCTCGCCGGCGCGGCGCGGTTCGTCGGGGTGGGTGACGGTAACGCGGCCCGGCGCATCCGGCAGCGGATCGCGCCGCACGATGGCGCGCTCGGTTAGATCAAGCCAGATGCCGATGTCAACTGAGCTATTGGTCAGGTGGTGGAGCTCGAACTGGATGGCTTTTTCGCGCGTTTTTTCGTTGTCCAACTGCTCGCTTTGGTTGACTTGCATCCAGGCCAGCAGGGGGACGAACAGCGCATCGGTGTGGCCGGTGTAGTCGAGGATCGTCACGAAGGCGGTGTAGCGGTACTCGAACGACAGCGAGGCGGTGCCGGTGGCGACGACGTGGCCGCCTTCGCCGATGATCTTCAGGCGCTCGGGGTCGCGTTGCAGGTCAGGGATGCACTGCTCTATGAGGGCGCGCAGGCTGTTGAGCTTCAACATGGGTCAGTCGCTCCCTCGATGGGGCCACTCCTGCATCAGTCTTGCATCAGCGGCGTGGCCATCAGCTTTTCGCGCGAGTTCTGCACCGCTTTCTGCCAGTCTCGTACCTCGTTCTGCCAGTTCCTCGAATACGGCTGTGCAGGTTGCGGCGTACTCTGCGAGGGCGGGCTGGGCAGCGGCGGCGATGCGTTGCGGCAGGGCTGCGAAGTCCCCGCGCAGCCCGGCAGCAGCGCCGCGCAGGTCAAGCAAAGTGCGATCCAGATCGCGCTGCGCGGCGGCGTTGGTTTGCTGGACTGACTGGAAATTGGCGAGCGCATCGCTGAATCCTTTCTGTATGCCTTCCAGTTGCGCCACGGCCTGGCGCGCGCTTTGCAGATCGGCGCTGGTCTGCAGGCGCTTGATCTGCTCGATCTGCAAGCCGTAGCGTTGCGCCTGCACCCACCACGCGCCGCCGGCGCCGATGCCGATGGCCGCGAGGGCGGCGAGCAGGCGAGCGATAAGGGCGATCACGAAGTCACCCCGTCGCCGCCGGGCCGCCCCAAGGCGGCGGGCGCCCCCTCGGGGGGCAGCGCAACAGGCGAAGCCGTGGAGTGTTGGGGCGTCGTTTCTGCGTCTGGTATTTCTTCACAGACCGATCGTTCGGCCTTGCGGCGGGCTACAAGGCCGGGCAGCACCTTGCCGCCGGCATAGACCCAGCGCGAGAGTTCGGCGCACGCGGCCTGTCCTTCTCCGGCGTTGATGCGCTGCACGAAGGTGGAGGCGCAGGCGCGGTCAACGCCGACGTTGAAGGCAAAGGAGACCAGCGCGGCTTTCTGGCCATCGGTGAGCTTTTCAATCGCTGGCTCTGTAACGCAGTTCAATACGTCGGCGTGCAGCAGCAGATCGACGTCGAGCAGGGCTTCGCACTCGGCCTTTGTGAATTGCTGGCCTTTTTTCAGCTTCTTGTCGTCGTGGCCGTAGCACACGGCCAGGCGGCCTATAGGGTCGTTGTAGACGCGGGCGCGATAGCCCTCGTAGGTCATGACCAGCGCGGCGGCGACCAGCGCCGCATTGGCGCCGATCCTGACCGCCAGCATGGAGCGCGGGCCGGACGCGCCGCTGCCGCCATTCATGACAAATCCGCAGGCAAGACGCTCGCGGCCTGGCCTTGCCTCGGTGGCGGCAGCTCGTTATGGCCGGATTCGAGCATTTTGATGCGCGCGTTCAACTCGGCCACCTCCAACTGGTGCCGCTCATTGGCCCGATCTTCTTCGGCGTTGATATGGGCGATGTGGTGCGCCACTTCCAGCGATTTGGCGCGACTGTCCCACCACTTGAATGCGATGTTGAACAGCAGGCCCAGCACGGCAACCGTGACGCCGATCAGCGCCACGCCCATGTCGCTTGCAATCGCGCCCGCAATGCTGGCGCCTGCGCCGGCGGTGGTGACTTTGCTGCTGGCGGCGGCCACGGTGCCGGCGGCGGTGTCGCTGATTTGATTCACGCTCAGTCCCACAACTGCACCAGTGGCGCGGGACTGGCGGCGGCGGCCACCAGCGTGACGGCCTGGCCAGTGCCCAGGTCGGCGGCGCGTTCGGCCAGGCCGGGCGTGGCGGACAGCGTGGCCTCGACGACGCCGGCGGTGCGTCCCAGGTGCCGCCAGCACAGCGCATCGAGCGTGTCGTGCTCTCTGGCTCGGACGGTGGCGGTGGCCGTGCTCATGAACACTGCCCCGTTACCGCCTGCGACGCCTGGAACCAAAAGGAGCCAATGGCCGCAGAGCAGGCCGAGCCATGGCGCCCGTGGCCGGGGTTTCCCCGGCCAGTGGGCGCGCCCTCTTGCAGGGGGGAGGCACAACATTGCCAAGCAAGTGGAGCCTGGGGGTGGTTCATATCAGCTCCACCGTGGTGCGCGGGATGCCCAGCAGGTCGCTGATGGCCCAACGCTGCTGGCGGCGCTGTTCGTCGATCTGCACGACGAGCGCTTCCAGCACGCGGTGATCCTTGTTCATGCCATCGGGCAGCGTGCTCATGTTGCGGTACGCCTCCATCAGGTCGGCTTGCAGGCAGGCGTGCACGGCGCGCCGGTAGCGCAGCACTTGCGCCGATTCAGCGCCGAGCCTGGGCGGCACGCTGGCGGCGCTGGCGTATCCCAGATCGCGCTGCGCCTGCTGCCAGGCGCTCAGCTCGGCATTGACCGAGAGCATGGCCGACTGCAAGGCTGGAATCAGGCGCTCGGAGGTGACCGCGCCGTCAAGGCGGCAGGCCGCGCGCGCCTCGCGCGGGTCGAAGTCAGGCCACCAGCCGTCATTGGCGACGGTTTCTTCCGCCGGCGCGGCGGGCGGGTTGGCGGTGGCGACGAATGGCATACGCCTTAAATACCCAAGGCGGTGCGCACGGCGGCCAGCCGGTCATCGCCGTTCACGACTTCGACCAGGTTGACCAGGTCGATCTCGATGCGCACCTCGCCGTTGACCGTGAGCTTGTAGTAGCTGAGCGGGTATTTGTAGCTGATGTTGGTCATGTCGCCGGCCTTGATGTTGTCGGGCTTGGCCTCTTGCAGGCGCCCGCGCATGACCACCTCGACGGCCTGCACGGCCTCGCTGTCGTCGCTCTGGATCGCGCCGGCAAAGCGCAGCAGCACGGCGTCGTGCGTGCCAGCGCCAAAGCTCGCCAGCAACTCGGTCTGCCAGCCGGCGGCCTTGATTTCGGCCTCCATCTTCTCCTGGCCAAGATCGAGGCTGACCGTGCCGTTCATGCCGCCCGAGCGGTATTCCTCCATCTTGCGCGAGAGGGTGGGCAGGGTCACTTCGGGCGTCTCGCCCATGTAGTTGACGCCATCGACGAAGGTGGCGAAGTTCTTGAGTTTGCGCGGCAGTCCCATGGGTGCTCCAAATAGTTACTGTGGGTTGAGGTGTGCCCGACGCGCCGCCGGGCCGCTCCCAAGGCGCGGCGCGGCCCCCTCGGGGGGCAGCGCACTGCGCGAAGCGAGGGAGCATGGGGGCGTCATGTGC
>JGI24705J35276_12238506_pt1 | contig 24460 bp, 22 predicted proteins | sample TergutNt197P4_FD_35276 | JGI IMG/M metagenome (IMG submission 35276) | reverse complement strand
GGCGGCAGCGGTCGCGGCAGCGACATCGGCCGCCGACACGATTGCGAATGCCTCCGCCTTCGACGATGCCGTCTACCTCGAGGCGGCTTCCGCAAAGATCCGCTGCGCGGAAGCTGCGGAAAAGGGCGGCGGCATTGCGCATCAGGTGCATGGCGCGATCGGCTTCACGATGGAGCACATCCTGCATCGCTATTCGCTGCGGGCACTGGCTTGGCGCGACGATTTCGGTTCGGAGAGCCATTGGGCCGTCGAACTCGGCAAGATGGTCGCCAAACGTGGCGCCGATGAATTGTGGCCCCTTTTGGCTTCACGCTAATCAGTTAAGGAACGAGACAACATGACCACTGCACTCCGTTTCGATCCGATCCGCCTGCCGCCCGAGTGCGAGAAGCTGCGCAAAGAAGTACGCGCATTCCTCGCCGACGAAATCGCCGCCGGCACTTTCGGTCCGGACAAGCCCAACCGCGAAGACACCGACAATCGGGAATTTTCCCGCCGGGTCGGCGCCAAGGGATGGCTCGGAATGACCTGGCCGAAAAAATACGGCGGACAGGAACGCTCTTTCCTCGAACGCTATGTGGTGACCGAAGAGATGCGGGTGGCGAACGCGCCGACTCGTCGCTTCTTCGTCGCCGACCGGCAGAGCGGGCCCGTACTTCTGAAATACGCGCCCGAGCACATCAAGATGGATATCCTGCCGCGCATCTGCCGCGGCGAAGTGTGCTTTGCCATCGGCATGAGCGAACCGAATTCCGGCTCCGACCTGTTCGCAGCGAAGACGCGCGCGACCAAGACCGAAGGCGGCTACCTCATCAACGGCTCCAAGATCTGGACGTCGTCGGCACATATCGCCGATTACATGATCGCGATCTTCCGCACCTCGCCGCCGACCAAGGAGAACCGTCGCCACGGCCTGACGCAATTCCTGGTCAAGATGAAGCAGCCGGGCATCCAGGTGAATCCGATCGGCCAGATCACGGGTCAGTTCGAGTTCAATGAAGTCGTCTTCACCGACTATTTCACACCGGAAGATCACGTGCTCGGAGAGGTCGACGGCGCCTGGAAACAGGCGACCAGCGAGCTCGCCTATGAGCGCTCGGGCCCTGAGCGTTTCCTGGAAACCTATTACGTGCTGACCGAGCTCGTCCGCGCGGTCGGCGCCAATCCGGACACGCGTAGCGCCGAAGGCATCGGGCGCCTGGTGGCGCAAGTCCACACCATGCGGCGCATGTCGGTGTCTGTTGCCGGCATGCTGCAGGCGGGCAAGGAGCCGGTGGTGGAAGCCTCCATCGTCAAGGACATCGGCACGGTGTGGGAACAACAGCTGCCGCATCGCGTGCGTGATCTCGCCGCCTTCGTCGAAGAGACGGCAACCAACCGCGAGACCCTGGCAAAGCAGCTTGATTTTGCGACCAAGACGGCGCCGAAATTGACCATCCAGGGAGGCACCACCGAGGTCCTGCGTGGCATCATCGCCCGCGGACTCGGCCTGCGCTAGCGTTAGTGAATCTGACGCACGCTTTTGCCACGCACCCTCACCTCTCCCTATGGAGAGGTGAGGGTGTTGCTGCGGATATATCGCATATCGGAGACAACAGATGAGCAACTACACTGATATTGGCGTCGAGAAGGTCGGACACGTTGGCGTTATTGAGATCCGCCGACCGCCGCTTAACTTCTTCGACATATCCCTGATCAACCAGATCGCGGACGCACTCGAAGAGTTCGACCGCGACATCGAGATTCGCGCTGCGGTGCTGGCCGCCCAAGGCAAGGCGTTCTGCGCTGGCGCCAATTTCAACGATCCGGCCCGGCAGGAACAGGAACGGCGAGAGCAGGAATCGCGCGCAGGTAAGGGCGATCCTGCCGACAGCCTCGGCTCGATCAACCATCTCTACATCCAGGCGGTGCGCATCTTCCGCGCCAAGAAGCCGATCGTGGCCGCCGTGCACGGCGCTGCCATCGGTGGCGGCCTGGGCCTCGCATTGGCCGCCGACTTCCGCGTCACCTGCCCAGAGGCGCGCTTCTCAGCCAATTTCACCAAGCTCGGCTTCCACCCAGGCTTCGGCCTGACGGTCACGCTTACCGAGTTGATCGGCAAGAACAACGCGGAATTGATGTTCTACACCAGCCGCCGCGTCACCGGCGAAGAAGCCTATAGATGGGGACTTGCCAATGAGCTGGTGCCGCAGGGAGAGGTGCGCTCAGCGGCGATGAAGCTCGCAAACGAGATCGCCGAATGCTCGCCGCTCGGACTGCTCTCCACCCGCGCCACCATGCGCGCCGGCCTTGCCGACCGCGTCTTGGCGGCGACCAACCACGAGCTCGTCGAGCAAACCCACCTGCGCGCGACCGAGGACTTCAAGGAAGGCGTCAAGGCGACCAACGAGCGCCGCGTGGCGAACTTCAAGGGACGGTAAGGGTACCTTAGGAGCGCAGACGCCGCCGTCGATGGCCGGGCTTGTCCCGGCCATTCTCTCGTCGCGCTCCATCATGTCCCCCTAATGTTGATGCGACTACTGAGCGATCAGTTTGCTCCTCATCAGCAGCGGTCCGGCAATTCCGGGTAATGACATGAGCAGCAGAATTCCGATTAGCGTGCCGTAGCCAGCATCACCGATCGCGGCTGTACCGTACCCAGTATGGGCTCCAGTGAGCCGGCTTGCAACGAGCATGGCGAAACCGATGACAGGCTGCGTAGCGGCGGCAAAGATGCCCGCGGCCGTAGTGTTGACCGATGCGCCGACGCCGATGAAATCGGCGGTGTAGATCTGTTTGGTGCATCTGAGCACCAGGGGGACAGTTCCGCCGGCGACCAGGCCTAACGTGGTGAACACGAATGTGACGTACGCCAAGCCGAATGCCTCGGCGACCGATGGCAGCAGCATCGCGACCAGGATCATGCGCAGGACGCAAATCCGAATCAGCGCCGTGTCGAGCGCTGCCGCGCGGTCTGCCACGTGACCAAGCAAGATCGAGCCGATCGCGTTGCCAATCATGAAGGCGAGCAATGGAGTTCCAGCCGAGGCAGGTGAGATGTTGAAGAAATGCGCCACCATCGGAATACCCCACACGCCCGACAGCGTCGTCACAACGGCGAAATGAGACGCGAACGTCATGGCGCATCCCCAATTGGCAACCTGCGACAGCGACTGTCGCGCTGCGACGAAGACGCTCTTCAGCGTCTTGTTGCTGGATGTTGCCGGATTTGGCTTCAGCGCAAGTTGGGCTAGCGCGAAATTGGCGAGCCCGATGGCGGCGATGGCCAGGAAGCAGGCGCGCCAGCCGAAGCCTGCCACCGCGACTGCAAGCGGTGTCGTTGCGATCACGCCGCCGACATAGCCCGACACCTGTGAGACACCTGACATGAAGCCGAACCGCTCGTCCGAGAAGTTTTGCGCCACCAGCTTCAACAGCGCAGTGAATACGAGCGCATCGCCACACGCAACGACCAGGCGAGCAACAAAGACATCGAACAGGTTTGGAGCCAGGGCAAAGGCCGCGCTGCCCAGCGATGAAGCAGCCATGCTGGCGAGCACGACGCGTTTGACTCCGTAACGATCGACCATGAGGCCTGCCGGAATCTGCATCAGGGTGTAACCCCAGAAGTAGCCGGAGGCGAGCATCGCGACGCCGGCGGCGTCAGTGCCGAAATCGTGCATCAGGCTCAGATTGAACGACTGTGGCGAAACTCGCTGCAAGAAGGCTATGGCATAGGCCGCTGCTACCGTCGTCCAGGCCAGATAGACGCGGTCACCGAATCTCGGTGCTGCCGGTGCGTGTACGGTTTGCGGTCCAGGCATTGACATCACAGCCTTGGATATCCGACCGAGAACAGGGCATCGGCTGAATCCGAACTCACCGTCCTGTGGGAAACGGCGACGCGGGATGCGTCCGGAAAACTGTAGACTGCGTAACCTGCCCAGGGCGAGTTGATCGCTTCGTATTGGCTGTCCAGCTTTTGCGTCACGGCAGAACTCCGACTGTCGACTCTGAGCTATACAGGTGCGCCTTGAATGGCTTAAAGGACAATATGCCCTCGAAATCTGCCAAATCCCGGCGGCTCCCAGCGCACCAGCGAAGTGCAACGCGGCGCATCGCGATCGTTACTTTCCCTGGGGTGACGCTGCTGGACATCGCCGGCCCCGCGCAGGTTTTTGCCAAGTTGGAGGCAATCGAATTACCGGGCCCGGGATATTCGCTCTCCTATCTGTCGACGTCAGGCGGGCTGGTATCGACTGACGTGGGGATGATGATCGACACGGCGTCGATCAGAAGCATTCGGCCGCAGCAGGTCGATACGCTCGTGGTCCCCGGCGGGCCCGGCATTTGGGACATCCGTGGCGACACCCGCCTGATGAAGTGGATTTCGCAGGTGCAGCCGCAGGCCCGTCGGGTCGCTTCAGTTTGCCTCGGTGCTTTTGCACTTGCCTGGACCGGCGCGTTGGACGGCAAGCGTGCCACGACGCACTGGCGCGACTGCGCACGGTTGCAGGACAGCTTTCCAAATATCCGCGTCGAGCCTGATGCAATCTTTGTCCGGGACGGACGGGTATGGTCATCGGCCGGCGTCAGCGCTGGCATTGATCTGGCGCTCGCTATGGTCGAGGAGGATTTCGGCCATACGATCGCGCTTGACGTCGCCCGGCGGCTGGTAGTGTTCCTGAAACGGCCGGGTGGACAGAGACAGTTCTCGTCCGTGCTTGCAGCGCAAGTTTCCGACGTCGAGGGACGCTTCAGCGCACTGCACGCCTGGATCATTGAGAACATCGCCAGCGATCTGCGGGTGGAGAAGCTGGCAGCTATAGCCGGGATGACGCCGCGGACCTTTGCCCGCTCCTATGTCAGCCGCACCGGCAGGACACCGGCTAGCGGTGTCGAAGCCCTCCGCGTCGAGACTGCGCAGCTACTGCTCGAGAGCCGGCAGATCCGCAGCATTGTCGAGATCGCGAAGCGCGCCGGATTCGGCGATGACGAGCGCATGCGGCGAGCCTTCCTGAGGCATCTCGGCGTGTCGCCGTCGGAATACAGGGACCGCTTCTCGGGCGGTTAAGCACTGGAGTCCATCGCGGCAGCTGTTGAGGGTTCGCGACAGCACAGACAGACTACCTACTATGATAGCAGCTTCGACGTGCCGATGCACACGCACAACACAGCAACAAAGCCTTGTGCTGTCCGCTCCAAGATCGCCGCTTCAGAAAGTTGGGTCAGTGCTGCACGGGGATATTCGCCGTCACCGCAAAGTCAGCCGCGTTGCAGCTCGGTCAGGATGTGTTTCACCGAAGGGGAGACGATGGCGACGAAATGCGCCTCGCGGTGCAGGCGCTCCGGTTGAGACCCCTTGAGATAGCCACGCGCGCCGTGGGCGATCAAGTTGACCTGCGCTGCCTCAAGCGCAAGCTGTGCCCCTTGGAGCCGCACACGCAACGTTTCCAGATAGGATTGGCGCGAGCTATCCCAGACCTCTGTGCAGCGGCGGGCCACCGCCGCTTCGAGCTCATCGGCTCTTGCCTCAATGCGGGCCGCGTCGAAAGGAAGAGCGGCGAGAATATTCTGTGCGCGGGCGTCGATGCGCATCTGCGCCGCAGCAGCGCGGCCGGCGCCGAGCGCCATGCCCATTTGAAGCAGGACAAAGCCTTGGCGGATCTTCGGCACGAAAGCACTGGCGTCCTCCGACAGCACCATATCGTCCGAAACGAAAGCGTCACGAACGAGCACCGCGTAGGTACGCGTGCCCTCGAGCGCAATAAACCGGCCGCTGTCGGCGAGCGTTACTCCCTCCTGCGCGCAGGAGAAGACGGCCATTACACCTCGGCCATCGACCTCAAAAATAGCAGCGAACAAGAAGTCCGGGCCGAGATTGGAGACCCAGGGGAGCCGCCCCCGGACGCGCCAGCCACCTGGAACGCGCTCACCCTTCAGGGCCAAAGCCCCGAGGCCAGAGAATGCCTTCATCGGATTGGACAGAGCTGTCCCGCCGAGCTGCGCACCTGACGCCGTCTGCTGCAACAATCTCTCCCGCGGGCCTTTGTTCTCCGAGGCGGCTAGGTACCAGACGAGAGCGTCCTGGCACCATGTGCAAAAAGCCGTCGCTCCGCATACCTCGCCTATGCGAGCCATCGCTGCCGCCGCGGCAGGCACGCCTGCGCCAGGGCCGCGGCCGTTGGCATGGTGACCGAAAGCGCCGGCGAGCCCGAGCGCCCGTATGGCCGATTCCGGATAGAGGCCCTCTTCATCGATGCGGCGCGCGAGCGGCGACAGATCGGAAGCGACAACCTGTTCGAGGGTGCGTTCCTGGCGAGCGAGAACAGCTGCGGTCATCATCGTCGTCATCATATGCTGTCAATTGAAAGGCGGACCGGGTTCTGTATCGTGTTGTAGACCGGTGACCATTTTGCTGTGTGAGCGACGACCTCCGCGACCTCGGCAGGCGTGGCGCCGTCCACGTCGAGATGGGCCTTGATGCGAACGTCAGTCAGGCCGACCGTCTTGGGCGCGAGATCCCCGACGCCCCAAACGGAAGTGATATTGATATCGCCTTCCAGATCGACCGAGATCGCGTTTACCTTCCATCCACGCGCCACTGCGTTTGCCTGGAGCCCGACGGCGATGCAGGTGCCAAGCGCCGCGAGCGCAGCCTCCGTTGGGTTGGGCGCGGTGTCGTCGCCGAGCAGGCCCGGCGGCTCGTCGACAATGTGAGCAGGCAAATTGCGGATATAGTTGAGGTGACGGTACTTGTTGCCTTCGGCGACAGTGCGGCACTTCACGGTGCGCACGGCGGTCGGGTCCGCCTTGCCCCTGGCCGCCAGCGTCTCGAGGCCCTCTGGATCGATCGTGACGAATTGCGTGGCAGTCATGGTTCTTCCCTTCTTCGATTAATTGGCGTGCGACCAGCGCACATGCGCTGCCACGAGACCAAGGATTGCATCGAGCGCCCAGCCGATGAGACCGATCAGCAGGATGAGTGCGGCAAGTCGGTCGTAGGAGAGTGTGTCACGCGCATCGTTGATCGCGTAACCGAGGCCGCTCGTGACGCCGAGATATTCGCAAGGGACGAGCACGATCCATGCGACGCCGACCGCGAGCCGCAGGCCGACGAACATGTCCGGCAGAATCGCCGGTACGACGACGACGCGCACGAGTTCGACGCCCCGTCCACCGAGAGTTCGGCCGACGGCGAGCCATGCTGGATCGATACGCTTCACGCCGGTAGCAGTGGCGAACACGATCGGCCAGACAGCGGCCGCAGCGATCAGAAACACGATGGCGCCATTCCAACTCGGGAACGCAAGCACGGCGATTGGCATCCAAGACAGTGGACTGACCATGCGCAGGATTTGAAACGGCATTTGCAGTGCGCGTTCAACTATTCGCGCGGAGCCGATCAACAGGCCGACCGGCGCGCCGACGATGAGCGCGAAGCCGAGCCCGGCGAGAACGCGGCCGAGTGACGGGGCGGCCGCGCGCCAAGCGTCGCCGGTTGACAGCAACTTGAAGAGGGCGGCCAGAGCGGGCGCGGGCGCAAAGCCCGAGAAAGCGATCAGTTCGGGATCATGCTGAAGCGCGAATCCCGCCGTCCACCAGACAATGCCAACGACGGTTAATCCGAGAACTGGCGCAACGGCGTCCCGCACGCCGGAAACCCGAGGTCGGTCGGAGACCACAAAGGCGGCCCTGCTCTCACCCGTGTCGATGATCGCCTGCGCTTCGCTCATCGCCGCCTCAAAGCGCCAGCACTTCGGAACGCGCATAAGGCGTGGCCTTCTCGACCGAAGAATCCGTCAGCCATCCCGGCTGCGCCTTAAGCGCGGTCTCCACGAAGCGGTAATCCACCAGGTCCCTGGCTGCGAATTCCGGATCGAGTCCGTTGAGAAAAGTCGCGTCACCCTCGACGATGGTCTGGCCCATCGCCTTAATGATCAGCTTTGTCGCGGAAGGATACGGCCACGGCTGGAAGTCAATTCGCCCGTTGCCCCACTCCCGATGCCGGATCGCGCCGGATTGTTCGTAGAACGCGCCGTAATCCGTCATTGCCTTGACCACCACGTCGGACGCCGTCGGCAAATAGCCTTCGCCATCCTGTGAGATCAAGCGGGCAGCTTCCGCCTTGTTTTCGCGTATCCAGCCCTGCGCACGTACAATCGCGTTGATCGCCTTTTGTGTCCATTCCGGACGCTCGATTGTATCGCGCTCATGCGCGACGACGACGCAACACGGATGGTTTTTCCAGATATCGCCGGTGAACCGCAACATGCGCGCACCGGCCTTTATCTCACCTAGCGCATTGAAAGGTTCGGCCACGATATAGCCGTCGATCTTGCCCGCCACGAGCGCGGCCAGCATTTCCGGCGGTGGGAGGATCTGCAGCGCCACCTCGTCGCCCGCGATCGAGCCCCCGCTGCGGATCACTGGCTTGAGGTCCACTTGTCGCAACGCGTATTGCAGGACAACGTTGTGCATCGAGTACCAGAACGGAACAGCGATGCGCTTGCCACCGAGATCGCCAAAGTCTTTGATGCCGGACTTGCCTGCGACGACGAGCCCCGAGCCATTGGTATGCGCCCAGGCCAGCACCTTGACCGGAAGCTTGTTGTTGTAGCGCATCCACACCGGGATCGGTTTCAACAGATGCACGAGATTGAATTTGCCTGCAGCGAAGCCCTCGGCGAGCGCTGACCATGAGCGCACAGGCGTCGGGCGCGGGGCGTCGAGCCCCTCGTCTTTGAAATAGCCCCTGGCGTGCGCGACGAGCAGCGCAGTCGCATCGGTGATCGGGAGATAGCCGATTCGCACGATGTCGTTGGCGGCTCGCGCAGGCGCAGCTCCGGCAGTCGCGCTGAGCAGAGCCGCCAAACCGCCGCGCGCGAGCATGTCGAGTGTATCGCGCCGCGTCCAGTCCGCGTCGGACCATTCATGGGCGTACAGGTTCTGCCAGAAATCGGGCTTTATCATCATTGTTCTCTCCTTCACGCCGCGCGGAGCGCTTGCGTCAGGCATTTGATTCCTTCTTCGCCGATGCTCATATCGGCTTGTATCCGTCCGGGATTACCCGCGAAGACAACCGCACGATCACAGGCCGCTGCAGCATCGAATGTATCGTGTGTGACAAGGACCAGCGTCGTGTTGCGCGCGCGGACGATGCGCCGGACGTCAGTGCGCAACGCTTCCCGAGTCGCGAGATCCAGCGCGGAGAAAGGTTCGTCGAGCAGCAGAACTTCGGGTTCAGGCGCTAGCGCACGCGCGAGCGCCACGCGCTGCTGTTGGCCGCCTGACAATTCACTAGGCAATGCAGCTTCGCGACCGGCGAGGCCCACAACATCGACCAACTCGCGGATACGCCGCTCGGCCGTTACAGGGTCGCGCCGAACCAGCCCGCTGAACCGCAAGCCGAGGCCGATGTTTTCGGAAATGGTAGCCCAGGGCAAAAGAGCGGGCCGCTGCAGCATGACAGTGACACGCGGTGTCGGCCCGACGACGTCCCGACCTCCGACCACGATCCGACCGGAACCCGGCGACTTCAGTCCTGCGATAAGCGCGAGTAACGTCGATTTGCCGACACCCGAAGCTCCCAGCAGGGCGACGCGCTCGCCTCGCCCGACGACAAGATTTATCGGACCGATAGAGTGCTTTTCGCTGAAAGCGTAGGAAACTTTCTGAAGTTCAATTTCTGCCTGCATGATGCACCTTGCGAGGTGCATCAGCATCAAAATGACTCAACGCGCAATACGCTGCGAGCAATTCGCAATATCGACACTGCCAAACAATGCCCGCTTAGCAAAACATTCGGTTCTTCGCTTCGACGGGAAACTTTTCTGCTCGCCCCCGTGCGGAAGAAACGGTGCCATGCGGCATGGCGAGCAGAAAGATTCCGAACAATAGGCGGAGATCGGAGACGAGCGGACGAACTTATCCGGTCCTGCCCGCCACCAGCGCGTCGACGATCGTCACGCCCTGCCCCAGGGCGTGCACCAGCACCGGATTGAGCTCGATCTCAGCAATCTCCGTCGCATGCTGCGCGGCGACCACAGAGATATCGGCGATCAGTTTCGACAATGCCGCAACATCCGCCTTGGCTGCCCCGCGAAAGCCGGTGAGCAGCGGTGCCGCCTTCAACGCATCTAGCATCGCCGCGGCCTCATCCACATTGACCGGCGCCGGCCGATAGACCACGTCGCGGAACAGTTCCGTGGTGATGCCGCCGAAGCCCACCATCACCATCGGACCGAAAGTCTTGTCGAGCATGGTGCCGATGATGATCTCGACGCCCTTTTTGGCCATCGGCGCGAGCAGGACGCCCTGGATCGCAGCATTGGGACGGTGCTTGCGAGCATTCTCGCGCAGTTCATCGAAGGCAAGCAGGACTTCGTCTCTGGTCGCGATGTTCACCCGCACACCGCCGACCTCGCTCTTGTGCGCGATGTCCGGCGACTGAATCTTCATCACAAGCGGAAAACCGACGCGCGCGATTGCCTCGTCGAGACCGCTCTTCTCCTTGACCAGCACCTCGTCGGGCAGCGCAATGCCGGCGGCGCGCAGCAGTGCCTTGCTGTCCGCCTCGGAGAGCACGGGAGACTTCAGGAACGCAGAAAGATCGCGTGCCGGCAACCGCGCATCGTCGCAAGGCTGCGGCACCTGGAAATTGGCATAGTCGACCATTTGGCGCAGAGCGACGCCGATGTGGGTCAGGCCCGACAGCACTACGACCCCGGATTTGGCGAACTCCCTCCGCGCGAATTCCGACGGCAATGTGTAGGAATAGAAGATCACCGGCTTGTGCTGCGCTTGAAGCACCGGCGTCAGCTCAGCGTCCTTCAGCGGCTTCCGCACATCGCTCGACAGCGACAGCACGACCAGGATCGCGTCGACCTCGTTGGATACGGCGAGCAGATCGATGCTCTTCTGCAGGCCGCCCGAGTGTATCCCCTGTGCGGTCACGTCGATCGGATTGCGCGCGGTGCCGTAGGACGGCATCAGCTTCTCGATCTCGGCCTGGAAGGCCTGCGAAAGCTCCGGCACCTGCATGCCCCTGAGCGCGATGGAATCTGCGCCCCAGATGCCGGCGCCGCCGGAGGCGGTCACCACGGCGACACGCGCGCCCTTGGGCAAGGGATTGCTCACCAGCGCCGCGGCGATGGTCAGTGCCTCGTCGAGATCGTTGGATACAATGAGGCCGTATTTGGCGAACACCGCATCATAAGCCGCCGACCATCCGGCCATGTTTGCAGTGTGCGAGGCGGCGGCGCGTTCACCGGCCCCGGATCTGCCAACCTTGGTCACGATCACGGGCTTCTTGAGCTCTGCAGCGCGGCGGGCCGCCGCAAGAAATTTGTCGACGTCCCGGATGCCCTCGATGAACAGCATGACCACGTCGGTGCCGGGATCCTGCACCATGTAGTCCAGGAACTCACCGGCGCCGAGATCGGATTCATTGCCGGTGCTGATGACGTAACTGACCGAAACGCCCAGGGCCTTGGCGCGGTGGTAGTACGCGAAGCCAACGCCGCCGCTTTGCGCGACGATGCCGATACGCCTGCTAGTGGCGACCAGCGGGACCACTCCGGGCTTGACGTCGACCGCCGGGCTGAAGGTCGCGGCCACGCGCTGCACCTGGCTGTAAAACCCTTCGGCGTTGGGGCCGGAGATGCGCATGCCCGTGCGCTTGGCAAGCGCCGCTATCGCGTCCTGCATCGCCGCGCTGTCGCCCCCCTCCTCCGCAAAGCCGGAGGAGACGATGACGGCATTCCTGACGCCGCAAGCCGCGCATTGCTCAAGCGCTGCGAGCACCCCGCGGGCGGGGATGATGACCACGGCGAGATCGATCGGCGCGCCGATATCGGCAATCGACTTATAGCATTTCAGCCCGTCGATCTCCTCGTAGTTCGGATTGACCGGATAGATCCTGCCCGGATACTCGTTCTTGCACAGCATCGACAGCAGCCGACCTGGTATCTTCTCATGATCGCGCGAGGCGCCGATGAGCGCGATGCTTGCGGGCGCGAAGAAGCTGTCGAGCGGATGCGGCATGAACGCGTATTCCTTTTTAGTGATCTTATTTCAAGTCGTTCTACCCGCGTCATGACTGGGCTTTGACCAGCCTTGACGCGGCCATCCGCGCTTTCCGCACGAAAGGGAGGAAGTGGGGCTCGGGACAAGCCCGAGCATGACGAACCTACAAACAAACAACCGCTCAATTGGCAAGACGAAACATAACGCCGCCAACGAGGAACTCATTGTCCGAAACCGCGTGCCCCCTCGCCTTGGCGGCATCGGTGACATCAGCAATATTGGCAACCTTGAACTCCAGCGCGCTCATGATCTCGCTTTCGCCTTTCACAAAGCGAAAGCTGCAATTTGGCAATTTCAGCTCAGGCGCGCCATTGCCGGCGCGACTGGGCGCGATACCGATGATCCTGCCCCAATGCTCCGCCAACCCTTGCGGGTCTGGGCTCTGCATCTCCACTCCGGTCAGCGCCTGCGTCACGTCTTTCCGGATGGACTTCTGCCAGTCGGGTCCAGCCGGCGGATACGCGCCGATGGTATCGTCGCCGCCCTCGGTGTGGTTGAACTCGATGAAAGCGGCACGGCAGTCGCGCGGATGCAGCTGCACGCCATGATAGGGTGGATGGTCGATCACGTTCGCCGTGCGCACGCCGATCGCATTGGCGTGTCTGCCGCGCTCGTCCGGATCGTCGCAGCAGAAGATCGCCATGTAGCCACCGCGGCCCCCGGTCTTCTCGAGAAGACGGCCAGCCGCTGTGCCCGCCTTGAACGGCGCCACCACCTCCAGCAGGATGGTGTCGACCGGCAACAGCGCATTCTCCAGGCCGTATTTGGCGACATTGCCGTCGCGATAGCAGACGGCAAGTCCCATCATGGCGGCGATATCGGAGACGACGGGTTCAAGATGCGGCGCGACCAGGCAGATCTGCCGCAACCGCATATAGCTTGCCATCGCTATTGCCCCTTGAACACGGGCTTGCGCTTCTCGACGAAGGCCTTGGCGGCTTCCTTGTGATCGTCGGTGCTGCTGCAGCGGGTATGGTGGATCGCTTCGCCATCGAAGCAATCCTCCAGCGGAAGATGCTCGGCATTGTTGATGTTGCGCTTGATATAGCCGAGCGCCACTGACGGCCCCTGCGCCAACGACAGCGCAAGCTCCTGCGCGGCCGCGTCGATTTCCGCATCGGGCACAACCTTGGTCACCAGACCGATCGCGCGCGCCTCCTTTGCCGTCAGCACCGGCGAGGTCAGGTAAAGCTCGCGCGCCCGCGCGCTGCCGAGCAATTGGGTAAGGAAATAGGTGCCGCCATAATCACCGGAGAAGCCGACTTTTGCGAACGCGGTCGTAATCTTGCAGGATTCGGAGGCCACGCGCAGGTCGCAGGACAGCGCCATCGACAGGCCGGCGCCGGCGGCTGCACCATCAAGCTGGGCCACTACGGGTTTCGGCATCTGGTGCAAGATGCGCGAAACCTCCATGCCGCTACGCAGCTTCGCAAGGCTGGCCTCAAAGGAGAGCTGCGGCCGGCCCGCCGCCATCGACTTGACGTCGCCGCCAACGCAGAAAGTGCCGCCGGCTCCTTTCAGCAGCACCGCGCGCACCTCCTGATCCTCAGCCGCGCGCCGAGCCGCCTCGACCAGCCCGCGCGTCATGTCGGGATTCAAGGCGTTGCGGCGATCGGGACGGTTCATCGTAATGGTGAGCAGCCCGTTTTCGAGATTCTGCAGGACCATTTCGTTGGTGCTCATGGGATTTTCCCTTTGTGTTATTCTCCATCATTTCCGGACCGCGGCGAAGTCGCGAACCTGAAAGTCCAGAGGCTGTGGTGGATCAAGGCTCCGGTTCTCGCTTCGCAAGCCGGAAAATGACAATGATACTTCTTAGCGGGATTACTGCATTATTTCTTCACCAACGGACAGCGTGACTGTTCGAGAGGCTGGAAGGCTTCGTTGCCCGGGACCGTCGCCATCAGCTTGTAGTAATCCCAGCGCTCCCTGGACTCCGACGGCTTTTTGACCTCGAACAAATACATGTCATGCACCATACGGCCGTCCTCGCGGATCTTGCCGTTCTTGGCGAAGAAGTCGTTAATCGGCGTTTCCCTCATCACCTTCATAACTGCAGCCGGATCGGTGGTGCCGGCAGCCTTCACCGCTTTCAGATAATGCATGACGGAAGAATAGACGCCAGCCTGCGACGTGGTCGGCGGACGTTTCATACGCTCTGCGAAACGCTTCGAGAAGGCGCGGGTCTCGTCGTTGAGGTCCCAGTAAAAGGCTTCCGCAAGCAGCAGCCCCTGCGCTGTCTCCAAACCGATCGAGTCGATGTCGGTGACATAGGCCAGCAGCGGTGAAACCTTCTGGCCACCCTTCATGATGCCGAACTCGACTGCCTGCTTGATCGCGTTATCGGTATCGCCGCCGGCATTGGCAAGTCCGATCACCTTGGCTTTGGACGCCTGCGCCTGCAGCAGGAAGGAGGAGAAATCCGACGTGTTGAGCGGATGGCGGACGCTGCCCAGCACCTTGCCACCGGTCTTCACCACGATGTTGCTGGTGTCCCGCTCCAGGTCCTGGCCGAAGGCGTAATCGGCGGTCAGGAAGAACCAGGTGTCGAGGCCGGCTTTCACCGCGGCACGCCCCGTCACGTTGGCCTGTGCAAAGGTATCGTAGGTGTAATGCACGGAGTACGGTCCGCAGGCCTCGTTGGTAAGCCGGATCGAGCCGGGACCGCTAAAGATGATGATCTTATTACGCGCCTTGGCGACTTCGAGGGCAGCAAGCGCGGTCGCGGAAGCCGCGACGTCATAGATCATCTCGACGCCCTTGTTATCGATCATATCGCGGGCAATGTTGGCGGCAAGGTCTGCTTTGTTGAGATGGTCGGCCGCCAGAATCTCGATCTTGCGGCCCAGCACCTCCCCGCCAAAATCTTCTGCCGCCATCTTGGCCGCGGTCTCGCTGCCGGGTCCGGTGATGTCTGCGTAGAGGCTCGACATGTCGAGGATGCCGCCGAGCTTCAGGGGTGGCCTGTCCTGCGCGAAGGCAGAGCCTGCACTCGCTGCGAGAGCCGCAACGAAGCAGGACAAGATTCTGTTCAAAGGAAGCCTCCCGTCTCACCGCACTCCGACGAAAGCGGCGTCGTTATTATTGGCATGATAATGCCGCAGGGGCGCGAGCGCAGCAAGCCGCACACTTGCACCGCCGGCATGCGATCAGTCGGGAGGCCTTATATTTTCCGTAGGGCGAAATTGGCCGGCAGGGTGGGGTCCTCTAGACTACCGTAGGGTAAGCCCGACACGCACTGCAACGACACCGAGACTTTCGAACCGTTCTTGATGGTCTGATAGACCACGCAATAACGTTCGGTGAGCTTAAGCAGCATATCGAGCTTGTCCTGCGGTGCGTCGGCATCGACCTCGAAGCGGAGGCGAATGATTTGATTGACGTCAATTCACCGCCACCGCTTGGAGTCATCCCGAGCAATCTGATCGCGTTACGCTGCCTTTGTGCCCAATGCCGTCGGGTTGACAGTGCTCTGGAAAGACATGATAGGACAACCTCGGCAAAACCGTTTCGCGACCCGACGTTAGCTATTATGCGCCATGAATTTTTCAGCCATCCAATGAATCGCTTCATTGCCCTCGCGCTGCTCGCGCTGTCGATCGCCGGCTGTCAAGTGGCCTACTTCGAAAAAAACTTCCCCATAAAGGAGTCTGCGCTTGGAGAGGAGCTCATCGCGAAGCTCGCCGCGAGGGACTTCTCAGCCATCGAGCCGCAACTGGATACCAAGCTTCGAACGCCTGACGTGCGAGAGAAACTTGAACAAATGGCACGCGCACTACCTCCAGGAGAACCGAAGTCTGTGCGAACGGTTGGCTCGAACACTCGCACGGTGGGCACTGCCACAACGTACAGCCTGACTTACGAGTACGAGTACCCGGAAAGCTGGGTAGTTGCCAACGTTGTGCTGGAGCGCCGCGACGGTGAGGTTACTTTGAAGGGCCTTCACGTCGTCTCTCCCACCAAGCAGTCGCTGGCTGCGACGAATCGCTTTACGTTCGAAGGCAAGGGCATCGCACATTACATCGTCTTCGTGCTGGCAGTCGCCATTCCTCTGTTTATCGTTTACGCACTTGTTGCTTGCGCTCGCACCAAGATTCAGAGGCGCAAGTGGTTTTGGCTCTTGTTCATAACATTTGGATTCGCCCAGTTTCAGTTCAACTGGACCGACGGCGCATGGGGTATCCAGCCGATTTACTTCGCAGCTTTTGGCATTGGTTTTGTGAAATATGAGCCTATGGCACCGTGGATTATCACACTGACTTTTCCACTGGGAGCTTTGGTTTTCCTTGCCAAGCGCCGGTCGCTGCAACATCCCGATAGCGCGTAACTCTTTAATCGGGCGGCTTGGTGGTCCCCACCATGACGATGGTCCCGTGCACGGCAATCCGTGTCAGGCCAGAGCGGCAACGTCGACGACGGCTTGCGCGAAGGCCTGCGGGGCCTCCTGCGGCAGATTGTGACCGATGCCGCCCCTGACCTCGCGGTGCTCATACGGGCCGGAGAACTTCCTGGCATAGGCTGCCGGCGACAGATGCGGCGCGCCATTCGCATCGCCTTCCATCGTGATCGTCGGCACGGTGATGACGGGCGTTGCCGCGATGATCTTGTCCAGATCAGCATAGCGCGCCTCGCCTTCGGCGAGCGCAATCCGCCAGCGGTAATTGTGGATCACGATCGCGACGTGGTCGGGGTTTTCGAACGACTTCGCGCTGCGGTCGAAGGTCGCGTCGTCGAACCTCCATTGCGGTGAGGCGAGCTGCCAGATCAGCTTTGCGAAGTCATGGCGGTATTTCTCATAGCCATTCTGCCCCCGCTCAGTCGCGAAATAGAATTGGTACCACCACTGCAGCTCGGCCGCGGGTGGCAAGGGCATCTTGCCGGACTCCTGGCTTGAGATCAGATAACCGCTGACCGAGACCATGGCCTTGCAGCGCTCGGGATACGCCGCAGCGATGATATTCGCGGTTCGCGCACCCCAGTCGAAGCCGACAAGCGTCGCCTTTTCGATCTTCAGCGCATCCATCAGCGCGATGATATCGGCGGCAATCGCCGCAGGTTGGCCATTGCGGAACGACTCATTCGACAGGAAGCGCGTCGTGCCATAGCCGCGCAAATAAGGCACGACGACGCGATAGCCGGCCCCCACGAGCAGCGGCGTCACATCGACAAAGCTGTAGATGTCATAGGGCCAGCCGTGCAGCAAAATGACTACGGGCCCGTCGGCCGGGCCGGCTTCGGCAAAGCCGACGTTCAATAGTCCGGCGTCGATCTGCTTCAGCGGCGCGAAGGATGTATTGGTTCCCGCCTTGATCGCAGGCAACGCAGCTTTGACTTGGGCATTCGCCGCGCCAATGGCGCCGAATTGAGCGGTCGCGATTGTCGCCGCGGCGACGCCCAGAAAATCGCGTCGGTGAGGGTTGATGGGCTCGGACATGCAGATCTCCCATTTTCTTCACCTCGGCTCGCTCACGTGCGTTGCTGCAGCGGGGAGCACAAAAGGCATATGTTATGCGCGAACGCCTGGATTGGTGCCATGGATGCCCTGTTTTTTTGTGGGCAGAATGGCGCCGTTAACCACTGTTCCAATTCGCCGGATCTGGGGAGTGCCGCCGCTCGTGGAAAGAAATAATACTACTAAATCCTAAGATACGGAGGACGTCATGAAAGAACGACGCCAGCTTCCGAGAGACCCGGTCTATTACGGCGCGACGCTTGCCTTCAACGCACGCAAATCAACGTTTGCCTGCCTCGTACGCAACCTCAACGATGCCGGCGCGAAAGTCGAAATTGATTGCGCGCTGACCCTTCCCGACGAGGTGGATTTCGTGGTCGAACGCAAGCAACTGTCCGGCAAGGCGCGCCTGATTTGGCGCGATCAAACCGCCGCGGGACTGAGTTTCTCGACGCCCCTGCAGCAACGGGACGCCACTCCGTCCGATTTGGCGCGCCGGCTGCGGGCCAGCAAACGAGCAAACGACCAGCTCCGCGCCCGCATCGAACAGCTATCGTCGGGCTAAAGGCGGACGTTCACGCGTCGTCCTGGTCAAGCGACGCGATCTGTTGCGACTCCCGCCGGTAGGCCTTGAGGGCCTGGCGCAGTGTAGGCAGTATCCATGTTTCATGTTCCGGTCGGTAGAGACCGGCTTCCCGAAACCACGTGAGAAGCTCGGCCTTGCGCCCGGCCAATATCAGGGACGTTCCACGCACTTCGAGCAATTTCCGCAGGTCTCGTAGTGCATACAAACCGGTTATGTCGATCTGGCTGACTGGAATTGCATCAATCACAAACCATCGAAGTTCCGGGCCTGCGGCGTCGGCCGCGGCCAACGCCTTTGTCTTGAAGTAATCGGAATTGAAGAAGGTAAGCGGGCCATCGAAGCGGTAGAGAACGAGGCCAGGAAACGTCCTGGCGTCCGGGTATCGCTCAATCGAGTGCAGGCCGGGAAGCCCGTCGACCGTTCCAAGGACTTCGTCCCTCGGCCGCGCCGTCAACTTGACGAAGCGGACCAGGGCCAACCCCACCGCGATAAGGATCCCGTTGATGGCGCCCAGCGCGACCACTCCCAGCGTGGTGATCACGGCCAGGACGACCTCGCGACGATCGATGCTCCAGATTTCGCGTAGCGTTCGCGTGTCAAACAGCGAAATTGAAGCGAACACAAGCAGCGCGCCCAAGGCAGCAGTCGGCACATATCGCAAGGGGCCGGTCAAGAACAGCAACACTACAGTGATCGTCACGGCAGCCACCAGGCCAGTTACCTGGGTGCGGCCGCCAGCTGTAACGGCTACGGCTGTGCGCGAGTCAGCGCCCGTCACGGCAAAGCCTTGAGACAAGGCGGAGGCGAGATTAGCCGCACCAAACGCGGCGAGCTCACGATCAGCATCGATCTCGTAGCCGCCCTTCGACGCAAAGCTGCGCGCTGTCAACATGCCACTCGAAAACAGCACGAGCGCCAATCCCGCAGCGCTGCCAAGCAGAGATGGTATGTCGTCCTCCGGAAATCTCGGCAATCGCAGCGGCGGCAGGCCTGCAGGAACCACGCCCAGAACCGCTACTCCATACCGGTCCAACCCGAACAGTGCGACCGCGGCACCGGCGGCGATCAATATGATCGGCGCCGTCGGAAGTCGCGGTACCCAGCGAGCCAGCCCAAATAATATCGCCAGGCTTGCCGCTCCTACGATCAGCGTCGGAACCTGTGTCTGAGGAAGCTTGGCGACGATTTCGAACAGTTGCGGAATAATCCTTTTGGATTCGATGGAAAAGCCAAGCAGCTTGCCGATCTGCCCCAGGCAAATGGAAATCGCGACCCCGTTCAAAAGTCCGACAAGGATTGGCTTGGAGAGAAATTCCGCCAGCGCGCCGAGCCGCAAAAAACTCGCTGCGATGCAGAACATGCCGGCCAGAAATGTGACGTGACCGACAGCGACCAGTATAGTTCGACATTGCCGCCCGCCAGCGGAGCTACTGCGGCGGCGACCATGGCGCACACAGCTGCATCGGGATTCACGATCATTTGCCGCGAAGTGCCGAAGATGGCGTACGCCACCAGCGGCAGAATGCTCGAATAAAGCCCCACGACCGGATCGAAGCCTGCGAGCTGCGCGTAGGCGATCGCGACCGGCAAGGCCACAGCGGCAACCGAGACGCCCGCCAACAGATCGTGCCGAAAGTCTTCGGCAAAACTGTAGGACCAGAGTTTTGTCAATCCGGGTGCAATACGCGTCAGACGGTCAGTCATGCCGGATCACTGGTAGGGGTGCGCCGGAGCGCAAGCCACAGCCTAGCTGCGCGAGCGAATGTTCACCAGTGGTCCTTCGTAGCAGTTTACGCGGCCAGCGACATGTCCGAAGCTGGGGGCAGACCGGAAATCACCGGCGGAGGGACCGGCGCTTTCGACCCAAGGCGGACGCAGCCAAACAACCGATCCACTTTGAATCAAGTTCTTAAGCCCACCGAAGCGGACGCTCGTGTATGGGGTGATTGTGCGTTCGAGCGAGCTGATCGATGTTTGTCAGGTTTGTTGTGCACGAAATTGATGGCGATTCGGGGCGACGGCAAGGTCTATTTCAAGCATTGCGGGCGCTTGAGGACTCTGGTGCGCTGAACATTCAAGACGCCAAATCCCTCGACGCCATTCGCGGCTGGTTCAACGAGCACCTAGAAAAGCCGACGCGCTTGGCAAGCTCTTCCCGCCAGGCGTTGAGTTGGTTCAAGGACACCGCCACAAACCACATCGAAAAAATGCGCGAATTTGCAGAAATATTTGAGCGTTACGGAGTACCGGTCGAGATGATAAAGGCCAGGCGGCTTGGGTACATTCTGTACGAAGATGAATTTCAGGTCGCGGCTTTTCCGTTTAGCGACACGCCGACGTAATTGGAAGCACCTGATCTAGCTGGGGCCGACCGTCTTCTGCCGTACATGCAGGACACGCTCCTTTGCCGACAAGGTATACGACGCCGATGAACGCGTCATCGAGCCACTCGCCGCCGCGGGCAAGACCGCGGTTATTCCGCCCGAGGCCAATCGGCGGATCAGCCGTGACTACGACAGAGATATCTTCAAGGCGCGGCATCTGATCGAAAACTTCTTCGCCAAGCTCAAGCAGTTCCGTGCCATCGCTACCCGCCATGACAAGACATTTCCTCGCCGCTCTACAACTCGCCGCAGCCGCCATCTTCAATCGAGGACAGGCCCTAAATCGTCCAGTACTGCGGGTGCGGGTAGGGTTGCGAGCGGTCGCCCCAATCGAAGGCGTCGCCATCGAACTCGCACGGGCCTAGGCTCAATTCCTCTATCGTCAGCTCGGTTTCGAAGGCCTGGCGCTTCGTATCATACCTCAGCGCGCCCCACAGGACCGGATAATGGTGGTGGCTGCCGAACAGCCCCCCGGTCTTGATCACAGCGTAGGCAACCGTTCCGCTCACCTTATCGAGCATCAGTCGCTCGATCGTGCCGAGCTTCGTACCATTACGCCCGTAGACGGTGGCATGCTCGACGCGATCACTGGGAACCATGGCATGGCGCATGGCGTCCTCCCTGTTCTCTTGAGCCCCTGGCATTATAGCCCTATGGCCCGGATCGGCGAAGCGACATCGGGGACTTTCGCGACGACGGGGCGCGCAAGACGCCGGACGTGTGCCGGCCACTGTTCCGTCTACGTTGCGCACGTGTGCAACGGGAATAATCGATCAATTTGCCGCGGGTTCGCACGGTTATTCGGAGACGAAAGGACGCTAGCGAAATTGAAATGCTGGCGTGGCTTATGCCTCGCAATTGCCGACGAGAGGCTTGGTCCGCGAAAGTGGTTGGCAATTGCACAACGCCACACCAGCCTTTGCCCTTTCTTTACCGTGGCAATCAAGGCGGCACGGGACTGGGGCTTCGCATCCTCTATTACCTCGTTACCAGCAGCTCAATAACAGGATGATGCTGGACTAAAAGCTGGGACCAAGGCACTACGTCTCGGATTGTCATGCCTGGGTCGCCGATGGCGCGGGCCCGCAAGCGCGCAAGACTACAGGAAATTCTCAATGACCGAAGCGGACGATGTCCTCCACCTGATCGACGACACCAGCACGGTCCAGGAGGAATCGTCCGCGCGCAAATGGAAGATTGCGGTCATCGACGACGATCCGGCCGTGCATGATGGAACTCGTTTTGCACTTTCCGACTACAGCCTGAACGGTCAGGGCCTGGAAATCCTCTCCGCCTACTCCGCGGCGGAAGGTCGCACGCTCATGCGCGACCACCCCGATGTCGCGGCTGTGCTGCTCGACGTGATCATGGAGACGGACGTCGCGGGCCTTGAGCTCGTCGAGTTCATCCGCAACGACCTCCAGAACGAGACCGTCCGGATCATCCTGCGCACCGGCCAGCCGGGCCAGGCGCCCGAACGGCAAGTGATCGTCCAATATGACATCAACGACTACAAGGCAAAGACCGAGCTGACGGCGGACAAGCTGTTCACCTCACTCACGGCGGCGCTGCGCTCCTATCAACAGCTTGAGCGCATGGTACAGACCCGGCGGGGACTCGAGATCATCATCGATGCCGCCCCGACACTCTACGACTTCAAGTCCATGCAACGGCTTTCCGAAGGCATTTTGACGCAGCTTGCGTCGCTCCTCAACGTCGATTGCGAGGGCATCCTGGTGTTGCGCGATAACGGCTGCACGGCCGGCATGGAATTCTCTGTGCTGGCCGGCTCCGGTTGCTACAGCCGTTTCATCGGAAGCACCTCGTCGCAGTCGCTCGATCCGGACCTGCAGCAACTGGTCGAAGCGGCTTTCCAGCGCCGCAAGAACGAATTCGTCGGTCATCTAAGCGTACTTTACCTGCGCACCGGCAGCGGGCGCGAGGTCGTGGCGCTGCTGCAGGCCGAGCGGCCGCTGTCGGAAACCGATCGCGGGCTGGTGGAGATCTTCTCCAGCCGCCTCTCGATCGCTTTCGACAATGTTATCCTCTATCAGCAGCTGCAAGAGGTCAATGCGCAGCTGGAGGACCGCGTCGCCCAGCGCACCCACGCACTGATGCAGGCCAATCGCAGACTGTCCGCGCAATGGCTGCGGCTGCAGCGCGCCAACCGCTTCAAGAACGAGATCCTCGGCACCGTCGCCCACGACCTGAAGAATCCACTCGGCGTCATCCTCGGTCGCACGGAAATGCTCAGCGAACTGATCTCGACCTGCGCCAACAGCAAAAATATCCTCCCGCAGGTCGATCATATCCGCGACGCGACCAAGCGGTTGACCACCATGGTCGATCATCTGATCTCGGATGCGATGGCGGATGCCTTCGACATCACCATCCGCCGCGAGGCGGTCGACGTCGTTGCCCTGGTCGGGGAGGTGGCGGAAGCCAATCGGCCGCTCGCGATCAACAAGCAGCAGACAATCACCGTCTCGGCGCCGCCGAATATCGTCACCATGTGCGATGCGGACCGGATCAGGGAAGCGATCGACAATCTGATCAGCAATGCCATCAAGTACAGCCCGAATGGCGGCAAGGTATCCATCGCCGTGACGCAGGGAGATGACGGCACGGTCGTCCGCATCAGCGACGACGGCGCCGGGCTGTCGCCGGAAGACCTCGGACGGTTGTTCGGCCGCTTCCAGCGGCTATCCGCCAAGCCGACCGCAGGCGAGAGCTCGACCGGCCTTGGGCTTTCCATCGTCAAGCGTATTATTGACATGCATGGCGGCCAAGTGACCGCCGAAAGTGAAGGTCCCGGCAAGGGATCCACCTTCACCATCACCCTGCCAACGATCGAAATGCCATGACCACAGGGCAGCACATCATCATTGTCGACGACGAAGCGCCGGCCCGCGAGATGGTCGGCGATTATCTGAAGATGCACGGCTTTGCCGTCACGCTCTGCGACGGCGGCAGGAGCCTGCGTGGGGCGATCGAGGGCGGGCTGCCCGATCTGGTGGTGCTCGACCTGAATATGCCGGAGGAGGACGGCCTTTCGATCATCCGCGACCTCAAGAGCCGCAGCAATGTGCCCATCATCATGCTGACGGCGACCGCGAGTCCGATCGATCGCGTGGTGGGGCTTGAGCTCGGCGCCGACGACTATGTAGCCAAGCCCTGCGAGCTGCGCGAATTAATGGCACGCATCCGCTCGGTGCTGCGTCGAAGCGCGCCAGCCAAAGCGGTCACAGCGGAAGCCGCAGCGAAATCGGCGAAGGAGCATTTGGTGCGCTTCGGCACCAAATGGCTCGATCTCGAAGCCCAGGCTCTGCGGGACGACGAAGGCAATGAACACCCGCTGACAGCGTCCGAATTCGGCCTGCTCAAGGTATTCGCGGCCAATCCGAAGCGCGTGCTGTCGCGAGAGCGGCTGTTAGAGCTTGCGAACGCCCGCGACAGCGAGGCCTTCGACCGTTCGGTGGACCTGCGAATCATGCGCATTCGCCGCAAGATCGAGCCGGATCCGGCCAAGCCCGCGGTCATTCGCACCATCAGAGGCGGCGGCTACCTTTTCTCGCCAACCGGCGAGAAGGCCTGACGACCCTTTCTGTGGGCCGGATTCTCTTCAACACGCGCCTGCATATTATTTCCCATGTCGAAATCGCCCATTTTTACCGCCAGTGTTTCATCGCGACGGCAACGATGAAACAATTCGTCGGGCGACGAAACCTTTTTCCGTTTGACACGCAGACGTCCCGAAACCTTCGCTCATTAAGATTTTCTTCATTGAACGCCGCTCGTGCGGCGCTTTGGAGAGCTTATCATGTCGAACGTTCTCGCCATTAATTCCGCAGCCCGCCGAAACATCATTGCCGCTCAGACAACTTCGGACACAACGCTGCTCGAAAACATTGCAAAAGGCAACCGGACGGCCATGCACACGCTTTATTGCCGTCACAACGTACGGGTCTACCG
>JGI24705J35276_12238507_pt1 | contig 24482 bp, 19 predicted proteins | sample TergutNt197P4_FD_35276 | JGI IMG/M metagenome (IMG submission 35276) | reverse complement strand
TCATTCCGGGATGGCCCGAAGGGCCAGGCCCGGAATCCATAACCCCGATTGGTGGTTATGGATTCCGGGCTCGCGACTGCGTCGCGCCCTGACAGCGAAGATAACGTGACCTCCTCATGAGGAGGCAACCACGATTCCAACGACCCTAGATTGTTTTGCCATCATACTGCAGCGGAAATGAAGACAACGCAAACGGCTTGACGATAGAAAGTAACCTGGCCGAGCGCCGCCCTCGTTCGCGACGACGTACTACCGCCCCTGAGAGTGGGGGGATAGAGCAGATATATCGCAAATCAGAATTCTATAAAACAGTATTATTTATGATGCAGGGCTTGACCAATTGCAGGCGTGTTTGGCCCGACGGCAGCACAAGACCTACACACCCTCCTCAATTTTTGCTCTCGTCATATCGCAGCGATGCTGCCGGAGCACATCTGAGAGGATATTCGCGCCGAGCCTTCCCGGCACAACTGCAATCGACCGCAAGACGTCCAATCACGCAAACCGGGATCGCGTCTGGTGCATTGCGCCGGACGTTGCCCTGAGCAGTAGAGCGCTCGACCGCTCCTGCCGAGATGAAATAGGCCGCGATCCTGTTGCCCTCGCGAACGACATACGTCCGTGAGGAGCAGCGTTCACTCTTCAAAGCTTGGCGGCCCCGCGCTCGACGTCGGAATAACGCCAGAATCCTGCATAAGAGGATCACGGAGCGAATGCGAATGAAATTGCCTGAGCAAGCGAGATGATGACGCCCTACACCATAGCCCCATACCTATAGCGAGCTCTTCCGCTTGGCTACTTGTTTCGAATCGGTTGACCTCTCACGTGGGCCATGAGAATTCGCTCTCCCAGGCAGATAATTTAATTTCCTGTACCGAACAGAGGGAAGCAGATGGTTGGAAACATTAGTTTCGGCGAAGTTGTACCATTGTTGTTAGAGCTAAAAAGAAGCCAGCCCCGTGCAAACAAAGCACAGATTGAGGCCGCCTTCTTGAGTAGAACGAGTGTGAAGAAGGAGCGCTCTGTCTACGTCGGAAACGGTTATGTGATACGTTTCTCTGAGGCTAACAACGGATCGTTTTCGAACGTCGTCCTGGGCTGTCGAAATTACAGAAATACGACACCCTTCCAATGCTCATCTGCATCGTTCGCCAGGATCGTCTGGACTTTCTGCTGAGTAATGCGACATTTCTGAAGAAAATCAGCCATAGCTCCCACAACCTCCGCGTAGATAACATCAGAGGCAGCTTCCTCGGCCACGACATCATGGACGAGTATGAGGGTACGCCGAACCGACCCGAGTACTTTGACAAGCTCATGTCTATCCACTCTGAATTCACATGGAAAGAAAATCTCGCGCGCTTGGTCGAGGCGACTGATGCCATTGAAGCCCGAGCCATCAAATTCGCGCCGACTAGCGCTGGTCTAAAGATCATTCTCGACGCGCCGACCCGAGCTGCCGCGGCATTGAACCTACCTCGAATCGCACAAATCGAGCGTGAGCTAACAGCCAAAGTCGAGCGACATCGGGGTGAGTTGTTGAAGAATGCTAAACAGGACAATGTGAATCTCCGCGGGAACTCGATCGAGCAGCTTATTACCGGTCAGTCGAACGCCCACGGTCTTGGTGACCTCACATATGACCTGCCGGACAACGGGGCTCTAATCGTAGACATAAAGAGCAAGCTGCTTGGTCTCGCTTCGGCACCAAAGGCCTATAACATCGATAAAATGCTCGACGCCCTTTCTCGTCCCGGAAGCGTCTTCTGCTTCTATTTCATTCAGATAGATGCAAGTCGTGAGAGGATCAGCAGCCGGCTCGTTTCTATTTTCGACCCTGTAGTGCTTTCCGTTACCGGAACTCAAAAACACTGGTCGGGCCGCGAATCGCGTGGCGCAACGCAGCTGGGCGATTTCTCCAAGATCTTCGACGCGGGTTATCGCCCTTCGGTCGACCTACAGGGCGCAAAGGTCTTCCTAACGAAACTCATCGAACTGTAGAAGATCGCCTTCACTCTTCGAGCGACCGTTTTGAAAATTCAGGGTATTTCTCTCCCAGAAAACGCGTTCACTGTACCCTTGTATCTGACGGTCGCTCTCGGCGAGGAGCAATCTCTTCTCCGCCAGCAGCGCATATGTTTCCTCAAGCTCGATGCCGCAGTATTGACGGCCTAACTTCTTTGCAACCACCGAAGTAGTACCGCTCCCCAAGAATGGGTCGAATACCATTTCGCTCGGATTTGAGCTTGCCAGAACGAGCTTTGCAATGAGTTTTTCGCTCTTCTGCGTCGGATGATCCGTATTCTCCGGCATCGACCAAAAGGGAATGGTTATGTCGGTCCATAGATTTGACGGGTGCGTGTCACGAAAATTCCCCTCACCGGTTTCGTTCCAATCCTTTGGCCGCCCGTTTGCGTCGCGATAGGGAGCGATGACCCGCCGTCTCATTTTCACGGCATCGACATTGAAAGTGAAGCGATCTGAAACAGTACAGAACCAAATGTCTTCACTTGAATTCTTCCAATTTGTCAGAGCACCTCGCCCTTTCTCTCTCTCCCAGGTAATCCGATTGCGGACAATAAAATGTTCGGATGCTGCCTCGAATATTGACGCTGAAGTGAACCAATCTCCGCAGATGTACACAGTCGCGGTCGGCTTAAGCAATGGTTTCACGGCAAGAAAAAGCTGTCGTAGCCAATTCGTATATTCCGTGACCGGCACACGAGAAAAGGTGCTGGCACCGAATTTCTTATTGAGATTGTAAGGTGGATCCAGGATGAGCAGGTCAACTATCGCTCTGGGCAGAATATCAAAGGCTTGAAAGCAATTACCGAGAACTGTGCGACCCAAGATGGTCTCGGACTTCAAGCTCTCTACGGATAACAGCCGTTCTCGAACCGACTTCGCTTCAGCCTTTCGAACCTCCAAGGTCCGATTGCGGGGGGCTCGCTTCTTTGGGGCATTCGACATCGTGACCTTCATCAACCGATCTCAGGAGCGACATTCGATCTATCGCGTTGCTTTCACAATCTGACCAGAGCAGCCGTTCCAACTCCGCGCGAAGATAAAGGCGGGCACCGTTGACCGGATGTCGATAGGGCTTCAGTTCGCCGCCTCTTTCGCAGAATAGACCGCGACACACCCAACCGCTTCGCCGCCTCTCGCACTGTGAGGTAGTCGGCTATTCAGCTTCACGTCCTTCACCTTTCAGGCATATCGAACCTTATCAATCCTTACAAGTCTCGTGAGCTTAACGGAGCTTATCAAACCATCATAAACTATGGAAACTGTGGACAATTCTGTTCTGAACCGGCGGAGCAAGCGAGATGCGGCATTCATCTGCGATCCGATCCATTCAGGCCGGCACGTTTCAGGAATCACGTTCAACCTAACCCCGCACCAGCGAGAACAACCAGCGTCGGCCGAACAGCACCAGGATGCAGAGCGCGTAGATGAAGGCTCCGGAGATCGCGAGCAAGGCCAACAGCAGTTCGTCCCGGAAGGCGTGCAGGGACGCAAAATAGGTCTTGCCAAATCGGGCGGTAAGCCAAAGCCCGGCGGCGAGGATCACACCGGTTGCCAGGAATTTGACAAGTGACTTGACCAGCGTCCTATCCAGTTCGAGAAAGCCTCGCCGCACGGCGAAGGCGAGCACCAGCAGCAGATTGGTCCAGGCGCCGATGGCGGTTGCGAGCGCGAGGCCGACCTGAGCCAGCGGGCCCATCAGCGCAAGTTTCAGGGCGACATTGACAGCGATGCCGGTCAACGATGCCCGCATCGGTGTTGCCGTGTCCTTGCGCGCGTAGAAAGTCGCCACCGCGCTGCGGATCAGCACAAAGGGGACCAGCCCGATCGCATAGGCCGCGAGCGCCGCCCCGGCCGCTGCCGCATCGGCTTTGGAAAAGGCGCCGCGCGCAAACATCGCGCGCGTGATCTCTTCGGGCACAGTGAGAAACGCCGCCACGAACGGCACCGAAAACAACAGCGTGAAATCGAACGCATGACGCTGGGCGGCCATCGCGCCTTCGTGGTCGTTGGCGGTCAGCCGCCGCGACATTTCCGGCAGGAGCACCGTGCCAATGGCGATGCCGATCACGCCGATCGGCAACTGGTTGAGGCGATCGGCGTAATAGAGCGCCGACAACGCGCCTGCTGGCAGGAATGTCGCAATGATCGTATCGGCAAACATGGCGAGCTGGGTGCCCATCGATCCCAGCGTTGCCGGCCCGAGGGCGCCAAAGAAACTGCGAATATCCTCATCGAGCTTGAGCGGCGCAAAGCGCGGCAAGCCGCCATGGCGCGACACATCTCCAGCAAGGAGGAAATATTGCAGGAAGCCTGAGATCAGGATGCCCCAGGCGGCCGCATGGCCCGCGCCGCCGGGAAACCAGGCGGCAAGTGCCAGCGTCATCATCATGGCGACGTTGAGCAGTATAGACGCTGCGGCAGCACTGGCGAACCGCTGCATGACGTTCAGCATGCCACCGTAAAGCGTCACCAGCGTGATCAGGAGCAGATAAGGAAAGGTGATCCGCGTCAGCTCAATTGCCAAGCGCCGCTGCTCGGCATCATCGGTAAAGCCGGGAGCAAGGACGCTGATGGCCTGAGGCATGAACAGCCAGGCCACGATCAGGAGCACAAGCTGCGAGGCAAGCAACAGCGTGAAGATGCGGTCGGCGAACAGTCTTGCGGCCGCCTCGCCCTTCTCGCCGTGGACGTGTGCGTAAGCCGGCACCCAGGCGGCGTTGAACGCGCCTTCGGCGAAGATCGCCCGGAAATGGTTGGGCAGCCGAAAAGCCACGAAAAACGCGTCCGCCACCGGACCTGCACCGAGGATCGCCGCTAGCATGATGTCGCGCGCAAATCCCGTCAGCCGCGACAGCAGCGTATAGCCGCCAACCGTGAAGATACGTCCTAGCATCCCGCCCTTCTGGGTCTGGTCATTCCGGGATGGCCCGAAGGGCCAGGCCCGGAATCCATAGCCCCGATTGGTGGTTATGGATTCCGGGCTCGCGACCGCGTTGCGCCCCGGAATGACTAAACGAACGTTACCTCCTCATGAGTAAGGAGAGAAGCGGCGCAGCAAAACGGCGAAATCAGGTTGAAATCGCGCCGCGCACAGCGGCGATGATTCGGTCCTGCGTCGCCTCGTCCAGATAAGCATGCATCGGCAGGCTGATAACGTCCGTCGACAGCTGTTCGCAGACCGGCAGGCCGCCGTCGGCAACCGGGAAATGACGGTAGGCGGTCTGCTGGTGGATCGACTTCGGATAATAGATCGTGGTCGGAACGCCCTGCGCCTTCAGCGCCGTGGCAAATCCGTCGCGATCGACACCCTTCGGCAGGCGGATGGTGTATTGCGCCCAGACCGAGGTGCAGCCGGTCGCAAGTCGCGGAACAGTGACGACATTGCCGAGCCCGCGCGCATAGCGTTCCGCCACCTTGTTGCGCGACGCGATCTCGTCTTCGAAAATCTTCAGCTTCTCGATCAGGATCGCAGCCTGCATGGTGTCGAGCCGCGCGGTCAGTCCGAGACGGATATTGTCGTATTTGTCCGAGCCCTGGCCGTGAACGCGAACGCTGCGCAGGGTCTGCGCGAGTTCGGCATCATCGGTGAAAATTGCGCCGCCGTCGCCGTAGCAGCCCAACGGCTTCGCCGGGAAGAAGCTGGTCGCAGTCGCAAGCGCCAGTGTCCCGAGCCGGCGGCCCTTGTAAGTTGCGCCGAAGCCCTGCGCGGCGTCGTCGAGCACAAACAGCCCCTCGCTTTCGGCGATCGCGCCGATGGCATCATGATCCGCGCTCTGCCCGAACAGATCGACCGGTATGACGGCCACGGGCTTCAGGTCAAGCTTCTTCGCGGTTGCGATGCCGCGCTTCAATGAGTCGGGATCTATGTTGAAGGTCGCCTCGTCGACATCGACGAAAACGGGCGTGGCCCCGCACAATGCCACCACCTCGCCGGTCGCGCAAAAGGTAAAGGATGGGCAGAGCACGGCATCACCAGGGCCAACCCCCTTTGCCATCAGCACCATCAACAACGCGTCGGTTCCGCTCGCACAGGCCACGACATGCTTGGCTCCGCTGAACGCTGCAAGCTGTTGCTCGAGTTCCGTGACTTCCGGACCGTTAATGAATTGGCAATGCGTCAGCACCCGCGAAACGGCCTCATCGACCGTTTTCCCGAGCCGGCGACGCTGCGCACCGATATCGATGAAGGGAATGGGTTCGGAACGCAGCTGCTGGTTCATGGCGCCTCAATATGGTTGGGCAATCAACATAAGCGGACGGATCAGCCGACAACGCGGCGTGGTTCCTTGCGGGCCGGTGTGGCGGCGGCAGGTCTGGCCGGGCTTTCCAGACAGCGCGTGGCGATTTCAAGGCTGGCAACGCCCTCTTCGCCCGTCACCGCTGGCGCTTCGCCGTTGCGGACTGCGCTCAGAAATGAGATCAGCTCGGCACGCAACGGCTCGTCATGGCCAACAGGCAAATGGCGCATCGAATAGCTGCCGTCCGGCTTGAAGCCGAAACATTCGGTGACCTGTCGGGTGAGCAGGTCGCCCTTGACATATTTCCCGCGGGTCGCGACCGTGACGCTGCGTGCCTTGAAGGGCGTCAACCAGTTGGTGTTGATGTGAGCCAGCACGCCGGAGGCGGTGCGGAACTGCAGGAGCGCAATGTCCTCGCGTTCGGCCACCGCGCTCGAGAGCTGCGGCTGCACCTCGACGATATCGGACTCGGTAAACCAGCGGATCAAATCGATGTCATGCACGGCGAGATCGATGACGACGCCGACGTTCGACATGCGCGGCGGGAACGGTCCGACGCGCGTGATCGCGATCGAAAGAATGTCTTCACCCTCGATCGCTCGCTTGACCGCAACAACCGCCGGATTAAAGCGCTCGACATGACCGACCATCAACGTCACCCCGGTGCTTTGCGCCGCTGCGACGATCTCACGCCCCTCCTCAACGGTTGAGGCAATCGGTTTCTCGACCAGTACGTGGATGTTCTTTGCGATGCAGGCGAGTGCAGTCGCGTGATGGAGATGCGTCGGCGTCGCAATGGTAACGGCATCGACGCCTTCGGCGACCAACTCATCCAGTGTCTCGAAGCTGCGACAATTTGTGAGTTCGGTCGCGCGAGCCCGGTGCGTCGGCGACGGATCGACCACACCGGCAAGCCTGACGCCCGGAAGGCCCGCCAACACGCGCGCATGATTGCTGCCCATCACGCCCGCGCCAATGACACCTACGCGGAGCACGCGCCCCGGATGGCTTTTCACGTCCGGCACGGACCCCCTGGCACTCATTTTATTAACCCCAAATCAGACTTTACCGAAATTCCCCGGGGCACTCCTAGCACGTCACCACACATGTGGCGAATGCCGAGAGGGCATTCTGGACACGAATTACTTCAAAAAATTACACACTGAGTGGGCCGCCGCTGCATCGAATCGCCGGCATGCAACCGATTCGCAAGGCGTGCTACGACCTTCTATAGTCGTCCTCGATCCGGATGATGTCGTCTTCTCCGAGATAGCTGCCAGTCTGCACCTCGATCAGTTCCAGCATTATCTTGCCTGGATTTTCCAGCCGATGCACCGCCCCCATCGGGATGTAGATGGACTCATTTTCATGCACCGTCCTCACCGTCTCGTCGACGGTGACCTGGGCAGCGCCGCGGACCACGATCCAGTGCTCTGCGCGGTGGTGATGCTTCTGCAGTGACAGCCGTCCGCCCGGCTTTACCATGATCCGCTTGACCTGATGGCGCTCGCCATTGTCCACGGATTCATAGCTGCCCCAGGGACGGTGAACCTTGAGGTGCTCTTCGGTCACATGCGGCGCGACCTTCTTCAATCTCGCGACTAGCCGCTTCAGGCCATTGGCGTCCTTCTGACGTGAGACCAGTACAGCATCCGCCGTCGCAATCACCACGAGATCGTCGACGCCCTCCAGCGCCACCAGTGCCTTGTCGGTCGTGACATTGCAGTTGCGGGAGTCTTCAAAGACCGCAGCCCCCCGCGCGGCGTTGCCCTGCGCATCCTTGTCCGACAACTCCCATACCGCATGCCAGGAGCCGACGTCGGACCAACCGCAATCGACCGGCACTACGGCTGCACGCGAGGTCTTTTCCATCACCGCATAGTCGATCGAGATCGCATTCGCCGAGGCAAAGGCCGCAGGCTCGAGGGTCACAAAGCCGAGGTCACGCCCGGCACTGGCGACCGCTTCAGTGACAGCACGCACGCTGTCGGGATCAACGTTACGATATTCGTCGAGCAGAACAGAAGCGGGAAACATGAAGTTACCGCTGTTCCAGAGATAACCTGACGTGACATAGTCGGCGGCGGTGGTCGCATTCGGCTTTTCGACAAATCGCGCAACCGCCAGCACCTCTCCCGAAACCACGTCGCCCGGGCTGATATAACCATATTCGGTGGCCGCGCGCTCGGGCTTGACGCCGAACGTAACAATGTATCCGGCCTCAGCCGCCACCAGCCCCTGGCGGCAGGCTGCAATGAAGGCGGCCGTATCGCCGACGACATGGTCGGCAGCGAGCGCGAGCACGATCGCGTCTCGGTCTCGGGTTTGCGCAAACACGGCGCCCGCGGCGATCGCGGGGCCCGAATCCCGCCTCGTCGGCTCAAGCAGGACGTCCGCCTCGATACCGATCTCTGCGAGTTGCTCGATCACCATGAAGCGATACGCTGCATTGGTGATCACGATCGGCCGCTCGAACAGCGTTGCGTCAGACACACGCAATATCGTCTCTTGAAACGTCGAGCGTTCGCCGAACAGCGGCAGGAATTGCTTAGGACGCACCTCACGCGAGGCGGGCCACAGCCGTGTCCCTGCTCCGCCACACATGATCAGTGGAACAATGCGCCTATCCATCAATGTCTCAAATCCTATAATGCGCGCGATACCAGGCGATGAATTTGTGAATGCCATCTTCGATCGGTGTCGCCGGTGAAAAACCGGTATCGCGCATCAAATCACCGACGTCGGCGAAAGTCTCCAGAACGTCTCCAGGCTGCATCGGCAACATCTCCTTTACAGCCGTTCGACCCAGTTCCTTCTCCAGAAGCGCAACCACATGCATCAGATCTTCCGGATGATGGTTGCCAACATTATAGACCCGAGCGGGCGCATTTGCGGCATCTGGATTGTCTGTAGGGGCACGGTCGACTAAAGTCGATATTACGCGGGTGACGTCATCGATAAAGGTGAAGTCGCGGCGCATTTTACCATGGTTAAAAATTTTTATCGGACGGCCCCGCGCGATCAAATCAGCAAACAGGAACGTGGCCATATCGGGCCTTCCCCACGGCCCGTAGATGGTAAAAAAGCGCAAGCCCGTGACCGGCAAGCGGTACAGATGGCTGTAGGAATGAGCCATCAGCTCATTAGCCTTCTTGGTGGCTGCATAGAAGCTCACGGGATGATCGGTCCTGTCCTGCACCGAGAACGGCACCTTCGTATTGGCGCCATAGACAGATGAAGACGAGGCGTAGATCAGGTGGCGACAGCCATGGTGCCTGCAGCCTTCAAGCACATTGAGGAACCCCTCGAGGTTGGCGTCGACATAAGCATGCGGGTTGGTGATCGATGGACGTACGCCAGCTTGGGCGGCCAGATGGATCACCTTGGTAAACCGATGCTTACCAAAGAGCTCGGCAAGCGCCGCACGATCCGCGAGTTCCATCTGCACAAATGAGAAGCGCCGATCCGGCCGCAGAACGTCCAGCCGTGCCTGCTTCAGCGCAGGGTCATAATAACTGTTGAGATTGTCCAGCCCGATAACGGGCCGGCCTTCCGCGAGCAACTGCCTGGCGACGTGAAAGCCGATGAAACCAGCCGCGCCAGTAACCAAAATCTGTTGATCCGCCATCGTGTTCCCAAGGGTTGGTGCGTCGCGAGGCGCGGCGACCCTCTTACCCCGGGTGTACCGAGGCTCGCAATAGTCCCGCCCCCGGCGACTATTGCCAGAGCAATGTTAAAACCCTACCAAGGCGCCAAAGTTCGGAGCGCAGCGTCGGGCTGTGCATTTTTTTGCTCCCATCATGCGGACAAGATGCGCCAGATCCTGGTTTCAGCGGCAAAGATCGTGGTTTCCGGAGCGCTGCTTTATCTCGCGCTCCGGAAAGTCGGTCTCGCCGGTCTCACCGATCTTGCATCCCGGATCACGGTCACAAGCTTCGGTTGGATCAGCCTGGCGATCGCGACGATGTTCCTGCAGATCTTCGCCGGCGTGCTGCGATGGCGTGAGATCAGCGCAGAGTGTGGCGCCCCGCTGACAACGGGGCGAGCGACGCGCTACAACCTGATCGGCACGTTCTTCAACCAGACGCTGCCATCCTCAATCGGCGGTGATGCCGTCCGGCTATGGCTGGTCGCGCGGGCAGGCGCCGGGTGGCGCACAGCGACCTATTCGATTTTCGTCGATCGCGCCGTCGGACTGATCGCGCTGGCCGTCATCATCGTTGCCAGCCTGCCCTGGAGCTATCAACTGATCAGCGATCCGAAAGGGCGTTCCGCGCTGTTGTTTATCGACCTCGCTGCGCTGGCGGGCGGCGTCGGATTCCTCATCCTTGGCGCGCTACCCTGGAAGTGGCCGAAATACTGGTGGGCGACGCATGATCTCCATGCCTGCGCCGTGATCGCGAACCGGTCTATTTTCAGTCGCGAGCGAGGGTTGGCGATCGCCGTACTGTCCCTGCTCGTCCACGTCCTTACCGTCGTTATCGCCTGGTGCGTGGTGCAATCGATCGCGGCGCCGGTCGGATTCCGCGAGACATTTCTCCTGATTCCGCCAGTCATGCTGATTACGATGCTGCCGATCTCCATTGCTGGCTGGGGCGTACGTGAAGCCACCATGGGATTGGCGTTCGAGTTTGCCGGCCTGATGACCAACGAAGGCGTCAACGTCTCGCTCCTGTTCGGCGCAGTTTCTTTCCTTGTCGGGGCATGTGGCGGATTGGTCTGGATATTCAGTGCCGAGAAGGCGACGAAGGGAGCCACGCCCATCGAGGTGCATGAGTGATGCCGGCTGCGAACGATGTTCAGGCGGCACTGGCCGTGCCGCTACTTGCACTCGGCGCCGCCGCCTTGCTGTCGGCGTTTGTCACGCAGGTCAGCCGGCCGCTTCTGCAGCGTTATGCACTGGCGCGGCCCAACGCACGCTCTTCGCACCGCATTCCAACCCCGCAGGGAGCGGGTATCGCGGTGATCGCCGCGACGCTGGCCGTCGCGTCGGCATGCGCGGTCTGGCAGAACGCCACGGTTCCAGCCCCACTCATAGGCGCCACCCTGTTCATTGCGATGGTCGGCTTTATCGACGATCTCAGGCCGCTTCCTGTCCTGCTGCGCTTTGTGTTGCATGCAATCGCGGTCGGAACGGTCTTATTTACGGCACCAGATGACTTGCGGATTTTTCCGACTTGGCCGCTCGGCCTGGAACGGGCTCTCCTCCTGATTGCAGGCCTGTGGTTCGTGAACCTCGTCAATTTCATGGACGGGTTGGACTTGATGACGGTCTCAGAGGTGGTGCCGATCACCGCTGCACTGCTGCTTCTGGGATGGCTTGGCCATTTGCCGATGACGGCGACCCTCGTGGCCACGGCGTTGTGTGGCGCAATGATCGGTTTTGCCCCCTTCAACCGTCCCGTCGCCAAGATCTTTCTTGGTGATGTCGGCAGTCTGCCGATCGGTTTGCTACTTGGCTGGTGCCTGCTGCAGCTTGCCTGGCATCAGCATCTGGCCGCCGCTCTGTTGTTGACCGCCTACTATCTCGCCGACTCGACCGTGACGCTGTTTCGCCGCATCCTCAAGCGCGAGCAGTTCTGGAAGGCGCATCGCACGCATTTCTACCAGCGCGCCACCGATAACGGCTTCAGCGTGCCGCAGGTGATCGGCGAGGTATTCGTTCTCAACCTGTTTCTCGCTGCACTTGCGGTGCTCAGCGCCGTCGCGAATTCTGTCGCGTTGTCCGTACCAGCACTGCTCGCAGGGGCGGCGGCCGTCGCCCTTCTCCTGCGACGCTTCTCCCGCGCGCGCACGGCGACGAAGCGTTGAATGCGCTACGGCTCGGGGCCTGACAGCGCGAGACGCAAACCCTCGTCGAGCGTCATCTCCGGCCGCCAGCCGATGGAGAGAGCCTTGGAAAGATCGAGTTCCAACGAACCGATCAAACCGTCATGCGCATCCTGGCGACCAAGCGCCGTAAGCAGCGCAACCAACAGCGGTATGGGCAAGGGGAAGAGTAACGGCCGCTTGCCTGCCGCCTTGGCAAGCCGTTTGATGAACTCGGGCGTCGAGACCTGCTCCCCGTCCGCAACGAGGAAGACATCGAACTTGCTGGCCGGATCTGGATGCGAGAGGCGTCGGAGAATGAAGGACGAAAGATTCTGCACGGACAGGAAAGCGCGGTGGTTCGAGATGGAGGCAAAAGGAAGCGGCAACCCACGCTTCACCGCACGCGTCAGCAGCGCGAAATTGCCTTTCGCTCCGGAGCCATAGACGAGCGGCGGCCTGATCACGGTGATCTGCATATCGGTTACGTTCGCCAGCTCCTTGAGACCTGCTTCGGCCGCCGCCTTCGACATACCGTACTGACCACGCGGCGTCAGGACGTCCCCTTCATTGAACGGAGCCCGACCGTCGTTACTTCTGCCGTGCACGAGAAGGGTGCTGACAAAGAGGAACTGGCGTACCCCGGCCTTTGCTGCACAGCGCGCCAGATGCAACGTGCCCTCAATGTTCACGTCGCGATAGAGCTCCACCTCGTGTTCATCGCGCCTGTGATGAACCCGCGCAGCGAGGTGGACGACCGCATCAATCCCCGCGAGCGCGGTTTGCCAGTCTGTCTGTGGGCCGATCGATTCGACTACAATCTCATTGGCGCGACCTGAGGAACGACGGACCACGGAACGCACGATCCATTCTTCGCGCGCCAGGAGTGATGTGAGGTGTCGTCCGACAAAGCCGCTCGCCCCTGTAACAAGTACGGTGCGGTTGCTCTGTTTCATCACCTCTCCATCAAGCTGCGTTTGACGCGAATTCCGGAACAGCGTCCTTCAGGATGGTGCCTATGGTGGCACGATCGTCCCGTGCGATCGCCTGCTCCAGCGCCGCGACCCACTTGCGCAAGGCTTGCATCGGCGGCTCGTTGGGTTTGGCTGCCATGATGCCGGCAATGCCGATCTCGACGGTAGGCTCTTCGGTCGCAAAGAGGACTTCGTTCAGCCGCTCCCCGGGGCGCATTCCGGTGAACACAACCTCGACGTCATAGCCCGGCTGAAGGCCGGACAGCCGGATCATGCGTTCTGCAAGATCGACGATTTTGACTGGCTGCCCCATGTTGAGCACATAGACCGAGACGCTCGAGCGCTCCGCTGCGAGCGCATGTGTCGCCGCGGTGATGACCAGATCGCAGGCTTCGCGGATGGTCATGAAATACCTGACCATGTCGGGATGGGTCACCGTCACCGGACCGCCGGCCTCGATCTGCGCCTTGAACTTGGGCACGACAGATCCGTTCGAGGCCAGAACATTGCCGAACCTGACCGAGATCAGCCGCATCGCCGGCCGCGTCGCCGTCGCTCCTGCCGCCAGATCGTGGTCGAGCGCCTGGCAGTACATTTCCGCGAAACGCTTGGTGAGACCAAGCATCGACACCGGCTCGATCGCCTTATCGGTCGAGATCATCACCATTGCTTCGGCACCGGCCGCGTGTGCCGCATCAGCGACGTTGATCGAGCCGAAGATATTGGTCTTGACCCCCTCGCTCCAGTCACGCTCCAGGATCGGCACGTGCTTGAGCGCCGCAGCATGGAAGACAAGATCCGGCTTGAACTCCATCATAAGGTGCAGGATGCGCTCACGATCGCGGATATCGGCAATCCGGCCTTCGATGACGGCGCCCGTCCCATGCACGGCAAGCGCTTCCGTCACAGCATAGAGCGCAGGCTCCGAGTTTTCGATCACGAGCAGCCGCGTCGCGCCGAATGCAATCACGCGATCGCAGATTTCCGAACCGATCGAGCCGCCGCCGCCGGTCACAATGACCGCCTTGCCCTTGACCAGGGCCTCCAGCCGCCCATAGTCGATCTTCTCGCTCGGCCGCAGCAACAGATCCTCGACCGCAACCTTGGTCAGCCGGGGCACGTCGCCGCTTTCCAGCGATGGAAGACGGCTCACGATCACCCCCAACCGCCGTGCTCGCATCAGGATCGATTCGGGGTGTGCTTCCGGCTCAAAGGCGGACGGCGTCATCACCATCCGCGCGATCGGCTTTTTACGCCTGGCAAAGTCTTTGATGACGTATTCGATCTCATCGATCCCGCCCAGCACCGGCACGTTCCGGATGAACTGCCCCCGATCCGCGTTTGATGGCGACAGCACTCCGACCGGCCAGATCCGCTTGACGGCACCGCTTTCGATCCCGCGCAACAGGACTTCGGCGTCGGCGGCACGGCCGACCAGCAGGGTCGGCGAGGCATCTTCGGTCTTTGCGTGACGGCGCACGCGTGTGTAGCGGAAATATCGGTAGGCGAAGCGCGAGGCGCCGAGAAAGGATATCTCGAGAAACCAATAAAGGACGATGGTCACCTTGCCGAGAAAGAACGCGCCGCGAACGTTGGGGGCGACGAAAATATAGTCGAGCACGAGAAGCGCCAGCGTCAGCACCGTCGAGACACGCATGATATTCAGCGCGTCGGGCAACGAGATGAACCGCCATTTCGTGGTCGTCAGTTTGGAGACGAAGAAAACGACGAGGCTGAAGGCCAAAAAATACGGCAGGATGCGAAACAGCAGCGGCAGGCGGGCAAAGAATTCCTCCCCGCCCTCGAATCGCAGGTAGAAGGCAGCAAACAGCGCTGCGGCCGTGGCGAGCAGGTCGTGGGCGGCAATCAGGAAGTTGCGCTGGGAGAGATGCGAAAGACGCGTCATCGCCGACCGATCAATAATCCAGTTCCTCTTGCCACCTTGCCCGCGCTGATAGCTCATCTCGCGGACACTTGCTATAGCAGTCGCGGATCAGGGACCGGTTGCACGTGTCTTCGGGTCGTCTCGTTGCGCTTTCAGCACCATACCGCCGGCGACTCCGACGCCCAGAACATACATCCATCCCTCATGAAAATCGAATAGGTGAGAATTGAAAAGTGACGTGAAGATATTCTGCACCACCACCAATAACCCGATCCAGTTGGCAAGCCCATCGCCGCGAAACAACAACAAATGCAGGAGCCACATCGCGTACAGTGCCGCCACCCCGACGATGCCCCATTGCACAGCCGCGTTCAATGTCTGATTGTGGGGATTTCCAATCACCTCGCTCGTAGCCTGGTGGCTACCGCCGGTTGCTGCCAGTTCAAACAGTCTGCGAGTCGAACCGGTTCCATGACCGATGATCGGCGCTTCCGCAAAAAACTCCAGAGATTTGCGCCAGAACTCCAAACGCAGCCCGATCGATGTCGGGATATTTTGCTCTTTGTAGAGCTTGTATTCGCGCGAGAAGCTATCGGCTGTCTTGCGCAACTGGGGTGAGGCTTCCCACGCCAGCAGCGCAACCGCGAGCAGCGCACAAACGATGATGACTATGCTGCGCCATCTCAGATGCAGCAAGGCAAATACCGCCAGCATCATCGGGACCGTGACCAGCGCGGTGCGCGAGACAACCACGAAAGCCATGTTGACGAAGAAGGCGAGTGCGATCACGGCAAGCAGCCCAGCCAGCCAGTACCGCTTCTCCCGCAGCAGCGAGACGATCGGATAGGCGAGCGCCACCGCGCACAGCGTGAATTCCTGGCTCTGGTCGATGTAGTTCTTGACGAAGATTCCCCGCTCGGCATCCACTCTCGGCCTGAGCGACAGGGCCGGATCAAGGAAAACGAGCCAAGACATCGCAGCCAACAGCGTGCACGAAACCAGGAATGCGACGAACACCCAATGCCCGCGCGAGGAGCGCTGGAAACGGTAGAGCAGGACTGGAAGTACGAGCAACTTCACGGTCGGGCCGACCGCGTAGAGCCGCGCCCCCCAGGGCGCGTCGGACCACAGCGTGCCGATCAAAGCAAGCAGGACCATCGCGATCGGCGCCGCGCAGATCGGTCGCTTGAGCCACTCCAGGAGCGCTTTGACGTCGAGGAACGGCACCATGCTCATGAGCAGCGCCGTCGCAAAGATGGCCGTGAGCGACGTCGACCATGGCAGCGACGCTGCGGTCAGCACCGCGAATGTATCAACCGCGGCACCCCAGGCACCCGGGTCGCGCAACCGCCTGACCAGCATGACCGCCGTCGATTTCCGGGCAACCGCCGTCATCGCCCGCCTCCCCGTGCGCGATCCACGAGTGATGTCGTGCTGAAGCCAAGCAGGACATCGACCAGCATCACCGCGCCGCCATGGGCTTCGACGATCTCATGGCCGACGACTTGCTCGCGGGTATAGTCGCCGCCCTTGACCAGTACGCTCGGCTTTATTTGCTCGATCAGCCTGATCGGGGTGTCCTCCTCAAAGATCGCCACGAGATCGACGGCTTCCAGCGCGGCCAACACCTCGGCACGAGCGCATTCGGCCTGGACCGGACGACTGTCACCCTTCAACCGCCTCACCGAAGCATCGCTGTTCAGGCCCACGACGAGGCGATCGCAGGCGGCGCGCGCTGCCGTCAAGACCTTGACATGACCAGGATGCAGAATGTCGAAACAGCCGTTGGTAAAGCCGATCCGCTGGCCCCGCTGGCGCCACTCCGCAAGATGGGCTTCAAGCGCTGCGAAGTCCGTCACGATCTTTTCTTCCGCGGCGAGATAGGCGTGCGGCAGGATTTTCCGCCGCAACTCCACCGCGCTCACGCTGGCTGTGCCCTGCTTGCCGACCGCAACGGCGGCGGCCGCGTTGGCCATGCGCAACGCCGTCTCCCAATCGGCACCAGCCGCAAGCGAGGCTGCGAGCACGGCTGCAACGGTGTCGCCCGCGCCGGAAACGTCGCGCACCTTGACGGGATAAGCCGGAACGTGAATCGGCGTGCCCTGCCTCGGGACCAACGTCATGCCGTGCTCGCTCTGCGTCACCAGGATCGCCTCGCAATCGGCGAGTTGGATGGCGTCCTGCGCGGCATCGGTGATGGCCTGCTCCGTATCGGCGCGGCTACGCGTCGCCTCGGCGAACTCCTTGCGATTGGGGGTCAACAACGCAGCCCCGCGATAGATTGCAAAATTGAGGCTCTTTGGGTCGACGATCACGCGCTTGCCGAGGTTACGAGCGGCGTCGATGATGTCGCGGATGACGCGCGCGGTCAGCACGCCCTTGGCGTAATCGGATAACAGCACGATATCCGCGGCCGGAAGCCGCGACAGGATGGCATCGATCAATTTCTGCTCGGTCTCCCCGGATGCAGGCACCGCCAGCTCCCAATCGACCCGAAGCATGTGGGTTGAAAAATGCTCGGAGACGAAGCGAACCTTGCGAGTCGTCGGCCGGCCGGCATCGCAAACAAGTACGCTTTCGATGTTTGGCTCGCGCGCGAGCGCTGCCTTCAGCTTTGCGCCGGCGTCATCCTCACCAACCAGCCCGACGAAAATGCAGCGCACTCCGAGGGCAGCGATGTTGCGCGCGACATTGCCGGCGCCGCCGACATTGCTCTCGCTACGCTGGGCGGCGATGACCGGCGCAGGGGCCTCCGGGGATATCCGCGACACCTCGCCGTAGACGAACTCATCCAGCATGAGGTCGCCGACGCAAAGCACCGTACGGCGCGTCATCGCTTGCGAGAGGGCATCAAAATCGAGCATCGGGGTCCGTATTGTTGAGGCTCAGCGGTAGCGATCGGACTGATCGAGGTAGCCCTTCACGTAGGTCGCCACCGCCTCTTCGAGTCGCGTGAAGCCGCCGTTATAACCGGCACCGCACAGGCGATCGACCTCGCTTTGGGTGAAGTATTGATAGCTGTTGCGAATCGTCTCGGGCATGTCGACATACTGGATGTTCGGCTGCGCGCCGAGTGCCAGATAAGCCGACTGAATGAGATCCCTGAAGCTGCGCGCGCTTCCTGTTCCGACATTGAAAATTCCGGAGACCGAGGGTGTCGCCAAAAGCCACACCATCACGCGCACAACGTCGTCGACATAAATGAAATCGCGCCGCTGATCGCCGTCGGCGATCCCCTTACGATGAGATTTGAACAACTGCACGACGCGCCCCGCTTTGATGTCGTCGAATCGGCGCGCCAATACGCTCATCATCGTGCCCTTGTGATACTCGTTGGGCCCGAACACATTGAAGAATTTAAGGCCGGCCCATTGCGGCGGCAGGTTTTCGCGTTTCGCCGCCCTCTCGGCGACGACCATGTCGAACAGGTGCTTGCTCCAGCCGTAGAGGTTCATCGGGCGCAATTTCCTTAGCGCTGGCAGCGAGGCATCATCGTCGAAGCCCTGCGCCCCATTGCCATAAGTCGCCGCCGAGGAGGCGTAGACGAAAGGCGTCGCAGTTGCCGTGCACCAATCGAGCAGCCGCATCGAAAGGCGAAAATTGGTTTCGATGACCAGATCCCCATCGGTTGCGGTCGTCTCGGAGATTGCGCCAAGGTGAATCACGGCGTCGAGCCTTCGGCCCTGAAGCCAGGCGGGCAGATCGGGCGGCGGCACGACGTCGGCGAGCTGGCGCTTGGCCAAGTTGCGCCATTTGCCGTCGCTGCCAAGCACATCACACACTACGACGTCGCTGCGGCCCGCATCATTGAGCGCAGCCACGACGTTCGACCCGATAAAACCGGCGCCGCCGGTCACCAGCAACATTTTATCCCTGCCCTAATAACTGCTCCAACCGGTCCTGACCTACCGTATGATCTGCCAAAGTGTAAGCATTTTGAACCCCAACAATCTGACGTTATCTCGACTTTACCCGCCGCCACAGAACAGCTACCGACACTTGGCAGTGCAGCTTCCATCCTTCTTATAAATGAATGAACGAAGATTCGCAGTTTAATGTGATCGAGGATCGCGACGACACCCGTCCGATCTTGATCGTCCCCTATATGTGGATCGGCGATTTCGTCCGGGGGCACACGGTAGCGCGGGTATTAAGACACCGCTGGCCGAATCGGCCGGTTGACCTGCTGACTACCTCCCTCTGTGCCCCATTGGTTGATTACATGCCTGGTGTTCGTGCCGGCGTCGTGTGCAACTTGCCGCGCGGCCGGCTTGCCCTGGCGCAGCAGCGCGCCCTGGCGGACCAATTGCGGGAACGGAACTACGCCACCGCCCTGGTCTTGCCTCGCACCTGGAAATCCGCGCTCGCGCCAGCGTTTGCCGGTATTCCGGAACGCGTCGGATTCGTTGGCGAGTTCCGGTTCGGCTTGATCAACCGGTGGCGCTGGGGCGAGAGGGCCCTGCCACGCATGATCGATAAGAAGGCGATGCTGGCCTTGCCCGACGGGGTCCCTCTCCCCACAGAATGGCCGGTACCGCAACTTCGCGTCTCACTGGAGGAAATTGCACGCTGGCGCCAGACCCATGCACCCGGTGCAGGAACGGCGGTAGCCTTGGGGCCGGGCTCGGTCGGACCTGCCAAACGTTGGACCTATTACCCCGAAGCCGCCCGACGGCTCGCCGAACAAGGCCTGGACGTCTGGGTGGTTGGCGGCCCCAGCGAAAAGGCCCTGGCCGAGGAAATTGTTGCCGCGGGAGGCCCCCGCGTTCGGGATATGACCGGAACGGACCTGCGAAATGGCATCCAGGCCATGGCGGCGGCCGGTCTGGCGATCTGCAACGATTCTGGCCTGATGCATATCGCGGCGGCGCTGGGAACCCCGACCATGGGCATTTTCGGCCCTACCAGCCCCTATCATTGGGCGCCGCTGAACGAGCTTGCCGCCACCGTCCAGACCAAGACCAACGTCCCCTGCCAGCCCTGCCATCGGCCGGTCTGCCGCATGAATCACCACCGCTGCATGCGCGACATCCCGGCCTCTGACGTGGTCGCGATCGCGCAGCAAGTGCTCGCCGAAAACGCGGCACGCCTTGATCGCTGAGAGGCTCAAGGCAGCGCGCGATAGACTTCCGCGATCCGCGCCGCCTCCACCTCCAGGCTGAATTTCTCCACGACGCATTCACGCGCCCGCCGCCCCATTGCGGCGGCAGCCTCGGGATCGCGCATCAACGGCTCTAGGGCGGCCACCAGGGCCTCGACGTCGCCCGGCGGCGTCAGTACACCGGTCACGCCATCCTCGACCACGAGTTCTGCTGCGCCCGCGCGCGCAGCCACCAGCGCCGCCCCGACGGACATCGCCTCAATCAGCGTCAGTCCAAAGCCCTCATTGCGTGAGGTGAAAGCGTAGATCGTCAGGCGCTGGTACCAGCGCTGGACCTGCTCGATCGGAAGCTCGCCCGTGATGATGATACGCGATTGCAGTCCGGCCGCCTCGATGCGCTTTTTCAGGTCGTTAGCAAAGCCAAGCTGTTCGGTCGTGATTGCCCCGACGAGGACGGCGGTGAAATCCGGATAGCGCGGCAACAGCCTGCACATCGCATCCACAAAGACGTCGCTGCCCTTTTGCGCACGCACGCGGCCAAAGCAGCCGATCGCGTACCGCCCCTGCAGGCCGCTCTCGGCGAACGCGGCCGCACGGTCCTTTGGCGGCGCATAGACGTCGGTATCGACGCCGTGCGGAACAACGTTTGCCGCCCGCTTCAGAAAGGAGGCCGAAACATCGCTCGTCGCGATGATTGCATCCATCTGCCGGATCAGCCAGCGCGTGATCCAGCTATGATGCCGCTGCGCAGCCGACGTGAACACGAGTTTGAAGGGCCAGCCGAGCGTGCGCAGGATGACGCCTGCGATCATCTCGTTATTGCGACGCGCGTGCCAGATCAGGGGCGCCTTGCGATGCCACAGCCTCAACAGCTCGCCAAAGTTCAGCCGAGCTATACCATCGGGCGCATGCGAGCCGAACCATGCCGAACGAAACAGCCGGGCAAGCTTCGGCGCCACCATCCGGTTGGTCGCGGTGACCCCCGAATAGCGTCGGTGCAGGTTCGGCACGATCAACTGCAGATCGCCGGCAGGGTTGTCCTCGATCGGCACATCAAGCTCCGTTTCGCGAGGCTCCTATACGCAACATTAAGCATAGTGACCAGTTCGAACAGCGCAAAAACCTACTCTTCACCGCCTCGACGATACCATCGCCCGCGATCGTGCATCGGGTGGGATTAATGACTGTGCTTGTCACCGGCGGCGCCGGCTACATTGGGAGTCACATTGTTCTGGCGCTGGCAGAAGCCGGCGAGAACGTCGTGGTGATCGATGATCTCTCCACGGGCTTTTCCGCTCATCTGCCCGAAGGTGTTCCACTCTTCATCGGTGACGCCGGCGACGAGGATCTCGTCGAAGGCGTGATCACCCAGCATCGTGTGGAGAGCATTATCCATTGCGCAGGCTCGGTCGTGGTACCGGATTCGATGCGTGACCCGCTCGGCTATTATCGCAACAACACCATGACGACCCGCAATCTGCTAAAGGCTGCGGTGAAGAACGGCATCAGCAGTTTCATCTTCTCTTCCACCGCCGCCGTGTACGGCAGCCCCGATCAGGTGCCGGTGCCCGAATATGCTCCGACGCGGCCGCTCTCGCCCTACGGTTCCTCGAAGCTGATGAGCGAAATCATGCTGCACGACGCCGCCTCCGCTCACGGAATGCGCTATGTCGTGTTGCGCTATTTCAATGTGGCCGGTGCCGATCCACAGGCACGCATTGGTCTTGCGACCGTCGGCGCCACGCATCTGCTGAAGATCGCCGTCGAGGCGGCGACCGGGCAGCGCGCCAAGGTCGACGTGTTCGGCACCGACTATCCGACCCCAGATGGCAGTTGCATCCGAGATTTCATTCATGTCAGCGACCTTTCGGAGGCGCACTGCTCGGCTCTGGCTTATCTGCGCGGCGGCGGAACTTCGATAACACTCAATTGCGGCTATGGTCGCGGCTATTCGGTGCTGGAGACAATCGATGCGGTACGCCGCGTTTCGGGTCGCAGCTTCGCAGTCCAATATGCCCCGCGGCGGCCCGGCGACATCATGACAATGGTCGCCGACACCAGCCGGATCGGCCGGACGCTGGACTGGACGCCGCGATACGACGATCTTGAGACCATTGCCGCGCACGCGCTTGCGTGGGAACAGAAACTCTTCCGCGAACGCCAACGCGAATTTGGGCAGGCCGTTCCGGCCTGAAGTCTATTGGCCTGGCAAGCCCTTAATTGGGCTTGAAAAAACCCGACATAGCGGGCACAGAGGCCATTCAGTCCCTGACCACGGGCAGCCGGCCCGGCGTCGTCAATGGAACGCCGATGGTCCAGTTTCCGAAGAAAATTACCGACGATCCCTATGGGGCAGCGATTCTGATTCGCCGCCTGGTCATGGAACAGGGGATCTCCTATTGGCGGCGCTACCTGACAGCTTTCGTTCTGATGGCGATCACCGCCGGCGCCGCCGCGGCTGCTACCTTCATTTTCGGCAAGGTCATCAATCAGGCCTATGTTGATAAGGACGTCGCCGGGATCATCATGTTTTCCGGCGCGATGGTGATCGTGTTGATCATCAAGGGGGCGGCTACTTACGGCCACACCGTGATCTTGTCGAAGATCAGCAACGCCATTCTCGCCAATAACCAGCGGCGTCTGTTCGCCAAATTGATGCAGGAAAGCATCGGCTTCTACTCCGAACGGCATTCGTCGGAATTTCTGGCGCGGCTGACGGCCGGCGCCAAATCCATCACTGACGTTCTCAACATGCTGGTCAATGCTATCGGCCGCGATCTCCTGATGTTGATCAGTATGATCGGCATGATGGTGTTTCAGGATCCACGGTTATCGTTCATCGGTCTCGTGGTCGTGCCGCCTGCGATGCTGATCCTGCGCAAGCTGGTGAAGCGCATCAAGGGGCTAGCTTACCACCAGTTCACCGGCACGGCCGACATTTTGGAAACTATGCAGGAATCGCTGCAGGGCATTCGAACGGTCAAGGCGTTCACGCTGGAAGAGACGATGCGGCAACGCATCGACCAGAACATCTCTGCTGTCGAGCACAACGCCAACAAGATGGCTCGTGTCGCCAATCGTTCCAACCCGCTGATGGAGACACTTGGCGGCTTTGCCGTCGCCGGCTGTCTGCTTTACGGCGGCTACAGCGTGGTCGCACTCGGGACCCAACCCGGCCAGTTCTTTGCGTTCATGACCGCATTTCTATGGGCAACCGAGCCGGCCAAACGCCTGGCACGCCTGAACATCGACCTGAACAGCCAGTTGGTCGGTGCGCGCATGCTGCTCGAGGTTGTCGACAGTCCAGCGAGCGAGCTTTCCGACGACGACAAGCCGGCACTGAAGCTGACGGACGCCCGGATTGAATTGCACGATGTCGGCTTCGCTTACCGCACCGATGAGACGGTCCTCAACCGCATGAGCTTCGTCGCCGAACCTGGCAAGATGACCGCGCTGGTGGGGCCGTCCGGCGGCGGCAAGTCGACCGTACTGGCGCTGCTGCTGCGCTTTTATGAGGTCACCGAGGGCAAGATCCTCATCGACGACCAACCGATCTCGGCCGTATCGCGCAAATCGCTGCGCCAGCAGGCGGCCTATGTCGGCCAGGACGTCTATCTATTCCGCGACACCATCCGTAACAACATCGCTTTCGGCAAACCGGGTGCCACGGAAGAAGAAATCATCAATGCGGCGAAAGCGGCCTGCGCGCATGACTTCATTATGGGCTTTCCGTTGGGCTACGACACGCCAGTCGGTGAACACGGCACACAACTCTCCGGCGGCCAGCGGCAGCGCATCGCGGTTGCGCGTGCGTTGATCAAGAACGCGCCGATCATCCTTTTGGACGAGCCGACCGCGGCGCTCGATTCCGAATCCGAGAAGCAGGTGCAGGAGGCAATCGAACACCTCTGCAGGAACCGCACCACCATCGTGATCGCGCATCGGCTGCACACCATCATGCACGCTGACTCGATCCTGGTGATCGAGGGCGGCGAGATCGTCGAACGCGGACGGCACGACGATCTGTTGCGTCGTGATGGCCGCTATGCCTCGTTCTTCCGTCTGCAGCACCGCGACACGGGGCCATTGACGCTGGCTCCGATTAGCGCATCCTCATAGAGGTCGTCCGAAACTTCAACCCGCCGGGAGCTATTATGAACGCCACATCGTTTGTCATTCCATCGCTGCAGCAGCCCGCGATTGCTGTGGCAGGCGAAGGGAAATCCTTTCCGGTACGGCGCATCTGGTGCGTCGGCCGCAACTATCTCGAGCATATCCGCGAGATGGGCAATGACGAGCGCGACCCGCCCTTCTTCTTCGCCAAGCACGCCGACATGCTTGAGCCCGACGGGGCAACCATCCCCTACCCGCCGCTGACCAACGACCTGCATCATGAGGTCGAGCTGATCGTGGCGATGAAGAGTGGCGGGCTCAACATCCCGATCGAG
>JGI24705J35276_12238508_pt1 | contig 24501 bp, 18 predicted proteins | sample TergutNt197P4_FD_35276 | JGI IMG/M metagenome (IMG submission 35276) | reverse complement strand
TTGTCAAGCCGTTCTCCGTGCCGGAACTGCTCGCGCGGGTGAAGGGCCTGCTGCGGCGCGCGGCACCGGAGCGGCTCGCTTCCGTGCTCGCCTATGGCGACATCGAGCTCGACCGCGAGAAGTGCCGCGTCGCACGCTCGGGCCGGCCGATCGATCTCAGCCCGACCGAATATCGGCTGCTGGAGTTTTTCCTGGAGCACCCTGGGCGAGTGTTCAGTCGCGAGCAGTTGCTCGACAGCGTCTGGGGCCGCGACATCTATATCGACGAGCGCACCGTCGACGTCCACATCGGCCGGCTGCGCAAACTGCTCAGTTTCGGTCGTGAGCAGGATCCGATCCGCACGGTGCGCGGTGCCGGCTATGCGCTGGACGATCGTTTCGCAAAGGCGGAGCAAGCCTGATACTCTGAAAGCTCAGGGGGGGCTTCATGGCATCTTGGCCAAAAGATCTGCCAAGACAGACTGTCGTTGGCGAATTCTTGCTGGATCGCGAGACTATTCGTGTCTGAAGAAAGGACAAGCCACTCCAGCTCTCGATGCGACAATTCCGGCTACTCGACGTCTTTATGCAGCAGCCAGATAAGCCGTTTTCGTTTGAAGAGCTAAAGGAGGCGGTGTGGGGTCCATCGTCATCCGTCGAGGACGGGACGATCGCTGCCGAGGTCGCCCGACTGCGCCGCGCGATCGGATTCCGCTACGGCGGAAATCCAACCAAGAGTGCGCGAGGTGTTGGCTTTCTGTTCGAGAGCGAGCCGTCACGAATGAAGCCCTGGCGTCCGAGAAGATCAGATTGCGACATGAAGGCCATCGTGCTTCTGCGGTCGGCAGAGCAACGACAATGATCCGGCAGGGGGATCAGTATCGTAGGTGAGCCGATCGGATGCCCGCTGCGGTCATACCTTCAGTCACCAGCTCATAGATGTAGGCGGCGACGGCTCCGGGTGTTCTCTTGGAACTAACCCGTCATTGCCGCGTTCTCTAGTTTCTTTAGGGGGCCGCCTGTTTTGAGGGAATATGAGAAAGAGTGACGTGACGTGCTCTAAATGTAGGGCCGCCTTTCAGCGGCTAGAATTGGATGTAGTGTCAGCACGGCCTACTAATGGCGAATACTGCTGTCCCATCTGTGAGACGGTCGTAGAACGGTTCAACGGAACAAAGGTTGTCGCCTACCGCCTTGCGATGAGGCCGTCGAGGAGGGTTGCGCGCGACCTTCGTCATCACGGCGGCCGACACTTGATCTCCTGACACACAGTATCAGCAGCTTCGCCGCCGTGCGTGAGACTTCGGGCGAGATAGAACAGCTCGACGAGCTTTCCCCTGACATCCAGTTCCGCAATTGGCACCTTCGCGATCTGACCGATCAGGCTCGAGCCGTGCCAGACGAAGCCGACGCCGAGGTTGTTGGCAACGGCTACCAGCATCCCTTTGCGCGTATTGAAGGTTATTGCCGGTATTGGCGCAGATTCGCGCTCCGAAACGCTTTGTCGACAACGCGCTGGGTCGAGGAATCACGGGGGCGGAACACCAGCGGATATTGCATCAAATCTAAGATTGACATTCATCCGCTGCGGCTCAGGGGATGGCAGACGGCACTCCTCGCTGCTGGTCTACCAATGCTCGCTCCTCTATGACGGACAGTTCTTCTCGCTGCAGGACAAGGCCACACTGGAAGGTGCGGCCCGCTGAGCGCGCTCACAGCTTCATGGCCTCGCCACGGGCGAGATGCTTTTGTGCCAAAACGTCGAGCACGGCGACATCTGGCACATGTGCCAAGTGAAGGGCTATCCGCGACTGGATCAAGTTAGCCGTCACCGGCGCCCGCAACGCTGATTCTTCAGGCTCGAAAAACCTGCTCGCGCGCGGTCGCTCCATTCGCGGCTGAAGCGCGGGCGGGTGACTGCGGGCTGGTGGTCATTCAAATGAAAATATGGATCTGCTCAGCCCATTCCAACCCGTCTGTCATCAAACTGATAAGTACTTGGGCTTCATTGGCGTCCATGATGAATCATCTTGATCCCGATTCGAAGACATCGGTCGCGGCGGTCTTCGTATCCGATCTGCATCTCGGCACGAAGTCGAGCCAGGATCATCACTTCGTCGAGTTTCTCAAGGCTTACGACATGAAGACGCTGTATCTCGTCGGTGATGTGATCGACGGCTGGCGCCTCAAGCGCTCGGGCTGGTATTGGCCGCAAGGCCACAATGACGTTCTGCAGAAGCTGTTGCGCAAGGCGCGCAAGGGTACCGAGATCATCTATGTCCCGGGCAATCACGACGAGTTCCTGCGCAACTTCCTCGGCCTCACATTCGGCGGGGTGAAGATTGTTGATCGTATCGTGCATACGACCGTCGATGGCCGGCGTTTCCTTGTCCTGCACGGCGACCAGTTCGACATGGTGGTGCGCCACGCAGTCTGGCTCGCCGCTGTCGGATCCGTGCTTTATGACATGGCACTCTGGCTCAATCGTCATGTTAACGACGTGCGCAGGCGTCTCGGTTTCACCTATTGGTCCTTGTCGGCATGGGCCAAGCGCAAAGTGAAGGGGGCCGTGAACTATATCGGCCGTTTCGAGGAGGTACTTGTAGCAGAGGCGCGGCGCGAAGGTGTCGATGGCATCATCTGCGGCCATATCCATCATGCCGCCATCGAGCATTATGACGGCATCGACTATATCAACAGCGGTGACTGGGTCGAAAGCTGTACCGCAGTGGTCGAGCATCTCGATGGACGCTTCGAGATCGTCCGCTGGCTTGACGCCAGGCCAGTGGAGCGGTTGCTGTCCGCGCAGAGGACGACGCCAGCTCTAGAAGTAGCAGCCTGATGGGTGCTTGTTGACACGCATTCTCATCGTCACTGATGCTTGGGCGCCGCAGGTAAACGGGGTCGTGCGGTCGCTGGAGAACTTGGTGCGCGAGGCCCCCCGTTTCGACGTCGAGATCAAGCTGCTGACGCCGGCGTCCTTCCGTACCGTGCCGCTGCCCACCTATCGGGAACTGCGCATCGCGCTAACCTGGGTGGGTGCGGTCGCCACGCGCATTGAGGAAGATGCCCCGGACTACATCCATATCGCGACCGAGGGGCCGCTAGGCATCTGTGCACGGGCTGCCTGCCTGCGCGGCGGGCGCTCATTCACCACCAGCTACCACACGCGCTTCCCAGAATATCTGGCAGCCCGCAGGCTGGCACCTGCCAGCTTGACCTATGCCTTGATGCGGGGCTTCCACAATGCAGGTGCGGGCGTGATGGTTGCGACCGTAAGCCTGGAGCGCGAGCTTGCGGGCCGTGGCTTCAAGCGCCTGATGCGCTGGTCGCGGGGAGTGGACTCCGATCTCTTTCGTCCGCGTGGGACGAGTGTTCTTGACTTGCCGAAGCCAATCTTTCTGACCTGCGGGCGGCTCGCGATTGAGAAAAATCTTGACGCCTTCCTGTCGCTCGACCTGCCGGGTTCGAAAGTGGTCGTCGGAGACGGCCCCGCTCGCCAGGAGCTCGCGGCGCGCTTTCCCGAGGCTCACTTTACGGGTGTGCTGCAGGGCGACACGCTCGCCTCTGTTTATGCTTCGGCCGACGTTTTCGTTTTTCCGAGCGTCACCGACACGTTCGGCATTGTGCTTCTTGAAGCCATGGCCTGTGGTGTGCCAGTCGCAGCCTTCCCCGTCGCGGGGCCGCTTGACGTCCTTGGCGAAAGCGGCGCCGGTGTGCTCGATCACGATCTCACCAATGCGGCGCTTGGCGCGCTCAAGATTCCCAGGGAAAGGGCGCGCGGCCACGCGCTGACCTTTAGTTGGAGCGCCTCTGCGCGCCAGTTCATCGACAATATCGAGAGCGCTAATTCCAACGATGCCCGCCAAGCCCGACGCTTCTGGCTTCGGTGAAGCAAATCTGCCTTGTTGACGCTGGTTAGGCTACAGCCGCGGGTCGCGGTCAACCCGGCCTCTACAACGCGTGCCCGCCTTCTTCGGAAATCTTCCAGTGCCGCTACAACTGTCTTTCCTCTCGGGCCCCACGGGACTATCTGACTACGAAAATGCGCGATTTGCAAAACGTTCCCATTCACCGGCCAGTTCGTCTACCACCCCATTGTCCCTGACGAGCAGATTTTGCAACAGAGCGACTCCAACCGTCATTTTGAGCTCGCTATTCCAGAATTGGTCCAACGCTCCAACTTGCCGCCGAAACCGTCGGTTCGAGACTGAGACGTCCGACAATCTGTTCCAGGACCGCGCTGCTGTTCGATTGCGCGGTAAGCTGCGCAATAACCTCGACGCGGCCGCCTTCCTCTAGATTGGTGCTGTCCAGCTGCCGCAAACTGAGCTGAGCGTTGCTGGTGCTGTGCAGGAGCAGAGCCCGGACATGCGCCTCCTCCGGATTACTGCAGACAACCCGAATTCGATATTGGAGGTCTGCCTCCGCCTGCGAGATTGGTTGCCGATTGATGAGACGGACGAGCGGTCTCAACGCCAGATTGACCAGAATGACAAAGCCCGTCGCCACCGCCGCATGCAGCGGATGGCCGCTTCCGGCCAAGAGCCCCACCGCCGCCGAACACCACAAGGTCGCGGCAGTGTTGAGCCCGGTGACCTGGAGCCCCTCGCGAAAGATGATGCCCGCGCCCAGAAAGCCGATGCCGGATACAACCTGGGCCGCCACCCGCGTCGGACTGCCGGTATCGGGGAACAATCCTTCGAAGATCACAAAACTTGCTGCGCCGATCGCAACCAGTGTGTTCGTGCGCAAGCCCGCCATTCGTTGACGCCATTGGCGTTCGAATCCGATGCATGCTCCCAAGAGTGTGGCCGTGCCGAGGCAGAAGAAGGCTTGGTCGATTGATGTGGTCACTTCGAAAACCCTGCTCAACTTGTTTGCGTTCTTGACGAGGCCCTAAGCAGACTTTCGTTGGCTGGCCCACACATTGCCTGCTTAGCTTCACATTTTATCACTGGCTTTTGCCGGAAAACCGCGGGGCACTTTGCGCTAACGCGGCCCGTCGGGTCCGAGATCTGCCTAGTGCCAACTAACCTCCGAGCCGCTCCAGCAACCGGCGTCTCACTGTAAGACAATCGGATGTATGCTGCATGAAACCAAGGGTTCGGTACAGCAATTATACACGGCGCGTCATGTGGCTTGCCGAGCGAAGCCTCCCGATCCCCAATAGGCCAGATCGATCCAAAAGGCCGCAGCATCGATAATCATTCGCAGTCGGCCGGTGCCTTCCATTCCATCAATGGGAGGCCCCATGACGATCCCCCCCGGGAGGATCGGGCTATCATCCGTGGCGGATTGTGAATTCGCTTGACAGGGTTTTGGGCCGAGCGTAAGGGCCGACCAGTGATCAGGAACCTTTCGGTTCCGAACACATTGAAAGTCAAGATCAACCGAGTGGGGCTCGAGAGCTCCAAAAGGGAACATGGGCAGTAGCATCTCTGGCATAGCCAGCCCCGAGAGGTTTGTGGGGCCCGCGATGCCGCAGACATTGAAAATCGATCGCACCGGCTGCGGCCGCGTGAGAATCGCTGGACGCGTCTAGCGCCCATCATCCTCACCGACCTGCCGCTGAAAGCGGAAGTGGAGGTGAGCGATGTTCGAAAGACTCGCAAAGATCCTGTTTGGTGGGCAGCGGCTGAATGCGCCGCTGAGCGAAGCAGGTCGTTTCTATTCGATCCATTCCAATGACAACCGACCGGGTTTTCGCCGCCCGGAGGGCCGGCGCCTGCGTCCACAGCAGGCGCTGGTATGTCATTGGTCCTTTGCAGCCGACAGAAGGCACCTGGAGTGCGCCTGGGAGCCCGCAGCTTCGGAGCGACCGGCCGACCCTTGGGATCTCCTGTCACACTTGACTGATAATCTCTCCGTTCTCGCGGTCGATCAAATGACCGCGCGCGAACAGATTGCAGGCTGACCGAAACGCAGATCACGGGCCCGTCCAGGTACACGAAATGAACATGATCAATACAGATCACAAAGAGGTCAGCCGGGCCGCCGTGCTGGACGAGGCCCATATCGGCGACATCCATGGGGCGCTTGGCACGATCCGTCACCACGACCACGGACCCCGAAGAGGGCTTTGGGCGCGATGGAAGACGCTCATCGCAATCCTCGGACCGGGGCTGATTGTGATGGTGGGTGACAATGACGCCGGGGCATTCGGCACCTACACGCAGGCTGGCCAGAATTATGGCACGACCCTGTTGTGGACGCTGATGCTGTTGATCCCTGTGCTCTACGTGAACCAGGAGATGGTTGTGCGTCTCGGCGCAGTCACCGGGGTCGGGCATGCGCGGTTGATCTTCGAGCGCTTTGGCAGGTTCTGGGGCGCTTTCAGTGTCATCGATCTGTTTCTACTCAATGCGCTGACGCTGGTGACCGAATTCATTGGCATCAGCCTGGCGCTGCGATATCTCGGCCTGTCACAGTTCTGGGGAGTGCTGGCATCTGCGCTGATCGTGATGCTCGCGGTCAGTACCGGCAATTTCCGCCGGTTCGAGCGATTCGCGATTGTTCTTGTGTTCGGCAGCCTTTTCCTGGTGCCGATCGTGTTTATGGTGCATCCGCCTGTTGAACAGATCGCGACTGATTTTCTTGTCCCGAAAATGCCGAAGGGCAGCGATCTCAGTGAGGTGATGCTCCTGATCATCGCGATCGTCGGGACCACGATTGCACCCTGGCAGCTGTTTTTCCAGCAAAGCTATATTATCGACAAGCGCATCACGCCGCGCTTCATCCATTACGAGCGCTGGGATCTCGGCATTGGCATCGCACTGGTGATCCTCGGCGCGGTCGCGATGATCAGCTTTTGTGCGGCGGCCTTTGCCGGCACCCCGGAATTCGGCAACTATACCGACGCGCTCGGCACGGCGGTCGGACTTGAAAAATATGCGGGTCGCCTGCCGGCCGTGCTGTTCGCGCTGGCCTTGCTGGATGCCAGCATCGTCGGCGCCGCCGCCGTCTCGCTGTCAACCGCCTACGCCATTGGCGATGTGTTCTCGCTGAAGCACTCGCTGCACCGCAAGCCGTCCGACGCGAAAGGTTTTTACGGCGTCTATTTCGCTCTGATCGTCGTCGCCGCTGTTCTCGTACTGACGCCGGGAACGCCGCTTGGACTCCTGACCAATGCTGTACAGACCCTGGCGGGCGTGCTCTTGCCGAGCGCAACCGTGTTCCTGCTTCTCTTGTGCAACGACACCGCAGTCCTCGGCCCCTGGGCGAATTCACGAATGCTCAATCTGTTCACAGGAGCCGTCGTCGCGGTGCTCGTGATGCTTTCGATCATTCTGACCGCTTCCGTGCTTTTTCCGGATATGGGTGAGCAATGGATCGTTGGTGTGCTGGTTGGCGGGTGTATTCTGGCCGTTCTGGTCACAGTCGGAGCAAAGCTGTACGAACTTTCGCGCAACCCGGCCGCCGTTCCTGACAAAGCGAAGCGAGTGAGGCAAAAGGCCGACGTATATGACAACTGGCGGATGCCTCCACTCAGCGAACTGCCTCCAGCGCAGCTCAGCCTGCTCAGCCGTATCTGGATGATCGTCTTGCGGGGCTATCTAGTCCTCGCCGGCGGTCTTGTGCTCGTGCGGATTTTCCAGCTTGCAACGGCGGGCGCGTAGATGCAACTCACGGACATAACGACTCCTACCCTTCAATGACGTCACTCACGCGTCACTTAGGTGTGCGAAGTCGACGTTCCGCGCATTAGCTCCGTGAAATTTTTCCAAGAGATTCCGAAGAGTTCCGACGATGCATAGTCCAGCTGAACCAGCCCGGCGAAGCCAATCCTTGTCCTCCGACAGTGTAAGACACCGTCTTGGACCGCGCCGTTCATTTGTGGGCCTTGTGATCATCGCTATCGCAGCGGGCCTGAGCTTGGTCGTGTATCGCGTCGGTCGAGGCTGGTCTGATAGTGTCCCGCCCGCAACCGTAACCGAGACCGCAGCGCCTCTTGTCAGGGATGGAAACCTCATTCGCATTCCAGAGGGCTCGCCACTGCGTAGTCGGCTCACGATTCAAGCAGCGGCGCAAAAAGAGATTGTGCGCGATCTTTCCATCCCAGCGGCAGTCGAAGCAGATCCGGCCCGGCTCATGAAGGTCCTTCCGCCGCTTATCGGGCGCGTGACGGAACTAAAGGTGCGGCTCGGGGAGCGCGTCGAACGCGGACAGCCGCTTCTCGTGCTCGATTCGCCGGACCTGCGAAGTGCTTATGCCGATTATGACCGCGGCAAGGTGCTGCTGGACTTGGCTCAAAAGAATCGCGAACGGCTTCGGTCACTTGGTGTCGGCGGCGGAGTTGCACTGAAGGACATCCAGCATGCCGATGCTGATGTCATCACTGCCGATGCTGAGTATCAGCGGGCGGAAGCCCGGCTTCAACAAATCGGAGTCGATCCCAACGCTGCCGATAAATCTCGCATTGTGACGATAACCGCGCCGATATCGGGAAGTATTCTGGATCTTTCGGTCGCACCTGGTGCGTACTGGAATGACACGACGCAATCGCTGCTGACGATTGCGGATCTGAGCAAGATCTTCGTCACGGCCAATCTGCCTGAAAAGGATACCACGCGTGTTGCGGAGGGGCAGCCGGTCGAGGCGAAGCTCATGGCTTATCCCGGTGAGGTGTTCAAGGGCACCGTGTCTTTCGTCAGCGACTCTCTCGATGCCGACACGCGCCGCACCAAGGTTCGTATCACGTTCGATAACCCGCACACGCGCCTTAAGCCTGGGATGTTTGCCAACGTTACTTTTTTTTCGCCCAAAGAGGTTGTCACCGTCATTCCGGTTAACGCCCTCCTGTTGAGAGATGACACCAGTCAGGTTTTTGTCGAGGTCGCACCTTGGGTTTTCGAGGCTCGCCCGGTGGATATTTGGTTTCAGCAGGATGACCACGCAGTGATTCAAGCCGGCGTCAAGGCTGGCGAACGGGTGATCGTCAAGGGCGGGGTCCTTCTCAATGATTAATTTGATTGTCGGCCTGGCCCTTAACCGGCGTGTGCTGGTCGGGGTACTTGCCATCGCTGCCGCTATCTACGGTTACTATTCCTGGACCCAGCTTGCACTTGAAGCCTATCCGGATATCTCCGATGTGACATCGCAGGTCATCACTCAGGCGCCCGGCCTTGCCGCTGAGGAGGTGGAGCAGCAGATCACCGTTCCGCTTGAACGCGAATTGAACGGAACACCGGGACTTTACATAATGCGCTCGAAGAGCACCTTCGGGCTGTCGCTGATCACGATGGTGTTTCAAGGCGGCGTCGATGACTACTGGGCTCGCCAGCGTATCACCGAGCGCATCCAGAATGTCACGCTTCCGGATGGGATCAAGCCCGCGCTGGATCCCCTGACATCTCCGATCGGAGAAATTTACAGATACACCCTCGAAACCAGTAGCAAGGATCTGCGCGATCTCTCCGAAATACAGTTTTGGACCGTGATTCCGACGCTCAAACAGGTCGCTGGGGTGGCCGATGTATCCAATTATGGTGGCATCACGACCCAGTTTCAGCTTGAGCTCGATCCAGTGCAGCTCATGCGGTTCAATCTGTCCCTCAAGAATGTCATCGAAGCGATTGAGGCGAACAGCTCAAATTCTGGCGGCAGCGTGCTGACCCGTGGCGAACTCGGCTACGTTGTCCGCGGCATCGGCCTCATTCAGACCCTTGATGACATGGGCAACATCGTTGTCACCGAGCGGAGAGGAACGCCTATTTTCGTTCGCGACCTCGGGAAGCTTCGGCTGAGCAACCAGGAACGGCGGGGCGTTCTTGGCAAGGACGAGAAGAGCGATACGTTATCCGGCGTCGTATTGCTTTTGCGCGGCGAGAATCCTTCGCGTGTTCTGGACGGCATTCATGCCAAGGTTGAGGAGTTGAACAAGCTCCTTAAGGACTCTGACGTGAAGATCGTTCCCTACCTGGATCGATCGCATCTGGTCACGGCGACCGTGGACAAGGTGTCACACACCATGTTCGAAGGGATCGGCCTTGTTCTCATCGTGCTTATTCTTTTTCTGGGTAGCCCTCGCAGTGCACTGATCGTCGGCGCAACGATTCCATTCGCGATGCTGGTGGCTTTCGGACTCATGCATCTGACGAAAATTCCGGCCAATCTTCTCTCGCTGGGCGCAATCGATTTTGGCATCATCGTTGACGCTTCGATCGTCATGATCGAGGCCATCCTGCGGCGGCGCGAGGCCAAGCCGGAGCAGCCATTGACCGAGGCTGACGTTCGTGAGGCAGCTCTCCAGGTGGCAAAACCGATCTTTTTCGCCACCATGGTCATCATTGCCGCATATCTGCCGCTGTTCGCTTTCGAGCGGGTGGAGGCCAAACTATTTTCACCGATGGTATTTGCAGTCGGGTACGCTCAAGTCGGTGCGCTGTTGTTCGCCATGACGGTTGTTCCCGGACTTGCCTACTTCGCTTATCGCAAGCCGATCCGACTCTTCCACAATCCGGTGCTCGCGTGGCTGGAGGTCCGATATCAGCGCGCGTTGAGGCATCTGCTGGATCGTCCGCGCATTGCGATGGGAATCGCAGGCTTGGCCGCGATGGCTGTGATTGGACTTGGCGCAACGGTGGGGCGTGAGTTTCTCCCTGAAATGGATGAAGGTTCGATTTGGCTGCAGGTTCAGATGCCAGCCGGCATCTCTTTGTCAAAGGCGACGGAGATGGCCGCCGATCTGCGCAACACGATTCGTGAATTCCCGGAGGTCTCGCATGTGGTGACTCAGCTCGGCCGTAATGACGACGGAACCGACCCATGGACGCCTTCGCATATCGAGACAGGCGTGGGACTGAATCCCTACAATACCTGGCCGTCAGGTGAGACCAAGCATGACTTAATTCGGCGGATGGCGGAGCGATTCCAGACAATGAGCGGATTCGAGATTGGCTTCAGCCAGCCGATGATCGACGGCGTAAATGACAAGATCTCGGGTGCCCATAGTCAACTCGTGGTGAAAATCTACGGCGATGATTTCAAAGAGCTTCGCAGAATTGCAAAGAGTATTGTTGATATTCTGAAGGAGACGCCAGGGGCCAAGGATGTTGCGATCGACCAGGAGCCTCCGTTGCCGCAGATCGCCATCAAAGTCGATCGTGTCGCGGCGGCCCGGTATGGCATCAACGTCTCGGATATTGCGGACTTGATTGAAAAAGGCATCGGCGGCGGTCCCATAAGCCAAATCTTCATCGGAGAGCGTCGCTATGACGCCACAGTGCGGTTCGCGGCCGCGGCAAGGAACAGCCCCGAGGCAATCAGCAATCTCTCCCTGACCTCAAGCGACGGAGCGCTGATTCCGCTTTCGCAGATCGCGGAGGTCGTGCTGCAATCCGGCGAAAGCACCATCACGCGGGAAATGAATCACCGCCACCTTACGGTCAAGCTCAACTACCGAGACCGCGATCTGTCGTCTCTGCTTGCGGATGCAAAAGCAAGCATAGCCGAGAAGGTTAAGTTCGATTCCGGGAAATATCGGATCGAGTGGGGCGGGCAATTCGAGAATCAGCGTCGCGCGGAACAGCGCCTTATGCTGATCATGAGTCTGGTCATGGGGCTTATGGTCATTTTGCTCTACCCGGAGTTTGGCGTGTTGCGCCAGGCATTGCTGGTTCTCGGTATCGTGCCGCTGGCGACCCTCGGCGGATTGATCGCAATCCACCTGACGGGCATGACACTGAATGTGGCATCAAGCGTCGGATTCATCGCCCTGTTCGGCGTTGCGATCATGAACGGCGTCGTGATGGTAGCCAACCTCAATCGGGTTCGCGCCATGGGTGTTCCCTTGTATGAGGCGGTGCCGATAGGGGCGTGCGAACGTTTGCGGCCGGTCCTCATGACTGCGGTTGTGGCAACCGTCGGAATGCTGCCGGCAGCGCTCGCCACCGGGGTCGGCAGCGATGTGCAACGAGGCGTTGGGACGGTCGTGGCAGGCGGGCTCTTGACGGCAACACTGCTCACGCTGTTCATCATTCCGGCCTTCTACTTTATTCTTGAGCAGTGGGCTGCGCGACGAAGACCGATCTCCGAGGCAGACATGGTCGCCGCCGGCTGACTGGGGATTGGAGGCTGTTTTTAAACATTGGCCGGACGAGAGAGGGCAGTCGTCCGCGCAAGAGAACGATTACTGAGGGGCTTGGTTGATCATGGTATGGCGTTCGCATCACCTTGCGAGTCAGATTGTTATTGCGGTGCTACTGTCGGGCTGTGCTGTCGGACCAGATTTCACCTCCCCGTCTTCGCCAGAGGTCGGAAGTTTCCTTCCGGCTCAGCGCAACAGCTCAACCAATCCGGATCGAGTTCCCGGTCAAAAGTTGGTCCACGGCGGCGAGATCCCACCGCAATGGTGGGAGATGCTGCGTTCCGAGACGCTAAACCGACTCGTTCAAGAAGCGATCGAGCATAACGCCGACCTGGCCGCAGCCGAAGCGGCGGTCAGGGTAGCACGCGCCAATGCGGAGGCGCAGCGCGGCTCGCTGTTTCCGACCGTCGACGCGACACTCGACGCAAGCCGCCAGAAAATCGCGACGGCACCGGTCGTCGATGCGAATACCGGCGAGCAGTCCACCGGACCGTCGCGCTACAGTGTTGTCACTCGTCAGGTTAGCGTGTCGTTCGTACCCGACGTGTGGGGCGGCAAGCGACGCCAGATCGAATCAGCCGATGCGGAAGTTGAGGCGCAGGCTTTCCAACGTGAGGGTGTTTACCTCACCCTTGCTTCCAATGTGGCACTCGCCGCCATCGAGGAAGCTCGACTGCGGGGGCAGATCGTTGCGATCAGGCGGGTCATCGAATTGCAGATTGAGCTCCTTCACATCCTGCAACGGCAGTATAACGCAGGGCAGATCGGGCAGTCAGACGTGGCAACGCAGGAGACCGCCGTAGCGCAGGCGCGGCTGTCCCTGCCGCCGCTGGAGTTGCAGCTGGCGAAACAGCAGAACCTGCTGGCGTTTCTGACCGGCCGGCTTCCGAACGAGGCTCGTTTGCCGGCATTCCGGCTTGCCACCTTCCAATTGCCACGCGTTCTGCCGCTCAGTGTACCGGGTAATCTCGTTCGCCAGCGCCCCGATATTCGCACCGCCGAAGCCTCCCTTCGGCGCGCCAACGCAGAGATCGGGGCCGCGATCGCCGACCGACTGCCGCAGATTACACTGAGCGCAAATGCCGGGAAGACATGGTCGAATGTGCCGGATCTTTCTCCGGCGGGAGCGTTCTGGCTGGTCGGCGGCAACGTAGCCCAAAAGGTGTTCGATGCTGGCATTCTCGCGAACAAGCAGCGCGCGGCCGAAGAAGCCACCACTCAATGCCTTTTCCAGTATCGCAGTGTAGTGATGGCGGCGTTTCAGAACGTAGCGGATGTTCTGAAAGCCCTCCAGACCGATGCCCGCGCAATTGAGGCTGCAGCAGCCGCCAAAAGCGCAGCGCTAAAGAACGTCGATCTCCTGCGCCGCCAACTCGAGCAGGGGCAGGTCAATGTCTCGCTTCTGATCGAAGCCCAGCGGGCTTATCTGGATACATCGCTCGCATCGGTCGATGCGCAAGCATCACGCTTCGCGGACACAGTCGCGCTCTTCCAGGCCTTGGGTGGAGGTTGGTGGAACAGACCCGAAATCAAGGAAGATCGCTCATCTCCTCCAGCGAGACTGTAAACTGACGTAGTTGCGTATTCCAGGGATCGTGATCAACGATTCCGGGAGATGGTGATTACACCATCGGCGTAGCCCAGCCTCATGCACCTCGCGCGTCGCGCGCCGCCTGAGCGACTTTCGTTGCCTGCGACACTCGTCCGATCTTTGCGCCAGCAACGATTGTTCTCCGGCGTGTGTTCGAACGCGGCACCATGCCTTCGTTCGCGGTATCTCCGGCAGGGGGATAGGGAACGAAGTTTGCCGCCCTTCGGAGCGCGAGCGCCTTGCGTGCCGCTTCGATGTTCGCGGTTCGGGCTGCCAGGTTGTGAAGGCGTCTTAGCTCGCTGTTCACCCGCTTCAGCGCCGCCGCGAAAACCTGCTTGCGTTGTGAAGAATGCTCGGCTGTTCCGGGAAAGCTCGCACCTCGCGCTCCCTTCTTGCCGCGTACTTCCCGCCGCTTTTGCCGACTGAGCGTCCGCTCCTTGTCGTGCATCTTGCGCAAGCGGGGCCGAAGGGCGTCAAGCTCCGTCGCAGCGACCTCATAGATGGCCGGATGGTGCGTGAGGCGGATCGTCTCATATTCTTCGTGGCTGAGGAGGCTGCGTTCGAACTTGCACGGGATCGACATTTTCCATTCCTCCATCTGATCTTCTTGGGGCTAAGGCCGAAAAATCAATCCGTGTCGCGCGGTGCGACGCTCCAACCGTGAAGCTCACGGCTGGTCATTCATCTTGATGGCGTCGGAACAACAAATCAACGGGTGCATTGACCCCGGTGGGTTCCGTGGCATGGCGAACAAAACGCAAGAACCACCGGTTGGTGATCGTTGTTCCGCTGGAGACGCTCACAATCCCGACGGTATTGATCCGCACCGGCGGCGGCATTATTGCCCGGAGCGGCAGTACATGGCCGGAGGCCGCAAAACGCAGCATGGCTTATCCATTCTTCACCATCGGCCACGCGACGCGGCCCATCGGCGAGTTCATCGATCTGCTGCAGGCCGCACAGGTCGCGCTCGTTGCCGATGTCCGAACCGTGCCGCGCTCGCGGGCCAATCCGCAGTATAACAGCGATGCTTTGCCGCCATCGTTGGCGGCATGCTCGATCGGATACGAGCACATCGCTTCGCTCGGCGGACTACGCAGCCGCAAACGCCAGGTGTCGCGCGAGCTCAACGCATTTTGGCAGAACGACAGTTTTCATAACTATGCCGACTATGCCATGAGCGAAGCCTTTCGCGCCGGACTTGCGCATTTGCGCGATCTTGGGCGCGAGCGGCGTTGCGCCATCATGTGCGCGGAGACGCTGTGGTGGCGATGTCATAGGCGCATCATCACCGACTATCTGCTTGCGGCGGGCGAGACCGTGTTTCACATTCTCGGACGCGGAGAGGTCACATCGGCTGCGATGAACCAGGCGGCACGAATTCAGCCGTCAGGCGATTTGACCTATCCGGCGGATTCGACGGAATGAGCGGCCACGATGGCAGGAATCTCACACCCCTCAGTTCGGGTTTTCAAGGCTGAACGTCTCGGATTGCTCGTCATAGGCAAACAGTTCCGCATAGCGTCCCCACGAGACTACCGTCTTCAGCGTTTCATCCGCGTAGTCCTCGGTCATGTAGTCCTCGAGCTCGTTGCGGAAGCGGGCGGCGGGCGCCGTGTGCGAGGGCCGCTCGTCGAGCACGCGGCGGATCAGCCCCATGACGGGCACGTAGCTCAGCAGATGCTCGGCGAACAGCTTCTTGCGCGCATCGGTCTCCAGATTGGCGAAGCGTTGGCCGGCTTCGGTCAGCACCAGGTCGCCTTCGCTCAACTGGGCGAAGCGCAACAGCTGTAGCGACTCGCCGAGGTGCAGGATCTCGTCCGCCTCAAGTTGCAGGTTATTGGCGAGTACAGGCAGGTCGGCGTGACCGTAGTAAGGCGGGCCGGCGAGCGTCTCGATGAGGCCGGAAAGGACGTTCGATGAGATGTGGTCCAGCGACATGCCGATGCCGCTGCCGGGAATGCCCTCAATGGATGGCGCCTTGGGTTCGGCACGCTGCGTCATGCGCGCGTAGATACTGTCGACAAGCTGCCGGAAAGTCGGATCGAGACGGTTGCGCGGATGCTTCAGGTCGACCTTGATCTCCGCGGCCACGCGGCCCGGATTTGAGGAGAATACCAGAATACGATCGCACATCAGTACCGCTTCCTCGATGTTGTGGGTCACCATCAACACCGATTTGATCGGCAGGCGGCCCTCCATCCACAGATCAATGAGGTCGGTGCGCAGTGTTTCGGCGGTGAGCACGTCGAGCGCTGAAAACGGCTCATCCATCAGCATCAGGTCGGGATGCACCACCAGGGCTCGGGCGAAACCGACGCGTTGGCGCATGCCGCCCGACAATTCCTTGGGGAAGGCGGATTCGAAGCCGTCAAGCCCGATCAGATCGATTGCCTCCAGTGCCCGTTTGCGGCACTCGACGGAGTGCAGCCCGAGTGCCTCCAGCCCAAGCTCGACGTTCTGCAGAACCGTCAGCCAGGGAAACAGCGCGAACGACTGGAACACCATGGCAACGCCATTCGGCGGTCCCACGATTGTTCGGCCGCGGTACTTGGCGTCGCCCGAGGTAGGCGAGATCAATCCGGCGATGATACGCAGCAGCGTCGATTTGCCAGATCCGGATCGACCGAGCAGGCCGACAATCTCACCGGCTCGGATGGTCAGGTCGACGTTTTCGAGCACCAGTAATTCCTCGCCGCTGCCTTTCGGAAATGACCGGCAAACGCCGCGAACGTCGATGAGGGGAAACTCATGTGGCTGGTCGAGCATGATTAGCCTCCTGGGTCAGCCGAGACGGAGGCGACGCTCGCCAAAGGCATAGAGCGGCCGCCAGAGCAGGCGATTGAACAGCGTGACCAAAATGCACATCGTGGCTATACCAAGGATGAGCCGCGGATTATCGCCGGCCTCCGTCGCCTCGGCGATATAGGCGCCGAGGCCCGTCGCGGTGAGGTGCGTTGGCCCCCAACTTGCAACTTCCGCGACGATGGAGGCGTTCCATGAGCCTCCCGATGCGGTGATCGCGCCCGTGACATAGTAAGGGAAGATTCCGGGCAGTATCACCTTCACCCACCAGCGCCACCCCTTCAGGTGAAAACTTCCGGCGGCCTCGCGCAGGTCGGTCGGAAAGGCGCTCGCGCCCGCAATCACGTTGAACAGGATGTACCACTGGGTGCCCAGGATCATCAGTGGGCTCAGCCAGACGTTCGGATTTAACCCGTAGCGGACGATGGCACCGACGAAAATCGGAAAAGCGAGATTGGCGGGAAACGCCGCCAGAAACTGGGCCAAGGGTTGGACCCGCTCGGCGAGTTTCGGACGAAGTCCGATCCAGACCCCGACCGGTACCCAGAGCAGCGTTGCAGCGGCGATCAGCGCGACCACGCGAACCAGCGTAATGAACCCGCTCCAGATCACGGTAACGACATCCGACGGGTTGAGTTTCGCTGAAAGATACCGGTAGGTCATCCACGCGGCGTAACCGGTGATCGCGGCGATCAAGGCAAGCCACAATGCGTCGACGAGGCGCGAGGAGCGACGGTCGCCGATCGGGGTCGGTTTGAGGCTCGGTAACGGAATGCGCAAGTTCGACACGACGCTGTTGATCGTCGCAAACGGACTCGTCAGGGCGCGCAACGCCCGCGTGCGACGGAACAGGTCGAGCATCCATGATGTCGGCGGCTCGCCGGAGGCGGTTTGTTCAAAGCGGAATTTGTCGGCCCAGGCGACGATCGGCCGGAACAGCAACTGGTCGTAGGCAATGATGACGAGCAGCATCGTCAGCAGTGCGTAGCCGATCGCTGGCACATTCTGCTTTTGGATCGCAAGCGCGACGTAAGAACCGATGCCCGGCAGCGTGACCGTCGTATTGCCGATCGTGATCGCCTCCGATGCCACGACGAAGAACCAGCCGCCGGACATCGACATCATCGCGTTCCAGATCAGTCCCGGCATTGCGAATGGCACATCCAGGCGCCAGAACCGCTGCCAGCCGGAAAGGTGGAAACTCTTTGCCGCGTCCTCCAGGTCCTTGGGCACATTGCGGATCGACTGGTACATGCTGAAAGTCATGTTCCAGGCTTGGCTGGTGAAGATCGCGAACACGCAGGCAAGCTCGGTGCCCAGCACCCGGCCGGGAAACAGGTTCATGAAGAACGGGACCAAGATCGTCAGGAATCCCAGGATCGGCACCGACTGCAGGATGTCGAGCAATGGAATCATCACCATTTCGGCGCGGCGGCTCTTCGCGGCGATCGCAGCGTAGATGAAGGTGAAGACGGTCGAGCAGCCGATTGCGAGCAGCATCCGCAAGGTGGTGCGTAACGCATAAAGCGGAAGGTTGGACAGATCGAGCGATACTGGCGTCCGCTCGAGTTCCGACAGCGGCGCCGTGGTCTGCTCGGCGCCATAGACGATCAGCACCATGGTACCAATGACGAGGAGAAACGCCACGATGTCCCAGATGTTGGGTCGCAGCGCCTGAGTCACCTGGGCCGTGCGGATATCCTGAAGTGTCATGATCGGCCCTGGCTAGAATTCGGCGTGAAGACGACTGGAGAAGACCGATACCGGTCCGCGGTCGGCGTTATAGGCGGGGTTGACGATGAATTGGTAGTTGGCAGTGAGAGTGACGTACTTGTTGACCGAGTAGGCGTAATAGGTCTCGAGAATGCGCTCAGGGCTGTAGTTGAGACGGCCGTCACCGATCATGAGGCCGATGCCACCGGCTGCCAGGAAATCGCGGTGCGCGGCCGATATCCCATTGATGATGCCGCCGATGCCGACCGTGTCACTCGGCCGTCCCCAAAAGCTGCCCTTGACCGACAGGCCTCCGGAGAGGCTGCTGTCGATATCGCTGAATGACAGGCTCTCGGTCTGTCCGTCGTTCCAACTGGCGCGGGCGAACAGGCCGACGCCACTGACGAGCTGCTGCTCGAGATTAGCCCAGAAGCCGTATTTTGGCCGATACAGCCGAGTCGCTGTGGTGATGTCGTTGATGTCAAGCGCGGGGTTTACGGCCGCAATGGCCAGGACCTCGCGATAGTTGGCCGTATTGCCGCTATTGGCAAAGGCGCCGAGGCGCAGCTTGCCGGGTTGGTCGAAGATCGTGTGGCGTTCCTCGAACTCGACCGCGGTGCCGCCGCCCTTTGTGGCGAGCACATCGCTGTTTGGTGCGGAAGGTACCTGGAACGCGCCGACGCGAACCGCCCAGTTCTTGCGGTTGAACTCGACCACCGCGCCGCGCGTATAGCCGGGGAGGTTGGCGGGAAAATCGTAGGCTCCCGCCTCCCACATCGCCCAATTCATGAAGTCGGCCCGTGGATCGTGCGCGTAAGCATTGTTGTCGAAGAAGTCGCCGATGGCAAAGCGGCCGACAATCACCGTGATACGATCGATGTCGCGCTTGCCGGGAAGCTGGTTCGGGGCGTCGGCGACGTCCTCTTGCTCGCCGCCCAGGCCGAAGGTCTGCCTGAGGTAGTAACGCTCCGGGCGGATTTTTGGGAAGTCGGAGCCGGCTTTCTGCGCCTCGCCGCTGGGAAAGCCTGCAAGCCCCTGTGTCCCGTTGAGGCCAAAGCCCTGCGCAAGTTCGGGGTCGAAATAGAACTCGCCGCCTTGCCAAAGTCGCACCCCCAGGAACGCGGTCGTCGTCCAGGTGGCCTGCAACTGACCGCTGCCGGGCAGACTATGAGGGGTGGCATAAGGCGATCGGATGGGCGGATAGCCCTGTGGCAGGAACGTCGTCTGGGCGTGAATATTCCAGTCGTCGGATTCCGGGAGTTTGGTCCTGCCCTTGGTTTGCGCCACCCACGGCGTATCGCCGAACTGGTAGTTGAGGCCGATCTTGAATAGATGGATGCGCGGATCGACGTCGACGCCAGCCAGTCCGAAGCCGCTCAGATCAAAAGTCCGGCGCGACAGGTCGACATATTCGTATTCAACCTTCGCGGTCCAGTTGCCGCTCACGGCGAACTCCAGACCTAGCCCGGCGGTCCAGCCTGTCTGGTAATGACCGGGCGTCGCGACGACGTCGCCCGCAGCATCATTGACGTTGACATGGGTATGCCCCCAGGCGAAGCCGCCGGTGACATAGGGCATGAACCGACCAAACGCGTAGCCGATGCGACCGCGCACTGTCCCGACATAGTCGATCGTGGTGTTGAAAGGCATCGGCACCGGGACGTCCACCGGACTGGTGAAGGTCGAATCTGCCTCAATGCCGAGCACGACACCGTTGGTAAACTGGCGATTGTAACCGAGTTGAAAGCCGCCGATCAGCCCGATTGGGCTGTGCGGAAGCCACTCGCCCTGTTGGGGCAGTGGATTGGTGCCGGGTCCGAAGCTCGCGTCGCCATAGCCGAAGTGACCGCCGACATAAAATCCTGTCCAGTCGTACGGTGCTCTCAGCGCCGGCGCCTTCAGGGGCAGGTCAGCGGCGAAAACAGGGGACCCGCACAGGACAGCACCCAAGGACGCCCCAATGACGGCTCCAGTTGCCAGAATTTGTCTCACGCTACGGTTCCATTGGCCTGACGCTTCTGATCGCCGTGTCCGGAAGGCTGGCTCTGTCGGCGCGAATCGCTGTCGGCGCGCCGGGACAGGCTATCGCACTTCGGATAAGACAGTTCCAAGAAGGTTGTGTGAAATCCCGCGTCGCCGGCGAAGCACCGCCGATCAACCGACCGGTGGCAGCCCAGATCACGCACTACCCCCGGGGATGCCGCCTTATCCATTCGTCCGCATGCGGATGGCTCAATTGCCGACTGCCGACGATGCGGGCATATCGGGCCGCCAACGACAGGCCAGCCGAGATCCCTCGCTCAGACTCCAACGACAAACGACGGGCCTGTGCCGGCTGGCGCGTCCTTTCGGCCTAACAGCGGCCGGCAAGTTGTCATTGGCGGGAAGCCTGGTTTGTCGCTGAGCCGCAAGGCTCCGGGACCGCAAAAGCCAGTATTGTGCGAATGCCTTGAACATCGCTCACCTCCGCGTCCGCTTCGGGCGGATGGTCGGTGAGCGAACGCGGTCCTCTAGCTAAGGCCGCCAACCCTCACGCGACTGTCGCCGCCGCGCTCTACGCTTATGTTCTGTGGCAGTGCGAAGCCGGTCAGATCGACCAAGCCGCCACTGCCACGACGGGTACTGCCCATGTGCTCTTCATCAGGGTTGAGTTGCCGTCCTGAAGCAGATGCTCCAGACGGAGAAGGTTTCACATATGGCTGCGTTCTCTCCTATGTCAAGCCTACCTTCTATCCTCTCCCGGAGGATCAGTGCTATCCTGTGGGGGAGGATAGGGAGAATCGGATGCAGGACCACCCGACTATGGCGATTGCCCGGCGCCTGAAGCGCGCCAATGGCCATCTTGAGAGGATCATCAAGATGGTCGAACAACAGGAGCCTTGCGCTCGGGTCGCCCAGCAGCTCCAGGCGGTGGAGAGTGCGATCGAAAGTGCCAAGCGGCTGCTGATTCACGATCACATCGGCCACAGCCTCGATCTGGCGTATAAGACTCCCGGCGGCAGAAGCCGGACGACAGTCAAGGACCTGACGCTGATTACCAAATATCTGTAGCGGCGATCAGCCGTCCGCTCCCGTCAGTGGGCCGGAAACTGCAGTTCGAAGCATGCGCCCTGATCGGTCGGCAGCAGTCGGATCGAGCCGCCATGGCTGATCATGACAGCGTGCACGATCGCGAGCCCCATTCCTGTGCCGCCCGTGTCGCGGCGGGTCGTGAAGAAGGCATCGAAGATCCTCTCCCTGTTCGACTCGGAGATCGGATCGCCGTCATTGCTCACGTTAATCTTAACGGCCGTGCGTTCGTCGATCGCTTCGATCCGTATGTACTTCGCGTTGTGCCGGATCGCGTTGTCGATCAGGTGTGACAACACGATCAACGCCTTTTCACCGGACATGCCGACCGGCCGCTCAAAATTGCCCGTTGCCACGATGTTCGTCGGAAACCGCTTCCTGAGGTCACCGATCACCGAACCCAGCACGGAGTGCTCGTTCTGCGGCAGGCTTTCGGCGTGCGCCAATTCGCGCAGCCGCCGGGCCATCGCCTTGAGGCGCTCGGTATCTCCGAGAATGTTCGACACAAAAGTCTTCTGTTCCGTCTGGGTGAGCCTGTCCGATTTGCTCTGCAGCGAATCCAGCAGCAGCTCGGCCGCGCCTCTGATCGAAGTCAGCGGTGATTTCAACTCGTGGGTGAGGTTCGCCGAGAATGTCGAAATATAGTCCGAACGCCGAGCCAGTTGCTCGGCCATGCCGAGGAAGTTGTGGGAGAGTTGCGCGAATTCCCTTGTGCCGTAATGCTTGAGCGGCCGGAACGCTTCTCGGTCGCCGTTGCCGATCCGCGCGGCGCGGTCGATCAGTTCGCGCATCGGGCGGGTGATGGTCCGTGAAAACACTAGGCCGATCACGATCGTTGCCAGGATCACGGCAAGTCCCGCCAAGGCGAACTTGACGCGCTCCTGATAGAGATGTTCGAAAATGTTGCTCGGCGTTCGGGTCGCGTAAATCACGCCGGCTACGCGATCGTTGACGATCACCGGCATGGCCGAAAACACGTGCATGCCGACGCCGCGGCTGATGGAGTAGATCGGCGGTGGAGGTTTATCCGGCTTGCGGATGCGTAGCGCGGCGCGGTACTGCCCGTGCAGTGCGGCGGCCACTTCTTCGATATGGGCAAGCGATTGTCCGACTTCCTGATGGCCGGCGATCACCACACCTTGCGGGTCGAGAATCCTGAAGCCGGCCAGCGTCACCTTCTGCGTCTCGCGGATGATTGGCGTCAGCTTGGCACCGATCTCGACATAGGCGGGGTCTGCCGGCCGCTTGGCTGGCAGCGCGTCGGGGCGCCGCCGCAACAGATCATCGCCGGCGAGGTCGAGCGCGGGCCGGATCGGCGTGAAGCGGTCACCCGGATCCGGCAGAATGCCGGGTGGGACTTCGGCACCGAGGCTGATACGGCCGTCCAGACCGGCTTGCACTTCCTGGGCAAAGATCGCGGCGAGCACGCTACTTTGCGCAATCAGTTCCGCCTGGGTCTGACGGATCAACTGATTGTCATAGAGACGGAAGAAGAACAGCCCGATCAGCGGAAGCACGGCCACCGTGGCCAGCACCGTGAAGATGACAAGTCCCAGGGACGGCCGCCACTTGTTCAGGACATTCGAACTGCTCATGTCTGCGGCTCGCATCGCCCGAGCTTGAAACCGACGCCGTGAATGGTTTCGATGACATTGTCGCAGTTGGCGGCCGCAAGCTTGGCGCGGATATTGCGGATATGGCTGTCGATGGTGCGGTCCGAGACCTGGATGTTAAGCTGATAGGCCGCCCGCATGAGCTGTTCGCGGCTGAACACCACGCTCGGCCTTCCCAGGAAGGTGCGCAGGATGCCAAACTCGATCGCGGTGAGCCGAAGCGGCGTGCCTGCGAATGACGCAACGTGCTGTTCGGGGTCGACCGACAGGCTGCCCTGGGCGAGCGCGGCCTGGTCGGCCTTGGAATCGGCGCCGCGCGAGTTGATGCGACGCAGGATCACGTTGATGCGCGCGACGAGCTCGCGCGGGCTGAACGGTTTTGTTACGTAATCGTCGCCACCGATTTCGAGCCCCAATACGCGGTCGATCTCCTCGTCGCGCGCCGAGAGAAAAAGGATCGGGACGTCGGAAGCCTTTCGCACCTCCCGGCAGACTTCCAGCCCGTCGAATTCCGGCATGCCGATATCGAGAACGATCAGGTCGGGCTTGTCGCCGGCAAAGCGGCTCAGTGCCTCTTTGCCGTCGCGCGCCTCGACCACAGCCATGCCGGCCTTCTTCAGCGCGACGCGGATGACCTGGCGAATGTGGAGGTCGTCATCGACGATGAGAATACGATGCGTCAAAGGTTTCTCCGCTTCGTCAACCTGCTGCCTGATGCTCGGCTTGAGCGTCGAGCTTTCGTTGCAACCGCCAGGTCCGGAAACCCCAGGTGCGCCAGGACGACATGTCCCGTCGTTGCTGTTCTACAAGTTCATTACGGCGCGACACAAGCCGGGTTTCATCGGGACGACGCCGCACCGCCTTCTCGATCGCAGGCAGCGCCTGCGGTCCGAGTTGCAGAAGGTAATCGGTGTCGATCCTCACGCCTTTGCCTGAAAATTCGTAGCTGTGGGCCACGTTGTAGTCGGCAATGATGGCGTCGAAGTTGACCAGCGAGACGACATAAAACACAGCCGTTAACGCGATCAGATTGGTGCGGACGAGCCATTGGTTCGAACGGTTGAAAGCGATGCGGGCGACGATCAGGACAAGCCCGAGCGCCACCAGCCCCATCCAGACGAAGGCAGCGATGCGCCAATAGGTCAGAAGATAGATTTCAACATAGAGATCGAGGCGAAGGATTGAGGAAGCGACCAACAGAACGTTTTGCCCGACCCAAAGGTAGACCAGCCGACGGATGATCTTCGATTTCTCGGCCGGACCGCCGGGGCGCATTGCGACAAGTACAAAGGCCGCTGCCAGCAGCGCGGTGACGATCAGCGGATAAGCGCCGCGATGGGCGTAAGTCGCGTAAGTCACACTGGCGGGCAGTGCCACGTTGCCCCAGAGATAGATCGCGTCGAGGATCGATTGCGCAGCGAACAGGAGATTGAACAGGATCAGTGAGCGCAGGACGGTGGGGGCGTCCAGAAGCTTGAGCGCGGATTCGAGATCGTGGCGGTGTATCGGGGGCTCCGACGTTATCGGTAACGCTGGTGGCGGCGGCGCCGACGGACTCATTGGCATCGCCGGGAGCGGTGGCGGTAGTGGTGTCTCCTGTTCGGACGACTCGGCCGCTGCCGCCGTTGCGGCGCGGCGTCTGC
>JGI24705J35276_12238509_pt1 | contig 24530 bp, 20 predicted proteins | sample TergutNt197P4_FD_35276 | JGI IMG/M metagenome (IMG submission 35276) | reverse complement strand
GGGGAGCCGTTACGATAGGCAAGGATGATCGGCTTGTAGGCATCTGCCGCCACGATCTGATCGTTGGCGGCAATGATGTAGGACTGCTGGGCACCGTCGAGCGAGCCCTTCGGACCGGAGACGTTGGCGCCAGCAATCGCGCTGCGCACATCCTCCATTGCGATGCCATAGGCCGCGAGCCGCGCCAGGTCAGCCTGGACACGCACCGCGGGCTTGAGGCCGCCAAGCACCGAGACACGGCCAACGCCGGAAATCTGGGCCAGCCGCTGCGCCAGGAGCGTATCGGCGAGGTCGCTCATGACTCGCAGCGAGACGGTGTCCGATCGCATAGCCAGCGTCACGACCGGCGCGTCCGCCGGGTTCACTTTGGCGTAGGTCGGCGGATATGGCAGGTTCTTGGGCAGCACGCCGGCGGCGGCATTGATCGCGGCCTGAACGTCCTGCGTCGCGCCATCGATATCGCGGTTGAGATCAAACTGAAGCGATATCTGACTGACGCCGAACGAACTCGTCGAGTTCATCGATGACAGCGCAGGAATTTGCCCGAGTTGCCGCTCGAGCGGCGCGGTGATCAGCGACACAATCACGTCGGGGCTGGCTCCCGGCAATTGTGTCGTCACCTGCACCGTAGGAAAGTCAACCTGCGGCAGCGCCGATACCGGCAGTGCGAAATAGCCGAGCATGCCACCGATCAAAAGCGCAACGCCCAACAGCGAAGTCGCGATCGGCCGACGAATGAATGGTTCAGAGACACTCATGTGATGCGTTGGCTGTCGTCAGGCGGCTGACATTGAGATCATGGCTGCTTGGCCTCGCCGCCTGATGGTTGAGCCGGCTGTGCCGGTCCGCTCTCGCCCTTCTGGTCGTCCTCGCCGATTCGCTGTTTGGCGCGGTGTTCGCCGGCCTGATTGCTGCCGTTGGCCTGACCGTCCTTGGTTTGACCGCCTTTCTTTCCATCCTTCGACCCTTTGGTGCGCTTCCGGGGCGCAAGATCGGCGGACGGCGTCTGTTCCTTCCGGCCCTCGACGACCTTTGAGCCATCGGCGAGATTGGCAAAGCCGGTCGTGACGACGCGATCGGTTGGCGACAGGCCACTGGCGATAACAGCGGCGTTCTCATCTTGCTGTGTGACCGTCACAGGCTTCGCCGACACGATCTCGCCCTCGCCGATGACATAGCTGAAGGTCCCGATCGGGCCGCGCTGCACGGCTGATGTTGGCACCACCAGCGCCTTCGAGAGCGTCTCGACCTTGAGGCGCACATTGACGAACTGGCCGGGCCAGAGCTGATAATGAGCGTTGGGAAATTCGGCCTTGAGTTTGAGAGTGCCCGTGGTCGGGTCGACCTGATTGTCGATGCCGGTCAATTTACCCGTACCGATCACCGTGATGCCGTCATTGCCGAACACATCCACGGTCAGCGTGCCCTTCGCCGCCGCAGCGTTGACGCGCATGATCTGCTGCTGTGGCAGGCTGAACCACACCGCGATCGGCTGCAGCTGCGTGATCACAACAAGCCCGGTCGCATCGGAAGCGTGGATAATGTTGCCCTGGTCGACCTGACGCAGACCTGCCCGGCCGGAGAGCGGCGCCACGATCTTGGTGTAGCTCAGCGTCGCCGCTGCATTGTCGATCGCGGCTTGATCGGCTTTGACCAACGCCTCGGTCTGCGCGACCGCTGCGCGTTGCGTGTCGGCCTGTTGCTTGGAGCCGGCATTTGACGCGGCAAGTTGTTCGTAACGCGCAAGGTCAAGGCGCTGGTTTGCGAGTTGAGCCTCGTCCTGGGCCTTCTTCGCAACCGCCTGGTCATATTGCGCCTGATAGATCGCGGGATCAATCTCGCCGAGGATATCGTTCTTCTTGACGTCCTGGCCTTCGGTGAATTTCACCGCGACAAGCTTGCCGTCGACCTGCGAGCGGACAGTGACAGTATTGAGCGCGCGGACTGAGCCGACGCCATCAAGATAGACCGGCACGTCCTGAATGAGCGGAGTTGCTGCCAGCACTGGCACGGGGAGATCGGGAGGCCCGTTGCGGGTGCTCGCCTGCTTCTGCAGCGTCGCATACCAACCTGCAAGGCCAAGCCCGCCGAGGATCACGAGCGTGAGCAAGGTCGAAATCGCGCGGCGACTGCCGCGAGAGGTATCGCCCTCTTTTATGCCTTCCTTGGTGTCCGGCTTAACGAGCATTGACCGGTATCTCCATTCTCGGCTCCCAGCCGCCGCCCAGGGCCTGGTACAGACTGAGGATCGCCTGAAGCCGCGCGAGTTGCGCCTGCCACAGCGCATCTTCCGCCTGAAAAAGCGTGGTCTGCGTGTTGAGCACAGTCACGATGTCGGCCGTTCCGGCCCGCAACTGCTGCTCGGCGAGTTCGAAGGCCCGCTGCGACGCTGCGACCACCTCGCGCTGCAACTGAAGTTTGATCGTCGTCTGCTTGATTGAAAACAGTGCAGTGTCGACGTCAGCAAAGGCCTGAACGATGGTCTTGCGATAGGTCTGCAGCAATTCGTCCTGGCTGGCCTTGGCGGCTTCGAAATTACCCCGGATCTTGCCGCCGTCGAAGATCGGCTGTGTGGCGCTGCCAACCAGCTGAAAGAAAGCCGCATGTGGCTGGAACAGAGAGACCAGCGCCGAACTCTGATACCCACCATTCGCGGTCAGCTGGATGCTCGGAAAGAACTGCGCGCGGGCAACACCGATATTGGCAGTGGCGGCAGCAAGCTGCGCTTCCTGACGTCTGATGTCAGGCCTCTGCGTCAGCAATTCCGACGGCAAGCCTGGTGTGACTCGAGGAATCGCAATTCTGTTCAGCGATCCGCCGTTGATGCGCACGCTCTCAGGCGGGCGCGACACCAGGACTGCAAGTGCATTGATGTTCTGGTCGAGCGTTTGCCGCAACGGCGGCACTGATGCCTTCTGGTTGGCGAGCACGCTCTCCTGTTGAGCGACATCAAGATCGGTGCCCGTGCCGGCCTTGCGTCGCTCCTTGATGGCGTCGAGAACGCGCTGTGCGCTCACAATGTTGCGTTGGGCCGTTCGGATCCGGTCCTGCGAAGACAGTACCTGGAAATAGGCGTTGGCAACGCCCGCCTGTGTTGTCAACGCCACGACGTCGCGATCGAAGCGAATGGCTACAGCGGTCTCTTCAGCAGCTTTCAGCGCGTCGCGGTTCTGGCCCCAGAAGTCGAGTTGATAGCTCGCACTCAGTGGAGCCGAGTAGTTCACAACCTCGCGCCCACCGATACTAAGACCGGAAGCGCTTGAGCCGGAGGTGCGCGAATAGGATTGCGAGCCCGATGCCGAGACGCTTGGCAAGAGCGCCGCTCCTGCCTGTCGCGCTTGAGCGTCGGCCTGACGTATGCGCGCTACCGCCGCGGCGATATCCAGATTGACAGTCTGCGCTTCCTCCATGAGCTGGGTCAGCTCAGGCGAACGAAAGCCGCGCCACCAGTCAAGCGTCGGCAGGGCGTCTGGTTTGCCGGAATATTTGTGGCGCGTGGGAATATCGAGCGCGGGGTCCGGAAGGTCCTGGGTCAAAATGCACCCCGCCGAGCTCAGTGCGAGCGACAGGGCTAGCAACCACTTCGTTGTACGCTGCAGCGGGATAGCACCACCGCAAAGCCGCCCCCCGGCGGCTGCCCCCTTCCCTTGCATTACATCCACTTCCTACCGAACAAGCCGAGCCGCCTCGATACGGCCAGATCGGCCGATTCGCGACGGGGTAATTTGCGGGCTTCTTGCGATTCACTCACGATGCTTTCCTGAAATGCTGGTCGCCATATTAACTGCCCGCGCGAAGCGCACAACCTCGCGTTGGTCGTCGTCGACGACGAGACTGCTTTGCCTGCCGAGGGAGAAAATTGCAAGTTAAGCTTATTTTTCAAGGCTATTTTGCATTTTGCTCGCGCCACGAGCATCGGCAGACTTACCAAGATTTCATGTAGCCGCAGCGACACTGAGACCGCGGCAAGCCAGCAGTCGGCGAATTCACGCACTGATAAGCGACATTGCGATCGGCGTTGTTCGAGCACACACGACAGATTTTAACAGACGCGAAACCAATAATGTCGTGGGCTGTGGCCGCGATACCTCACTCAGGTCGCCTGCAACTGAGCGACGTTTTGGGCGTGCATGTCGGTTCAGGATGATCTGCGCAAAACTGCGGGACTTCGCGCGCAAATCTCCCGACACGTCAGCGCGCGCGTTTTCCGAGAAGGCTTCTTTGGGGAAGACCATGCCAAGAGGCTTGCGCCCTGAAGAAATAAAATTCTTGTTGCGGGGGGCGACTTGTCTGGGTGGCACCCGATCTTAGGTTCCATTGGATAAATCCGACAGGTATTCCGCTGGAACAGGTATTTCGTTGACATGACCATCCGAAATGACGTTGTCGAAGCCATCGGCAACACTCCCCTGATCAAGCTCAAGCAGGCCTCCGAAGCGACGGGGTGCACAATCCTTGGCAAGGCTGAGTTCATGAATCCCGGCCAGTCGGTGAAGGACCGCGCCGGCAAATGGATGATCCTTGAGGCAGAGAAGCGCGGCGATCTGAAGCCGGGCGGGCTGGTGGTGGAAGCCACGGCCGGCAACACGGGAATCGGGCTCGCGGTGGTGGCAAGTGCGCGCGGCTATCGGACCCTGATCGTGATCCCGGAAACCCAGAGCCGGGAAAAGAAGGATATGTTGCGGCTGTGTGGCGCTGAATTGATCGAGGTGCCGGCACTCCCCTATTCAAATTCGAACAACTATCAGCATATCGGCAAGCGTCTTGCCGACCAACTTCGCAAGACCGAGCCAAAAGGCGTGCTGTTCGCCGACCAGTGGAACAACCTCGACAACGCCAAGGCGCATTACGAATCTACTGGTCCCGAAATCTGGCAGCAGACCAGCGGCAAGATCGACGGATTCATCTGCGCAGTCGGTACCGGCGGAACGATCGCCGGCGTCAGCCGGTACTTGAAGGAGAAGAATAACAACGTCACGATCGCCTGCGCGGACCCGCATGGTGCTGCGATGTATGAGCTGTTTAGACATGGCGAAGCCAGGAGCACCCCTGGCGGTTCAATCACCGAAGGAATCGGGCTCGGCCGAGTCACATCGATCATCGAAACCGCCAGGGTCGATGACGCCTTTCTCATTCCCGACGACGAAGCCGTGACGGTCATCTACGAGTTGCTTGAACATGAGGGCCTTTGCCTCGGCGGATCAACCGGAATCAACGTCGCCGGCGCCATGCGTCTCGCCAGACAGCTCGGGCCCGGCAAGACGATCGTCACAATCCTCGCCGACTACGGCAACCGCTATCAGTCAAAGCTGTTCAATCCTGAATTCATGCGTTCGAAAAAGCTCCCTGTGCCGGAATGGCTTGAGAAGCGCGCGAAGGTGAACGTGCCGTTTGTGTGAAGCGAAAAGCGGGTGAGCGCTTGCTTCGCGTTTACTCCCTCGCACGGTGGGGTAGCGCAGCGTAACCCATCACTTGCTCGCATATCGATCTTGCATGTGGCCTTACGGCAGTTGGGTAGTCGTGCCCTTTTTGCAACAGAATTCAGAAGAATGACCCCACCCCCCCCTAAACGCGGGATGTTACGGCGCGCACCGTGGCCGTAAGGATGACCAAATGACATTTGCGCCAGGGCATCGCGCAAGCCAAGCTTCATGACTATCGCACGAGAAACCTTCACTACGGCACCTGCTCCGGAAGACCAGCAGCAGCTTGCGACAACCTTGCGCGATACTCGCGCCGCTGCCGAGCGGGGAGACCCTCTCGCCCAAACTATTCTCGGTGAGATGTACGAGACGGGCCGGGGCATGACACAAAACAATGCGGAAGCCGTCACTTGGTATCGCAAGGCTGCCGATCAGGGGGATGCTGTAGCCCAAACCAAGCTGGGCCTTATGTACGAGAACGGTCGTTGTGTTCCGCAGGACCATGCACAAGCTGTTGCATGGTATAGCAAGGCAGCCGCCCAGGGTTACCCTGACGGTCAAACCAATCTCGGCCGGATGTACTGGAAAGGCCGGGGCGTCGCACAAGACTATGTGCAGGCTATCGCGTGGTACCGCAAGGCTGCCGACCAGGGATATGCTCCTGCCCAACACCGCCTCGGCGCGATGTACAAATTTGGCTGGGGCGTTGCGCAAGACGATGCGCAGGCTGTCGCTTGGTACCGCAAGGCCGCCGACCAGGGATGGGCTCCTGCCCAATACAATCTCGGCGTAATGTACGAATATGGCCAGGGTATTGCGCAAGACGATGCGCAGGCTGTCGCGTGGTACCGAAAGGCAGCCGACCAGGGATGGGCTCCTGCCCAATACAATCTCGGCGTAATGTACAAAGATGGCCAGGGTATTGCGCAAGATGATGCGCAGGCTGCCGCGTGGTACCGAAAGGCCGCCGAGCAGGGATACGCTCCTGCCCAATACTGTTTCGGCATGATGTACGACTGTGGCCGGGGCATTGCGCACGATGATGCGCAGGCTGCTGCGTGGTACCGAAAGGCAGCCGACCAGGGATACGCTTTTGCCCAATACGATCTCGGCGTGATGTATGAGGCCGGCCGGGGCGTTGCGCAAGACGATGCACAGGCCGTCGCGTGGTACCGAAAGGCAGCCGACCAGGGAGACGCTCTTGCCCTATACGATCTCGGCGTGATGTACGAATATGGTCGTGGCATTGCGCAAGACGATGCGCAGGCGGCCGCGTGGTACCGAAAGGCAGCCGACCAGGGATACGCCCAAACCGATCTCGGCTTGATTTATGACAACGGCCGGGGCGATGCGCAGGCTGTCGCGTGGTACTGCAAGGCTGCGGACCAGGGGGACGCTACCGCCCAATACAATCTTGGCGTATTGTACAACTGCGGCCAAGGCGTTCCACAAGATTATCCGCAGGCCGTGGCGTGGTACCGCAAGGCCGCCGAGCAGGGACACACTCTTGCCCAACACAAACTCGGCGAGATGTACGAATTCGGCTGGGGCATTGCGGAAGACAATGCACAGGCTGTCGAGTGGTACCGCAAGGCCGCCGAGCAGGGACACACTCTTGCCCAACACAAACTCGGCGAGATGTACAGATTCGGCTCGGGCATTGCGGAAGACAATGCACAGGCTGTCGAGTGGTACCGCAAGGCCGCAGACCAGGGATACGCTCCAGCCCAATACGACCTCGGCGAGATGTACGAATTCGGCTGGGGCATTGCGGAAGACGATACACAGGCTGTCGCATGGTACCGAAAGGCAGCCGACCAGGGATACGCTCCTGCCCAACACGATCTCGGCGTGATGTATGAGGCCGGCCGGGGCGTTGTGCAAGACGATGCGCAGGCTGTCGCGTGGTACCGAAAGGCAGCCGACCAGGGATACGCTTTTGCCCAATACGAACTCGGAGTGATGTATGAGGCCGGCCGGGGCGTTGTGCAAGACGATGCGCAGGCTGTCGCGTGGTACCGAAAGGCCGCCGACCAGGGATACGCTCCTGCCCAAAACAATCTCAGTTTGATGTATGACAACGGCTAACGAGCGTAGCCCGGATAGAGCGGAAGCGAAATCCGGGGCCTTCCTTGTCACTCACCAAACATCTGCGCGGCCGATATGCTTGCTGCACAAGGCCCATGGCCGATCCCTCGCCATTCGAACGATGAAGCTGCGCTCTGGCAGCGTCGATGAGGACTTCGCGCAGCACGTGGACTACATTCATTTCAATCCGGTTAAACATGGTCGCAACACACATGAAAGATTGGGCCATATTCATCCTTTCATCGCCATGTCAGGCGCGGATTGCTGCCCGAGGATTGGGGCAGCGCGCCGATGCTTGGCTGCCGAAATCGATCCCGGCTATTGCGACGTGGCGGTTTGCCGCTGGCAGGCCTTCAAGACTGGAGGACGGGACGGCGTTCGGGGATGTGAAGAAGATGCGCGACGAACAATAACAGCAAAATATTTTGCGTTAATCTTTCGTCACATCCTTCCTGCTACATCTATCTGCTCACAACGGGTGGAGACTATCATGGCAGCCAGGGCGAGAACATCAGATCTGTTGTATGCCAATGAAGCGATCGAGAAATCGAAACAGGCAACCGATCTGTCGCAACAGGTTAAGTATCTGACCGAAGCAGTTGAGATATTGATTGTCCATCTAGATGAGGTCGAGTCCGATAGGCTAAATTTGACGCTGGAAAGTATGCGGCAATCAATGAGAATGTAATTGCCGCCTAATGCTTCGTCCCATCCTGCGGTAATAGTCCCATCATCCGCCCTTCGCCCGAATCGTATCGGCTGTATTTCAGCGGCCCGAGGCGCGCCTTGCCGCCGTCGCGGATGATCTCCATCTGCGCCACGACGCCGCCTTCCGCCGCGTCCTCGCTCATGATCAGCACCACTTCGATGCGTTCGGGCTGCGCCTCGACGCCCTCGCGGGCGATCTGGTCGAGATCGACCTGCGCCTTCGAGTCCAGCGTCCAGGCTTCAGTCACCGTGACGACGCGCGTGGCTCGATGCGCGGCGCCTTTGCTCGCCATGTGGCGCCTTTGTTGACATGCTAATTCGGCGAAACACAACTTGGTCATGCGCGTGCGCAACGGGCTATTTTGGCTGTCTATCGCTGCCATTCGCACGTCAACTTGATTGGATGGGTAATCGGGCGAAATCAAAATCTCGACGAGCGCGCCCGCTGCGAAACGGCGCATTGCGCAGCGCTACGCGCCGCTTCAAATGCGCCCTACGAGCTCAGCCTGGGGGCACTCCCCTGAATGCGGGATTGCTATGGCACGCGCCGCGGCAGTAAGACGGTATTGTCGCGATAATGACCTCCGGGGGTACGAGGACCGATATTGCGTTCCGCGAAGCCTAAGATTATCGAGATTGCAGTACCGCGTTTGTAACTCTTTAGGCAGTTTTGGTGGTTCTGATGAAAAGTATTGCTCCTGTTCTGCTACTTGCCCTTTGTCTTGCCTCACCGGCATTTGCCGAAGATGCCGCAGCATCTGCCCCGGCAAACCTGGAGCAGCTTGCAGCAACCTTCCGCGACACTCGCGCCACCGCTGAACGGGGAGACGCTGACGCTCAACACAATCTTGGTTTGATGTACATGAATGGCCAAGGTGTAGCGCGAGACGATACGCAGGCCGTTGCATGGTTCCGTAAAGCCGCTGAACAGGGGCTTTCCCTCGGCCAATACAATCTCGGCGTGATGTACAGAGATGGTCGAGGTGTTGCGCGAGACGATACGCTGGCCGTTGCATGGTTTCGCAAGGCTGCTGACAGGGGATACATTGTCGCTCAATCCGATCTCGGTACGATGTACATGATCGGGCGCGGGGTTCCGCAAGACGACGCGCAGGCCGTCGCATTGTTCCGCAAGACCGCTGAACAGGGGCTTTCCCTCGGCCAATACAATCTCGGCTTTATGTACCTGACCGGCCGGGGCGTTTCGCAAGACGCTGCGCAGGCCACCGCGTGGTTTCGCAAGGCCGCCGATCAGGGGCTCGCTGCTGCCAAGGAGGTGCTGCTCCTGATAGGAGCCGACGGTCAAGGAAATTCAACTTCTGTCCCGGCAATCCAGGAGCAGTTTGCTGCGACCTTTCGCAGCACGCGCGCCGCCGCAGAGCAGGGAGACACTACTGCCCAAATCAATCTCGGCATAATGTACATGAACGGCCAGGGTGTTCCGAAAGACGATGCGCAGGCCGTTGCGTGGTACCGCAAGGCGGCCAACCACGGGAGCGCTGCCGCCCAAACCAATCTTGCTGAGATGTATGCAAACGGCCGTGGCGTCACGCGAGACGACGCGGAGGCTGTCAGCTGGTATCGCAAGGCCGCCGACCAGGGACTCAACGGCGCCCAATTTGGCCTCGGTGTGATGTACGTGAACGGCCGTGGCGTTGCGCAAGACGATGCGCAGGCTGGTGCATGGTTCCGCAAGGCTGCCGATCAGGGGTACCCTCCTGCCCAAGAGGCACTGCGCCAGATGAAAGCGAGCGGTCGCGGCAATTACTGATGTTCTACTTCGCTCAGCACTCTTCCCAGCATGAGAACGACCGAGGCAGCATCGTCATGGCCGATGCCGCATTGAAACCGGAATGGCGAGAGCGCTTCCATTTTTTTGAGAGATATGGCGCGCCAAATTCTCCTGAGGCTCGCGCGGCATTCAAGGTGCTTCCCCGCAGCAAGATGTACCTGATTTACCAGAATCTATTCGGATTGTTCTTCGGTCCGTTTTATTTCCTGATGCTGGGCATGTGGAAGCGTGCGCTAACTCTGATCAGTATCGGTGTCGGTTCCGCATTCCTGGTCGGCGTGATTCAAGGCGTCATCCCCGGCAGGCTGTCGCTGGTGACGCTCGTGCTGTCTCTGAGCCTCACCTCGGCGGCGGCCGGGATGGTCAATATGATGATCATCGCATTGCCCCTCTTCCTGATATCCGATCGGAATATCCTAACCCCCGATGAGATAACGATCGGCTTGAAGATGGCCGCCATGGCCATGTGCTGTGCAATTCTGTCCGCGACCACGGTGAACTATTCCTATTACCTGAAACAGGCAATGGGCGACAATGGCTGGAATCCGTTCAAGGGAACATTACGGTGGTGGGAGCCGCTCCTATTACTCTTGGTAGCAATGGTGGTGGGGATCCAGTTGAAAGCGGGATGGTAATGAACTCACTTTGCCATCAGATTGACCTGCCGATCGACGCGGCCGAAGGCATATAACCTCATCGAGAAACCACCCCAAATTTCCTGAGTCTTACGATGAATTCTTCCCAGCATGAGAACAACCGAGGCAGCATCGTCATGGCCGATGCCGCATTGAAACCGGAGTGGCGAGAGCGCTTCGAATTTTTCGAGAGATATGGTGCGCCATATTCTGCCGAGGCCCGCGCGGCATTCAAGGCACTTCCCCGTGACAAGAGGCGCCTGGTTGGCGGGGATTTTGCCGCATCATATCTCTTAGGCCCGGTTTATTTCCTGGTGCTGGGCATGTGGAAGCGAGCGCTGATTCTGATCAGTATCGGGGTCGCTATGGTATTCCTGACCGGCGTGATTGACGGCGCTTCCCCCGGCAGGCTGTCGCTGATGATGCTCCTGCTGTCTCTGAGCTTTGCCTCGATGCCCGGTTATTTTGTAATGATCCCATTGCTTGTCGTGATGTTCGAGCCGTTTTCCAATCACATCTGCAATTTATTTTTTTGTATCATTATGTTCTGTACATCTGTGTCCCAGTTCACGGTGAACTATTCCTATTACCTGAAGCTGATAAAGGGCGACAATGGCTGGAATCCGTTCAAGGGAATGGGGCGGCGGGATGTGTCAGTGCTGTTGGTTAGCTTCGTTGTGATGATGGCGATGGCGTTGTGGTTGGATCAGGTTGTCCACGCCTATCGCAGGATCTGACTCAGAAACAGCCTTGAGCGCTCGTGCTGTGGGCTGGCGAAGAATTCCTGCGGCGTGTTGGACTCGATGATCTGGCCTTCATCCATGAATACGACGCGGTTCGCCACTTCGCGCGCAAAGCCCATCTCATGCGTCACCACCAGCATGGTCATGCCCTCCTTGGCGAGGTCGACCATTGTATCCAAGACTTCCTTGACCATCTCGGGATCGAGTGCCGACGTCGGCTCATCGAACAGCATCACTTTCGGGGTCATGGTGAGGGCGCGGGCGATCGCAACGCGCTGCTGCTGACCACCCGAAAGCTGTCCTGGAAATTTGCTGGCCTGATGCGGGATCTTCACCCGCTCGAGGAACTTCATCGCTGCGGCTTCGGCATCCCTTTTCGGGATGTTGCGCACCCAGATCGGGGCCAGCGTGCAGTTGTCCAACACCGTTAGATGCGGGAACAGGTTGAAGCTCTGAAACACCATGCCGACTTCGCGCCGGACCGCATCGATATGTTTCAGGTTCGGTCCAAGCTCGATGCCGTCGACGATGATCTCGCCCTCCTGGAATTCTTCCAGCGCATTGATGCAGCGGATCAGTGTCGACTTGCCCGATCCCGATGGCCCGCAGATGACGATCCGCTCGCCCTTCTCGACCTCCAGGTTGATGTCACGCAGTACGTGAAAGTCGCCGTACCATTTGTTGATGCCGGAAATCTTGACGATCTGGCTCGTGGACATGGTGACCCTGTTTCAGTTGGAGCGATGAGCATTCAGCCGGTGTTCGACGAAAAGAGAGTAGCGCGACATTCCAAAACAGAAGGTGAAGTAAATCATGCCTGTGAATGCAAAGCCAGTGAATGCTGTCGTCGGCGTAGACCAGGTCGGGTCCGAGAACGACGCACGCAGCGAACCGAGCAGATCGAACAGGGCGACGATAGAGACCAGGGAGGTATCCTTGAACAGTGAGATGAAGCTGTTGACGAGGGCGGGAATGACGTGACGCAGGGCTTGCGGCAGCACGATCAGCGCTGTCGTCTTCCGCCAGGACAAGCCGAGCGCGGATGCCGCCTCCGCCTGCCCCTGCGGAATTGCCGCCAGACCGCCTCTGATGACCTCCGCCTGATAGGCGCCCGTGAATACGGCAACGCCGATCAAGGCTCGCACCAGGCCGTCAATGGTAAAATTGCCGGGAAAGAACAGAGGCAGCATGTAGGTGGCGAAGAACAGCACCGTAATCAGCGGCACGCCGCGCCAGAACTCGATGAAGGCGATCGAGAATATCCGGATCAATGGAACAGTCGAGCGTCGGCCGAGCGCAAGCGCAATCCCGATCGGCATTGATGTCACGATGCCGGTCAAGGCAATGACCAAGGTCACCAGGAGGCCGCCCCACAGTCGCGTATCGACGAGCGGAAGGCCATCGTGATCAAGCCCCATCGCCTTGATAACCACGGCGATACCGGCAAATGTCACAAGGCCCCTGATCATGGTCCGCACGCCAGTGCGGCCACCGCCACCGAGAAAGAAGAGGACCAGTAAGACGATGCTGGTGGTGATGAGGAAATCCACCCACACCGGTTCGCCCAAGCCCTGGATCTGATCCCTCAGCCAGATCAGCGGGAAGATCAACCAATGAAGGACGGTGCCGACCAGCACGACGACCTTGCCGAGGAGCCGGAGCAGCGGGCCGATCACTGACGTCTGGCTGAGTGCGAGCAGTGTCTGGCCAGCATTGACGACGCTGTCATCGAACAATTGCAGGATGCTGGCGGCCCAGCTCACACCAAAACCGTTGATCCCGCCGCCGCGCAGCAAGAAGAATGCGACCACTGGATAGGCAAGGAAGAAAAGCCCGGAGTTCACGCCCTTTGCCGGCAGGCGCGGAATGAGCAGGGGCAAGAGCAGCGCCGCACCAATAATGAAGGTCAGATTGACCCGCCAACGCCCGACCTCGGGATAAAAGCCGTAGATGAGCTGCGTAAGCTTCGCCTGGATGTAAGGCCAGCAGGCACCAACCGGATGGTCGGCGCCATCGGTAAGGCAGGCATTGCGGTCCCCGCCGGTCCAGGCCGCATCGACCAGCAGGAACCTTAACGCGGGAATGACTGTATACCAGAGCAGCAAGAGCCCCAGGATCGTAAGCAGAATATTGGTCGGCGAATTCAACAGACGCGTGCGCACAAAGCCGACCAGGCCGGTCGTCTTCACTGGCGCCGGTCGTTCGGGCGCCAGATCCTGCCGAACAAAGGCCTGCGGGACGGATGACGCGGCAATGTCGGTCATGCCCTCAAGCTCCGGTTGATGCGCCAGCCGTAGATGCTCATGATCGCGCTGGTGATCAGCGACAGCAGCAGGTAGACGCCCATCGTAATGGCGACAATCTCGATGGCCTGTCCCGTCTGGCTCAAAGTTGTCCCGGCGAACACGGAGACCAAGTCGGGATAGCCGATCGCCACGGCGAGTGACGAGTTCTTGGTGAGATTGAGATACTGGTTGGTCAGCGGCGGAACGATGACGCGCATCGCCTGCGGCAAGACGATCAGGCGCAAAACGGAGCCGCGGCGCAAGCCCAGGGACGAGCCTGCTTCCATCTGCCCCTTGTGGACGGACATGATGCCTGCGCGGACAATTTCCGCGATGAAGGCAGCCGTGTAGGTCGACAGTCCCACGACCAGCGCGACGAATTCAGGAGTGACCCGCCAACCGCCGGCGAAGTTGAAGCCCCTGAGCTGTGGCAGCTCGAACCTGACCGGGAGCCCGAACACCAGCATCATGACGAGCGGCAGCCCGATAAGAAGAACCGGCAGGTAAGGCCATATCCGGATCCTCTGTCCGCGTTCGAACAGCGCGCGGCGGGCAAAGTGCCGCAACATCAGTGACCCCGCGATGCCGACCGCGATCGCTGCCAGAAAGGGATCAAGACCTGTCTCGCCGATCGGCCGGGGAAGCACCAGGCCGCGATTGGAGAGGAAGAGCGTACCAAACAGCGAAATGCTTTGCCGCGGTTCTGGCAGCGCCAGGAACACGGCGAGATACCAGAACAGGAGCTGAAACAAGAGCGGCAGGTTGCGAATAATTTCGACATAGATGCCGCCGACACGCGACAGGAGCCAGTTCGGCGATAATCTGCAGAGCGCGACGATGAAGCCGATCACTGTGGCAAAGAAGATACCGATCGCCGAGGCCAGCAGAGTATTCAGGAGGCCGACCAGGAACACCCGCGTGTAGGTATCCGACTCGGAATACGGGATCAGGCTCTGGCTCACGCCGAAGCCCGCCGTGTTCCCCAGGAAGCCGAACCCAGAGGCGATGTGCTGCATCTCGAGATTGGCGCGGGCGTTTGCCACAATCTCATAGGCTATCCACGCCAGGACCGCCGCGAAGGCGATCTGCGCGGCAACGCCGGTCCAGCCAGCCTTGCCGCCGAGCGCGCGCTTCAGCTTCAAGCCAAGCTGTGGCGGTGGTTTTCGGGCCCCAATGCTCACGACCGCCCTGCTCGCTGGCCGATCAGCGGATTGGCGGAGCGAACTGGATGCCGCCCTTGTTCCAAAGCTGGTTGAGCCCGCGCGCGATCTGCAGCTTTGATCCCTCGCCTACATTGCGTTCGTAGGCCTCCCCGTAATTGCCCACAGCCTTGACGATCCGAGCGAACCAATCCTTGGTGAGACCGAGCTTCTCGCCCAGATTGCCTTCGGTGCCGAAGGCACGCTTCAAGTCCGGCTTATCCGATTTCGCCATCTCGTCGACGTTGCTCTGGGTCACGCCGAGTTCCTCGGCATTGATCATGGCGAACAACACCCATTTGACGACATCAAACCATTGGTCGTCACCGTGGCGAACCATCGGGCCGAGCGGCTCCTTGGAGATCACCTCCGGCAACACGACGTGATCGTCCGGCTTGGCAAGCTTCAGGCGCTCGGCGTAAAGCTGTGAAATGTCCGCGGTGAACACATCGCAGCGGCCGGATTCATAGGCTTTCACGGTCTCGTCGGCGGAAGCGAACGCGATCACCTCATACCCCATGTTGTTGCCCTTGAAGTAGTCGGCCAGGTTTTGTTCGTTGGTGGTGCCGCTCTGCACGCAGATTGACGCGTGGTTCAGTTCGAGCGCGGAATTCAGCTTGAGCGACTTCTTCACCAGGAAGCCCTGGCCATCATAATACGTCACACCGGTGAAATTGGCGCCGAGAGAGGCATCCCACGACAGCGTCCAGGTGGTGTTGCGCGACAGCACGTCGATCTCGCCGGACTGCAACGCAGTGAATCTGTCCTTGGCCGACAACGGCACAAACTTGACCTTGGTCGGATCATCGAAGATCGCAGCCGCGATCGCGCGGCAGACGTCAACGTCAAGTCCGGTCCAGTTACCCTTGTCATCGGGGTTGGAAAATCCGGGCAGGCCTGTGCTGACGCCGCAGGACAGCACGCCCCTTTCCTTGACCGCCTTCAGCGTTTGCGCATTGACGGCCTGGGTCGTCAGGCCAGCGGCCAGAACAAGGGCGAAAACCAGAATTAAGCGTTTCATATTAGCAAAGCCTCTCAAAGGTCGAACTCGTTGTCTCAAGGAAAGTCTGGAATTTTGCGGAACATCGCGTATGCTGAACAGCCAGATATTTCAATCTCCGCCGCAAAGCATTTGCCCTCAAGGCACGAATGCAAGTCGGTCAAGGCGATAGATCGAAAGCCGCGGCTGGCCGCTCAGCATGCAGCGACTGAATGACGTGTGCATCACAGAACGACTGACGAGCGGGGTCAAGGGGTTGACGGAGCTCTTCCCTGTTCTGCTATTAGCAATTGCGGCCCTCCTGCCGCGCCGCGGGACCTAAGTGCCCGCGGAAGTTCGGCTTTTGAAAGCACCCCATGGATTCTTCGCAGGGCAACTCGTCGATTCCGCAACGCGCCGAAACCAGCCTGGTGACGTCCGGTCGCGACACCAAGGCGCAGAAGGGCTTTGTCAACCCCCCGGTCGTTCGCGGTTCGACCGTGCTTTATCCCACCGCTGGGGATCTGCACGCCCATCGCGGGGAATTCCAATACGGTCGCCACGGAACCCCCACCACCAAGGCGCTGCAAGAGATGCTGATGGCGCTGGAGGGACCGCAATGTGCCGGGGTCGGCATTGCGCCATCAGGGCTCGCAGCCATCAGCACCGCCCTGTTTTCAGTGCTGAAAGCCGGCGACCATCTTCTGGTCGGTGACAACGTCTATCGTCCCTCGCGCAATTTCTGCAACGGTCTGCTCGCCCGTTATGGCGTTGAGACGACCTATTTCAACCCGTTGATCGGCTCGGCCATCGAAACGCTGTTCAAGCCCAACACCCGTGCGGTGCTGGTGGAGGCGCCGGGTTCGCAATCCTTCGAGATGTCCGATATTCCCGCCATCGCCGAGGTGGCGCATGCCCACAGCGCGCTCGTGATCGACGACAACACCTGGGCCACTCCGCTCTATCACCGCTCCCTGGAACAGGGCGTCGATATCAGCCTGCAGGCGGCCACAAAATATATCGGCGGGCATTCCGACATCATGTTCGGCACCATCGCCGCCAATGCCAAGGCTTGGCCGCTTGTGGCCGAGACCATCCGCCTGCTGGGCGTCTGCGCCGGGCCGGACGACGTTTTCCTCGCGTTACGTGGCATGCGCACCCTGGCGGTGCGGCTCGCCCATCACCAGCGCTCGGGCCTGGAAATGGCGCACTGGCTCGCCACCCGGCCCGAGGTCGCGCGCGTGCTCCACCCGGCCCTCGATAGCGATCCCGGCCATGCGATCTGGAAACGCGACTTCACCGGCGCGTCCGGCCTGTTCAGTATTGTGCTGAAGCCGGCCCCACAGCAGGCCGTCGATGCACTCCTCGACACAGTCAGGCTGTTCGGCATGGGCTATTCCTGGGGCGGCTTCGAAAGCCTCGTCATTTCGTTCGATTGCGCAGATTACCGCACGGCGACGAAGTGGGCGCCAGGCGGCCCAACGCTGCGTCTCCACATCGGGTTGGAGAATGTCGAGGACCTCAAGGCCGATCTCGAACGCGGCTTTGCGGCGTTCAACGCCGCCCTTGCGGGCTGAGCCTGCAGCGAACAGAGAACTCGCTTAACGCCGTTTGCGCTCAAGCGATCAGTCACCCGACACCTGCTTGCCATTGAGAATGATGAAGTAGACGTTGCGGAAATAGATGATCAGGCTGAATGCCTGACCCGCAATGAACACGGGATCGCGACGATAGAGCGCATAGACAAGCAGCAGACTGCCGCCTCCGATCGAGAAGAACCAGAAGGCCGTGGGCATCACGCTCTTGCGCGCGCGCTCAGATGCGATCCACTGCACGACAAATCGCATGGTGAAGAGAGCTTGCGCCACGAAGCCAAGCACGACCCAGGTGTCGAATTGCACGATGAAGACGTCGTGCAGATAGTTGAGCAGGCTATCCATCAAGTACCTCGGTCACCTCGGGTGTCGGTTTTTTGCGGCGGATCAGCCACCATACGCCGCCCAGATCCATAATCCCGATCCATAGCCGATCGAAGAAACCGTAATTTGATACGCCGGAGTGCCTGGGACGGTCGATCACATCGACATAGGCGATCCCGTAGCCCTCCCGGCGCACCAACGCCGGCAGGAAGCGGTGCAGCCCGTCGAAATACGGGAGCATCAAGAACACCTCGCGTCGGAATGCCTTCAACCCGCAGCCGGTGTCGCGCGTACCGTCCTTCAGGATCGCGTTGCGCACGCTGTTGGCAATGCGCGACTGGAACTTCTTGAAGCCGGTATCCTTGCGCCCGACGCGCTGGCCCGCGGCGAGACCGACGCGTTCCTCCTTCTCAATTGCGGCAATGAGATCAGGAAGGAAAGCCGGATTGTTCTGACCGTCGCCGTCAAGCGTTGCCACGATTGCACCGCGCGCGGCCCGCACGCCGCTGCGCACGGCTGCCGACTGGCCGGCCGATCTGGCATGGCTAAGCTGACGCAAATTGCTCCGGCACTTCATGATGGCCGCAAGACGATCGCCCGTCGCGTCCGTCGAGCCGTCATTGACGTAGATGATCTCATAGGCCCAACGCCCATCGAGCGCCGCGCTGATCTCCTCGATCAAGGGGGCGACGTTGTCAGCCTCGTTGCGGACGGGGACAACAATGGAAACCGCTGGTTGGATCGAAGACAAATTGGTGCTCGTGGTTGGAATCAGCCCGCGGCTTGTGAGCCACCAGCCTTGCTGGCAGCCGCTTTTATGGGGCGGATGCGCTGCGGGCAACCCTTTTGAGCCGCCCCAGGGTCGGTCCGGGAAGAGCCACAATCGTGCCATTGCCGTGAATGGCAAACCCAAGCCGACGAGCGGCGAACCAATAGCGCACGGCCATGGCGCCGAGGGTGCCGACCAGGGCGCCAGCAACGACATCGCTCGGATGATGCGCGAGCAGCACCAACCGCGTCAGCGCGATGACACCGGCATAGGCAAACATCAAGACACGCATCCTGGGCCAGAGCGCACTCACCGCGAAAGCCAGCGCGAACACCGTGATGGCATGGGAGGACGGAAGGCTGAAATGAGCCTCTGATCCGTTGAAAGGCACGAAATTGAAGGGGTCGGCCTTGCCTCCGACGAACGGCCGGCCGCGGCCGATCGCAAGTTTCAGGAACTCGCCGACCAGAACTGAAAGCAGCACGGAGAGGAAGATGAATTGCAGACGCGTACCGAGGCCGAGCAATAGTGTCCGCGACGCGCCACGCATGCCGGGTGCTGCCAACGCGATGATCACGAGCACGCAGGCAAGTATCCCCAGCACATATTGGTCCTTGCCGAAATCGGTGAGAATCCTCACCGGCCACAGGTCAGGCGTGCCCCGCCAGGGCATCAACTGGATCTCAGGCCTATCCAGCGCCACCATCAACACGATGACCAGGGCCGCCCCCACTGCGCTGACCCACAGCGAATGACGTGCCAATCTTCGCGCGGCCTCGGCACGGCGCGAATGTGACGGAGCGCGCACGAGTTGCGTCAGCGCCCGGCTCGAAAGAGCGAACAGCTCCGCGAAGTAGCCTGAACGATCACCGACTCCGGCCGGTGCGGACATCTATTCGGTGCCTTCCGAGCGGAAAATCGAAATCGAGATCGCCCGCCCCTGCGAGAAATTGTAACCCTCGATCCGCGAGCCAACATTGTAGCGCAGGCCGATGGCATCTGCTCGCTGGGCAAAGCTGCGCTGGTCCCGCTGCTCGACGATTGCGAAGCGGCAGCTGCCGTGCTTGAGGAACTCGGCCGCACCTGATCCGTCGGTCAACAGCGTGGAAGTTCCCGTCATGAAGACAAGGCTCGGCTCGGTATAGCCGGCGGCGGCGGCCTTGGGGCCGACACAGGTCACCTTGCGCAACGCACGTGCGACCTCAGCGCTCGGAAACAGTGGGCTCAACGACGGCAGAACCACCCAGTAGACAGTAATCGCCAGCATCATCGCCGCCACCAACGCACTGAGCAGCGAGCGCTCTGCATGGCTGTTGTCATAGAGCCACCAGGCAACGAGACCGAAGATCAGCGTGACCGCAATGAATGGCCAAGCTGCAAAGGCGGGTTGGCGCGTCAGCATGACGGCGCCGACCACCGCGGTGATGGAGCCGAGTGCCGGAATCGCAAACCACCAGGCAGTCCCACGCGTCAGCCAGGACCACCGTGACAATGTATGCCGCTCCAACGCAGAGACCGTGAGGATTGCGATCGCCGGATAAAGCGGCAGCACATAGTGCGGCAGCTTGGTCATCACCACCTCAAACACGATCCAGGACGGGACCAGCCAAGCCAGGAGATATTGCACGCCAGGCTCACGGCGGGCCCGCCAGACTGCGGGCACCGCCATCGCAGCAAGCGGCGTACCTGGCCAGAACGTGATCCAGATCAGCACCAAGTATAGTCCGGGCGGCGCGCCATGGGATTCCTGCGCCGCAAATTTGCTCAACATGTCGCCGCCAACGGAACTGGCAAAGAAGGCATCGCCTGAGCGCCAGAAGATCGCAATGAACCAGGGCGACACCAGAGCCACCATCCACAGCAGCCCCCAGAACGGACGCAGCCGCCAGAGCCAGGAGACGTCACGGTCCAGGATCCCGAGCACGACAATCGCCAGCGCCACGAACATCAGGATCAGCGGACCTTTCACCAGGATGCCGACAGCAAGTGCCGTCCAGAAGATTGCAGGCCAGTTCCACCACGGATGGGCGTCGTCCTCACCGCGCTGCCAGGACAGATAGGCCCGCGCCATCGCCCCCATCGCCGCAACCACTGTGAACAGCAGCATCGCGTCGGTCTTGGCAAGCCGTGCTTCAACACCGAGCAGCACTGACGCGCACATCATCAGCGCCGCCAGGACTGCAGCACGGCGCCCGACAAAAGAAAGCGCCGCCCAATAGGTCATGAGCACGGCGCCGATTGCTCCGATCAGCGAGGGTAGCCGATAAACCCAGATGCGCAATTGTGCGCGCGGCAGGCCGAGCGCCGACGCGGTGTGGACTGCGGCCGCCTGCAACCAATAGATGCCAACGGGCTTCTTGTAGCGGACATCGCCCTGGAAGCGGATATCAACATAGTCGCCGCTCTCGACCATCTGCTTGGTCGCCTGCGCAAAGCGCGCCTCGTCGCGGTCGATTGCCGCGATCTTGAAGAAGCCCGGCAAGAACAGAAACAGCCCGCACAACACCAGGAATACGGCTGCCCGAACGTGGTTGCCGGTGACAAAGTCAAGCAACCGAACGAGCGAGCTGCCCGGATTCACGGGGGCTGTTGGCTCGTGCGGCTCTCCAAAACGTGGGCGGGTGAAAGTTTCGACCATTGGTCCCGCATACGCTGAAACCGTCGTCCCTACAACCGCTTGAGCCGAGGTCACTGAATTCGAATGACAACTGTGTCCGCCGCACCTCTGGCATCGATCACAGTCAGGCGCGCAAAGCCCGGCCCCGGCGGATCAATGAGCCGCTGGCGTCTGCTGTCGATCTCGCCGACTGCCGTACCATTGACGAGCATGGTCATGGGTACGATGCCGCCCGCGACCTTCACCGGCATTGCGGCGGTTTCCGCGCCACCCGAGCGATCGACGTCGATCTGGGAACCGTTCAGGGGAAACTGGATATGGAGGCTCTGCTCACCACCCGTACGAACCAGTTCCCCTGCTGGACGGAATCGCCTGAGCGGCAACGGCAACTTTGAGTTGCTGGCGACGGGTGTGCCTTTAGGCGGCTTTGGCAAGGGAGCCGGCAGCTTGCCGGTCCGGGCAAAGGCATCGAACAGGATGGGCGCCGCCGCCACACGTCCGATCAGGCCCGGAACTGGTGCGCCATCGGGTCGCCCCACCCAGACGCCAACCGTCATGTGGCCGTCGAAACCGACCGACCAGGCGTCACGATAGCCGTAACTTGTTCCGGTCTTGAAGGCGATGCGGTTGTGGACGGCGTTTTCCGGCGGCGGCGTGCCCAACAGGACGTCACCGACCTGCCAGGCTGCGACCTGGTCGAGCAACCGCAGTGTCTCGCGCTGGTGGTCATTCCCGCTCGTCATGATCTGGCGCAACGGTCGGGTTGTTCCGAGGCTGGCCAGACCCGCATAGAGCTGCACGAGGTCCTGCAAGGTGATGCCGACGCCGCCGAGCCCCATGGCAAGGCCGGGCGCCTCATCCTTCGGCAGCACCAGGCTGACGCCGGCCTGTCGCAACCGCGCTGCGAGGCGGCTGGTGCCCACGCGATCCAAGAGCGCAATCGCCGGCACGTTCAGTGATAATTGAAGCGCTTTGCGTACCGGCACCGTGCCCTGAAACGTCATGTCGAAATTTTCCGGCGCGTAGGCGCCGAAGCGGATCGGGCGATCATCAATCAGGCTTTCAGGGTGGACAAAGCCGTCCTCAAAGGCGAGCCCATAAATGAAAGGCTTGAGCGTTGACCCTGGCGAGCGCACGGCGCGGGTCATGTCGACTTGCCCTGCCCGCGTTTCATCGAAATAGTCAGCGGAGCCGACGCGCGCCAGCACATCGCCGCTCTCGTTGTCCACCACAATAATGCCGAGCGAGACGTTCGGACCAAGCGCGACGGCGCGGTCGCGTGCGAGCGGCTCCAAGACTTTTTGCAAGCCGGCATCAAGTGTCAGCTTGACCACGGGCGTGCCTGGAAACGTCCCGAGCGCCTGGTCGGCCGCGTGCGGAGCCAGGATCGGAATGGACTTGCGCCACTTCGGCACCGGGACTGCCTTCGCTTGCTTGGCGTCCTCGGGGCTGACCTGTTGCTCTTCGACCATGCGGTCGAGCACGCGGTCACGAGCGATGCGCGCTGCATCGGGATGCCGGTCGAGCCTGCGGACCTCCGGCGACTGCGGCAGCGCCACCAAGAGTGCAGCTTCTGCAAGCGTAAGCCGCTTCGGCTCCTTGCCGAGATAGGCGAGCGAGGCGGCGCGAATGCCTTCGAGATTGCCGCCATAGGGCGCCAGCGTGAGGTAGAGATCAAGGATCTGGTCCTTGCTGAGCTTTCGCTCGAGCTCGATCGCACGCACGATCTGGCGCAACTTCGCGTAAAGCGAGCGATGCTGCCGCGGCTCCATCAGCCGCGCAAGCTGCATGGTGATGGTCGAGCCGCCCGAAACGATGTGGCCACGTGTCGCAAGCTGAACTGCGGCGCGTCCAAGCGCCAGCGCATCGACTCCGTTATGCGAATAGAATCGCTGATCCTCGTAAGCGAATAACAGCTTGAGATAGGTCGGATCGACATTTGCTTTGGCATCGACCGGCAGCCGCCATCGGCCATCGGCCATCGCATAAGCCCGCAACAGCTTGCCGTTGCGGTCCACAATTGTGGTCGAGACCTCGCGTGCGTGGTCAAACGGCAACGGACCGAGAGATGCCACCCATGCGGCAAAACCGGAAGCCACGATCACACCGGCAACGGCCAACGTTCTCGCCGCTTTTCCGATCCGCCGCCAGCGCGGCTTTGGATCAGCCGCCGGCCCTATCGTCTCCACTCCGCTCATTTGGCAGCACGCACCTCCACCGAACCCGTGCGGGTGCGGCCATAGCGCGAGGGATTGTACATGTCCTCGACATAGGCTTGCGGCAGCACATATTTGCCGGGCGAGACCGCGCGCACGACATAGGCAACGGTGAACACTGACTTCGAGTCGGAGGCGCGATTGATCGCCGCCGTGAAACGGTCATCGCGGAACTCGGTATGCTCCGCTGCCACGCCCTCCTCGACCCATTCGAGCCGGTTGCTGTCGCCGGACGAGACCAGCGCCGGGTTGTCGATCTCAAGACCGGCTGGCAGATAGTCCGACACCAGGATGCGCCCGTATACTGGCTGGGCCTCGGTGATCGTCAACACCGCAGCAAATCGCTCGTTCTGCGTGGCCTTGCTGATGTCGGCCGGCTTGCCAGCGAGCGTGAAGTAGCTGCGCTCGATCTTGAAGCCGTTCGAAGCCGCAGGCTCCGGCGTAACCGGCGAACCAGAGACGGAGACGACAACCTGCAACGGCGCATCGCCAGTGTTGGTGATCTTCAGCGGCTTGCCATCCAGATCGGCTGCGTTGTAGCTGCGATAAAGCGCAGTCTTGACCGGCTGGCCATTGACATCGATCGACACGCTCTCCTTCGCAAGCGCCCGCGCAGCCAATACCAGCCAGGAATTCTCCTGTGTCGAGGTATAAGGCGTGAGCCCGCGCGCGGCCTCGACCCTCTCCACTGCTTGCGTCAGCGTTGCACGCGGCGCGTTGCCATCACTGGCGAGCGACACCAGCGCTGCAGCATCGCGCAACTGTGAGCCGTAGTCGGCGCGGCCAAACTCAAACTGAGGCTTCGGTGCAAGGCTGTCGGCCGCCGCGCCGTAGACCCGCTCGGCACGATTGCGGTCGCCGACCAGGGCGAGCGCTGCCGCGAGTTGGGCCTTGGCGATCGGTGTCGCCAGATTGTTCAGCTTGGTGTCGGCCAGGTAGCGCAGATCGCCGATCGGTGCGGCGCCGTTGCGGGCGAGCACATAAAGGCCGTAGGCGAGATCGCGCCCGCCGTCCTTTTCCGGCTCGTTGGCATTCACCACCGAATTGCGGATGCGCTCAAGCGCACTCTTGAACAGCACATCGGGCACCGCAAAGCCCTTCTCTCGGGCGCGCGTCAGGAAGTCCATGACGTAGGCATCGAGCCATGCGTCGTCGCC